>Ga0209092_10000055_pt1 | contig 91044 bp, 40 predicted proteins | sample FraStrMetagenome_FD_187446 | JGI IMG/M metagenome (GOLD analysis project Ga0209092, IMG submission 187446) | Marine eukaryotic phytoplankton communities from Arctic Ocean - Fram Strait ARC3M Metagenome (SPAdes) (version 2) | ecosystem: Environmental > Aquatic > Marine > Oceanic | place: Fram... | reverse complement strand
TCCTCAGAAGATTGGGATCAAAATAATGTCGTAACTTTTACGTAAAAAAATACCTACATATTATTCAATATAAATTAATACATACGGAACATAATTTTGGTTCGTTGTATGGAACTTCACAACCATAAATTAAAAGTGCGTACCAAAACAAATTGTAGTAAGATATTTTTCTTGTACTAGCTTACATCTGTAAATATTTACAATAGTGTATCAGTGCACTATGAAACATACCAAATGCCATATTAATTTGTCCATATGCATGAATAGAATAGTCGCGCATTCTTGCGCACGGTTACGAGGATTACTATTAGGAACTCGTCGAAGCTCGCTGTGGTACTCAGCAAGAACATCCTTATCATTTTGAGCAATTTTTTTAACCAACGATTCCATTTTCCTGCCTGACAAAATTGTTGAAGGGGTAAATTCTTTGAGTTTTCAAATATTACAGCATATATCCTCTCAACTTTCAAAGCAAAGTTGACTGTATTTGTTTCAAGAATTTCATTCTGATTAAGCTCTAATACTATATTTTTCCTTGTGACATAAAACTTCTTATTCCCCATTTTCACACTCCAACAACTCAATATATTGGCACTACTCTTGAATGGTTCTTTTTCTTTATGATGACAGAGATTCCTCAATGTGCTTTGAATATCTTTGAAAGTTTGAGTACCACAAAGATGATATGATAAGGAAGAATGAAAATAAGTAACATCAATAGAGGTGCACCTCTATTGATAAAACAAACAAGAATACTTACATGAAGATTGCTGATAAGGTAAAACTATGTCAACAACAATGAAAGGGTGTATTCGTGGCAATTGATAACAATTGACTGGAAGTAATTTGCTGTCAATACTCGTATATCGTGGTGTCAAATTAAGATTTAATTGTGAAAACTTCAGAGTTGGCAAATCTGATTCAATTATAATTGCACACACCTTAAACTGTGAGTTGTTGCCGTTTCAACCCTAAATCTAAAATTTTGTTAGACCAATTCAATTGTTACTTAGACACGATTATGTGTAACACAAACAACTCACGATTTGCAAACTTGTTGCGATTCCAAAAAATTTAAGGAATTCTGAAAAGTTCCTTTCACAAAAAGGGTGATTTTAATCCGTGTGGAACAAAGAAAAGACTGGAACGTCACTGTCAGAAAAAAAAGACAGTTGTATAGACCCGACTGTTTTGACAATGAAATAGGCGAACTACCTTGCTTATTTAATTTTTTATTTATTTATTCAATAACCGAACCTAATGCAGCGTGACTGCTTTACCAAGAATGGATCTTAATCTCATCGTGCGCGATATATCGGCCCAAAGTAATTTTCCAACACATCGTAACAATTCGAGGGTGCCGATTTTAGAAACCAGGCGACCTGAGATTATAATAATAAATTAACTTTACTTCATTTTAATTTTGACTTCAATAATAAAATAGCATAAGAATGTATATAGAAGCTTTTTGTTCTAACAAGTAGTTACATAGTATTAATCTATATGCTTGCTACATGCCTCATTTTATCATTCTCTTGAAAAAATTGGAGATTAATTCTTTTCAACTTTCAGAATGATGTGAACGAGCCGAAATTGAGCTGCACTAGAGGCTGCAAAGAAATGAGAGCTACCTGGTGCATTAAAGTACTAACATCAGTACCCAAAACCTTTTAGCTTTTTAATATTTGTATTAGATACCTTACTTCATTGAGCAACTAATGAAATCTAACTGTCTCGATTTAGATTAAATATAAAATGAGTGACTTCGCAACCTCTAAAAACAAAACTACAATTATCAGTAATTTAAGTTGCTCGTGACTTTCCTCCATTCATGAAACGAGGGTCGATTGCGCTGTCTAAAGTTATGGCGGATCTAGAACTTGAGCGTCTTTTATTTCTCCTTTTACGCAGAGACAAGGCTGATCTGAGCTTTCCAAGCTTGCTTCGAAGGGAAGTTGTAGAAACAACTGAAGTTTCATCAATTGCAATGGACTCAACATTCATCTTTGAGGTGTTCTTGGTGTCGTCTTGAATATCATCGTTGAAACTAACACCCCCAATGATGCCACCTTTCGTACCTCTTAAACTTTCCTGGTCAAACGATTCCTGTTTCTTGTTTAGGTCCGCTTTTTCGTTCATAAGTTGCTTTTCTCTGTACTCCACACTTTTCTCTTTCATCTCTATATACATTTCTTTCTTTCGCAGATCCATTTCTCTTCGTTTTAAGATTGATAAGTCTGGCAAGTTCAAGTCTCGTACATTTGAACCTTTCTGTAACATCTCTATTTTAGATTGAAGATCACTAATCATTTCGTCCAATTTCATCTCTTTCGTCTTTACATGGATCTCTTTCAGATTCATGTCTATTTCACGTTTGTCAAGATTCCTCAACTTTTCTAACTCTGCTTCTTGCTCCTTCACTTTGTCTAATTTTATCTGGTATTGAACACCAATAAACTTGAGTTTAGCTTCGCTTCTCTTGACTAGATTTTGAACAGAAGTCAATTCCTTTGATAGTTCTTCCTGTTTCTCTTTGAGGTTTTTCTCGTCAATTTCTAATAATTTAATTTTCGTCAACAACTCTGATTTTATCAAGCTCAATTTTCTCTCTGAATATTGTTCATGTCCGTGTCCATTTCCATTTGCTGAAACATAGTCGTACTCATCAGAATTTTCACGCTTATCAAATTCTTGAACTTCTTCAACTGATTTTTTCAGTTCTCCGTTTCCATCCTGCGGAATGAATTGCGAAAGTCGTACACTTGATCTAAGGTCTTTGTTATCTTTTACTGACATTCTAAGCCACATCAGCGCAAGTCTAAGTTTCTTCTTTGCTCTTCGAAGTGTCTGGTGGCGATTCAATCGGAGCATTGCTAAATCTAATGCCTCAGTTGATTCCGTATTTTTGTCGTCACCAGTGAATCCTCTAGGAAAAGCTTCTGCAATTCTGTCGATTTCCTCACGTATGCCTGCATGTGGCGGATACCAAACATCCAAAGATTTTTGTACCTCAGGATGAGTGCTTGATCTAAGTGCGTACCATATCTCAAGCCATCCAGGGTCACAAAGAACCCACTTCATGTTCAAAGGAAAAGTAAATCCCTTTTGAATTTGTTCAAGAAGAAATTTTTTGAGTTCAGTTTGATTCATGTATCGGTAGGGGGCGCCCTTTATCTCCGAGGGGCAAATGACTAAAAACTCTTCGTCTAAAAGTTGTGGGAAGTAGTAATTGAAGCATTCTGAACCATGTCTTACTGCTCCTGACTTTTGAAGATTACCAACAGCTTGTTCTATTAGGGCGTAAGATGTTGGATCTCCATAACCATATCGTGGGGTATCAGGATGGAAACCTGCATCTGCAGCATGCTTCAGCACATTCAGCCAGCATTCTATCCAAGAAGAAGACTGATCGGGAATTTTCAATATATTTTCAATGGATTGAATACACCACTTCAAAATACTGACTTGGTCTGGATCCATTTTCTCAAGATATGAAACTCCTCGTGTTCCCACTAAAAATGGATCGAAGTCAGACACGACGGGAAGAACTGAATCATTTTCTTCGTATGCCATGCACAATGACATAGGGTCCATAGGATTTTCTTCATTCTGTTGATAAGCTACAGGTCTAGGTACAGTTACGTCAAAAGTATCTGAAGCGCCCCCCCTAGTAGATTTCAAGTTCAACAAAAAGAATTCAGGACTCGACGGCCGTCCTGTTTCTAAATCTGATCCTTTTTCTCGTGTGCAATTACCGCGCATAATGAAAGCCTCCCAAAAAAGACGTTCTGGAATATCAAGACCGAATGAGTTTGGTCCATAATCATCAATTTTATCGATGACAGGTGTTGGTATCTCCCAGATCATTTTCGTCAAATGCTCGTCGTACTCTTCTTCCGTTGTGCTTTGTTGCAGGCCTATTTTTGCATTCTTAAACTCCTTATTCATCTCACTCATAATGTCATGGAGTTGAGTACTCGCCAAATCTCTGAGTGTTTCACTTCCAAAGAAAATTCTTATACGAGCGTTTTTAGGAGATGTCCCCACCCTATATTTGTGGCTATCATTATTATGAATTTGTACCAAAGGAACAAATCCAGAAAGTTTTCCACATTTGGCAGACTTTCCCTTTATATCAAGTCCTTTACCAGTGCCTTTACCCAGCATCATCAATCGAATGGCATCAAGACTGGTTGGGCGCCAAACAGAAAATGCAGCAGGTCTTTTATCTGCAATATCACCTGTCAAGCCGTCTGAGTCGAAAAACATCAAGGCACGATTTTGCTGTGATTCAAACTTCAGCACCTGATTTTGGAAATATCGCTTAATCTTCCATCTAGGGTCTGTCTTCGTAAAGGACAATAACCAAGACTTTTCACGGGTGAAATGCAATATGCCTGTACTTTGTCCGTTGTTGTCTTTTGTCATCACTCTTGTCGAGAGCCCCCTCCTAGATGAAAGTCCCCTCTTGAAGCTACCCATTCTCGTGGGGACAGGCTTCACACTTTGCGCGACTTTCATGGATTCAACTAATATGGTGTTATCTACAAAATGTTCCTGATTATATTCTTATATGAGCTGAAAGGATGATCATGCAGTTTCCAAATTAACCGCCTCAATAGTTTATGTTGAATCTTCAATAATCTAAATTAACAAACGAAGAGGGTTTTGGTCTATCTGCATCAGACGGGTTAAATTTTTTAATAAAACATTAGGTTTGGAGTCCTTTTTATACAGCTAAAAATATTTATTTTGTCTAATGATGCGTAGATCTTCATATTAATTTTTTGACACAGATTATAAATCTTTTAACGTAAGTGTGGTCTTCGATCAAGCATATACAAACTGTTGAACGAGGTTAATGATTCATACCACCTAACAAATCAGTCTTCTGTACCATACTTCTTCTCGTAGGACTGATCCTCATCATGTCAAACAGAAGGTGATTGCGTACGCAAAACAATATTCACGAAATATTTAAGAAACACCTCATTCCTCCTGAATTTCTTCCTAAATATTTATTTCTATATAATGATTGCTGTTTTCGATGAGCATGTTTAGGTTGATAGAATTATCCTATCAAGAACAGTAAAAATCTTTTTTGATGATCCAGAACCGCTCGCGTAAGAATGGTTTAAGATTTTTATTCCCTACCTCTTTACTGTAAAGTTTACATTTGTTCAATGTGTATCACCATATATATATAAAAACTTTTGAAAATAGTTATGTAACAACAAATCTACTCTTACTACCTATATAAATTTATGAATGGATATGAGCTGAAGTGACTTAATGAAAAAAATGATCTCCATCCGTAAGTAGAAAGTTTCGTTCATAATTACCTACATTAATATAGTATGTAGCTAGTTCTATTTTTTATTTCGCACTCGTGAACAAAACAAATATGCGGACTCTATCATAAATAGAGGCATTATGACCTTCTGACATTTTTTATGTTTATTCTGCTTGAGATCAGCTATAAAAAATGATAAAAATGGTGCACTGTAAATGCTCTTATATGAGGAATTGCACGTCTAACTTCATTATTTCAAAGAGTTCCGAACAGCACAAATACATTCACTAATCTACTGTACATCTTTGTTTTTTTGCGTGCTTATTTCAAGAACTCCATTTTCATGTCTTCTCTTAGCACTATGGATTGAAGTAGTTTGTAATTATGGTAAAATTCAGTGTGAATTGCATGTTAGATAATCAAAATCCAGTAAAAGTAATAGAGTAGAGGAGACAACAATATTGCACTTGTTGTCCCAAACTAAGACTGCTGAGGCCCAGTGATGAATAGACTTCTTTGATGTAGGAAATTCTAGATTCATACATTCGAGTAGTAGATTAAAATAGTAGTAAAAAGATAAAGTTTGAGATCAATTTAATATGCAGCTTTGCAACCAATTTAGAAATGTTCTTCTGGTAAAAGACTACAAAGGCCATTTATAAATACCTTGGTTTCAGCAGCATGCAATAATTTTGGTCATCTTCTAAAATAGGCAATAAATCTTCTGAACGATGTGGTTATTTAGGTGCGAAATATTTCTCATCTAGAATTATGGTCTGTTGGAAAAGATTCCTCCTAATAAAGGCTACATACCATACATTATCACCATATTAAAACAATAGCAATCTTAAGCAATACTTATTATTATTATTATATTGCTCTAATGAATTTTCGTTAAGACTCATGCATTTATTCTTTGAATTTGGCCTGACAGCAGTGGATTGTTACCATAATTTTTAATTTTATCCGGTAAAAATGATGCATAAATAACAGCTGTGGATAAGTAGGTCTAAATCATCACGACATTATTTTGAATCCAGAAAACAATTATCTAATTTCATAATCATTTGCTTCCGTCAATTTAAGTTCATTGTCTTTTTATAAAATGGAATCCATAAAAGGATAAATTCTGTTTTATTTTTATTGTTTTACTGTTTCATGGTAAGGTTTCAGATGAACCAAAGTATGTTTCATTTTTGGATGATGAAAAACAAATCAAGCAAGGACTTAATTCAATCTACGTAAACAATATGAGGGATAGTGGCTAATGTGTCCATGATAAAACGCAGCAACTTTTATTCAAGTCGTGGTGATTATCAGATCCGATCATGTCCTTGCCAAATGTTTAAATGAAAAGAATTCCATGATAAGCACCTCCTTTTGCTTAAATAAATTAATCATGGACAAGCCTGAAACAAACTGAATGACTACTTCCAAAATCTAGTAATTACAACAAAAAACGAATACGAACGAATTTTATTTTAACATTTGCAGCATTTTAATAGCAGTTACTAAAAGAGGTGGATTATTCTCGTAATACCATTTTTCATCCATTGATGCTTTAGAAAGAGAGCAAATTGAAAACATAAATTTACTACCTGAATTTGACTCGGCTCTCTAGCCATTTGTTAGTCCGTACCAATGAAATGATGACGAACCTTTCGAAGGTTTGCAAATAACGGCATGCAGACAAAAAATCACGGGAATTTCCATGAAAGAGTCGCTTCAGTAATTAATTCACATAGTATCAAATAGTCATTTCCAGCTTTTCACAAAAGCCTCTTCAATTTCACGAATTGTAAGAAGAAATTTTGTTTTGGAATAAAGTCGGAAAATGTCCAAATAAATGACGCTGGTCGGATTTACAAGAGTGGCATTAAATCCCTTCTGTACAATATCCCTCAATACTTCATTAGGTGATATTTCGCCTTCCACAAGTGTTGGCCACATTGCAGCATCTGCTACATCATTCATATAATGATAGCTAGTTAGACTAAAAGTTCCTGTCCTTTCCAATCCGAAGAATTATTCTAGGATTCCTTCGAAGAATTTACTTTCCATTCTTCATTATTTGGTAGAACTAGGAATTATTTTATCTCTTCAATAATAATAATAATATTTATTTTAAAGTATTTATGATAAAAATTTCCCCTTATTTTTCTTGTATACAAGTCGTTTGATGAACCATGGAATATAATTATTAAGAACAAAGAAAAATGAGATATGATGTACTTGACAAGCATAAGCTTGAAAAAGAAGAGGAACGCAACTCTATTACTGCTGGTTAGATTTAACGTAGAGCTCCTAGCCATTTTCAATGAAAAAAACTCTCACTCTTGTTCTCCATGAGAGTACATCTCCTACTCAAATTGCACGTCTATTCTAAAAAAAAGAGAAAGTTATCTTGGTATCCTAATGGTAGAAATAAATATTATGAAATGTTATTCTTTTCCCTAGATAAACTGAATTCGCAATGTTTTAGACTGTATCGTTCATTATATTTTACTTTTCTCTGTGTTCTTTCGTTCTCCTTTCAATGGACATTATTCAATACTGTTATTTTACTTCTAGGTAAACTCACAATGTCACTTTCTAGTAAATCGAGACATTTATGATTCCCTTCACTGACTGAAAGAGAACTGCTTGAACTTTCAATAGAAGCATCGTTTTCATTTAGAACGAAATCTGGGGAGCTTGGGACATTGTTGTCACTTTTATCGTAGTTCAAATCCTCGAATGTAATCATTTCAGGTCTTGGTAAAGGTGTCACTATGGGCAAATGACACTCTACTTGGTCTTGAAGTATCAATTTAAAGTCTATATATTCTTGTAGGTGCGGTGGTGGTGTTGGCAATGGACTGAAGGTTAGGCTTTGAGAACGTCTTTTGGATAGGCTAAGATGATTTTCTTCTTTTTTGTAATTAACCTTTATTTTTTCTTGAAGTATTTGTGATGGAATGGTGGCGCTTGATGCTTTACTAATTCCCTTCATGGATGGTGTCGATTCTTCTTTTATTGCTTCCCTTTTATTGACATATGTTTGTTCCTCTCCTGTACAACTATACATGGTTTCTGAAGAACGGTTTTCATTAGATTGTTTTTCAATTTTTGACAAGAACATTTTGATTTTTGACTTCCGAGTATCCAAAGAAGATGATAAATTGTGATGGTTGTTGATATAGTTTGTGTACTCTATCTTCTAATGGTGGGGTTATTGTTGTGACGCGTCGGAACATTTTGTATTCTCCCAAAGTTCCGGCAATTTTTTTTCTCCTTCACAGAAACCCTGAGGATGTTTTCATTATTTCTGCATAACATCAAAGATTTGACAAAACAAAAGCATAGAGGAGAGTCCGTACGAAACAGGAGCATATTGTCGTATCAAAAAGATTTAGAAAAGTTTCATGAACATGAGAACTTTGTTACGTCATATATTAGGACATACTTATGTTTGCTTCCTCCGGAATATCTTATGTCCCCTATGTTGAGAAAAGATCCAGATATCAGAAACACATCAAATTATTATGTCGTACGTATTGTATCCAATGAATTCCAACAAATAATAAATCTTGTGTTGAGTGTAAGGAAGATATACTACAATGTACAGTCCTGAACGAGAATTGCATTTACCTATTTCCTCAATTCATTGGAGCAAACAAAGTGTTAAGTAGAAAACATAATTCCAAGAATTTTGAAACCGACGTGAATATATCTGAGAACATTCTCCCAAAGAACATAAACATATGCAAAATGCATTCACACCCACAAAATGTAAATAATTTGCCATTAGCTTCGAACCCAACCAAGTATAAAGTTGAATGGAAAATACTGAGTCGTCATGAAAAATTTCATCGATTTCATTTTGCCATCTCTGCAAAAAAGGGCGAATTCATAATAATAGCGGGAGGATATGGAAAGAATGGGGTACGCTTAAAGTCGGTTGTAATGTTTGACATCCAGCGTTACAAAATGACAAGTCTACCAGATCTTCCTGATGACTTCTGTAAAGATCACTCATGTTGCAAAGGAGCTTTACTAAAGAATTATTTTTATGTTGTTGGAAATTTTGGAAGCATGGTTCGTTTGAATTTGAAAACAAAAAACGGATGGGAATTCGTATCAGATAATCAAATATGTATACAGTCCATTGATTCAGTGATATCATATAAAAGTTACCTTTTGATAATTGGGGATAGTGGGAGATACAATATTTTCTATGAGCCAGAAAGCAACCGATACATAAATCTTCCCAGAATTATTGCGCCTCGTTATGGTGCTGCTTTTGTAAATGTTGGGGATGACGTTTATGCGATTGGTGGCTTTCATTGGAATAAACTCGAAAACTTGTCGTCAGTCGAAATTTTCAACCTTTGCTCTCGAAGATGGAGATCTACATGTGCTCTTCCTTTACCATTGCGAAATGCTTCCGCCGTCCATGTGGATAAGTGGATTGTCGTGAATGGAGGTCACGATATCAGAAATAAGAAATCGTTGTCTAATTTTGTTTTCAACTTGAAAACAAAAAAATGGACTCAGAATAATAAAATGCTATCGATGTCTCGTACTCTTCATGAATGCGTAACTTTCTCTAGTGGTGAAATAGCGTCCATAGGAGGTCTTATGGGAAAACAAAATAAATTTTGTTCTTTTGAAACTATGCACAGAAAGTTTATTATACCTAATTGGGAGGTGATTGGACCATATATTCTTCTAAGAGAGCTAGTCAATTTTGATCGTGCATCTTTTAAATCGCGTTCAAATGAAGTAAGTGATGAAAGAAACATATTCCAAAATGTAATGGAAAGGCTAATGGCGGATCTAAACTTGGACGTATTTAGATTAATACTTTCATTTTTGGTATAGAGGTATACAAACCTTTGTACAATTTCATAGTAAAGCGAATATTTCTTTTTAATGCTGGCAATATCCCATGAGTTACCTTTCCCTTTCAATTCTGGAATTATGATTCCAACTAGAGCTTAGTTTGTAAAAAATCATTTACTTATTATATTTGCGTCTTTCAGGTCACCTAAGTTGTAAAAGCTCATTGATAGGTTGTTGTTGACAATGGAAATGTATTGCATTTTTCTGTTTCGTTATGAAAGTATCGAAACATCTAGTACGCGTTCTCCTAAATTAAAATTGTTCACAAGTTTCACGAAAGTGGCATGCATAACTGGAGTCTACTTTCATGTGAGCGACAATTTTTATCACTGATGTAGGTCGCTTTCTGTCTCACAAAAATGCCATGCATACACCATGAATATAGTGTAGACAAAACTATATAATAAATATGATCATTATGATGATGTCTATTCAATCTAGTTTTAGGATCATTTATATATCTTTGAAACGAAGTGAATTTACGGTCACAACCATGTCTTCTTCTTGCATACCATCTAGCTACAATCAACGTAATGTCTCCAAGTGTTGATGGCAAAGGAATTGAGACTCGTTTATTTCTATTTGTTGGTACAAAAGGATCTAGGATTGGATCTGGACTAGAAGTTGGAAATACAGTATCAAGTTTGGGTAGATAACCAGGCCTAGAACTTAGCTCTTGTATAAGAAGTAACGAAGATGGGAATGTAGTTGTTTTCAATGGTTCTTTATCCGTTTCTTGTATATAAAATTGACATGGTTTTTGATTATTATGTAGACCTGCCTGGAGTGCGTCTATTTTATCGTCAGAAAACGATTTATATACATCGCAATAAGGTTGAGACATTATTAAGCCTAACTCTGTAGAATGGTCTTCCTAGCCAACACAGTGTCCGAACTCATGCAATACTGCCATTAAAGTTTGTTTACAATTAGTTGCACTAGTCCCAGCAAATTTAATAATGTCATACGCGTTTCCTTTCATACCTCATCGACACAGGTTCTTACGCCAGTTGGACATGCTGTTCCGCCATTCATATCCGTGCCGCTACCATCGAAAAGGAACTTTAGACCAATGTGCTCCGTGAGACTGAGACCTGAATTTAGCGTAAATGAATCCTTAACGGCAAGTCTTCGCTGCTCGGAATCCTTTTCATTGTTGACATCTTTACATGATTGTCCAAACTCTTCTTGGCCACTGCAAAACCGTTTTAAATGGACTATCTCAAAGTCCAAACTGTTTCTAAGTGCACATCTGATGCTTGTGAAATCAATTCTCAAATTATAGCTTCATTAAATCCTTTCCTCCATTATCGTTACAAAATGTGTAATCGTAAACGTTAGCGAGCTTTCATGTAAAGTCATAATAAAAAAATCGTATTGACCTTGATTTCTTCTTCAAAATCCTTGTCCAGAATCAATGTTACTAGTTTTTAGGTCAGTCTCCATCGAAAATGTTCTGGAAAGACTTTATATCACTTCTTTTCTTGTGGTTGACAATACCAGGGATCGAAAAAGGCATCAAAAACGGTTTTGTTTTGTGTCTGGATAATTATTCTTACTTGTAAAATTTCCCAAAGCGGTTTCCAAAGTAGGTGGTAATGAGAAATAGTCATCTCTGGCGACGAACTCAACTGTTGTGGTAGATCTACCCTGATCCATATTTCCAAAGTGTTTCTTGATAAAAATGTTTTGAATGATACAATAATAATCCGAATCTACCAAACATAAATTCTAAAATGGCATCAGAGCAGATGTTTGATGTTAAAGACTGCCGTAGTTGTTCCGTTGCTGCTGTATCTCTCTAGAAAAGGCTAATTTAAATTTGCTACCAACATCATGGCACAAATTCGGATAAAATGAATTCATTGGCAGCAGTAGAGATCATACTTTTTTTCGTTCTCATTTAGTCGTGAATGTATGACTGGGACATGACGTATTATGTTGAGTTTTGTACGCTTTGTAAACAAGTGTAGGACAACCAAGACAAAATACAAGTAAGTAGAATTTTAATATTGTAACCGTGTAGAAGAATAGAATTCATCATACAGCAGGTCAAAATCAAATGAAAATATTTCTCAATCGAACATGCTAAAACTGAGAAACTGGTCTCCAACATGTTCGTTGCAAGGTTTGGGAAAACTAGAGAGACGGCTTTTACAGCAGACGCCAAATGACCAATCTTCTGGATTTTGTGTTAAGAACTTTCACAACAATATCACTCTGTATGAAAATTCCCACAAAAAGAAAACTTCACAAATAGACAGTAAAGCAATTGGTCCACAAACATTCTTTGGAATTCTCAGGGCGTCTTTTCCAATCAACAAACAAATACATCTGCAACGATTCTTCTCTACAGCGTCAAAATCCACCACAAATTCAATCTCCGAAAATGAGGGAGAAGAAAAATTCCTTGGAAAACGAAACTTAGATGAGCCCAACACGGAGAAAAATCGATTTTCTTTATCTTTGCCACCTAGCACTTTTGACATTGTTCAAAAATTGAATGATATTTCTCGTCCTGAATGGCATCTTATCATCGGAGCAGCTACTACCTTAGGTATAACTTCTACGATTACTCTAATTATACCCTATTGTTCAGGACAGGTTATTGATCTGGCTATTCTTACAAATACTGGTTCTGAAAATGCAAATGAGCCTGCCTACAGTCTTTCACAACTTACTTTGGGCCTATTTGGTCTTACTGCAGTTGCAGGTACTGGTGTTTTTATTCGCTCCATTCTTTTAACCAAAGCTGGAAATAGAATTGTAGAACGATTGAGGAAAACTCTCTTTGCCTCTATTTTAGCACAAGAAATGTCATTTTTGGATTCAACTCAGACGGGTGACTTAATATCGAGATTGTCTACTGACGCCATACTCGTTCAAAAAGCAGTCACTACAGAAGTTGTTAATGCATTACGTGCAACAGTCATGTCACTTGGTTCCTCTGCTTTATTATTTTATACTTCTCCAACTCTTGCAGTTGTCTCACTATGCTCTCTCCCGCCAGTGTTTGTTGCAGCTAGACTATTTGGAATTCAAATACGTGACAAACAAACCAAGGTACAAGAACATTTAGCACAAGCAACGGATATTGCAGAGGAGGTTTTTCAGGGTATGAGGACTGTTCGACAATTTGCAGCAGAAGAACATGAAATAAAACGATATAGTAAGGTTTTGGGAAATGCACATAATAAAGCCATCGAAGCTGGAAAAACTCAGGCTACGTTTGACGGAGTTGTGCATGTTGCTGCGAATGGTGCCATTTTAGGTGTTTTAGCTATAGGTGGCAATATGGTTGCATCTGGGGATATGACAGGTATGTAATCAAATCTAGAAATTTCTTTGTATTTGTGCAAAACTAAACTCTTGTTTTTGTAAATTTTTTCTTTTACTTTTAAGGTGGAGATTTAGCTGGTGAGTAGAATAATTCTGTAAATTTAAAGTACTTCATGATAAAAACCATTTCTAATTTGAATCTTTCTTCATTCGATTCAACGATATCAGGATTTTTGATGTATTCTTTAATGATGGCAGGAAACATAAGCTCATTATCTAGTACATATGCTGAGATGTTAAAAGCAGTGGCTGCATCAGAACGAATATTCAGCATTATAGATCGTAGACCACTAATACCACCAAGTTTTACAACTGGAGATAAGGAAGTGAAATCATTTGAAACGTGTGATATTGCAAGGAGTGTACATCCTCTTTCTATTGAATTTCGAAATATTAATTTTGCATACCCATCCAGACCCGACGTTCCAATCTTATCAAACCTTACATTCAGAGTGAATCCTGGAGAAAATATAGCCATTGTTGGAAGCTCTGGAAGTGGAAAGTCCACTATTGCTTCTCTTTTAACTCGATTGTATGAAAGTAATAATGTTTTTGAATCAAATAAAAATGACTATTTCATAGAGATTGGGGGCAAAGCCATTCAAGACTTTCCTCCAAAAGATCTTCGTGAAAGCATAGGAATCGTTTCACAGGAACCATTGCTATTTGCTGAGAGCATTTCTGATAACATAAAATATGGAAGACGAAGTGCAACTGATGAGGAAGTCACAGAAGCCGCACGTATTGCCCATGTGCTACCATTTACAAATATACTGCCAGATGGACTTAATACACAAGTTGGACAAAGAGGGACATTATTGAGTGGAGGTCAAAAACAAAGAATTGCTATTGCTCGAACATTACTGAAGGACCCTCCTATTGTTATTTTCGATGAAGCTACTAGTGCCTTAGATGCGGAAAGTGAGCGTTTGGTTCAGGAAGCTATCGGGGTTGTTATGAAGGGGCGCACAGTTTTGTCAATTGCCCATCGCCTTTCTACAATTCGAGATGCTGATAGGATATTAGTTTTGAAAGACGGAAAAATTGTTGAAAGTGGCAGCTTCAACGAATTGGTTCAAAACAAGGAAAGTGCCTTCATGGAATTGATGGGTACTCAGATTGCCTCGAAGTAATACCTTCTTAATTCTGTGTTTCCAAAAGTTGTACATGAATCGCTTTCGTCGTTCACGTGCTAGCCCCAGCTAACTCGTTTACTGTTAAGCTTTGGTTTGAATTTATAATATTCAAGATATGAAACAACATGATAATGTTCTTTAAGCATAGCCCAATCGATTGCCTTTGCACGTTGCTTATCTTTCTTATCCTTATTCACCCCTTCTGCAAGAATTATTTTTACTATTTCCAAATGACCTGCATAAGCAGCATGAAAAAGCGAGTTCCATGATGCCTCATCAGATTGTTCTGGATCAGCATATCCTTTATCCAACAACATTTGTACTGCATCTTTATTTCCTTTTGAACACGCTATCATCAAGGGACACATTTCATGAAAATCAACAGCCTTAACATTGGCACCTCTCTGTAGCAATGAATCTATAATCCTAACTGAACCTAAATGTGCAGCATGATGCAAAGGAGTCATGTTTGTCTTCTCGTCCCGAACGTCTACATCAATTTGAGGGACAGAACAAAATAATCGCACCATCTTATGAAGATTTAATTTTACTGCTAGTGATAATGCAGAACGTCCTTGATAGTCCAACGAATTCAACTTTTGAGGCTGTCTTCTATGAACACTCTTAATTGCACGATGAACTTTCTCCATGTAATCCTCATCATTATGGTCAATCATGATTCCGTCTCTGTCGTCGTTGCAGCTCAATACTAGCGTGTGAAGATCTAAATAATGTGGACATCCACAAAAGATCCTAAGTTCAAAACAGGGTATTTTCCATTTCTTTTTTGGTGCTCGGGAAGGAGGTATAGGTATGGGTTTAGTGTTATAATCAAATAGTAAATTCTTCACAGTATCCTCTCGAAGCCTCATTCTACCATGAGAGACATCTTTTAGACTTTTGAATCCTGGTAAAGCAAGTGGTTCAATTTTGGCTTGAATAGGCTTTGACATGCGCAAAATGGCATAATCTGATCCTTTAGCAACATCTTTAGGAGAATTATTCAAACAATCATCAGCTGGATCAACTATGCTTTCGCCCCTTGATGCGTTGGTAGACATGATACAAATAAATCAAAGAAGAACAAAATCGAAGCTTATAATGCATGGAAGGTTTTTCTTGTGTTTGACCATGATATAAATGTAAAAGAGTTATGTTTCCTTATGGTTAGTCTTTTCATTTTAATTTTCAAATTTTGAATAAAAATGAAATAATACATTTGGTTACTAGCGCTATCAAAGGATGACACATGACAAATAAGAGCTATCGAGAATAGAAAATCTTCACAGGCTTTGCTTCTGGCTCAAAATAAGTACAATAAAAAACTATGTTACTTTTCACACCGTAATGACATACCCACATGATTGATAAATTGATGTCATTGTTGTAATATTGCTCGATGAATATCCCAAATCAATTGCAGCTGTGAGGACTGCGTTTGCTATGTCTTCTTGAGTAGATGAAATGCTTCCAGCAGATAAACCAAGCTAAATGAAGAGAAATCAAGAGAATGTCATATACTTTGGTGAGTGAAAAGGGGAGGAACCTATTTTTCATTTATAAAAATATAATGAGCACTTACTATATGAGCCTTATCTGATTTTTCACGTCCAATGGCGTCCCATATTTTCATGTTGCATGTAGACCATATCTGGCCGTCAGTATGTATCTGATTCACGAGGTCCATTGGGTAGATGCCGGTGTAATTTGTTGTTCTACCTTCCCAAAATTCGTTGTGTCCTGGAGGATAAATATTAGTAGAAGAGGTCCATAAAAATAATTGAAATCATATCATATGACGCAATCATTGACAAAAAGAAACTTACCATCCCATTTAAAGACCCAATAGTACTCTTCATCATCCGTAGTCCAATTTCCTAGAGGCCTTGAGTAAGAATTAGCTAGATAGTCTGAAAATCCCTGTATCAATAGAAATCACCAATCATTAAAAATGAAATTAAGTCAGACAATGTTTGATACATGCAGCACTCTTATGAATAGATGTAATCCATGAAAATCCGAATTACCTCAGATAAGCCTTGATTGGTGTGCAACCTTGCAGGGTGACCAGTAATCCAATGGTGGATGAGGTGACCAAGCTCATGTACAATAACATCGGCATCTTCTGCATCATCAACTCCTCCTTCTCCAAACACAACTGTTTCTTCCACCAACGAATAATGTGAATTATCTTCACCGTCAGCTCCGTGAGGATCAAATTTGACAGGACCAACATATCGGGATGGTTTTATGGTAATCCCAAGATCCTCTATTAAATATTCTAACATTTTAGTGATATGATAGTAGGTATTAAATGCCTCAAACCCATCCTTCTCTCTTGAAAAACTAAATATTGGTGATGCTTGGTCGAAGTTGCCTTTAAAAGGGCTTGAATTATCAACAAGCTGTGCATATGTACCAGACAAATAATACCGACCACGAAAATAATCAGCATCAACCGATTTTTCAAAAAGTTGATCATTGAGTTCAGCACTATCCTTATCTTCATCATCAAGAAACCCGGAGTCTCCATATCTACTTCTTGAAGAAGAGAGAGGATCAGGTGAAAAAATATTGCCAGTAATGCTTTGTAAAGCGGGACATCCAAAATCCAAAATGGATGTTATAATATTATCAGTAATAACGAAAAGATCTGGATTCGAAATGATTTGCATATTAGACTCTGGCAGAAATGGCACTAGATTCAACAGTCTCTGTACCAAGGAGGAAATACAAATTCCTTGTAGTTTCCGATCTGATTTAATTTGAACAGTATTCATAATTTCAGTTATGGTAGCTTGGATTGATTCACTTTTTTCCATTGGTACTGTTTCTGATCTTAAAGTAATATGTAGCTTTCTAATCAGTTTTTGAACAGAGGTATTAGTTATTTCAGTTTCAGAGAATTTTGTGTTTGATAGGGTTTGCTTGGAACGTAAAGAGTTGGATTTTGGGATGGGTGATTTATTCACTATAATTTCTTTTTCTTTTTTTGTATCCATTTGTTTCCCAGTAATGACATCTCTGCGGAGCAACGTTTTCCCATCTTGATCGTTCACAAGAACCTCATATTCAATGTGGTTTTGTGGATCTGTATATTTGGCGTACCAAGCAAATTGGGATATTCCACTTTCTTCGTCTTGGTAGATTGTTAAGATAGGATTACCATTCAACTCTATGTTGTTCTTTCCTCCGTCATTATATCGTGATAGTATGTTTGAAGAAATCATGTCCGATGTCTGTTTTGTGGATTGCTTTGAAGGATCAATATTAATGCCGTTTTTATACTCAAACATGACCATATTGATAAGATCATCACTATTTATTGTGATGGTAACATATCCTTCAAAGACTGGTGCTCCGTCATGCAGTTGCTGCAGTCGAACAGTAGTCCAAACAGGATATATTTGAGAACTTGAAAGATGTCGAAAGGTTAAGCTAAAATCCAACTCTCCCGATGATGATGTATGAATATCATTTTCCAAATTGAATATCTCCAAGTTTTGAGAAATAAAATCAAGTGCTTTTTCGAGTGGAGTGTCCCCAGTGACTGGAAAACCAGGATTGTAAATAGCGACTGGTGTGTCTGTTGCAACGTTTATTTTCATATTATCACGTCGTTCGTAGCCAGTACGAAGGAATCGCTTTTGATCATGAGAAGAAGAGTTCGGCATGATTTTATCATCTTGCAAGGCATAGATAGAATAAGATGTGACGAAGTAAAGAATACAGCATAGGATTCTGCTGACCCAATACTTCATTATGTACCTTTGGCTGGCAGACTTCTAGAGAGATGAATGCAAATTTGGAAAAGTTCTTTCATATAAATGATACCTTGAGGCATGCAACTTTCCTATGTACATAGAGTAGTACTTGCTAAATATACATATCGACTCATAGATGTTCTTTAAATAAATAAATAAGCAAATATAGAATAGAGCTTAGATCAACAGGTTGGAATCTACTATATGATATTTTTTCGTAAATTCGTACTGTGTGGTAAACTGAGTCGTTACAAGATCTACTAACTGCTGCTGCAGTACTACAATCTATTTTAAAAGAGAAAATAGAATGAGCCGCAGCGACGAGGAAGACAAAGATCACCACAGACGATCTTCATCTGATCGAGATCGCAGTCGAAAGCGTAAGCACCGAGACCATGGAAAAGATAGAGAGAAAGAGAGTCGCCATCATTATCGGGATAGGCCAAAAGATAGCCATAAGGATAAACACAGGAGTAGGGATAGGAACAAACATGAAAAGAAAAAAGATGAAAGAGGGAGAGAGAAGAAAAAACACGAAAAGAAACGAATAAATTCAAAACGAAGCTATTGCTCTAGTGATGAAGATGCTCATCGCAAAAACAGTCATCGTGAACGAAAGCACAAATCGCATCGAGATTCTTCCACAAAACGTAAAAAAAAATATGAAAAACATTCGACGACAGAAGCCAAAAAACAGAAATTATCTCCAAAACAAAGTTTAGACGAATTAGGACCTCTAAAAAATCAACCTCCATCGTCTCTTCTTGATATCAATAATGACTATTTTGCTTATCATTCACATTTACGTTTATATCTTTACTATCATCATCAGACATACTTTGAAGATTTGACCTCAGAAAAAACGCGATCTCATTTTTCTTCCTTTGTCAAAAAATACAACAAAGGTTTATTACCAACCATATTCTATACTCCATCAGGGGAAATTCCATCAGAAATACTTCAGAAATGCAAACGCACTCAGCATACATGGAGTTTTAATACAACGAAAGGTGAAAGTGACACATTGACAGTAGTTAAAGAAGGCGTCCGCAAACAAACAGAATATAGCGGTAGAGGATGCACCATCATTGAGCCCTCTTCTTCCAAACCAGATACCATACAATCTCAAATAAAAAGAGAAGATCCTTCATCCTCCTATAAAAAAAAACAAACAACCTTCGATCGAAGAGCCAATAAACGCCTTCGTGAACATGTTCAGACCACATATGAAGAACTAACTGGAATTTCCAATAAACCAACCTCTTCCTATGAACGAAAAATTCAATATCGAAATCAACAATCAGAGAAACAACATGGAGCATCACTACAATTGGATGAATTACGTATGGGTGGAGGAGTTACGGAATTGCAGGATAACGATTTGTATGGTGATGGCAGTAGAGATTCCTTTCAAAAAGCACTGGCGAGGGAAAAGCAACGTCATCAGAAAAAAATGGGTCGTACCAATGCTAGAGTACACGAATTACAAAAGAAGGAAGATGATCGAAAAAAAGTCATGTTGAATATGTTGGGTTTAGGACATCTTCAATCCGGGGAAAAAATAAAGATTGCTCCTAGAACTGATGGTTAAGTGTTGAAATACATTGGAAGCGCATATCCATTTCCCTCTCATCAATCAGTTGGCACATTCTTTACAGACAATGTAATTATAACCTTTACTTGTGAACATGAAAAATCGTTTATTGGAATATTCCGAAATGAAAGCACAAAAAATATGAATTAATGTAACAGCTTTTTGTTCTGAACTTTTTGAGCTTTATGAAGTCATATTTTGTAGATCTGCTGTCCAATAAATAGTCTCAACTTCAAATAAGGACATCTTGATTAAGAGTATAGTACCGTCATGTTTTTTTTTTCATTTATGATGAGGAAACCATCCTTTCAATATAGTCTGTCCATGTACGTAGAAAAAATACACAGCAGTTATTTATATTGCTTTTTTTGTGGCGTCATCTCAATTTGAGAACAACAAAAAATGGTGCAATCAATCAACATCAAAGCTATAACAACATTGGCGTCTGTGGTCCGTCGTCCCTATCTCGCATCACCTCATATACACGTTGGCACAATATCAGAGATAGACTTTACCGCTATGCGTGACAAATGTGGCATACGTGCTGTTGTATTTGACAAAGATAACACCTTAACAGCTCCATACGACCTCTCAACTCACCCAAAGGCTAGTGTGGGTTTGAAGCATGCATTGGATGCATTTGGATCGGACCAAGTTGCTATATTAAGTAACTCAGCTGGAACTAAGGATGATCCTGGATATGAACATGCCAAAGAAATAGAAAGGGATATGGGGATATCTGTAATTCGCCATGATGAGAAAAAACCAGGTGGTCTCGATGAAGTTTTGAAACATTTTTCAAACGTTGAAGATCCTACTCAATTATGTATGGTTGGTGATCGACTTTTGACAGATATTGTTTTTGGGAACTTGTATGGAATGCTTACTGTCCATTGCTTACCATTGTGTACTGGGGAAGAAAATGTCAGGGACAACAAAATTGCGAGTTTTGTTCGCTCTACTGAAAATTTAGTTTTGTTCGGCAATTGGTTTGGTGGAAAAATCATCCAATCCAAAACAATACCTCATGCTGTATGGCAAGGAGATAATAAATACCCCCTTGTGCTACAATCTAATGACGTTGACCATAACTAACATTCCACCGTGTCTCCACGATCTATCGAAAGACTATTTTGCCTTATTCATGTGCGGGGTAAGCTTCCATATACAGGAATGGAAGTATTTCTTCTCATTTTGGTACTTTTCTTCCTATTTCCAACTACCTTATTGCATATGTTTTCACTTTTCGTGCTCACCACTTCCATCACGCCAACATTTGGAGGAGGACGACAAAAACGTGAGTTGAAGTTTTCCTCTCGGTTTATCAATTCTTGTTTGTAAAAAAGCATATCGTTCTTTGCTTTGATTTCGCGTTCTCTTGATAATTTCACTCTCGCTTCCCTTTTTAAAGAAAAACATGTTGAGGTAATTTACATTAGAGAAGTGGATGTAACTAAAAGATAACTTACAATGAATTAATTTTTTCAAGGTCTTCTGGTCGGCATCCTCTTGTCTTCCACCGTTCTGAAACACTTTCTAATTGCTGATTCAATATTTTTAATTTGAAAGTAAAAGAAAACCGTTCTTGTTGCATCCGTTCACGAAGACTGTTCGTCCGAAGAATCACGTCATTTATAATCAATTGGGCATTTTTTCGTGTTTTGGATAAAAATTCTTTTCGTTGGACATTAATTTGTGATTTCATTTCGTTAACCTGAAACAAGATATCCATAAGAGGCAAAAAATGACGCTATCAGCGAAGAATCGTACGCTTCAAAAAATGGAATACACTTACTGAATTCTTTAACAAACTCAACTCTTCCTTGACAGTTCCATAAATGTTCAAAATAAATTGATTGGAAGCCCTTAGTCTGTTTGATTCGTTTAATAAAGTTGTGTTGCGTCTTATTGAAGCATCTTTATCATTTCTGAAAGCAAGCGACAACTTTTCAAGCTCTGTCTCAAACTCATAATCCTTTTTTTTGCGCAATTTCACTATGGCAGAATGCATGGCTTGCTCATTTTTCTTGTTTTCAATTTCCGTGACATTCGCTATAGTTTCTTCAAGCTTGCACTTATATTCTTCTTCTTGTCTTTTCATTTTTTCATGAAAATCTTCTTTCATTATATGTATCTGAACATCATGGTATTGCCGCACTTTCGTAAGTTTTTCTTCATTATCCTTTTGTATCGAATTTCTTAGATCCTCTCTTTCTTTTTCATATTTATATTGAAGCTTTTGATTTTCTAACCTCTTAGTTTCGCACAAATTTTTATTTTTACGCTCCAAATCTATCAGAATGTTCGCCTTTCCTCTTCGTTCTGAATCTAACATTTCTTTAAATTTAATCAATTTTTCTTCATAGTCTGCAATTAAATGTGATATTTTATTGTGGGATTTTTCTCTCTCTACTTGTAATGATTTAACCTTTTCCTCTTGTAGGACTGACAATATTTCCGTATGTTTATCTTTTGATTCTTCAAGGAAAGTATGGTAGAGATCATGAATTTCTTTTTCTTTTCTTTCAAAAGTTACCAGCTGAGCTGACTGTATTCTCTTTAAATCTTTAATTATATTCTTGTATGTAGCGATGTTTGCTTGGAGATCTCTTGTTTGCTCTTGAAGTCTTTGGTTTAAGGATTTCTCATCTTTCCATAGCTTCGTTATTTCTTCCTTTTTCATTTTCAGACCTGATAACTTAATTCTATTTTGTTGAACTTCATTTGTTAATTCTCTTAATTTGGAAAGCATTTGAGAGCGCTCAAGTTCTATCTTGTGTACATATTGTTGTTTGGACTCTTCTTCAGACATAAGTTTTCGCTCATAGATCTGCATTTGGGATAAGAGTTTCAATTTGTCAGCTGCCCAATTTGTTTTCATTTCTTCAATCTCTCGATCGGTAGCCTTTTTTTCTTTTAATACAGTATCTGATTTGTTGTTTAAGGCTTGATTTAAATTGGCATAGTGTCTTTTCTTCAAAACTTGAATGGCTATTGCGTGAGATTTCTTTAGTTCAGAAAATTTATTCTCACTCTTTAACAAGTATTCTTCTTTTTTTTTCCTAAATTCTTTCTTTACTGCATCAATCTCTACCAAACATTTTCTTCTTTCATTGTCTGCTTTAATTCGGGTTGTATTTATTTCCTTTTGGATTAATTTTATTTTTTCATTACATTCTGTTGTAACTTTATTACTCTTTACAATTGCATCATCTTTACATATTTCTAATTGTGCTAGTTTTTCCTTGACTTCTTTCATACGAAGTTCTGATGATTTTTTAAGCTCACAGAGTATATTATTTGTATCATTGAGACTTTCATTGGCGAAATTCAGGTCATCGTTACACTTTCGAATTTCTTTATCTTTTTCAACTGTAAGACGATCATGGTTCTTTTTTTCTCTCGTCAATCTTTGATTTACTTTGTTGAGACTCATACAGAGACTTTTGACTGTGCTTTCTTTATTGTCTAACTCCTTTTGAATAGAAAAAACCTTTTGTGTTCAGTTTATTGTTATCGTTAGTAGAGATGCTCGCAAAGCAAATCATAAAAGAGTTAAAAAAATGTGGTTAGAACATCACATACCTTTTGTTGCAATTTCGTGATTTCATCATTTGATATCTGCACAGTTTCATTGAGATGCTGTATGTCTTGATGGAGGCCAGTTTCAACTTTTTTCGCCGATAGGCACATTTTATCCATCTTTGCGTTACTAAGCTCCAGATTTTTTTGCATCATGGATAAGAGGCACTTGGATCTTTGATTCCTTTCTCTTTCGGTATAGAGTGAAGTTTTTAATTTACTTGACTCTTTCAGAATGTTGATCTTTTCTCTCGTTATTTTGTCTATTTTTATTGTACTCTCTTTTGCATGCAGCTCTATTTCGTCTAAATGTTGAGAATTTAAATCAGCTCTCCTGCTTGATTCTCGATCTTCCAACTCTTTCCTTAATTGGTTTAGTCTTAAATTGTTTTCTTTCCTTTCTTGTAACACACTTTTTTGCTGACTTGAAAGCAATTCTTGCTTAATTCGATCCATATCATTAACGTGGATCTGTTTCAAACGCTTTATAGTTTCTTCTTGTCTAAGGGCCATATCGTTGCGTTCAACTATGTACAGATTATTTGCTGAAGTCAGTTCATGTATCATTTTTTGCATTTTTTTGGAGTAATTTGCTTCTATATCTCCAAGTAATTGCTTAGATTTTACCTTAATATTCATGATTTCTTCCACTTGCAGAGAATTCGTTTGTTTTAAAGCATTTATTTGGATGTCTATATCTGTATTAATAACACTTTCCATGGAAGTAATTTTACTTTTTAATTTATCAAGCTGTTCTTCTGCAGAACGTTTCTCATCCGAAAGCTCTTGCCTCATATATGCTATAGTCTTTTCCTTTGCATTCATTTTGGAATTCAATAAGGATAACTTTGCTGACGCATCCTTCACTATGTCATCTATTTTTTCTTCGTAAAAGACATCTTTCTTCACTTTATCGTTCATTATTTCTTCATTCATTGAATTAAGCTGATATATCACCTACCAAGAAAATTACAAATTGAAAATCAACATCCATGATGTTTAATGCTGCAAGTAATCCAAACTTGATCACGGAAGTATATCAGATCATTGTACTCACTTTTGTAAGTTGGGCAATCTTTTTGCACATATTGATGCATGTTTCGTTGCCATAATTACAATCATTAGACATGATTTGTAAGTTTTCTTCACAACATGCGTAAGAAACAAATCATAGCACAATGTAATTTCGGGTTTTTTTAATTTTGAAACGAGCCTTGCAGCGATTTTTAAATAATTTTTGCTAGTAGGGAACAAATAAACAGATCAAATAATCATAATGACTAACTTTCATATCTTAATAGAAATATTATGAAAGAATTTCAAGTTGAAAAGAAAACGCAATCGGAAACATCAATTAAAGTGGCAGTTAGGCTTCGTCCCTTCCGGCAGTCTGAACAAGATGAAGGCTCTTTATCAATCATAAACATTGATCATAGAAGCAAGCAATGTCAACTGAGAAATCCATCTAACGGGGAGACCAAATCATTCACGTTCGATTATGTATACGATTCGTTTGTGCCGATGAAAAACCCTAATCATGCAAGTCAAGAAAAGATATGGAATGACATTGGTCCAGAGCTCTTGGATGCATGTATGAGCGGATTTAATTATACACTAGCAGCAACGGGACAAACTGGATCAGGAAAGTCCCATACGATCCTTGGTTTTGGAGAAATCCAAGAAAACAAAGGCATTTTACCTCGAGCTTGCGATAGCATATTTGAACAAATTCAAAAATACAAGGATTTAAATCCAAACCAAAATGATGATGAAGAAAAGCATTTTAGTGTAAAAGTATCAATGCTTGAAATTTATAATGAGCGGATAAGAGATTTATTTGTTTCTTTATCAAAACAAGAACGCGGGGGTTTGAGGATAAGGGATAGCCCACAAACTGGAGCTTATGTAGAGGGATTGAAAAAAATCTCAGTCGAAAATGTAAACCAAATTCGAAAGCTTCTTAATTTCGGTGCAAAAAATAGGACAATTGCAGCAACGAACATGAATAAGACAAGCAGCAGAGCTCACACTATATTTACCATTTCGTTAGTAACAACAACGATAAATAAAATGACGATGAAAGCATCTGATAAAACTAGTTTGATTAATTTAGTAGACTTGGCTGGCAGTGAAAGAGTAGGAAGAACAGGTGCAGAAGGGCATCGTCTCACAGAAGGTGGTCACATCAATAAGAGTTTAAGTGCTCTTGGTAATGTCATCAACGCATTAGCTTCAAATGCGACAAAAAAGAAAGCTGGAATAGTCCCATATCGATCGTCTTTACTAACTCATCTACTGAAACCAAGCTTAGGAGGAAATGCAAAAACAACTATATTAGCTACAATCTCTCCATCAGACTTGAACTATGGAGAAACATTGTCAACCTTACGATTTGCAGACCGTGCAAAGCAAATAAAGAATATAGCTATTGTGAACGAGGATCCCAACGATCGTCTTATACGTAAATTGAGAGACGAAATGCGATTATTGCGAAGGCAGTTAAAAACAGCGTCTGGATTGGGACTTGCAGAAAAACAAAGAATAAAAGCCGAAATGGAAGACATGTATGAGAAAAAATTAAGGCGGGAAAAAGCTGAATGGGACAAAGCTCAAGAAGAAATGGAAGAGACTTTGGGGAGCTTAGGTGCTCTGCAGCAATCGAAGCAGTTTTCTCCTGACACTCCGTATTTGACAAATATCAACGAAGATTTCTCTCTAAGCGGCACTTTGAAATTATATTTAGAAATTGACTCTGAAATTGTTGTTGGATCCAGGAAAAGGGGATATAAATATGACAGAATTCGTGCCGAAGAAACTAACCAGATAGTGGTAGGAGGGATGGGTGTAAGACAGCTGCACGCACAAATCAAAGTAGTCAAAAAACTCTCTAACGATTTATCGGTATCCATTGCGGCACTGGATAATTCGCGAACCCTTTTAAATGGTAAAACACTGACCAAAAATTCAGGCTTTACCACGTTGACAAACAATGATCGTATAATTTTTGGTCATAGCAGTGCTTTCAAATTGGTTATCCCTAATAATGCTGACCAAAGAGATATTTTAGTAGATTGGGAATTTGTAATCAAGGAAATAAACGCAGAAACCATTCGTAAGATAAAAGAGGAAAACAAAATCAGAAAAGAGGCTATTCAAAAAGAAAAAGAAGATATGGAAAAAAGAGTTAAAGAACTAGAGACCCAGCTTCAAAGGACGCACAAAGCACTCCTTGAAGAAGGACAAAATAAAGAATACATGGCATCAACACAAAAGGATCTTGAAGATCGTTTAAGAGAACAAATCCTGGAAACTGAAAAGTTCAAGAAAAAGAAGGAAAAAGAGACTAAAGATAGATCACTAGTCGATCGACAACTTTTGCAAATGCTACCTTTTGTGCATGAAGCAAATGCAATTTGTACTGAAATAAATAAGCCGATCTCATTTCATGCAAAACTAATCAACAGAGCACTTCGTGAAAATATCGTCAATGAATCTAGTGATTTATGCTTAGAACTTTCAACTGAAGTTTGCGTCGCAGTAAGAAGAGGAAAGGGTTATTTAGAACGTAAAACCAAGGAGCAAGAAAAAACAAAAAGTAGGCGTATTAGTTTAATCCATATAAATGAATCAGAAATTGAAGATTCGACTTCTCAAGAATTTTGGTCTCAATCGGAATTCAACTCAAAATTTTTTATTATGAGAGAATTTTATCAAACTTGGTTATGTAACGGAAAGAATATAATTGGAACTGAATTCGAAGATCCAGAGAGAGATCCTTTCCAGAAACAAAAAGAAGACCATTTGGCGGGTGTAGCAAGGTTCCACCTTGAGGCTTTGTATTATTTATTGGATATAAAAGATCGCACACCAATAGTGGATGTTTGTACTGGAAAAAGTTGGGGTGAGCTTTCAGTTACTATAATGCCTTACATAATTAATAATTCTGATGATATCGAAATGAGTTATGAAGTTGATAAAATGAATAAAGTTATGGGAAAAAATATCAATATATCAGTCAACATTCACGAAGCAAGAGGTTTGCCTCTCCATTCCATGAAAGAATATAACAGCATCTTTCTGCGTTGGCGATTTCAGAATGAGAAGTATTATACTACCAAACTGATTCCAATCCATGATGAAAATCCCGTTATTTCTCACAAGGAGACCTTGAAATTTCCAATCAACGAAAAATTAATTTCTTTTCTCCAACAGGGTGCAGTCGCATTTGAAGTTTGGATTAGCGCTTCAGTGCCAATCAGGACTGATGATTTAGAAGATGAAGAATATAAAAGCCCTAATCACAATGCTACAAAGGAACGAGGACTATTATCAAGTAAGAGCAATAAAGAAGAGACATATGAAGACATTTTACAAGAAAACAAATTCCTACGGGTTGAAATCAAAAAAGTATCTGAAAAATTGGCTGAAGCTATGCACCAAATAGATGTTTTGAAAAAATTAGTTCCAGAAATATGACCTCAAATGAAAACAGAAAATAGAAAGTATGTTAAGGTTAAGGTTAAGGTTAAGGTTAAGGTTAAAGTCTTGAGTTCAATTAAACGTATTACTTAGACACTCTTATGTACGTACAATTATACGGAAAATATCACTAAAATACAAAAACTCCCAGACTGCCTCTATCAGTACCTATCGAGATTCTTCCTTTTCATTGCTCTCTCTAATGCTTCATTCTACGCTGTTTATAGATCAAGAGTGCCTTGCTATCCATGAGCCCTTCGTCTCACTAAAGGCTTAAATAATCATGAAGAGGTGAATAACAACAGCTGCGTGTCTGATAAATTCAAAATTTTCATGACATGAGTAACCTAGACATTTCAATCATAATGGTCTTGGGTTGACTTCATTTTGGTATTTGTCCTAGAATATGTAGCACATCTCATAGGTACTCTGTCCTATGAGTGAAATATTGCTCATTCGTTTGGTTGCTATCTATGGCAACTGAAATTAGAATTGAATTGAAAGTTTACATGGCGTATGGCTAACGATATTTAAAATTGACGGGTACGTAGAAACGATCAGATCAAGTTCAGTGTAAGAGTAAAATAGGAACGTTTTGAAAATTTAATTTTCGAAAGTATGGGCTTGCAAATGAATATGAATTTCCCGCCATCAATGTTTGAATCTAGTAGGTTGCAATGAAGTGGCAAAAGATATCAAACCAGAAATGATTCGAAAACTTTCCATAAGAAGATTTTCAAATCGACCGCTTAAATAAGATTCCAGACAGCAGAGAAAAGTCATGATCAGTACAGGAAACAAACAAATCATCGTCACAATTTGATAAGCTCAAAATGATTCGTTTGCTTCAAAAGAAGGGATCTAAATTCTTATTTTGGCTTTTCACTCTCATCCATATTGGAGATTGTTTTTTTGAGAATGCTTTTGCTGCACAAAAGGAATACAATCCACAACATAATCATGATTGTTTTGGACCCTCCGTTATAGATAGTTTTAATCCAGCCCGAGGTCCAGAGGATGGCGGTACAAATATCACTATTACTGGACATGGTATACCATTTCCAACGGGTAATACTCATGGAAGAGTTTTCTGTGTGTTCAACGAAACAAAACTAGTGCAAGCGTTTCCCACGTATTCCCTTGAACCGTCACATTCGCTCGTATGTACCACTCCCAGCCATATGCCTGGATACTTTCCATTTTCTATTCAGATATGTGGGCAGAATATTAAACCTCGTGAAGGTCCAGGATTTTACGAGTTCACAATGGCTTCATCTATTTTTTCTATTTCACCCGTGCTTGGAACACTATCTGGTGGAACTGTTATTTCAGTCATTGGGAATAATTTTGTGAATTCATCGGATCTTAAGTGCCGATTTGGTGATGAAGATGTCGTTGCTAACTTCCAAAGCTCTCACAGTTTAGAATGTGTAGCACCTTCACAAGTTGAATCAGAAGCCAAGCTAATGAAAGTTTCCAATAATGGATTGGACTTTGAGGGAGTAGACAAGGATGTTGTGTTCCATTATATTCTGCCTCCAAAGGTTTATAATGTCATACCTAGTACTGCACCCATCACGGGTGGAACAACCGTGTCAGTTTTAGGAGCATTCGATACAAGATTTTCAGCAATTGATGACATTATTTGCAAAATAGGTGATATTGTTGTCTCCGCGGTAAAAGCCAATGCAAGTGTTATATCATGCCTATCACCTCCCATTGACATTGGCAACTCTACTCAAAAACTAATTTATTTGGAAGTGAGCATTAATGGAGGTGCTGATTTCACTAATTATGGGAGAACTAGCATTCTATTTCATAATCCAGTAGTTTTACTATCAATATACCCAATGCTTGGCCCTGAATATGGTGGTTCAGTTCTTTCAATCTATGGATCAGATATTTTTCGGTCAGATGAGCTCTCATGTGATTTCGGACAGGTTCTAGTAAGAGCACAATGGGTGTCGAATACTTTGATCCAATGCGTTTCCCCATCACTTATCCCACACGTTGCCCAGGTGAAATTATCAACTAATGGACAAAGCGCGGGACTTTCCACCAACTATTTGAATTATACATTTATGAATGCTGTAACGATCACATCAATTTATCCAATGCACGGAAGTTATGATGGAGGAACACCTGTGACCGTTAAAGGGACGGGCTTTCTAAATATCACATCTTTTTTTTGCAAATTCGGGAGCGAGTTTGTCAAACCTTCCATTTATTTAAATTCTACAACCCTGGTTTGCGATTCACCAAAAGCAAATAAAACATCTGGTAGTGTTTCAACTTCAGTGAAACTGACTCCTAATTATGGTCACGATCTTACTTTGACTGGGTTGATGTTCTATTATGAGGAAACTCCTTCAATTATATCAATAAATCCCAAACTTGGACCAAAACAAGGAGGCACTTCCATTATTGTCAAAACTAGTTGTGCTTTAAAAAAAAAACAGCAAAGTATGATTTCTTCAGAGAATGACATTGCATGTCGCTTTGGATATGATCTCATTGTACCTGGAAATATTTTCAACAACGGAGACATATCGTGTGATTCCCCACACTTGCCATGGAGTGTAAATAATACCGTTGCAGTAAACCTCGAGCTAACAACCAATGGAGTAGATTTTACTTCGAATGGGATGCAATTTTTGTATCACCCAATTGTTTCGATATTTTCTGTCTCGCCCCAGTCTGGTAGCGAAAATGGAGGAACTCTTGTAACACTTGTAGGGGCAAACATTCTTCGTTCTGAAACATTGTCTTGCTATTTCGGTGACGAGTTGAGCTCTTCAGTACAGTGGATATCTTCTTCTAGCATAAAATGCATGTCTCCGCCATCAAAATTAGGTTATCACAAGGAACCTGTTGTTCAAGTGAGAGTATCATTGAATGGTCAGAAAATTCATTACTATCAGAGTATACCCTTTTTTTATCAACCGTCAGCTCATATTTCTAATATTGAGCCAAAGTACGGTTCTATTCTTGGGGATTATAAAATCCACATATTTGGTGGAGGGTTTTCTACTGTAGAAGGCATCAAAGTAATGTGCAGATTTGGAGAAGACATGATTAAATATGGAAGTATTCTAAATGATACACATACGACATGTGTAGCACCATCAATTTCATTGGCAAGAAAAATTGAGTTAAGCTTGAGTTTCAATGAAGGTCATGACTACATTTCATCTGATTCAGCTGTTTTCCAATACACTGAACCTGCTTTGATTGAAGAAATGTACCCAAAAGTGTTACCACAATATGGAGGGGTCAAAGTCACCCTAAAAGGAAAGAATTTAATTGAAAATAAATATGTGACGCCTATTTTAATAGCTGGTGGAGCTCAAGTTACACTAATGTCATATAATAGAACAGCGATTACATTTATAGCGCCTGCTATCCAAAGAGAACACAATTCATCCATCGACATTTCCTTATCGAAAAATGATGGCTTCGAATTTGACAGGAATAATTTAAGAATTGGATATGTACCTTCGCCAAAAATTACAGAAGTTATTCCGCCTTTTTCACATGAGTTGGGCGGAATGAAAATGATTGTTTTGGGAACTGACTTTTTCTATACCCCAGATCTATCATGTATTATACGGTGTACAAAAGGAAATACCTTATGTGGACGGTCAGATGCGTTTTTCATTTCAAGCAATGAAATTCATTGCGAAGTTCCGGAGAGTAAATGTGATTTTAATATAGCATTCATAGAGTTGTCAAGTACCAAGGAGACAAATCCAAACAACCCTACGGTTTCCTTTCAATATGAACCGCTGTTATCAACAACCTCTATATATCCCAGGTCGGGTCCTATTAGCGGAGGTACAAGATTATCTGTAGTGGGTACCTTTGCGTCCACTCAGACTTTAGCTTGTACGTTTTGGTCAAAAGGGGAAAAAGTACGCTTTGTCATTGCAACCAAAAAATCTTCCTCAGAGTTAGGTTGTGTTGCACCACCATCAATAGAAAATGAGACTATTCAAACTTCTTTTTCCATCACTACTATGTATAAGGAGGAAATTTATTATTCTGGCGATATCCCAGATGTTTTTTTCGAATATGAAGATGGAATTTTTCTCCTAAGTCTTACACCACAATCTGGACCGACCCATGGTGGCACTGAGGTACATATTTTAGGGTCAAATTTTATTGATTCTTCAGATTTGTGCTGTAGATTCTTAATTGCACAAAAACGTACAAAATCTTTCGCAAAGTATTTTAACAAAGATCATATTTCATGCGTAGTCCCAGCGATTCAAACGGAGCAGAGAAACGTAAGTATACTTTCTCTTGTGGACGTCTCTATCAATGGTGTCGATTTTTCAAAATCGCAAGGAACTTTTTTGTATCATCCTCCTGAAGAAATTCTAAAAATTTCTCCTGAAATAGTCTCTGAAGGAATTGATACAAATATAACAATTAAAGGATCAAACTTTATGCCTTATGATGGCCTCAGTTGCAAGTTTGAAATGCTTCATAAACACTTTCTTACTGAACCTGCATCGTTCCTTTCGTCAAATTTGCTCAAGTGTAGAGTGCGTGGTTTTGCTCCAGGAAAATATAGAGTTTCGGTTTCAAACAATGGAGCTGATTTTATTCTGTCCGATTATTCTATTGAAGTCCATGCCCCAATTGAAATGCTTGGTTTAGAGCCTTCGGGAGGGAAAGTGGATGGAGGTACAAGAGTAGTTGTGAAGGGAAATAATATGTTCAATACTTCTTCCTTATCGTGCAAATTTGGGAACTCTGTGACTGCAGGTATTTTTTTATCAAAAAAAAAAATACTTTGTTATTCACCACGGAGCTTTTTGTCTTCTGTGAGGAAGGTTCACTTTTCACTTTCCATGAACGGGCGTGACTTTGTTGATTCTGGGGGTCTCAATTATTTTTATTCCAAATCTCCAGAAATTTTAGATTTCTTTCCTGCATCTGGTCCTTTTGAGGGTGGAACTCAGGTTACACTAACTATGAATCACTTGGATGTCCAATATCCACAAAATTTTACATGCGTTTTTGGGTCAACTAAAGTTCAAGCCGTGTTGACGAGTAAAAGTTCTGTATCTTGCATATCCCCCAGATTTGACAAAAATGCTAATTCTCTTGTCAATTTCGAATTTAGCAATGGCTTTGAGCAAACTCAATCTTCTTTTTTATTTAAGTATCAGGATCTTCCATATTTGACAGAAGTACATCCATCGAATGGGGTTGAATCTGGAGAAAATATAGTAAAGATTTTTGGGACTAGATTTAGGTATTCAGTTCAAACCGCGTGTAGCTTTGGTAACACCGCTGTACCAGCTCTTACTGCAACATTCAATTGTATTGAGTGCTTGGCTCCACCATCTAGAAGTCCAGGTCCCGTAAAACTAGAGGTTACTTTGAATGGTCAAGATTGGACAACACAAGGAATGTTGTATACGTACACTCCTTTAGCCTCAGTTTGGAAAATATATCCGAATAGAGGACCTATTATTGGTGGAACGAGGATATCTGTTCATGGACTCAATTTCATTCCACCATTGCTTTCGTCTGACACAACTTATATGTGTAGTTTCAATGGAGTTCTGAGTTCAGCAATTGTCGTTTCTGACATATTAATAACATGCATTTCACCACCAACTCAAAGAGAAGCGAAAGCAAAGTTTAAACTAATTTGTGCGAAGAGTAAATCATCGATCATTGAGTATCGCGATGAATTGATATTCGAGTATTTCTCTCCAATTTTTATTACATCGATTGAACCGTCATATGGAAATATAGAGGGGGGTTCTCCCCTTCAAATTTTTGGATCAAAAATTGACGATTATGCTATCGTTTTATGTCGCTTCGAGATAGTTGGTCATGATATCGATATAATGACTGTAATATATAGCAGATCAATCGCTGTTTGTATAACCCCGAATTCGACATTTTTTTCTTCAGAGCATGAAGTCGCCTCTATCATAACCCTAGTGGATGGAAGTGGCTTCAGAATATCTTCGAATTCTGTTCCATTTCTTTTTAAGAAAAGCCCTATCATAAGCGAAGTCTCCCCTTGCTTCAGTGATGCAAAGTCAGCATCTTTAGTGACAATTAACGCAATTCCAGGTTCTGGATGGTGGGTGAATTCACATTCTATATTCTGCCAGTTTGGGAACAAAAAGTCAAAGGGAATTTGGATTTCTTCATTACAAATTAAGTGCATGACTCCTATTTTCAATGGTGCGTTACCTTCTAATGTAACAATATCAGTGACAGATAATAATATGGATTATGGAAACAATATGAAGCAATTTACAATTCTTGATAGCTTGAGTGTTCTTTCTTTCAGTCCTTTGTACGGCTCATTTTCGTTTGGAACAGAAGTAATTATAAGAGGATTTGGTTTTTTTGCAAACAGTCAAGCAGCATGTTTATTTGGAAATAACAAAGTCTTCGGCCATGTTATTAATGAATATTCTATGAAATGTCGTGTACCCCTTAGGCATGAATCGGGGCTGGTCGTGCTACAAGTTTCAAATAATGGAGTGAATTATGTAAAGGCTCCCATTGACTTTGAGTACGTTCTTTCACCGTCTGTTTCTACTTTGTTTCCGCAATCTGGACACTCTGGACAACTTGTTACAGTGAATATAGTCGGAATGAACTTCATACAAAGAAGTGATAAAGCCCCTTTTTGTGCAGTCAATGGGGATCCAAGGTATTCATCAACAGCAACAATCTTATCACCAACAACAATGAAATGTACAGTAATGTGTCCTACATATGCTTTACTTGACGGGCAAATGTCCATTGAGGTCTCTGTTAATGGAGGAGACTATTATTCCTCAAGCAAAATTCCTTTCTTTTGCGATCCTCAACCAATAACTTTCAATATGTCTCCAGAAATCGTAACAAGTGGCGAAAAAACACTATTAACAATTTATGGATCTGGATTTCGACATCGTATTGGCTTATCTTGTGCATTTAGTGGGCTTTCGGGATTGCATATTACAAAAGCAATATACCAAGACAGAACAGAAATAAAATGTCACGCGCCACCATGGAAATTGCCACAAATCATCACCGTTGACACAAGCAATAATGGAATCACGTTTTCAGAAAGTTCAAATTTATTTCTAGATATTTTGAACAAGGTAACAGTGCACAGTGTATACCCAAGAGTTGCTCTTTCAGGTGCATCGGTAATTGTTAAAGGAACTTCTTTCATGAAAACTGATTCTGTATCTTGCAAAGTTGGAAAATCATTAAGCGAGAAAGTCATAATTTTAAACGAAACTATGGCAATATGTCATCTTGCAACCAATACAGAAGCAAATAATGAAGCTCCTGTTTCTATTTCGATTGATGGAAGGTTTTACTCCAGAATCACCAGAAATACTCAAATCCAAGTTCAAGCAATGCCCATAATTGAAAGTGCCTACCCCCTGATTGGACTAACGTCTGGTGGTACAGTGATATTGATAAAAGGGGAAAACTTGAACAATTCACGATGTATGTGTGTGTTAGGTGGTAATATATATGAACCTGAGTTTCAATCTGAAACAAAGGTACTTTGTGTCTCACCTGCTGTGTCCTCCCCAAGGAAAATTCCTTTACAACTAAATATTGGGTCTGGAACAAATATGACACTTGATATTTCATCATTTTTATATTTCAAACCACTGCTAATTCGCAAGATACTTCCAGATTCTGGACCTCTATATGGTGGAACTACCATCCTTGTCAATGGAAAATTTGATTCAAATCTACCTAAATTTGCTTGCGCTTTTGGAAGAACATATGTAAATGCTAAATTGTTATCAAATAAACTTCTAACATGTGTATCCCCTGCAGGCCAAACCCCGGGAACGCAATCGGTATCCTTAGTATTGAAACATTCAAATTTTTCCAATGCTGAAATTTCTCTATCGAATAGCAATTTCTTCCTCTACTATGATCCACCAATTCTGGTTGCACTGAATCCGAAGAGCGGGCCAATAATAGGTGGAACTAACGTAAATTTTCTCTTAGACGGACTCTTCGTTGACAAGAAGATTCAAACTTCAAGAGTATTCTGCAAGTTTGGAGAAAAGATCATTCAAGGTTCATTAGTAATTAATGCGTCAAGCGCAGTTTGCAAATCACCTTCTTCGAAAGACCCAGAATCGGGAAATGTTTCAGTAGCAATATCCTTCAATGGGGTTGATTTCCCAGAAGGAAATTTGACATTTCATTATAATCATCATATCGAATTTCATAGCATGTTGCCCAAATTTGGTCCTATATCAGGAGGAACACCAGTTATGGTGGACGGCACAAGCTTCATACAAAGCACTGATATTCGATGCCGCTTTGGGCAGAATATTCATACACCTGGAATATTTCGAAGTTCTAAACAGATCCTTTGCTATACGATTGAAACCAAAATCCCTTACAAAGCGAGATTGTATATAAAATTTGATTCCGATCATGATTGGTTTGACTCTGGCTTGATATTTTTCTATCATCGTCCAATAAAGCTGTTGGACTCGTTTCCAAGAATTATAAGCCAACACGGACATAAATTCGTCCACCTTTTGGGCACAGGTTTTCAAAGTGAAATTTCCTATTTTTGTTCGTTCGGTGATGAAAAAATAATATCATCTGGCCATTTTTTGTCAAATTCTATGATATCCTGCGTTCTACCAACAATGACTGCTCAAACGGTTGAGTCCAAAAGCATCGCTGTGACTACAAACTTTATTGACTTCTTTTACTCCCCATTTACATTAATCCACGAAAGAAATTTCAATATTTTGTCCATATCACCACTGTTAGGACCTTCTTTTGGTGGAACAAACATAACCATCCTGGGTAATGGTTTTTTAGATACTGCCATTTATCGATGTTGGTTTGGGGAAACAGCTGTTAAAGCTGTTTTTGTATCTCATAAATCCCTGAATTGCTTGGCGAGCTCTTACTTATTCAATTCCCCAATGGCCATGATGGAGGTTAGGGTATCACAAATTACTCCAACAAGCACATCTGAAACATTGGCACTAAACAAGCTCCGCTTTGTTCAATATGACGAATCTGATTTTAGCATAAAACCCACTTCGGGTCCTACGTCTGGGAATACAATTGTTGAGATTTGTGGATTAGAGCATTTAATTGCTAGCTTAAAAAGAGAAAATATTCCTATGAAAATAGAAGTTCTTTTTAATTCAAGAAGGGTTAAAACTAGAATTATGAACTTTGTCATACAGTTTTTTTCGCCCGAAAATAACATTGGTCCGGAATTCAAACAGGAAGTAAATATATCGTTTTCCCTTAATGGTGGAGTAAATTTTTCAAGGAATCTCGTATACACATACTATACACCTCCTGAATTGTTGGCTTTAGAACCTAGTTTAATATCTCAGGATGGAGGAGTTGATATAATAATCATTGGAAGAAATTTTCCTCAAAAAGATGAATCTAAGTGTAGCTTTGATGGCATTATTTCAAAAGCACATATTGTTTCTAACAACAAAGTTCGATGTCATTTGCCTGAGTGGCAGAAAAAATCCTACTCTCGTTTCATTTCTGTGGCTTTTTCTTCGAACGGTCAAGATTTTGGTAATAAAAATCTCATTCTTACCGTTCAAGTTGATACCAAAATAGAATCAATTAATCCACTTTATACCAGTGAAAGTGGCGGTTCAGTGATCACAATGAAAGGTTATAATTTGCCATTTCGAAATAATATTCTGTACGTGCAATTGTCGTCTGCAAAATCAAATTTCGTGTCACGGGTGGTTAATGCAAAATTTTTGGATGAAACTACATGTACTTTTCTAGCTCCTCGAAAATTCTACGAGGAAGAGGAAGCGGACGTCTCAATTTCTATTAGCATTGATGGATACAGTTTCTTTGAGACAGGATTTGATTTGAATTACTTTAAGCCATTTCGTTTACTATCAATTTTCCCCAAAAGGGGGTCAATTTATGGAGAATACATAACAATTGTTGGTGAAAATTTTTTGCAACTTGATGGACTTTCATGTGTTGTCACATTTATTCCTGGATTGCATGGCGGCCCAATGAATGGATATCTTATTTCTCAATCAATTAACGCGACCGTCTTTAACCAAACAACAATATCTTGTGAACTCCCATCAATAATTAATTCACCATTTCAGCATGATGGCGGAGTTGCAGTACAAGTACAACTTTCTCAACATGATGCATCATTGAGCAGTGATAAGTTGTCTTTCGTCTATTCAGATGTACATGCACTTATATCTGCAGTCCCTGATAACGTTCCTGAAACTGGAAATCTTGAATTAATTATTGTTGGAGATGGCTTTGACGAATGGAGCACTCATTTTTGCGTCTTTTTGGATATTACTGGAACGAAATACCAATCAGAGGCCAGATTGATTTCTGGTACAGAAATCAAATGCCTAACACCATCATTAAGACTAGGCAAAGCTCAGGTACATGTGATCAATGAGAATAGTTCCACATTAGGCAATGGGCTTCAACTGGCAGTGCGCCCGTCAAGGAAAGTTATGAAAATGAATCCAATTATGGGCCCTATCAATGGTGGAACAAAAGTCAATATCAATGGAATACATTTCATTAGCATCTCTCCTGGTGATGATGGCGCCAGCAGAATCTACTGTAAATTCAACGAAGAATTTACACCTGCCTTGATTATAAGCGATTCCTTGCTCCAATGCGATTCTCCAAATATTGGAAAGGATATTAATGTAGCTGTTACTGTGATGCATAGAGTTAACGCCGGTGTCAAGGACTTATTCTACAATTTTGATGACTTTAATTCCAGTTTGAGGTTCAAATTTTCATCAATACCAATTGTGCAAACGATTCATCCAATTCATGCATCAGCTGTGGATGGTACGACAATTTGGATTCATGGATATGGATTTTCCACAAATTCAAGAGATTTATCAATTAAGCTCATATCTTACGATAAACCTGCGATAGAGGTCAATACTACAATCTTAGAGGTAGATTACAATAGAATTGTTGCAGAGGTACCTGCTTCACCAGATGGAGTAGGATTATACAAGATTCTAGCGACGTCAAACTCCTTCGACTTCTCGGATAAATTTCCTCCATTCCGATATGTCTCTCCATTTTCTATTTATTCAGTGAAACCCAATATTGTTCCGGAATTGACTGCTGTGCAACTTTATGTCCAAACTAACATTTCGGAAAATCATTTATCTCAGAAGCCTAGGTGCAAAATAGGTGTTATAGAATCGCCTGCAGTTTGGCAAGAAAAAAAAAAGCTGAAATGTCGCACACCAGCAAATCTAACAGTTGGGTTATATTTTATCAACATTGCGCTTAACGAGTATGACTATATGCTTTCAAATATAAGCCTTTCGGTGCGACCTTCAATGAGTGTGTTGCATGCATATCCTTTGAATGGCCCTTCACGTGGTGGGACCGTGGTAACAATCGTAGGCAATGGTTTTGATTCTTCTTTCCAATTGCTTTGTGCTTTCGGATTGATTCAACCCGTGCAAGCATTATTTATAGATAAAACCCATATTGAGTGTATCAGCCCATATCATGACCTCGTTGACCACAAGAAATCGGGAAGGCTTGTCGTAGACCTAAAAGTCTATTTAGAAAGCTTTTATCGAGATAGAGAGAACGAGAGAAGCACAGATAATTTAGATCCAGGCTTGGCTTTTGAATATTATCAAAATGAACAGATTAATTTGATTGAACCAAGATTTGTTCCATATGATGGGCGGAGCATTTTGTTGATCACGGGTAAAGGATTTCTAGATTCTGGCAATTTGTCGTGTCGTATTGGTGTTGCAAAACCAATTTTGGCAGTATTTTTGAGTTCCGCTCTGATTTCATGCGTTACACCCAAGGCAAGTGATGCCCTCCTATATCCGCAACGCAAGACAGGAAGAGAATCCGTTCGAGTAACTGTTCAAGTAGCTAATAATGGAGTCGATTTTGAGTCATCTGCCATTTATGCATATGGATCGGTGCATTATTTTGCCACTCCTAGCATTTCCCAGATCTATCCTACGAATGGACGAATGGAAGGAGGAACTAAAGTTACGATACATGTAGACAACTTACACCCGTCAGATAAGCTATGTTGTAGCTTTTCATCCCATATAGTCAAAGCAGAATATATTAGCCCAAATTCTCTTTCATGTATTAGTCCAAAAAGACAAGATAATGAATTCAAAAATGTTCATGTCAGAATCAGCTTGAATGAAAAAGACTTTAGCTCTAATTTTTTGCTTTTTAATTATGTATCTTTTCCAATTGTGGAGAAAATTCTCCCAACTCACGGGTCAATCAAGGGTGGGAACAAAATAATAGCCTATGGATCCAATTTTCACACTAATGAAGACGAAGACATTTTTTGTCACTTCAATGACGTATCTATAAAAGCATTATCAAGAACATCAGAAAAAGTGGTGTGCATCGCTCCTCCTCATCAAAGAGGACCAACATTATTCGATATCGCAAGAATCAATTTTGTCACAAACCAACACAATCATGGCGGCTCTCATGATAAAATGATTGAATACACATACATGAATGAAATTAAGATCGAATCTCTATCACCAAGTGCTGGTTCTGAATTGGGTGGTACAAATATTACAATAGAGGGATCTTTTTTTCCATCTGAAGTTTCCTTGTACTGTTTGTTCGATAAAATTGCTATTATAGCACATACTTTGTCAGACAAGTTGCTTCATTGCAAATCCCCAAAGAAAATGGAAAATATGACTTCGATCATTAACTTACATATTGGGATAGAAAGTGGGATAGAAAATGAACCAGCGATTCTTACTGCCTTCGCAATTCAATTTGCTTATACAAAGCCAGCATTTATTGAAAGAACATTTCCTCACAGATATTTTATCGATGACAATACTTTTGTTTATGTCAAAGGAGGGAATTTTGTCTCAATGTCCAAGAAAAACGATATAAGGTGTCGCTTTGGTATAGCTGGGGAATCACCGGGTGAAATTCTATCAGAAAAGCTTATACGTTGCTCGACTCCGTCAAATTCACGTCTCAAGCTGCAAAAGGAAGTTCAAGAAGTCAGTATTTTTTCTCAAGCACCCCAGAGAGAAGTTCAACTAATTAAGACTGCCTCGCCACCTTTGGGTTTTGAAGTACAGATGATAACTATAGAAGCGTTTGGTTTTGACAGAGATGCAATTGCCCAAACTTTACGTCTTCTTATACAATCAGAAACAAGCATGAGTGGCACGTTTGCATTGTCCTACAAGGGAAGAAAGACACTCCCAATCCCAATAGATGCAAGTGCTTTGGTGCTAGAGGAGTATCTTCAAAATAAAATATTTAGTGAAGTGAGTGTTGTATCTGTTCCTAATCCAGGAGTCACAGGAGACTCTTCTGTTTGGGATATTACAATAGATTGTGCTGCTGGTGGCATAAATCAACTTGAACTCAAATGTGATTCCACAAATATTAAAAGTGTATGGTCTGGCAACATCAGATGTGAAATAATTCAACTTAAGGAAAGTAATAGCTCTAAATTGGATGGGGAGTTTAGTTTGGCATTTAATGGGAAGCAGACAGGTCTTATGGATTATAACATAAGTAATTTGGATCTGTGGAAAGAGGTTGATGGATTAATAGATGAGAACATTGTTTCGGTGAAAAAAATGGATTGGCCGGTAAATTTTTCCCATAAAACAGGTTTTGCATGGCTGATCACATTCCATCGTCCTTATAATGATAAGAGTTCTAGAAATGATCCATATGACTGGCCTGAATTATCAGGTAATGACCAAAACCTCAGGGGGACACGCAAAAAACTTACAGTGAAAGAAATTAAGAAAGGATCTTCCGTAAATGGGGTCTTTTCAATATCAATGGTGGGAGAAAATGATAAATCAAAAGTTTTACCATTTAATGCTACGTCGATTGCAGTCCAATCGGCATTAGAATCTTTTGCAGGTATTGAAAAAGTCCAAGTCTCTCGATACGTTACAAAAACTGGCGTTTATAGTTGGAAGTGTACATTTTCTTCATTTGTTGGCAGTCCTGGGATTATAACAGTTAACGATACCCATATTAAAGGAAATAACGTACACATTGAAGTCATAAGAATTGCTGAAGGGTCAATTCCCGTTGGTGGTTTCTTTTTCCTATCGTTCAGAGGAGAGAAATCTAGAAGACTAAGTGTAAATTCATCTGTTGATGAACTCAGAAGTGCAATCAGATCGTTGAGAACTGTCGATGATGTCGTGGTTAGTCACGAGAAAAAAATAACAGAAATTAATAAAGATAGAGAAGGTTGGAAATACTCAATCACTTTTACGTCAAGCAATTCCCCGGAAAATTTAGGTCCACTCCCACTGATAGAAGCTCATGATAGTCTTTTGACAGGGACACTGGCTTCAATAGTCGTTACTAAAAAACAATCTGCTTGCTGCTCTTTAGACGTTACTCTGAATGGAAAAGATTTTTTTGGGAGCATAGATGGTTCAATAATTCCTTTTGGTTTCATTGAAAGACCTATCATTTTAAGCATATATCCTATACATGGATCTGTGTTTGGAGGAACCAAAGTCACACTCATTGGCATTGGGTTAGTCCCTTTGAATTTAGATGATAGCAAAAGTGTCTTTTGTGTTTTCGGTGCTAGTAAAATCGAAGGAACTTTCATAAACGATACAATTATTGAATGTATTACACCACCTAACAAACGAGAACAAGTTTCAGTAAATTTACACTACTTAGATGATAAAGTTTCTTTCAAAGCAAGTGCCGAGTCCAAAGCAATATTTGAATTTGTTCCTGAAATGAAAGTAAACACTACCTTCCCACATATGATACCGATTGTCGGTAAAGGACCTCTTGATATTATTGGAAATGATTTTATGAATTCATCTGAGCTCAAGTGTCGCTTCAAGTATGGATTATATGTGTCATCATTAGAATTAGAGAAGAGAGAGGCATTGCTCGAAGTAGGACTTATTTACCATTCTTCTACGCATTTACAATGCTCTGATACGCCAACTCTTGCAGAGTTTTTTTCTTCATCGAGAAATGATTGGACAAAGACTTCGGTTGCTTCAAATCAGAGTTTTGTTTTATTAGAAATAACAGCAAACGGAGTTGACTGGGTTCAATTTGAATATCTAGAATTTATACCCCTTCATGAGATATATTCACTAACTCCTAGTTTCGGACCAATCTCTGGGAATACAAGTGTTACTATATCTGGTCGTAATTTTGTTAATTCAAGATCTTTATCGTGTAAATTTGGGAGTTTTCCTTTGGTCCAGGCAACATTTATCTCTGAAACAAAGTTACAATGTATATCACCTCAAATGATAAATGAAACTGATATTTTTAGAATACCTCTCGCAGTTTCAAATAATGGATATCATTTTTCTTCAGATTCACCTTCATTTGGTGTATATGAAAACGTCATTTTACAAAACATAAAGCCGAATGTTGGACCCAGCACTGGAGGTACAAGCGCAATAATTACTATTGGGATATCTAGCTTTCTAAACAGAAATATTTCAAACCACTTTCATAACATTTTTAATTCAACTTCTTCAATTGAGCAAAGTGCTAAATGTGGCTATAGCAAATGCATTCCATTATGCAAATTCAACACAACGATCAAAAGTGCTCATTTTATCGAGGTCAATCAAATAACATGTCAAACACCCAGAAGCGAGTCTTCTAATCACGTAACTACTGTATCGATATCTTTGAACGGAGGGCATAATTGGGAGGAGAATATGGTACTTTTTCATTACTATCCCATCGCGGAAGATTTGGAGCTTTCTTTGTACCCAAAGTCTGGACCTATTGCTGGAGGAACATTGGTCAAAATTACCGGACTGACTCATTCCAAACATCCGTTTCATAGCGCCATAGTTCCATTAGCAAGTTCGATACTTTGTAAATTTGGGGATCATATATTTCCTTCTTCAGCTATAACCGAAGATGGTAACGTTGTTATCTGCAGAAGCCCAGCTGCAAAAATTGTGAATGAAACTTCTTCAGTATCTGTAGATATTTCTCTCAATGGCGACTTGAGTGGCTTTTCTTCATGTGGGCTTTACTTTCGATATGACGTTATTGCATATATAAAAACCATAATACCAAGTTTTGGATCGGTTCTTGGAGGGACATCCGTCAAGGTCTTGGGCGGCCCTTTTAAGAATAATCACAGCAATTACCAATGTAGATTTGGCGATAAAGTGAAGAATGCAGCATGGATGAACGAAGAAGAAATTAAGTGTGTTAGTCCAGATCTCGGGAAAATTGACGAAGTTCAAACAGTAAGCCTTTTTTCAATGGCATGGGTACCTGAAATACAAACCATTGAATCTTATGCAGATGATTATCTATCTGAAATACATACTATATTTACATCGGGACCAAAGTACTCAAATAACGAAATTCAGAAAGTATCAATCAAAGTCGAAGACGAAGATGAAATACAACGGCTTGAAACTCGTTTAGATTTTACAGAAGATATCGAAATCGAAGTTGAACTTTCTCTGGATCCTACAAAACCTGAAGTTCAAAAAGTATCTTTTCAATATGAGTCTTCAACTCCTGAAATCCAGTCGGTATCAATTATTCCCTTTTCTAAGAAGTGCGAATCTGGATTTATTGAGGAGATACAAATTGTATCAATCAAGAGTTCTGATCTAACCAATGCACCCGGAACGTTTGATTTGCATGTAGGAGAGCAACTTTTAGGAGATTTATCCGTTGGATATTCACCCACCCTTTTGACCCAATTATTCAACCAAATACTTAACATTCCTGTTGAAATCACTATTGAAGATAAGGAAAACATTAGGAATTGGATAATTACTTTCGACGGATCCTTAGGCGATGTGGAAGAATTGCAAGTCAGAAATTTTGATGACAGCATTTTAGATGTAGATGTTCACACAAGGCAAGATGGCTCAGTACAAGAAATACAGGAAATCAAAATTACTTCCATGAGTCCAGGACAATATTGGAGGCTATCACTTGATGGTTCGGAATGGACAGGTCACTTAAATCATGATGAAACACCGGACCAACTAGCTTTAGCCATTTCGAGGCTAAGTAGTACTAATGTTACCGTTACATCTACTAGTTTCTTCAACATATCCCATTCATTCATGGTTACTTTTGTGGACTATATTGGAGATGTCCCTATGCTTATCAGCACATGGTCTTCTAATTCTGCTAATATAGTCATAAGAGAATATCGGAGAGGAACAAGTGCATTCAAAGGAAACTTTACCTTAAGTATCAAGGGCCAAGAAACTAAAGAACTAACACTCAAATCTACAGCTCACGAAATCGAAACAGCTCTTATAAACCTCAAACTAGCAACCACTTTTAAAGTAACAAGGGTTGTGCCAATGCTGAGAAACGAAATTGTTTTCATAATAACATTTCTCATGCCAGGAGATAATGAAATGTTTGATATACATTGGAAAAGCGAAAAGGATACCTGCCAAGTCTCTAAAGTCAATCGATTGAAAAAAGGAAGTATATTTGATGGAGAATTTGAATTATACATTTCAACCAAATCAAATTTTGGTGAAGAATCAAAGAGAAGTACAGGATTTCTATCATTTGATGTCGATTTAAATGTCCTCCGAGATGCGTTACGATCGCTTGATATGTCATGGACTGGAATTGAAGTTTCTGAATTACCTTCCACTTCTACTGATGAGATTATTTCAAAGTCTTGGTTGATAACATTTCCCCAAAACTTGGGAGACATAGATATGCTTCAAACTAATACAATTGGGTTCATTGACAAAACTATCAATTCAACGATAAAAGTAGTTCAAGATGGAAGAGATTCCGAAATTCAAACAATATCCATAGATGCTTCAAACTCTGTGGAAGGAGCATTTACCCTATCTTTCAAAGGATACGAAACAAATCAAATTCCTTGGAATGCAAGTGCACTACATTTGAAGGAATGCATTGAAGAGCTACCGACTATTGGAACCGTGCTTGTGGAAAGAAAGCAAGAACTTTTTCGGCACTCAAAAAATCCTTCAAAAGACATTATAGTGCCTGAAAATAGTGACTCATTAGATTATTTTACTTTATATTCTTGGGATATTACCTTTTTAAGCTATGTCGGTGATGCTCCTAGTCTAGAAGTATGCTGTGACTCCCACACCTTCAATCGTTTACAGACTATTTCAAGTAGTGGTGAAAGTAACGTTGCATTGCAAGTAATCGAATCACAGAAGGGTTCAGGTAGCGCGCTTGCTGGATACTTTCAAATATTCGTGGAAAATTTCGTATCTGGAATCCAAACGAGCGATGATATACCCATTAACGCAACTGAAGAGGAAGTGGATACTATAATTAGGAAAATGCCGATGTCGCAATTTTGGGATGATATTAGAGTTTCAAGAATTGTTTCCGATCCTGTAAATCAAGGGTTTTGTTTCAGAATTTGTTTTTCAGGTCTTCATATCTCAAAAGTATCATTTGAAGCAAGAAAATCGTACAAGATTAAAGTGAATACCTTTCTTAAGGGAAGCTATTCCATTGCCAATATCAAAATATCTCCAGATCATTGGATAAGCAAAGAAATTCAAGTCATACAATACTTTGGAAGCGATCAAAATCAAGTTTTAACTTGCTCTGATGGGACGAATGAAGGACGTTTTTCTTTTTCTCGCTACAGCGATTCCGAATCAGTTGCGAGAATCATATCCTCTTTAACAAATCTGAAGACAAAAGTCGCCAACTATGGAGATGTATTAGTTTCTCGTAGCACCTCACAAAACTCAACTTGTTGGACAGTTACCTTCTTAGAAATAGTCGGAAATCCAGGTCAGCTCACTTGTTCTGAAGATGTGAAAACTCTCACGTTGAGCAATGGTACTAGCACACCTATTTCTGATGGTACATTTACTCTCATGTTTTGTGGATTCGAAACAAAGCCAATCTCATATAATGCAACTGCAGTAGACATAAAACACGCTTTAGAAGAAATTCAGATTATTGGGATAGATGGTGTGCAGGTTTCATCAGAAAACAGTAGTTTCGCATCAAGGAACGGAGAAATGATATGGGCAATAACATTTTCAGGGCGAAAAGTCGAGGGAGATATACCCTTACTAAGCACCAAGTCTAATAATTTAGGTGGTTCAAAATCAAGCATTTTATTAACAGAAGTAAGGAAAGGGAGCCACATTAGTGGTTTTTTCCGCTTGAATATGAAAGATAAATGGTCAAATCCAATATCTGTCCAAGCAAAAGCTTCGGCAATAGAAAATACACTAAAAGAAATGGAAGGAATAGATTTCGTAAATGTAGCAATGAGTGAGGATGATGGCAATAATGGTGAATTATCATTTTGTATCACATTTCCTCATTACATTGGTTATCCTCCCTATGGATTCGTACCTAAGGTTGCTGGAAATCAACCTAGCATAATTATCGACGGAACGAACTTATTAGGAGGAAATATAAAAACACTAGTGCATACGATACAAAATGGCACTGATCCAATAACGGACGACCAACATAACAGAGGTTTCCGTTTGGTAGCAAGTGGTGGGTCAAAATCTTATCCTCTTAGTCGAGTTACAAGATGGTTACATTATAATGAAACAGCAACCACTATGCTTGATGCACTTGAAGGCACAGGTGCTTTACCTTATGGATTCCAAGTTAATAGAAGAGGGCCATATTTTGATGGTTCTTACTGTTGGGATGTAATCTTTCCAAAGGGCTATTCTTGGGGAGGAGAAACGTTTTGGGCTGTGCGACATGGTGGTGGTTCCATTAAATTGCAAGGGATTCAAGCAACTGTTTCTTGTAATTTGACACGCATTGGCACCCAAAAACTTAGTGGTAAATTTAGATTATTATTCAAACGGGGAAGTTCTTATGTCGAGGAAAAAAGTGAGATTTTAAATCATAATGCTACAAGTATAGAGATAAAAAAGGCACTCGAAAATATGAGTTCCATAACAGAAGTTAATGTTAATTCGAGGTCAACTGATTTCAACCACAGTGGAAATGAAAGAAAACGGTGGGATGTAACATTTGTTAGTCTTAAAGATGCGGGTGATATGCCTTTGTTAAGGTCTGAGATTCGTGGTGAAGGATTCGCATTATCGGGTTCTTCTGCGTCTGTGGAGGTGTATGAAAATCGGAGGGGGCAATCAAATACAATTCAAAAGCTAAGCTTGCCACAGAATATTTCATCATTTGAACTAATTTATGATGATAAAAGTAGTTATAAACTCAACACAGATTCATCAGATACCGATATTGAGAAAGCTGTAAATCATATTTATAATGGAGGCGTGGTTTCCGAAAGAAGAGAAAACCGTACGCACATCGAACTGATCTTTCTCTTCACAGATGTTTCAAGGACCAACTCTATGCTTATTGCTAATGTTTATTCATACTGTGGCAAAAAAAAAGTTTGTTTAAAGAAAAGTAAAGCAGAATTACTAGTAAGAGCTAACATTCCTGATTTGGAGGGGACTTTTTCTCTCGGACTATCGCATCATTGCGGAATTAATCAAACAGACGAAAATTATCATTCAAGGAGTAAAACTTCTCCTATTTCAGTCTTCGCAAAACCAAGTCAAGTTGAAAAAGAGTTAGAGTCCATTCAAAGCATAGATGACGTTATTGTAAAAGTCACTGAAAGTAACTATCTGCATGAACACAAGATTCCAGTATTATCGGGGCGGGTTGGTGTTTGCCGAAATTTTCATGTACACTTTCGCAAGACTAATTTGATATCATGTCAATCATTAGATTTACCTTTACTATCAATTGATTCTTCAAATGTTAAAGGAGTTCCAACTAAGGATTCTGCTTTAATGCCGGAGTACTTCACGAAAATCACGAAGGTGGTAAAAGGAGCTCATAAAAAATTGGGAGGTACAGTGAACTTTGAAATATCAGTGAATAGGGCGGATTTCTCATCCACAGGATTTTCTTTCCAATACTTACCAACTTTGGAAACAAAAAGTATATACCCGGTGCATGGTGAGTTCGAATTCAATTTCTTCATTGAAGAGCATCATAATGCATGATTTTGAATATAAATTTTGTAATTTTAATCACAGGTCCAACTCATGGTGGAACTGAAATAACTGTTGAGGGCTCAAACTTTATTGATAGCGAATTCCTGGTTTGTCTATTTTTTGATAGAAAGCCATTATTTTCAAATCAATTAGGAAATCCATCATATATTACTGGAAAGGCAACCTACATCAGTGACAGCAGAATTAAATGTATTTCTCCTGTGTCTTTCAAAACATCTAGCATTGAGCTTTATGTATCATTGGATGCAAACCGCAATAACCAACATGCAAGATTGGAATATTTATCTCCTGGCTTAAAGTTCACATATGACAGCTCAATAATCATTTCTTCAATTTTACCAGATTCAGGACCGTCATGTGGTAATTTTAGTGTGTTTGTGAAGGGTGGACCATTTATATCTAATGCAGAGTATTCTTGCCTTTTTGGAGACACACCGGTTAAAGGTTTTTTCATCAATGAGGGTGTCATCCGATGCATTGGCCCTAACAAAACTCCTGGAACTTATTTTTTTGAAGTCAGTCAAAATGGCATAGATTTCACTGATTTCAGAAAGCAGTTCAAATTCTACGAAAATCCTCTTATAACGCATATTTATCCAGTTTCTGGTCCAGTAGAATGTGCTGGAACTGCTGTAAAAGTTTTCGGATATGGATTTGTCAATACATCATCATTAGTTTGCCGTTTTGGTAATTTTGAAGCTCCTTCGCAATATATAAGTGATAAAGAAATTCTTTGCGTAGCTCCATCGCTTACATCAAAAAGAGATCTATTATCGTGGTTTGATTTGAACAACGTCAAATCTCACCAATTTCAAGTTGATCCCAAGATCCAGCGACAAATATACCCAAATTCGTATAATTATCCTCTCTACTTGGGATTTCCGACTACTTTGGAGGTAACGAATAATGGTCAAGATTACACAGAAAATGGTGTCACTTTCCTTTATCAACAAGACATAATTATATTAAACATTTCAAATAATCGTGGCCCAGCTTTGGGAGGAACGCCAATTTTTATTAGTGGAATTGGCTTCGTGAATACGACAGATTTAAAGTGCCGTGTTGGGTATTATGTCGTTGATGCTTTTTTCTTAACAAGAGAATCAATATTGTGCTTTACACCACCCCTCATTAGAGCCGAGGCTTCAGGAAAATATAGAGAGTTCTGGAATTCAACTAATATGCCTCACTCAATAAACTTCCGTGTTCGACCTTTCGCGGCCCCAACCAACGTTTTATTTTTAGAAGTTGCAAACAATGGAATTGACTTTTCAAACTTTGGATTCACATATGAATACATCTCATACCAATCTCGTGGAACTTATCAACCCGGCTATGAACTTGCAACTGAGTTGAAATGTCCAAGAGGAACGTATTGTAAATCTGGTATCAGAACGAACTTTACTCTTTGTCCAAAAGGAACATACCAGACTCAGATTGCTCAAGAAAAGTGTGTTCGATGCCCGATAGGATACATGTGTCCTGAGAAGGGTCTTCCTATACCAAGAATATGCCCATCCGGATTCGTATGTGATGTTACCGGAATAGAGCAAAATCCGAATCCATGTCCTGAGGGTCACTTCTGTCTCGAAGGGACTGCTACTTCGTCGGTTACATGCACATCATCTGCATCTCAAGCGCTGAAACCAGGGTTCTCTCTCTCTGACCAGCATTCAAAAATATCAATTGGAAATGAGGGATCATTACAATCATTAACATTTAGCGGGAGAAATTCGGCATGCTGGAGTAACTCCACAGAGGATTTTGGGTTGCAAGCGTCAAAATTCCCTTCTAGGCTGTGGTCAGAAAAATACATGCTCCCACTTGATTTTGATTCACCATACAAGATAACACGTGGTAGATTTTGTTTGGATGATTCATGTTTAAAAATTGAAGATGAATTTAATGTAAGGGGCGACGTTTTTGATTACGCTTCAACTGGTTTCTCACTTCGTCGTCCAGTTCCATGCCCGCAAGGAATGTATTGTCATCCAGGTACAGCGGTAAACAAAACTTCTCTAAAGGATTATAGCACACCTCAACCGTGTTTTGAATCAATGTACTGTCCAGAAGGCTCAACAAAACCAAATGGAATAACTCATTGCCCACGAGGATTTTACTGCCCTTTTGCCCAAAAAATTCCTTGTCCGGTTGGAAATTTTTGCCCAAAGTCTGGTCATTGGGAACCAATTCCTTGTGAGCCAGGATATTTCAATTTTATGGTTGGGCAGTTTGAATGTACCATTTGCCCTATCGGATATATTTGTCCAACTTTTGGAAGATTAGACCCATTGATCTGTCCAGCCGGGTTTGTATGTTCCAAAATAGGTCTTTTATCTCCCAATCATCGTTGTCCGGCAGGATTTTATTGTCAGAGTGGAACTCAAACTACGGATCCCTTTCGAAATGATACCACACATCGTCCTTATCCTTGCTCACCTGGAACTTATTGTTTGAGTGGGGTTGGTAGTGTAATGATTAAGGTTGGAGATTTTTGGTATGCTCAACCATGCACAGAGGGTTTTTTCTGCGAAGCTGCCTCGTCAACAGCAAAGGGCTCTGGGCTTTGCCCGCCAGGATTTTCTTGTCCACAAGGTACTTCAAATCCGATACCTACCCCCAAAGGCCACTTTTCACAGTTTGCTGGAACAGTAAAAGCCGCAGCTTGTTTACCGGGATATTATACACCTACAATCCAATCAAAAGAATGTTACCCTTGTCCTCCAGGAACTAGTTGTGAAGTTGAAGGTCTCTATGAAGCAGAAATTTGTCCACCAGGAACATACAGAGGAACACTTGAGGAAGATGACAAGACTTGCACAGCTTGCCCCCAGGGATCATGGTCGAAAAATTGGCATTTACTTGAAAAAGGTGAATGTGTGAAGTGCCCTACAGGAGTCAACTGTCCCGTTGATGGTATGACAACACCATGCAGTTTCGATGATCTTCCCCAACCTTTTGTTCCGATTGTAAATTTGAATGGATTACCTGTCCCAGAATATCATTATCCAGAAACGGATTTACCACCATATTTTTCAATTGACGAATGTTTAAGCATGAACCCCAGTTTAAAATCAAATGATTACACACAAGAATTTTTCTTCGGAGAATTAATTCCACCTTACATTGATATACTTGGTCGTGGTGCCCATTTTAGATCTTCAGATGAAGTCTCGTTGAAATATAGTAGTGTCGCCAAATGTTTCCGTAATCCAAGTCCTCTCGGTAGCCCACTTTATAGAAGAATGATCAATTATTATGGCCCACAATTCGACATCCAAACTGGTTATCCTCATCAAGGTTATGGCACTCCTCATTTGATGAACAACCTCTACGGGGTATCTCCTCCACCAGGATTCGATATTAGTCTCAAATATTTTTATAGTAAAGGTATGATGGGTATAGAGTTTCCCCATACTAGAATATTTGATTCGACAAAAAATTGCACAACAGGCTTTATGTTAATGAATTCATCTTTAGTAAAAGTCGATCCGCAACTTGTTTTCACAAACCCAGAAACAGATTTAGAAGGTGGTTACGACATCGAGAAATGCCCAGTTTACGATGTGGTTCTTGATTGCTATATTGATCCAAAATATGAAATTCATCCAAATGGAACTTGTTGTCATATTGAATCAAAAAGTCAACGTGCAATTCTTCACGCAAATGATCAATTTTATCCGGGCACGTGTGAGGCGGATAAGATCTGTCTAGATTATTTAAGATCGGAAGCAAAACCCTGTGATGATGGATATGTATGTGATGAGTCAACCACTGACCGAACAAGTAGATATCATCCTTGTAGAGAAGGCTACTTCTGTGAATTTGGTACCACGCCAGATGCATCTCTCGAATCACCTCAAGGTCAATTTGCTAACCTTTGTCCTTCTGGTTTTGTTTGTGGGGATCAAACTGGAATGAATTATCATGAAATAAAATGCCCGCCCGGTTTTTTTTGTCCCACAGGGACTGCCAATCCTACGACTGGTGCTCTTGCTGATGATGCCATCAATAGAAACATTGCAGAGAGAGATGCAAATCCATATTTAGATCATGTCTACTTGAGTTACTATCGTGAAGACAATTTCCAGCTTTTGAGTGCACATGATATAAGATGTAGGAGTGGAGCAGAAAATGAAGTTCAGCGGCGCTTTCGAGGAAAAAAAATAAAATCCCTTACAAAAGATCCTAATGGTACAGTGATCAACGAAGCTGTATCATTTGATAAAGACTGTGCAAGAGATCACAAATGGAAAATTATGAATGAAACAGTGCGACGTAATGAATGCGACTGTAATATCTTTTTTTTTATGCTTATTGCGGTTTTCCGTCTGTGGCAATGCACTGCAAATGAACCTCTAGATAATCTAGGAATTGGGGCTGTATTGAAAGTACAAAATGGAAGCGGAAAACGAGATTACTGGTTCAAGAGAGTTCATCGTGACTTTGATTTGGCCATGTCAATGGATGAAAAATTCGACGGAGAGAAAATGCATTGGGGGGATGGAGCCGTTTGCAAATGGCCAGAGTCAGAAATATTAACTTTGATTGAGGGTAAAATACCATACATAAAAGAAAATAACGAAGATGGCTTTGGAGGAAGATTTGTGAAACCAGTACCCTACTACGGGATACCTCATGACTCAGGTGGTTTGCTTGAAATGGTAAATGAAGGTACATATGATCAGCCTAATGTAAATTTTACAATTCAACTTAATAAAGATGAGCTGAAATCATTTCCAAGTTACTCAGTCCTTAAGGATGAAATCGAATCAATATTTCTGTACCAAGAATTTCAGAACGATGAAAGAGAGAGCCACCTAGACCCTTTTACGTACAATTTGTATCGTTCAATAAAGCTCATTGAAGAGTATGGTGCCAATCTAATCAATTTAGTGTATTTTCAAGAAGGGAAAGAACAGGATCATGCAGGTGTGGGATTTGAAGTGGACAGGAAACTATCCCAAGCCCAAAATTTATCGGAGTTTAAGTTGTCGTCGACCATCTTTTTGATTCCTGGTAGAATGGATATGTGCGAATGTCAAAATGCCTTAAGGTGCCCAAATGGTACAGATAGTCGTTCTGGCTCAAAAAATCTCGAAGATTGTAAAACATATGATAAAGAAGTTCTACGGCGTATATCTGTCATTCCGTCCAAATATAAGCAAAAGAATTCTAAGATTCATAACTCAACTGATTTTAGTGCTTTAGGAGGAATGAAAAGTTACAATATTGATACGATCGAATTGAAGTCTTTAGAAACGGTTGTTTTTACTCTTGATCTCGCAGGACTTTCAAATAACTTTACATATGGGGAGCATTATCAAATTTCTATTTATAATAATTGCAAACCATGCCCACCAAGATATAATTGTGACAAAAATACCAAAAACTCCACATGTGCCAGTCCAAGATTTGATCAACAAATAGGTATGTTGAATTCATGTCTCAAGGAAAATCGGCGTCCTGTGTGTGTCCATTCAAATGGAACAACTGTTGATTTAGGTTTTTGCCAGCAACAGAAGAAAAACGAAGACAGGGTCGTTCGTCAACATTCTGAAATTAATAACAATGACGTTACTTTAAGAGAAAATTTGACCAAGAATTCGTTCGAATCATCGTACTTGTTATTTTCAGAACCAGATATTGACAAATGCACATCTACGCCATTTTTTTGTGACGAGAAGAGATGGGAAAATTTGATATTTCGAAGACTTTGTCAAGATAACAGAGAAGATAATTTGTTTGGACCAATTTATGATTGCTCATTGGTAGATAAATATGATGAATTTATTACTTGGCAAAATGAGCAATGCTGTCTCCAAAATAGTGAATTGCGTAAAATAGGCGGGTGCTCAATTGACATGAATATGTGTGAAAGAAATTCTACTTTTGCAACACTTTTTTCCAAGAAGATTGTAGAACTTTTTGTAACTGATCGAGGTTTTGTTCCACCCGTATCGCGACCGCAAGGGCAATTTGTAATGAATATAGATATTCAAGAAGCCGCGTTTCACCCGTCACCACTCTCTTTGTTCAATGTGAAGAACAATTATTCTAGCAAATTGTTCACACTAGAGCAGAAGTGGAATAAAGAAGATTCTATAGAATCATGGAAAACTACACAAGGTTGCTGTGACTGCAAACGACAAAAGATGCCATCTTATTTTTATGACAAGGAAATAGATAATGGATTTTCTGACAATAAGCATCGAGAAATCCAAATATCGTTGACTTCTATGGATGACAATAATTTAACTGTAGTCGTTGAGCTATTGCATGGATCGTATTACTCTGAGTTTGATTCATACTTCGGTACACACGATTTTAGTGAAATGCGCATCCATACCCCGAGTAGATTCAAGTATAGACCAAATCAAGGTACAAATTCTCGTTCTACTTGGTTCACTCTAATTGAGAGAAGAGATTTTCATTTTCAATCGTTAGAACTTCCGCTCAATTTACCTCGGAGTGAGTATGTATCTGATGGTATTAAGATAAAATCATCCCTCTTCATTGATCGATCAAACCGTATCGAAATAGGGGACAAGTCGTATCGAAAAAAACGAGAAAACAAAAAGATCATAATTAAGAATAGCATACCTCCTGCTTTTGCTTTAAGAGATCCCATCGAAACAGTAAAAGAAACTGATCTATGGTGGACCGAACAAAGTCAATCTTCAACACGAAGCTATGATTCATCATTTATAGCACTTCCATTTTTCCCATATTTTTCGAATTGTGATGGCTACGATTCACATGTTGGAATAAGTCGACTTTTAGAAGAGCATCCTGATTGCACTATGGTCGATTGGAATGATACAAAACCTGTTAATCAATATCCATGGGAAAATTTGTTATATCCTATTAGTGACACTTGTCAAGTTCCAATAAAGTCTCACTACACACATGAAGAATCTGACAGTAGCCTCATTTACGATTTATTCAAAGGAATTGATCTTTCATGCACTTTTGAGGAACAGGTCGAATTACCTTCAGCTGGAACACGTTGGTTCGAAAGTGATGGTGGCACTGTTTTGTTTTACATGTCTCATTTCCCTATCCCTGCTGACCATTTCGAATCAAGAAGTGAGACATACGAAGACAGGAATAATGAGGTCCAATACCAATGGGGCCGAACACCCGAACTCAATAATATAAGGCATTCATTCAAAGTAAAACCTGTTAAAGTCAGTGAATTACACGGAGGTATGAAAAATACAGTACCAAGAAAAGTGCAACTAGATCTGGAATATTATCAAATTAATAAAGGAGAAAAACGTCTTGTGGGAGCCAATATTTATTTCGATGAGTTATGTACAACAATCAAACCTATCCATCATGGAGGCAATGAAGAAATACTAGCAGTGATGTTATCTAAAGGAATTTTGCCTTGCGAAGTTGATATCAATGGAAACTTGAAATCTTATGAATACAGCTTGGAAGTGCACATGTATCCATTAGATTGGTTCAATTTACTAAATAGATTCGAATTTGAAGGGCAGATATACTTTGGCTTTTTCACTTTAGTTGGAATAACTAGTTCTCTGCTCGCAATGATTATTTGGATCATGAACAGGCTCATGACGAAGTTGAGGCATCCCCCGCCATTTCACGGGAGATCTTTTGCTAAGCTAATTTCAAATCCTGCATGGTATGGATGTTTCCTAGCTACGATTCCATATATTCTTGTTATGTTGTGTATTTATCTCTGGTTTAATGTCAGTGAAAGTCGATATACAAAACAATCTCTTATCACTTTTGAGTGGATTCATGGTGATTGGCTAGATACATCTAAGCTAGATGAGGAAAGAATTGAAAAATATAAAACAGGTCGAATTGGTGTTGGAATTCTTGCGATAGGACTATACGCTTCATCTTTATGCGCTTCGTTGATTGTTCCTAATTTGAATAAAATTGAACAGGAAGCATTAAACGGGATACAAAAGCAAGGAGAAGGAAAAATGATGAATATAACAAAAAAAAATTCTGATGATAACGCACAAAATATGCTGAAATGGAAGCGCGCTCATCTCATTTGGATTGGCCTTTGTGTTCAATGTGCATTGATATGGCAACTTGAATTTAGCTACTCGTCATTTTTTGAGGAAAATATTTTCATGTACATTGTTTTTTTTAAAGTCGTTCAAGTTTTATGTGAGATCCTTCTCCAGAGTATACTGAAGGAGCATCTTATGTCAGCGCCTCTTGTTGTTCTAATTCAAATGATGAGATCCATGGTCACGATGGGAGCAAGAGATTTAGTTGAGTTTGTTTTCAGTTATTTTGTTGAGCTCTCTCTTATAATTATCGAACGTCTCTACATCGGTCCATGGATGAAAACTACTGCAAATCTATTTCCAAGATGGAAAATGATGGCTCAAAGGAAACTTTTTAGGAACAAACGCTTAACACGATTTGAGAAAAAAGATTTGATTAAAAAATGGGAAAAAATAAACGAGAATATTCAACTAAGGAATGAAGGTATTGAACCTCTTCTGGACTCATTCATAGTGTATAGCGTTGAAATAACCGGGAGCATTTTATTGCCAATTATGATATTGATTTTAATGGCGTTTTCGGCACAGACAAAAATTTCTTTTAATTATGGTATTCAAACAAATGAAATGGGGTATTACATGATGTTTGCTACCTATATGATACCTTGGAATGCTATGGTTGATGTATTCATCCTAAACTCGCAGGAACTTGTTCATGGATGGCGTCTCTATGACTACATGGCTTATCAAAGATATCGTTTCACAATGAGAGAAACTAGATGGGTTTTGAATTCTCAAGCATTTGATGAAAGCATATCAGAATCCATGCAATCAATAGACTTACTCTCTTTTTCGTCCCAATATTACTTTATTTTATCTTTATATGCAATGGGAATGTTGAATTGCATATTTGCAGTAACAATATTTTTGAGAGTTGATTATAACCTGTTTGGGGATCCAGTCATGCCAATAATTATGCTTACAAGCCTGGCACTTTGTGACTTAATAAAACTGGTGCTTGAACTAGTAGGAGATATGAGCATCCACTGTTTCCAATGCCGTGGTATATGGAAGGCAAAGCAAATAGAGGGAACTATGGATGATGAAATTGCTGCAAAGCTAGTAATAGGCGAAGGCAGACAATTAGACTTGGAGAAGGAAAGGCTGGAGTTACAAGCTATGAATAATGAAAAGTTTAGACACCAGTTTATTGACAAAAACCGTCCCTGGATACTGCAACATCTTGTGGAACTGGTAACACCCAGATCAATGGAAGGAATTGGTCCAGATGGTCGCCCACTTACTGATTACCTAAGGAACGTTTATGAAGATCTTACGCAAATGGGACAAGGTGAAAAGAAAAATGGCGATCGTTCTGATATTAGTAGTGACGATGATGATGATGAAGAACTCGAAAAGAGACGCAAATGGTCCCAATTACCTGTTGGTGATTCTTCACGTACCATCGCTCAGCACTGGCTGAGAAAAGCAAGGAGACGACGGGTGCTCGGTAAATGTGTTTCACCAATCATTACGAAGCATATGAAGGACTTTTGCTCTTCGTGCACTAGATCAAAAGATATTTGTGATAATCTCAAAGCTGGTCTCGCATGGAATGGTACGTTCGATCCACTCGCGTTGGACAAATTGATAGGTGCTTTTGAAGTTAAATATTCAGCATCCGAAAATGACCCAAATTTATGGAAATCGTTTTTCAAGCAAGAGGCAAACTTTATGACAATATGTAACCATTGCTTAAATCGAGTAGAAATTAACAGGACTGTCCATAAATCACCATCTGCAAATCAAGTGACTCGAGCAACCGATATAAGTAGTGATGAAGAGGAAGATGAGGATTCGTTCAATGCCATTGTGGTAGTCCGATCTTCGAAAGAGGGAAAAATTATGAGCAAATGGTTAAACGCTGCAAGAAAAACAATTGGTGGAGAATTTCCAAAACTAGAAGCTAATGAAGAAATAGCAAGATATGTGGGACGAATGAAGAAGAAAGAGCTTTCTACTACATTGATACCAACAGAGAGACGCGATACTAAGTTAGATAGCTCCAACTCTTCCTTTGGGCACCATAGTGATTTAGGTAGGAAACATTTTAGTTTTAATGCTTCAACTCAAGCTCTTGCTATCAAGTGGGTAAGAGCAGCAAGAGAAAGTGCAAAGAGACGATTAAAAAAACGTAGCGAGCAAATAAGAACCGAAGTAAATGAAACTTTACATTACATGCGCGAAGAAGACGACTGGTTTTTCGGCCTACAATTACGAAAAGAAGGCGAGTTTCTAAAATCAGAAGGAGAAAAATTGAATGATGATGCAGCGATGAAAAGAGAAAAATTGAAGTTTCAAATACTGAAAAAAGAAGAGGAACTCTATGCTTATAGGGAGCAAATCAATTTTCAGCTCAAGAGTAAACAGAACGAATTTCAAGAGAATGTTTCAGAATGTAATAGGAACTTCAAAACTGGGATCGAGTTAAGATCGCAAGAGATCAATAGGCTCCTTATTAAAACTAAGGAAAATCAAGATGAAGAAAAGCAAAAATCTAGAGAAGAAAATGGAGCAGTGCCATCAAGAATGTTAGAAATGCATCAGAAAGCCATATCCAATATAGAGGAATCGCTGGCATTGGAAAGAGAGAGAGCAGAAGAAAGACGTTCAAAAGCGGAGACAGAGCTTGAAAAAGTCCATGAACAGTATTCCAGAGTTCTAATGCGCAGCGTTCTTGATAAAGAAAGGGTCACAGGGGACGACATTGAACAAATTCAAAAGGATTGTATATACGAAATAGAGCGTTTTGAAAAAGAATGGAGATTAAAAACTACAGGATGGTTAAGCGTTGCAACAAGAAAGGTGAAGCTAAAGCAAGAAGAAGAAGTAATATCAAAAGCTAAAAATCAGGCCCGGAAATCAAAGACAGGAAAAATGAGAAAACTCTAATATCTAGTTTGTACGAAATCAGTCTAGATTTAAATTATTGATAACATTTCATTTTACTTTTGCAAAAAGATGAGGTATATAAAACAAGAAAATTGTTCTAAAGCCTTTGAAAGAAAACTTTAATTTTTTTATTCCAAGTCTTTGAGCCCTCCAGCGTTGAAAACTTTCGTATATCCCATGCTTTCAAGTATATTCTTTGCACCCATCGCACGTCCCCCAATTCCACAAAATACAATAACAGGTGCTTTAATAGAAGAAAAGAAAAAAGGTAATCAAATCAATGCTGAAATTTCAAATTGAATGGAAACATATAATCTTACCATCTTTATCAGGAAGAATTTTAGATGCGCTTGCACTTAGCTGGGAGGTATCACCCATTGTACAAGGTGCGTGAACAAATGGGTATCCTATCAACGACTTGGTGTCAAGTTCCCCTTGACTACGAACATCTAGGAATTTGGCGCTAGGATCTTTAGCCAACTCTTTTATTTCCTCTTTAGACGTCAAGGAAAACCTAGCAGCACGTTCAGCATAATCGTCACTCATTGTGGATAGGAATCGTTTTATCTGCGAAGAAAAAATTACAAGGTAATATTTTTAAGATTTTTGGTTGCAACATGGTAAAGGATCCTTTGCAATAGGAAAAGAATCTGTTTCTTTTCAAATGATTCTTATACTGAGAGATAACAAACTGCAAGTTCTCTCACCCTACAAGCCTTCAAGTCATTATTGACAAGGTTTAGTTGACATGATGCTTCTGACGGAATGTGCCTTATACACGAATAGGATTTTACGTTTCCAATAATTATGCATGCATCTAACAGGCCAGATCTCCTTGGAATCACAGTGAATGGAGTAAAGAATATTCGAAAGCAAGATGCATAACTCATCATCAAGATTTTTTTATGTAGAATGTGGTTCAAGACTTACCTCTGATAATATATACTCAAATATCTTTTGTGAGCATTATTATGATTTGAAAGTAGGTACGGTAGCATTAATCAAAATACCCCTAAAATAATTCCATCTCTTGACTGCCTTGTACAGCGGTAAAAGATTATGACTCGTATATTTTATACATACGTAGGGCAAATAATTCTATGTCATACGACAGGAGTAGAAGATTACTCTATGTAGTGCTGTAGGTCCAGTATCTGCCTAAATAAATTCAAATAGAGTTCTGTTTCCATGTTCTTCAAAGAATTCGAATCGATCACAGCAGTTCCTCCGAAAATCACAGAAAACTACATTGTAATAAAACAAGCAATGAAAGTGGTCCCAGAGAAACGCTTTATCGGACAAATTGATGGACGTCAGCTTCAAAACTGATAGTACGTGAAAATGTTCAGATGTTACAGCTTCAGTGTAATCAATGTTAATGGATTAAATTGAAATCTCATTTAAAATAAAAATCTCCGATTCGAGTGGTTGCTTTCCAATTCGTTGTATCACTAACTCAAGGTAAAATAAAAATGCTTTTCCATTAACCGATCTTCTTATAATGATAATGTTTTTTAATCGAGCCTTTGATCGATCATACATAATTCTTAAGCTCGCGTTTGGAGAAATGCAACATTACGGCAATAACAAAGGCCAGTGTAACCAGGATGAATAAAATTAGTGACTTTACCCATGCAGACAATTAAATTTACAATAGTAAAGTTTAAAGTTACAAATATAATTTTCTTCACGAGTCCTCCTCAATTTGTAAAGTCGTGTTTTTTTCGCCATTGTTTTATTACTCGTGATTAGTAATTTCGTATATAGTACCGTAGCGCATTTCGATGTACAAAAAATTGTGAAGAAAGGGAAGAATGTAGCAATGATTTATGCAATGGATCCGTAAAAATGAATTGTTCGTTTCAACGCAAAAATATCGATTACAATAAATCCAACAGAGGATTGCCATTTGTGGTTTATATAATGGGGCATCTATGTACATTCAAGTTGCATCATTACACTAATATGCTCTGAAACCTCAAGATTCTCACTTTAGAGCGAAAAGAATGAAAAACCATAGTTGGCGATATATCCATTCTTTCTTCTCTCCACAACTTTTGAGATTAATTCACATCCGCTTTGGATATTCATTTCCACAACGAACAAACTCAACAAGTCGGGAATGAAAAACTTTTCGATGTTTAAACTTATGAACATAAACTAAATATTGTACAGATTGCTTTGATGGTAAATCCTTAAAATGTCTCAAACTTCAATAATCTCTTTCACTAAAATGTGCAACTTGAAGATCGGGCCACTTGAAATCGTGATCTGGCCCAAAATCTCTTTCTGTACAATGCCAAACTTCTCTCCCTTCACCTAATTGAATCGGTCGATTTACTCTACCATTATATGCAACAGTACTTCTTCTACATTTTCGATCTAGTTGATGCAATAAAATATGACGGATTCGTCCTAATTGCTCCTTACTAATTTGAATAGGTGATTCTAACACTCGCCAATTCACAATTTTGGAACAAGGCGGTGCTGTAAAACTTCCTTCATATCCAAAAAACCAAATGGTGGGAAGAATTTTGTACAAGGCAAAATCTGATCCTTGTGCGTTACTTTCAAATACTTGTCCTTGGAGATGTCGAGATTTGACAGCTTCGCTTGAAGTAACATTAGTGAAATATGGAGATGCATTTGTGGAACTGACATCAACATCGAAACCATCCTTATCAAGTTCAAATATGTCTGCTAGTTCTTTTTTGGTTTTACGTGGCCTCGTTCTCACACGAGGTATTGTTCTTGATTGGAAAAATTCAAATTCTGTTGTGTTATCATATTCATCACGAAGATGGCGAGGTCGTTTTTTCTTACATCGATCATTCATATCTTCAAATTCCTCTTCCCATTCATCTATAAAGACTTGTATTTTGTTGTTATGTTCATTGTTAGAGGAATCCAACATAACTGCAATGACAATGACCTGAGAATCATAAATAATGAAAAAAAGACAAGATAGCATTGGTTTTTCAAAGACTGAAGTTTTCCTTTTCCATATCTTTCAAATTCTTACCCTTTTGTTGATAATATGTGTAATTTGTAGCTCTCCATCATATTTGATTCCATATATTTCATGTTCTGAAGGAATCTATATTCCAGAAATATGATAAATGCTTAAGAAATGAATACCATTCGTCTACATTTAATCCTGATTGTGTATAATGCTTATCTTACCTTGATTTCCAAATGCTTGGCATTGACTCTAGGCCATCCATCTGGAAAATCTGCCTGCGGTGGCAATTTGAAATATGTGTCATTTCCTTTTTTGTATTCTAATTCCCGAGGGAATTCAATTCGTAACGCATTTGGCAATATTTCAAAGTCCATTGTGTCAAAATCATAATCTCCTCTCTGTACAGAAAGAAATACGATGAGATACATAATACAAATAGATCAAGAACATTTGAGCAAAAATCGACTTACCCTCGGTCGAATTTGATGATGCTCCACACACATTGCATTATGTTGGAGATTGATCGGACTTTGTTTACCTTGACTGCATTGATTGCTATTCACAGCCAAATTTTTGAATTCCTTGTATTCATTTTCACGAATGTTCACACGTCGCCAATTTGGCGGGCCGCGATCTGCAAAGGGATTATAATTCCAAGAAGAAGATGGCATATCGTGCGTTGGTGCAAATGATGATGTAGGGGATAAGGTTGGTCCAAGGGAAGGTCTGAGTGACGGTTTGAGTGAGGGCACAACTGAGGGTATAAGTGTTGGTTCTAAACTGGGGTGACCGGATGGTTGGGTTGTGTAAGACGGTCGTGATGTCGGTATGTTGGAGGGTTGCTGAGTTATTTTCATTGCGTCTTTTTCCGTTTCTTCTGGAAATTTTGGATCATCCACTCCAGAAAAGTTTGGTAAAAAATCGGACCAGTCTCGTTGCGCACAACATTCATGAACGCGAATAAAAAAGACAGTGAAATACAATATTCTCGAAGCAGCATTCATATTTATCAATCTCCTTGTAAATTGATTAAGAAACAACCCTTACGCAATTTATGATTTTGAATCTTTCTTTCTTTTTTGCATTGATTGCATCTATCGAAAGACTGGATGAGAACGCAATAATTAATGATACATGATACAAAATGAGTCGTTGAGTTCCCAAATGAGCAAAGCGAAAATTACTGCGTACTCTTAAGTTTTCTCCTATGGGACTTCAACGAAAGATTTTTTAAATATGATAATATCATATACACATTCAAATATACGTAATAATTGTATTAATTTAGGTGGGAAATTAGTTGATCTATAGCATTTTCAATCGTCATTGTGAGTCTCGCGTGACTCACATACTTTTTACTCTGTATATAATTATATAAAAACAGATCATTTAAAAATCATAACTTCTTAAGTAAATGCTCATTAATTGATGTGTTGAGTTTTTTTCTACTTCATGATTCGGATCCAAAAAGAATACACAACCGAAAGCATTGGCGTGGATTGAAACTCACATCCTTGTTTCAAACGGAGACTCGGATGAAAAAAAAAAATGAAACTTAAACATTCCAGCGTGACTTAAAAAGTATGTACGATTCAAGGACATACTTTGTCATCAGAATCAACGCTTACCTTGTTCAAATCTTGTCGGTATTCTTTTCCTTCATGATTGGGATTTCTTTCAATTTTTACAACCTCACTGTTTCTGGACCAATTATGACGTCATTATTACGTCATGTAAACACTAGACTTGCAAAACTACCACAAACAAAACAACAGAGAAAATGCCCACCAAAATAGAAAAGAAGTATGGCCGTCAGCTTCTTGAACATGCTGACAATGATTGTTGGGAATCATGTTTATCCATGCTAAGAAACGACCCTCGATATCAACAAGAAACCTTCGAAATCAACACAAGCCCAAATGCTGAGACAATGGAGCCATGTCAAAACAAACAACTTAATGAACCAATAAAAATCTGGCTTCATGGTAGTACTTCATTTGGAGATTATTTAGTTCATCTATGTGCATTTGCCGCATGTGAGCAATCATTATCTTTGATCAAACGAAGAAAAGCTTGTTTTTGTCTGAAGCTTATTTTGGAATGGGAGGGGATGAAAGTTTCACAAAGAGTTGCAAACGATGGCGGTACAGCTTTGCATGGAGCATTGGCTTCAGTATCCTCATCAGTATATGATATTAATGAAGAAGAAAATAATGATATCAAAGATGACGCAAATGCTGATTTGAAGTTTGATGAGGCCTTTCCAGAAATTCATGTACATCCCCGACGTCAAGATGAGATCAGGTTTGTCAATGATCCATCATTAAACGATGAAAATCTTACTCTGGTAACTATATCAATGTTATTAGACGCAGGTGCTGATCCAAATACAAAACTTGTAAATATTCTCTCTCGTATAGATGATGAAGAAGACGATGAAATGGAATTAACTTATGCACGAGAAGCTATACTGCAACAATGGAATCCTCTTATTATGGTGCTTATTGGGATGTCTTTGACTTTAAAGAATCAAGTTATACCCATGGAGACTTTTGATATTGGAAAAGAGTTACATTTCAAGATCCTGACAACTTTACTTGAAGCAGGGGCGGACCCTACCTACGAAGTCGGTGAAATTACTACCCTATCTCCCAATGAGGATAATCTTTGGTATCCAATTGAATTTGCGGCTATATCTTTGGCTGGATGCTTGAATAAGGACGTAATGAAAAGAGATCGTTATGAATGCAATATTTGGGGACGTGTTGAAATGCTTTTGATTGAAGCTGGGTCTCCTCCACTTTCAGATGTCCAATCCTTCATTATTAACATATTGAATGACAATGTAGAAGGAGCATTGAAACTGACCTCAAAAATCAAAGAAGATAAAAGTTTTGTTGGGCGATATAAAGATTATTGCACCTTGTCATTATGTGAATTCTTCCCATTTCCGGGTATGGTTTTTCCTGAAAATGGTACACAATACAAAAAAAGCCTTCTTGAATTAGCATGTCAATTTGGAGCGTTTCACTCTATACATTTCCTTTTGGATTGCAGTATAAAAAAAGGAAAAATAGAGATATCTGAATCATTGTGTCGATCGGCTATTTTGTCACTGTATGAATTTCAATACAATGATAATAATTCTCTTGCCTTGCGACGTGAAAATGAAATGTCAATACAAGAGCAAACTTGCGTAAAAATCATAGAAACTTGTTGCTACAAACAAATGCAATCGGAAGGAAAAGATATTGAATTTGCGGTATGCAAAACGAATGTAGACTTCATGATTTTTCGTCAACAATTCTTAGACAAATTACTTCTATTCATTTGCGCGACGAGAAAGACAACGACTGTACGCTATTTCGACAGAAAACATTTCCTTTCCTCTTTTCTGCTTCAATTGGGATCTGACCCAAACGTTAAAAGCATTGTTGATGCACACGTTGAAGGGAAACAAACACCATTGCATATAGTTGCAGGAAACCGCCACGATTCTGAAGGGATTGCACTAATGAAACTTCTTCTATCTTCTGGATCTAATGTAAACTCCTTAAATCAAAATGAATTGCTTCCAATAGAAGTAGGGCTGAAATGCAAAAACAATAGAATTGTACAATTACTTTGGAGACATCACAAACGAGAAACGTCTATTCAATCTCTATCATTAGAAACTTATTTTTCTCTGGAATTTTTATATAAGTTTGGTGTTGCTGGCATTGACTGTTATGATGTGGAAATGTTGACCTTCTCTGTAGAAACTATGTACAGACGTAGGAAACAGAGCTCCGTTGTCACAGAAGAATTGATTTCCAACTATCTAGGTGAATTTTTGTTAAGAATAATAGATCCAAGATCTGGTTTTACTTCAATCGATGACGAATCTAATTACATGATTGCAATGCAAACTGCTGTCTTTCAAGTTCTGCTGAATTCTAGCAGCATTCACAGCAACTTGGAATCATACTTTATCAATTCACAATGGTTACCAACCTTTGTAAAAAGTGAAGTCTCACAAATGAATGTATTTCATTTCCTTCTGTCCCAAGAAAGATTCATGGCTAAGGAACTTCGAAAAAGATTATTTCGACCTCTTTGTGAGTGGGCAAAAGCTATCGAATGGAAGAGTGAAAAAAGAGATACTAATAACAATTCACAAGGAATAAAAAATGTATCAAAGAGTAAGTTTCTTTCAGTTCCTTGTCATAACAATTTTGGAAAATACACGCCTCTGCATATGGCTTGCGCAATTGGATGTCACGAAAGTATAGATATTCTTGTAGAATTTGGTGCAGACCTGAAAGCAATAGATTTAGAAGGCAATACGCCTTATGATTTGATAGAAAATAGCGACTTAAAGGAGATGTATGAAGATTTATTTGCAGGTACGAATCAAATCTAAACAAAGCTAGCAGCTATTTACGATCTATTTCTTATCATTTTTATGAAGAGAAGATGATTGAGGGGCATTGTTGAGTGCTTTTTGTACGTTTATCAGGTTGAATCTCCAAAGAAGAATCACCAGGATTCATGAAAGGAAATATTAATTATCTCCTCTTTAACTCTACCCTTTTATGAGCTTTCGTATATAATGTGTATCTCTCCAAAATAATTTTATATATTATCTTAGATACTTTTTCAACACGAAAATAATATTTCAATTTTGAAGAAAGTTGACACTGATTTCAGAGGATATAAAGAAATTAATATTGCAATCAGAATAGCTCACGTCCATCATGAGTGTGGCGAATATCCTTTATTATTCTCATTTCGCTCAGGCGCATAAAAAACCAAAGAAATGTTACAGCTTTTGCAGTCTTTTCATCTTTGTACCACCATTTGCCTTCAAGTAACACACCCGTGTTCTCCGCAGGTCTATATTCGGTTCCATTTTGATCAGGACACTCAAAAACGACAGTGAATAGGTCGAAACCCCCAACTCTCTTGATTTCTTTTGACCAATATTTCTTTTTCAATTGTGTTCTCGGAAAAATTTTATTATACACAAGCTGTAAATTTGGAACTTCCATTAGTTTCTTCAATTCTTGTCCAAAATAACTTTGCTGTTGCCTTTGATTATTGAAAGTTGTATTTCCTCCTTCATCATATCTATATCGCTTATGGAAAGGTTCATTTTGGGATTTCTGAGGTAGTCTTTTCTGCATATTGCTATCAAGTTTGGCATTTTGATTGGAATATGATCCAGATCGTTTTTGTTCAGCTACAAAAACAACTTTTTTAACTGCTAATTTAGCATCTTTTTCCGATGCGTACCAGTAAATTCCCTGTGAGCTAATTTGAGCGTTCTTCCCTCTCTCTGCGTAATAAATGATATTATCTCTTGGACGACGATAGGCTGCAGTATACCATTGTTTGCCATTTGGAGCTTTTTCAATTTTGACAGATATATATAGATCTTTGACGAAATGAGTAAGCTCCGAGGGTTCAAAATTTGATTCATCTAGAATGATGCCAATGGGATCTTGAACGTGCATAAATTTACACGCTACACCATCTCGACAACCACGGGAGAGATTAAATTGATGACATCGTTTTGCGTTTCCCTCCATCCATTCAATTTTTGTGAGTCGGGGAAGCAGTCGAGGATCCATTTTGGGGTTTCCTTTTTTCGTAGACTCGCTGTTTCGTTCTTTAGATGAATAAATATTCTGTTGCACTTTTATAAATCCATGAGATAACGTTGGAATGGGTCCTGGAGGCAGTGGTGGAGGTGGCGGAGGGGGTGGAGGAGGAACTGGCGGTGGGTCAATTGTGACTTCGGAATCCCATTCTTCTTGAACCTGCCATTGATTTGTATTTCTAACGGCCTGGTAGTTGATATTACGATTGTCGTAACTATTGTTACCTCCGAAGTTGTGTTGAGACTCATTGATTCGAATAGGCATGGGCGGAGGTTCGGGTGGAAGTGGAGGATGCATTTTAGGAGCTGTGATTGCAACCTTTTCTTCGTTTATTGAGCCAATTGAATTTGTTATCAACCGTGGATCTTGTGAAAGAATGTTTCTGGGATCTGACTTCAATTGGGCATTAGATTTGTTACCAAGACTTTTTGACTGTTTCCCATTTTGCGTAGCAATGTGGGATTTAAAAGAATTCTTGAAGCGAGGATCCTTCTCATTTATTTCGGTCTTTCTTTCTTTCCTTCCTGAAAGAGATATATTAGGTTGAGCTATATGTTTCATGGATCTATTTACTGTAACACCAGCTTTTTCAGTGATTTGATTTACACTTATTTCGTCTAAAATAGACTGGACTTCCGACACTAATTTATTTTGGGCCCTTGGATCTTGTAAGTGAAAAGATCGCGAGCTAGCGGAAATATTGTCGACGATACTATTTCGATCAGGACCTACTTTCTGACTAATACCAGTTTTGTCTTGGTCCGGATCTGTATGAGAAAAATCAAAAGTTTGCTTTTGTTTCTCTATCTTGTGTTTAGGATGATCTTGTCTATTTTCCAAGTCTCTCATTTCTTGTGTTTCTTCATTGCCTAGCCTTTTGCGTTTGTTCTTTACTTCTTGCTTTCCACTGGCTATATTGTTATGGTTTCTCTTTTGAGATTCATTTTTTTGTCTTAAATTGTCGCTTCTAACGATAGATTTATCTAAGTTGTTCTCAGGCTCTTGTGTTCCTTTATCTTTTGCAATTGAATTATTTTCCCTCAAATCCGATTTGACGAGATTATTTTTGAGGATATGAACAATCTCTTTAAAGTTATCATCATGAAATCTTTTTGCTATATCGATGGGTAATCCGTAGGCACTAGATGCCGAAGGATCTGCACCAAGATGTAACAATTTTCGAACTAAATTTGGATCACCTGTGAAACAAGCTGCGTGTAGAAGCGTCATACCTCCTGATATAGGGACAGCAATATTGATGTCCAGCTCATTGTCATCTTTTACTTCCTTTCCTCTAGACGCTTCATCTCTGAACAAATTAATCCATTGAGTTAACATGTCAATCTGGCTAATTAGACGAATTCTTTCTTTCTCGAAGTCCTCTGGCAACATAGCTGATTTCTTTATTCTGACACAAATGGACCCTCCCATCAAATCTTCTGTTCTAGAAAAAGATTTTGTGATTTCTGTCCCACCATTTTCTTCAATTTCATTTTTTATATCTTCAAATGAATGTGTGACTGTGCCCAATTGAAGATTTCTATCCTGTCCTGTAGTGGAGATAACGCCTCTACCAAATTTAATTTTCAACTCTTTATTTCGAAAAGTAAAATCAACATTTGGATTATATATGCAATAGTAAGGTCTATCAGACCAATCCAAATAAGAGTTGAATGCAAGAGGTGGAAGTTCTGGTAATAATTTTGCATCATCTAATTGAAGGGCGCAATAAGCAAACTTGGGAAATAAATTCGCTTTCTTTGATCCATGTGGAGTGAGCTGTATATTGCTCACACTGTCAACTAGAACCTCTAATTTGACCCAATCATGCATATATTGAGCGACTTCAACACCTTTATCAATTTCAATGAAAATCTTGAGCAACTTTTTTTTAAGATTCAAAGATAATAAGGTTTCGTTTTTCTTCGCTCTATCCTGTACCTTCATCATTTCCTTACTAGATACATTAGCTCTATGTAGTTCATCTTTTAGTTTTGCTATGTTTTCTGTTATGTAATCCAGAGGAAATTTATTCAGGGAATCTCTCCGTTGCGGATCATGTCCCTTTTTCAGCAATTGAAGAACTTTCTTGTAATCATGTCGAATAGATGCATCAGAAAGTGCATCATCCCCTAAGTTTTTTTTAGACACAACATTTATTTTCTTCGTATTCGTTGATGTGTGCTGTGTTGTACCGAGCGTGGTATGATTCGGGGAGAAAAATTTTACGTGCTCAAGATTCTCTGCAAAGGTTACGTTACTCTTTCTATTTTTTGACGTTTTGTTGCCGCCGAATGATGATGATTTTCGCAGTAAGCTAGCAATTCCTCCTCTTCCTACCGGTGTCACAGATTTCAAAAGGGACTTCCTCCTTGCTGCAACAGCAACTGCAACTGGTTCATCTGCCTTGAAAATGTTGGAGCTTGGCTTGTTTTCTTTTGTTTTTGCTTTCTTCAGGACACCTTGTGATTGATGTCCGTACTCTTTCTTATTTGTCTTTTGATCCTTCGATAAAATCGTAGAATTCTTAGCAATTGAAGCTCCTCCTGCCCATCCACTTTCTATTTCTCCTTTCCACGCACCGGTTGAAGTCCAATTTCTGGTGTCATCTTTTGAGTCAGAGTTGATTGATGATTTAGTTTTCACGAACCATAATTTTAATTTTGGGTTTGAAGGCTTAAGACGCGCAGCTTCATATCGTTGACGTAATTCCTTGTGACCTGAGATTGATGATCGTTGATTGATGGTTACTGCAGAGACATTTAGTGATGACGCTGTGATGCAGGTTCCAATTTGCAATTGAGGGTATTTCTTTCTCCCTACTGGAGAAATTGATACAATTGTACACACATTCCCATTTTTATTCTTGTTTTTTTCAGTCACTGCAAAAAAACCTAAAGGCTTATAAGGATCAAATGTTAAGCCATAAGCCATTGCTTGCGTTGAGCTCTCTACGCTTTTCAAAAGAGATGTCTTCTGGTCGCTAGAAGATGTAGGCTTCCTTTTCATTATTAATCGCGGATCTATGTTTGCTTTTCTCTTTAAATTCTTCTTTTTGAGTGCATTGAGAAATGAGTCTAAACCATCCGCACACTCACATTGGGCACCGCAAGTTATGCCGAACCTTCTTTCCTCACGATGCTTGGACCACATAGTGACCAATTTCTCTAAAATTCCAGTTGGCGAATCATTTGGGAAATCTTTTCTTACTGTGTACATAAATTTTTTTACAAAAAACTTAATAAATCCGACTTCTGGAGTTGAGCTGGAGAATTTGCTAGGGTTTTTTAAGACAAAATCGCTGACTACATTACTTGATAATCGTGCAAGGTCTAAGGAGCATTTGCAATTTTCATCGCAATTCGTGCCATAAATCTGTTTATGGTTACTCCACATAGAGTTGTTGAAAGATTGGCCATTAACGCCACGGCCTTTGAATTCAATATCGAATATTGGTCGCATCTTCTTTATAAAATGACTATAGCTACTGTAGTTTGTAGAAGTTTTGGTTTTCATTTGCCCATGTTTTCCATCAGACTGTGCTTTGGAAGTGTTTAGCTTTGACGCAGGTTGCAACGATGTTGAAGCAGTATGTAATCTCTTTGTCTTGTTTTTTTTAATATTTGAGATATCTCGAACTATCCACTTTTTGCTACCATTGTCGATGTAGTATTTCCCAAAATAAGGAGCACCATTTCTTCTTTGTAAATTATTTTTATCTCCATTGCTGGCTGGTATGACTCGATTGGAATCAATGAATCGCAAATCGGCATTCCGCGCTAAGCAAATACGAACAGGAACCACGTCACCTTCTTGTTTCTCTTTCCAGAACGTTATTATATCATCTAACTTGTTAACTTCTTTGTCTGCAATCCGTACAATACATGCTCCTGAATTGATGGAATTTCCAAGGGCGCTTTCTAACTCCCCACCGCTTTTGAGGCTCATGATCCACAATCCAGACTTTAAATTATAACCTTCGTTCGCGGGGACATATCTATTTGGTTTAGAAGTGTCCACTACTTTAGCACCAATTGAATCGGTTTTTGAAATCCTAACATCTATTTCAATACTCTGGGGGTCTTTTAGTAAATCAGATGCATTATGATACGCTATAATTTCGTTCATAATACGTTCCAATTTATCAAGAACTAGCTTAACATCATCCAATTTCCCTCTAACAATTAACTTCACCGAATAATGATGTTCTGGATGCCCAAATGGAAGTGTCTCAGTTTTAACTTTGAGTAATTCATTTCCGTCAGAGGTAATATTTACGCCACGAAGAATATGTTTTTGTATTATTTCAGGGTGAAGACATTCTGGATTCTTTGGATCGTTTCCTATGTATCGAGGGATCAATTTTGTTTTCATCACGTATTGAATTTTCTCCTGCTGCTTCATTGTCTCATCTGGATTCTTATCTGTTAATGATTTGTTTGTAGCCGGATTTTGTGATGAGGGTTGGGTGTTGTTGCTTTTTGTTGCCTCGCTACCTGAAGAAAAGTTTACTGACGGATTCATTTTTACTAGATGTAATATCCAAATATTAATTTTTCTTTCAGATATAGCCAAATCAGAGGATAGGTTAGATGGAGAACTCTATTTCTTTATATTGTGAAGGATTGCAGCAATTTGCAGAGAACAAAAAAGTCTAGTTTCTTGTTTTTGTTCTTAACTACGATGATCTAAAGTTCCTCTTTCAAGAATGCTTTAGAACCTTACGTAGAATAAATACTTAGGATACTTATTGGCCCTAAAATTCCGTATGCAAAAGAGAATTTTTGATATCCCACACAAAACACCTCACGGCAGGTCACACTATATTATTTGTGCGATCTTTCGTTTAGGTGATACAATAATTATCAATAATTCCATTAATTCGACAAAAAACTGTATATTTCAGTTGAATTATCTCCTAAAATGGAATTTATCAATTTCAAGTTTTAGGTCCCACAAAATGACGCTAACAATTAAAAAATCAAAGCTTTGAACTTTCCCGAGGACACACGTAATACAGCAGGAGACAAGGAACGAGGTCCGAGCTAGTTCTTCACAACAGGATTATTTCCACTATAGAAATATAATCCGATGTATGAGCGCTATATGCTAGAATGCTTTGAAATACCTTCTGTAGTGAGTGATAATGCACTTTCCTGTTTTGGTTGTTGTTGATTTAAACAGGGAACCGCAGAACTGAGTTGAAAGTTTTGTTCGTTTTCAAATTGTACTACAAGGTTGTAAATTCATGAGTCCTGGTGAAGAGCAAAACTTCCATGGATACTTTTACAGGAAATCATACCATAAAATTTATTTCGTACCCGTCCTGTACATTTAATATGAAGAAATTTGTACTTGTAAATATTTTCAAGTACGGTTCTAGTTTTGCGTTTTAAATATACGGGTTTTTCTAAAATTTAACTTTTGAAGAGGTCATTTTGAAATTTTAAATTTGTATGAAATACTGTAGCTTTCATTCTCGTGTTGGATTTTATTCACTGCTGCTGTTGTAAGATCACTTGTAAACACAATTTTGGAGGAAGATCAACATAATCATTCTTTAGACTTTTAGATTTTTGATCAAAGCCGTTAATAGCACAAAATTGAAAAACTTATTGAACTTTGCATGTGAATCCTTTCTTATTTGGATTTACTAGACTGTTAAAACGACGATATCATTGTCTATACTACTTGTTCAATCAATGATCTCATTCTCAAGTTTGATGTTACAAATCTCTAATAGTCGCATCTTACAATCCAGAATAATTTTTTCATTAAATCTCAGACATGATATGATACAGATGAATGTTCGAAATCTTAAAATGTATGAAAATTGAATCTAATCAGTATTGTCACATGAATATAAACTAATGCAAAATATTAAATTTGTGCATCTTAATTTAAAACCATGATTCTGAGATCCTTTTTAATAACTCATATGAACCAAATTGAACTGCTGTATTTGGTGCCATCCGAATCAAATTGATTGCAACACCGTGATAAAATCGTTGTATTCCATGGCGTTTATAAGTTATACGAACACAATCCCTGTACAAAGGCAAAATAATGAATGAAATAAACAATGGGTTCAGAATCAGTTTTAGAAATAGCATAAAGATGAAAAATAATTCCTACCAATAACCTGTAAACACGTCTTTTGTACCCTTACTACCTTGTAATTGCAACATGCGTCTGACAGTATCATTTGGGTAAGTAATCAAACCAGCCATGACACCACCTACACCACCAAAAATCATTTTTCTCCATACGCTAGGTCTTTCACCATCTTCCACTGGAACCCATTTTTCGAGTAATCCAACAGTCCCAAATTTGATCCCTTCATATGGCATGGCACCCAGCAATGTGGGGGTGATACCTTTGTACATAGTCATAAATCCTTCCTCTTTCATACTGCGATACAAGGTATTCCAAATGCCTGAATAGTGCCTCTTCCCTTGCCCTTTTATTCCTACTTTACCACTTATTCTGCCCCGTGCAAAATCTAGAGGATATGTGATTGCTGAAGCAGTCATACCTGACAATCCACCAGCCAGAAAGGAAAGACCTCCTGATAAAGCTTTTTCTTCCGGAATTTGAGCCAACTTTCGTAGACCACCTTTATAAAAATCATTCGATGCAAATACTATTCCCTTTGCTGGAAAGATACGTAACAAATTGGCACCATTCCCTGCCCATAGTCCAATAAAACCTTCATTATGCACCACCGCTTTGTATAGGTCGAGCACAGAAGTAGATTTTCCAAGTGCATTTTTAGACTGCTGCACTCCATGTTCACCAGTTTGAGAAAGCATTTTCATCCGTTCCAGTGGGGCAGTAGCAGTCTTAGAAAATGAACGTTAGTCTATAAATTACGTTGTGATTGAAACAAAACGAGTGTTGTTGGTATGTTTTTGCAAATTTTTACTTACTTTGGCAATCATTCCAGCAATCCCACCACATGCCATTCTTCTTGTCATATCCATAGCACCAGAAGGTGAAGATGATCCAGTCGATTTGGCATCTGAACCCATTGTATTTTTCTTGACAATCTTTAGGGATTGTATTTCTTTTTGTTCATTTATGTTTTGATTATTAACAAAATTAAGTGATTAGGGGAAAGATCTTTGTTCGTCCGTCTCTGTAATGTTAGCTAATTCATACGGGTTATATATATATATTGTAAAGACGAGCATTTATGAGAAGTCAAACATCGTTCATTCGATTAGGATACGGTAAAAATCGCCTCATAACCAGTTTAGATAGGACACTCATTAAATTAACTTGCTGCACTTCTCTTGTTCAGTATTTTTGAAAGATTTTGGTGTAAAATTAGCACCTCGTCCCAAGACAAATACAAAATTCTTGACTGTAGATGTGACAAGTGGAAATGCAAAAGCGCAAGGATGACTTCAACACTAGGCATGAATAATAAAGAAGTCATCCTTAAAATAAATTTGTGTTTACAACGCTTTCTAATAAAAGATTAAACAATTTCAACAGTTGCTCCAACAGCTTCAAGTTTGGCTTTGAGTTCTTCTGCTTCTTCCTTTTTAATATCTTTCTTAACCACTTTTGGCGCTCCTTCTACCATTTCTTTCGCCTCTTTCAATCCTAATGCCGCGATTGTTCTAACCTCTTTGATTACTTTAATCTTAGCTTTAGCGTCAAATCCTATGAGCTTTAACTCAAAGGCTGTCTTTTCTTCTTCTTTTTCAGCTTTATTTTCTGAAGCTGCATCAGAACCTCCTCCACCACCCGATCCACCGGCCAAATCTCTCTCTGATACGGTAATACCTAATTTCTCATTGATTAGATTTTGTAATAAGTGAACTTCAATAGCATCCAATGCCAAGATTTTTTGAAATACTTCTTCGACTTCCTCAGGTATTTTCTCGTTTGGATCTAAGGATTTTTCGGATTCTTGATCTGTAGATATTGTTGTGGCGTGGTAAGATCTCACAAACGAAGGTGTGGTTTTATTCAGTGGTGATATGAGGTAAGATTGAAATTGGATGGTTGATGATTTTGAGGCCAACGACCGAATGGGGGGCATTGATGTGCATTTATAAAGTTGTGCTGATCGAAGTATAGACAATCGGTATGCCATTCTTCCTCCTTTTGAGCAGTACTTTCAAGATGTTTCAAATAGCGCTAATATCGAAGCACACAGCAGGAATGTTTGAATGATGGAGTGATAACTTTGGTAGCCAGCAAACTCTGGTACGTAGATAGTATTGAATAAATAAATGGTCGATGATCACGAACAACATATCACATTTTTTACGTAAAAATCTCCATTTTTCAACCCTGCAAAATGTTCACTTTTTTAGGTATTCATCATGATGTGAGGCAATAGAAAGATAGCTCTTGATAATGTAATTCAATTCATCTCGAAGTGCAACTGTATCACATACATCATTGTGGCTTCAGCTCAGGAGTTTGTGGGCCTAAGGTCAGAAAACTCATGATAACTCATAAAAACTATTTCAAGCTTTCGGTTTATTTCCGTTTCATTCATAGCTTTGTAAAATTGAAAAATTACCGAAAGGTTGATTTAGAATTATGCTTTCTTTTTCCATCGACACAATGGATTTGACAAAAATGTTAATCAGGCGGTGCAAAAGAAGTATCTCACTCCGGAATAATAGAAAGTTTGTAGAAGAATGCTTCGACTTGATGAAATAAATAACTCTCATATCATTAATTTAGAAGCCTACTTATCAGATGAAAAGAAGTAGAAAATTGAGATAAAAATGTTCAAATAACTTTTATTTCTCTATGGAAATATCGCCTCACCATTGCAAATAACCCAAAAGCTATTGTCTATAACTATACTGGAAAACGAGGCTTTGGAAATTTCCTGTATCATGTAAAAATTATAGAAATTGAATCACAACGATTTTGTTCAAAATAGAAAGTTCACTTCTATCTCTGCAGTGCATGAGGTAAATGTGTGTCAGGTTTATCCTCTTTGTAAAAAAAATCGTGACCGATTATGTGTAGTACCAATCAATACATAATCAAATTTATATTTAAATCATATCTATACTAATCTACATACGCAGATATCCAGAAAAAGATTCAATCTTTGCGTGTATCCAAGCAATAAGACACGTGTGAAACCCTCAGTCGGGCACAAACTTCACATTTTTGTTCTATCTACATCTAAATCAATCCTATCATCCCGCCTATCCTTCTTTCACATATTCCAAATGAAGTTCTCATCTTTGCTAAGCAGCACTCTTATCTGTCTGAGTCAACAATTTATTTCCACCATGGCCGATAGCTATCCAATCACTCTCCCCCCAGCTTACACTACCCCTATTGAAGAGGGATCCACAATCCCCTCCATCACCTTCGTAACACGAACCCGAATCGAAGCTGATATCGAAAACCCCTTCGATTGGAAAGATATTACTTCCGATGATTACTTCAAAGGAAAACGTGTTGTTTTATTTTCTCTTCCCGGTGCGTTTACACCAACCTGCAGTAGCACTCACTTACCTGGATATGAAGATGCCTATGAGGAATTGAAAGGTCTTGGAATTGATGAAGTATATTGTCTTTCTGTCAACGATGCTTTCGTGATGCGGCAATGGGGATTGAACCAAGGGTAAGTGCCACAATTACAACATAATTCCTTTTATTGTAGCTCATTCGCTCTAATGTTTCGTGGATATTTATTTAGACTTGCTGAGGATAAAACACCAGGGTCTCTTGGGTTTACGAAAGTAAAACTCATTCCTGATGGAAATGCTCAATTCACACGAGGAATGGGAATGTCTACCATCTGGTCCTCTGAACGTGGGTTTGGAGAACGATCCTGGAGATACTCAGCCGTTATTGACGATATGAAGGTTGAAAAATTATTTGTAGAGGAAGGATACGTTCATAACTCAGAGCCAGATCCTTTTGAAACAAGTGATGTTGACACCATGCTTACTTATCTTAAGAGTTTGAAGAAAGAAGAGCTCTAGAGTAGGTCGCAGAATTTCTTTTTTCGGATTTTGATTTCTTTCTTTGAGATTATAGGCCAAATTCATGTAGGGCAGAATGAGTACTGACGTCCAATCTTGACAATGTAAGAATATATCGCTGTAGGATAATTCCGTCGCATATAGATTGTTGAAAGTGATGTCGATTTCTACTAGAAATACTCATTATATATCAAGGAAGCATGAACAACAGAAGTAGCAATAATATATTAAGCGAATCAAAACCAAATTTTCAATGTGGATTCATTTTTTTGTCTTATCATGTTGCATATAGTTTCAGACTTGTAAGATTTTGGAATAGTGATAAATGACCTGTTATCTTTTTTCTTCATCTTATGATATGTTATGGACTTGATGGTAGGTTGGATAAGAAGGCGAATTTATTCTTTCACGATAAGAAAAAGTCTACCATTGGATTTGGAACAGAAGATTGATCAGTATTATACATATTTCATATTTTATGGTTTTAATGGAAAAGAATCATTCATTTTTCTCGGAAAGAACATTCAATATTTTCAATTTTTTGGATGATGTTATACGAAACTAACTTGCAGTTACGGTACCTCTAGAGAGTAGTATGATGATGTGAGGAAATCAGCCACTGGCCCAGGCGCTTGACACTATGTAGCACATTCATTTTTTCTATGGATTTTAATATGACGAATGAAGAATAATATTGAAGCTGTGGGGTCTGTCTCAGAACATTGCCATTAGAACAATTAAAATAATATCATACACAACAACAACAATAGCAAATAATTCTCTGAAGAAAAGAGGGACAAATCGCGCCAGAAATTACGTTCTTTTGATTATTTTTATTTGTGGAGGTTACGTAAAACAATGTCATTCATTAGTCATATGCAAGGATCGATACATAGGAAGAATCTAAAATATAATATTATCCACATGCAGCAATCCGTTATTTCAATTAAAGAAAATATGCAAAACAAACATATCTTTGAATTTTTTAATATGGGAAATAGTCGTGGATTTCTCGTTGGTTACCAATTATGTATGGAATAGCAATGGAGAAGACTATCAAACAGCAACTACGAACGTTGAAAGATTAAATTCAACGGAAAGCTGCGACAGAATCACTTTGTGACTCTCCCTAGCTAGAGCGCCCTTTCATCATCATACACGAATCGAATCGATTACAGAATAAGAACTCCTCTGTAATTTGAGAAGCATGTCCTACAATGGTCATGTAGAACTGGATGCCATTGGCCTTCCAACGGTATGTGCTGGTTGTAAAAAGACGGGATTGCCTCTGCTTGTCTGTGATGATTGTCATCCAGATGGATCACCTGTGGAAGGAAGTGATTGGAATAGACGAAGGTAAGATTTCAAATTCGCTTACTGATTTGGCTCAATAAAGGCATTTCTCTGCTTCGAACTAAAGTGATTGACATCTTGATTATGTTGTTATTCGTGAAAACAGATTTTGCGCCAATTGTATGATTGGCAAAAAAGTACGAGTGTTTTGGCCTCTGGATGAACAATGGTATGTAGGTGTAGTTCAACAATATGATAAAAATTCTGGAGAACATCAATTGAAGTATCCTGATGGAGACACAGAGTGGGTCAAGATTGGTGATACTCCATCGAATGTGGCAGCCAGAGAAAGAGATCAAAGACAACAAGCAGAGCGCGAACGTGAAAGGGAGCGTGAACGAACTGAACGAGAACGTAACAAAACCTCCTTACCTCATGCTGATATTCATCATCAAGGAAATCCTACTTCGACACACGCACAGCAACAGCAACATCAACATCAACAACAGCAACAGCAACAACAGCAACAGCAACAGCAACAGCAGTATAATATGTCTCCCTATGGGAATAGGGCCTCTAATATCAGTCCTGATAACAAGGGGCGCTACGGAAACACTGCATTTAACCAACAAATGTCGCCTCAAAGTGGACAAGACTGGCAAATGAATCATAGCAAAGGCTCGAATGCAGTGGAGCCTGCCTCCAACAAGAACGATCCAACATCTTCGCATACAGGCATGCCTATGACTCCTCAACAACAACCCATGTCTTATTCACACCAGCAACACATGCAACAATCGTCTCAAGGAAACTCACCTGGGGGCCGGCCTCAATATGGAATGCCTCCATCTCACGTTTATCCTCCTCATCATGGACCTCCTCCTAACATGTATAATCGTCATTCCTACATTCTTCCCAGAGGTTATAATTACCCTCCTCACCATCCTCAAGCTATGCACGGTGCTATGCCCGGTACTCCCATACATGCTGATTCCAAACAAGGATCTATGCACACACCTACCTCCGAAAACCATCCAGATGAAACTCCTAATTCCTCCTCCAAACGCAAATCTGGACCTAAGACCTGGACCAAAGAAGAAGATGCGATTCTTCTCAGTATGGTTCAAAATATGCGAATGCCCATGAAATGGTCCATTGTGGCACAATCCATGCCAGATCGTACTGGAAAACAATGTCGAGAACGGTATGTCAATCATTTAAATCCAAGGTTGAAAAATACTGATTGGAATCCAAATGAAGATGCGACCATATTTCATTTGTATAATTCTGTCGGAAGCCAATGGGCCAAAATGAGTAAAATGATTCCTGGGCGCACAGATAATGGGATTAAAAACCGATTTCATAACTTAAGGAGACAGCTGGAAAGGGAAGATGAGCACCGCCTTCGTTTGGCCAATGCACAAGACCCTCCCGACAATATTCATCATGATCGATTTCGTGACAAATGGCCAGATAATCTCCAAGGAAAAAATGATGCTCTCTGGGATATGCATAAGGGTATTGCTATCATTGCCTCTCAAAGTGTATCAGGTGAACAAAGCACTACTGCTACAGGTATAACAAGAAATATTGGAAAGTTTGGACCCTTCCGACTCGCCAAAAAAGAAGGAGAACAATGCTTTCGATGTGGATTGATTGTCCCCAGTGCTCATACAGGATTAGAAATCTGCGAAAGCTCGAAATGGTGTAAGGCATGTACAAGAATCCCCCCTCATATTAGTGGCAATCTCTTACGAGAATGTCTTAATCTTCGAAAGTCAGAATTTGAGAAAATGGCAAAAGTTATTGCCACTTGGTCTATTGATAAGTTCACAAAAGGTGATGCATCTAAGGACGCATCGGAAATAAAGCCAGAGGATGACTTGTATGAAGAGAGTAAAAAGGAAAGCAATACAGCAATAGAAGCCACGGCTTAAAGCTTTGACAACATCTCTTACAGCAGTATGGTACTTAAATTGAAAATATAAAAATCTACATTTGTACCTAGTATGGTTCTATTGATGTAGGTTTATTACAAATACATGCCAATGTTCTCTCTTAACGCCATACGTTCATGATCAAACAATCGAAATAAATCACACTCGGGATGATTTTGAAATTGATATTGATCATCCTCTTGACAAACATCCTCCCATCGCTTTTTATACTTTTGACCGATTTCATTCAGTACCATTCGGTACCCCTTTTCCATCTGTTCAAATATATCTAAGTCTTCGAATACTAGCATTTTACATTTGGTCTTTGCTTTCATCAATGCCATGTATCCAATAGCATATCGCTGATGACAAAACTCATCATAATTACTAGAAATAATTTTGTTCAAAGAGGATCTATTTTCATGTTCGTAAATGGAAAAACAAGTGTATTTGAAAAGAAAGTAAAGTGTTATGAGAACCAAACCCTGTGAGAAGTCATTTCTAAGTATTGTAGATCAAAACTCACCTTGCTAGTTGAAGAGGAGTACTACAATCATACATGTAAGTATGCGTCCAAGCTTTTGTTGGTTCCATTGTCATGAAAGCACGTTTGGACCATTCCCACGCAGTATCATGATTTTGTTCAAACGTTAATAATTTACCAAGTTCAATTTTACAATCAACTCGTTCTGGGTCATAGGAGATACATTGATAATAGTAATACTTTGCCTTTTTTGGTTGTAACAGTAGATAATGATGTGCATATGCCAACCATCGTAAGGTAAGGTAGACATATTCTTGAAAGATACTGTCATAATGCAATCGAATGAGACGTTCTAAATATTCTATATGTAGACTCAAATGATGACGCATCTCAAGTGTGAAAGTTGCATTCGGATAATTATATATAGGTTGATAATCCTCGGACCCTTCCATCAAAGCACAATGAACAAGACCAAGATAAAATAAGGTATGAATTGAATTTTTATATTTTGGATCTTGTTGCTCTTGCTGTAATAGATTTAAGTCAAAGTAATATCGTTGATGTGATCTACTTGCGGTACTATCATGCCCATGTCCAACATGAGTATGCCAACTTATTTCAGGCTCAATTTCATACACTTCCCATTGTAACTTTTTAGCTCGGAATGGTGGGAAACCATTTGGTAAACGAAAGTCTTCATGAACCTATATTGAAAGAGAGGAAGTTATATATTGAAATGAGCATTAGATTCAGAAGATAAACAAAATAAACTTTAAAAAAACCAACTTACATAATAGGCAAAGGTAAGATTGGGTTGATGTAATGCTAACCAATTGGCATATCGTATAGAAACACCTGATCGATCCCATATTTTAAATTGATAGGCTTCAATGTCCAAGGACAAATTCGATTTGTCCAACGAAGTGATATTAGGTTTCCAATCCGGGTCCATCATAAAAATATGCGTCATATTGGCATAATACAAATAGGCTTGTTGCAAGACATTGGTACGAGCTTGACCAAAGTTGGTAAAGTTACTGATATAAATGTGATGAGGGATATTAGATGGGATAGTTTGGGTAAGAATCTGATGAGTACTATCAATCGTACGACTATCAATGGCTATGACAAACGCGTTACAAAATTGATGATGAGTCCATAGTGGTAAATGCTTTTGTAAATTTTCGGCTTCGTCACGGACAATCATGAGACATGCCAATGTGATGTTGTTGCTGGTGTTAGATGCAGTAGGGAGTAAGTCGGATGAAAGTTTTGAAAGACGAGAATAGGTAGAGGAAAGGACAGCTTGACTGAGTGAATTGGACGCAAACAAAGAAGAGATGCATACAGCAATCAGACACACAGTCCGACTATTATAGATGTTGAAAACAATCATGTTCATGTTCTGAAGGATTAGGATACTGTATGATAATTAGGTATTTGATATTCTTTTGGGTAAGTACAATTTGAAACAATGCAATCTAATGCAATCTATTGAATAATTTTCCCGCGAATTCTCCGCTATTTTTATCGAATCAATGAAACAAATAATTCAAAAAATCTAAATTTGAAATCTACCTTCTTTTCTACCCACAAAGGGCACCTTCACAGCGTACAAAGCACCAGCATTCGGTTCTGCCTCTTTGTTTCTCTCCACACAAGCAGTAGAAATAAAAAGTATATCCAAATCGTCACTTCCAAAACAGCAACATGTAATCTGAGACGTGGTATCTGGCATGTGGACTACATAAACGATCTCACCCGTGAGTGGATCGATTCGATTGACATATCCGGGACCCAATCCCATTCTCCAAACTGCATTCCATATAAATCCCTCTTTGTCAACACAGGATCCATCAGGAACACCCATGGAACTTGGATATTTTATGACTAAGGTTTTATCCGAAATATCTCCTGTTTCTTTGTGATAATTATATCGAAAGATACAGGAAGTAGCCGAATCAGCTAAATACATCGTATTTCCATCAGGAGAAAAAGATAAGGAATTCGTCACACGAACGGTATTGGGAGCATTTCCAAGGGGATCATGTTCTAATGATTTTAATTGTTCATGAACAAGCCTACCATCGGTAGTAGAACTACATTTAAATATCTTCATGGAAACATTTGATTTTTCACCAAAATATCCACCACAAATAAATCGTCGTCCTTCATTATCACACCGTCCATCATTTAACCTTGTTGGTAAACCTAGTGGAGCTACAGTTTCACCTATGCTTTGAATGATGGAAGTAGAGTTATTCATGGATGGATTTTCGATGTTGCATAATTCAAAGCCATCTTGAAACGCACATAGATAACGCCCTTCCTTTGTACTTTCAGAATTCGAAAGAATGGCAAAAGAGCAAATCATTTTGGGAGCATTATGTCGTTCCAACTTTATACTATTTACGTCTTGAGAATTCAATTTTAATTTGTATAGTTTCTTATCATAGATATCTGTCCATAATACTTGTGATGTTTCATCATTGTAGATAATGCATTCACCAAGTTTACAATGTGTATCAGCAATCAGAATGGCGGTGGTGGATTTGACTGCTGAGGAAGCGGCTGGAGGATTTTGAAGAATATTCCAAAGTGCCTCTGCTTTCAGTGCTGTATTCATTGTGGGTATGAATATGCAGGTCAATCAATGACTTAGTGTGGTGCCATCAAGAAAATGTATTGACTTCTTTCATGACCTCGACGAAGAGTTTTACGTACGTAAGATGATAAAAAGTTTTTTTTTGTAACCATGATGATGAACTACAATTAAATACTATAGGAAGTCCATCATCACCAATATTTGAGATGAAAAAGAAAAATTCAATGCTCCTTACCATACTGTTTCTATTTCAATGCTGCACACGACATCTCTGCTGTAGTCTATCATACCCTTCCCATTCTAAGTTTCACTGGAATGATTTTTCTTTCAATCCTTTGCGAAGGAGAATGAGTTTCTCTCCCAATACACCCAACGTGCACAATGCAAAGACAAATAATCATATCTCCAGATCTCCTTCTTCCTATCCATCAGCAAAAATATTATTTCTTCGAGGGGGTGCCGACACATCTGAAGAAAATGATACACAAAAACACTCGGAAGAACCGAATCATTATGCGAATTATGAGGAAGAACTCTTTGTTGAACATAGTACTCCACCCCGACCAATGATAGAAATGCCAGACTCCAATACTTTAGATCCTTCCCCACCAAAAGTTGGTCTCCTTTTCATGGATAACTTTTCACCATATCATGGTCAATATCTTTCCTACATGGCCCGTACAGCTTATAAAGTAGGTGTTGTGAATGTCTTATCAGGATATATGGCATATGGTTTAACCGACACCAACACCAACATCAACACCAACATCGAGGATTCCTCTAGGGAAGAACAAGAAGACGATTTATTTGATTATGCGACCATGAGAATACCAGATGTTGGGTCTGAAAAAGAATGGGCCGAAAATATACCATTTGAGATTGTTGGTATATATTGTGAAAGTGATTCTGGTTTACCAAGTGCTGAACGATTGGGTGTCGCGTTGGGATTGCATCCTGATCGACATGATGGAATCAATCGTGCACGGAGGGACAAATTTCTCATGAATGAAGCAATGAAAAAACATGGTTTGAATACTGTTCAACAAAAGTTATGTCATTCCTTAGAAGAAACCAGGGAATTTGCTCAACATGTCTGTGAAATAAGCACATCGGAAGAAGAAGAAGAAACTGACTCTACCAAAAAATCTCGTGTTGTACTAAAACCAACAAGAGGAGTAGCTAGTGATAACGTTCATTTATGCTCGAATCTAAATCAAGTCAAAAAAGCATTTGAAGAAATACACCAAACAGAAATATTTGGATCGCCTCATCAACAACATGAATATGTATTAGCCCAAGAATTTGCAAGAGGGACTGAATACGCGATTGATATTGTATCCAAAAATGGTCATCATAAAGTAGCAGCTTTGTGGAAGTATGATAAACGAACTGTCAATGGTGCACCCTTTGTTTACCATGCAACTGTATTAGAGGATCCAAATGAATCTGATGAAGGGATGGAAGCTTGCCAATATGCCAAAAAGGCTTTGGATGCCTTAAATTTAAAGTGGGGATTGAGTCATATAGAGGTTGTGGTTAATTCAGAACAAAAGAAAAATTATTTGATTGAAGTGAATTGTCGACAGCATAATACAGATTTTGCTCCAATGACAAGTGTCTGTATTGGATATAATGCGTTAGATATGGTGCTATCGGCATATTTGGGGGATTACGTGAATGAGGACGACTTTGAAGAGATTGAAGAAGGAATACGATTAGATTGGGATTTACTACCTGATTTTCCATCAGCTAGAATTTGTGGTGCCGTGATTCATTTAGTTTGTCATGTGGAAGGTAAAGTTTGTTCAATTCAAGGATTAGAAGAACTTGAAAATTTAGAAAGCGTAAGAAATTATAAGATTTATGATGAATTTGAAGTTGGATGTGAAGTTTCCGAAACAATAGATATCAGAACGGACGCTGGATGGGTACATTTGATGCATGATGATTATGATCAATTTTGGAGCGACTACAAAAAAATAATGAACCTTATGGAGGAAATGTTTGTAGTCGAATAGAAGTAATGAAGTGATTCATTTCTCACTGCATTTGCATCAGTATATGTAAATAATATTGATGTTCATATATATATGGGCTAAGCCTGCTGGTTTGCCTGTTCAAGATTAATATTTCATTTCCTTGTAACGCTATGTGGTGTCAAGACAATATACACTTGCATTTCGACTTAGAAGGGAAGCACTATCTTTTCTATCAGCATCAAAATGCATCACGTTGCTTTCAACAGGATAATATTGCATTTTGATCATACGTTAGACTCTTTACAAATATTAATGCAACTACTTCAGAAACAGACTTCACTCTCAAATGCATCATCCTCTATTAGGAGTGATTCGCTTTAAATAAATATACGTTTGATATTCTCGATCATGGGTATTATGTTGTTCCTTTTTATGACATAGATTAGCAACTGAATAAAAGAGCTATCATTATGCTTAAATTGTAATATTATTTGTATTGGGGTACTGAATTAATTCTTCTTCATCTTTGCCAAGGCTCTCTCTCTGTTCTGCTTCAATGACACAAGCATTCTATCCGCAGGATCTTTAGGAGTCCATTTAGTAGCAACTTCACACCCAAGCCAATGTGCCCAGTATGGAAATGCTTCTGCCCGATATCCCAAAAGTGGAAGAGTGGCATTTACAATCGTTTCCGGAAAGGGAGCCATATAGGTTGCCTTCTTACGTTTGTATAAATTGGAAATAAAGTAATAGGGTGTTACACAGATACAATCGATGCCATATTCTTTATACTCATAATGCATGGAACGGGTTAGTTGATGACCAAATGCTTTCGTGGCACTATAAAGAGATACAAGAGGTGTAGCGTGTCGACAACTTCCGGAACTAACTGTAATAATAGCACCTGATTTTTTCTTCATCATAAAAGGAAGTACGGCAGTGCTCATCAATACTGTACCATCATTATTCACACAAAGAATTTGTCGAATCTCCTCAGGATCAGTTTCATGCAACAATGATGGTAAACTATTGACTACGCCGACACAATTACAAAGCATTCCAACACCTCCATCATTATCCAGTTCTTCTAATTTGGACTTTAACGAAGAAGTAAATTCTTTGATTATGGAATCTTTCGTATCTGCAAAATCACGGATTAAATACTGAGTTTGGACCTTATATTTTGACTCTACTTTCGATGCTACATTTTTGAGTTTTTCTTCACTACGTGAGATCAAGAGAATGTTCATACCACGGTCTGCAAGTTCATAACAAAATGATTCACCAATGCCGGATGTAGCTCCAGTAACCACGGCCCATTTTCCGTAAGATAATACATTTTTTGGTGTACGAGTTAATTTGCGGTAGATGGACCTCAACGCCAAAAATGTATAATAAAGAACTACTAAAGCTGTTGTATTCGTACGTTATTTCATAATCGTTTTCCAGTTGGGTGAAACAGAGTCAAAGATGACAAAAATTAGTAATGAACAGTATTCCACGAAAAAAGGAATAGATTGTGTGATAGACTCGATATATTTACACTCTTTCAATACTCACATCCGATTTGGGCAAGTATGATAACTTCCATCCCTCCGTCTTCGATAAATGGACGAAGCCATTTGATGAAGTACATGATTGCCGAAGCTGGGAGAACAATGTTTCCTAAAACATATTTTGCATAATTTCGTTCCTTAACATCTAGTAGAGCCATACTATTTATTTCAAACTAGAATCAATAGTGGTTTTGTTGATAAGATAGTGGAAGGGTCTGGTGGTAGAAGCACTTTGTTCAAACCCGTGTGTGAAAGAAACGGAAAATGTTTGATTGTGGAAGCAATGTGTTCAAACCCGCCGTGTGTGAAATAGATGGAAAATGTTACCCGAACAGAATAATACGTATGAATCCTAGTGCATTAAAATTCGTACTTAAATGTATATAGGACGAATCATGAACGCAAGATTGAAGTACAGTTTGTCGGTACATTTCTGGTACCAATGACATTCAGACTTTGCTTTCTCTAAGTGTGAGGTATCCCAAATTTGTAACATATGAAAATCTACGTAATCTTGATGATTATGTTGTGGGATTGCAAAAGGCTATGAGTGCATTTTAGTGACGTAATTTGCAATATTTTTTAGTCGTGTAACTAATTTTTACCTTCTTACATCAAGATATTTGACTTTTTGATCTTGATGTACGTATCTATTTTTGTAACCAAACAATTGAAGTCCCTTATTGTGAGAAAAAGAATAAACAAATTATGAAATGAATGGAATATACCTGTGCTATATGCCCAATAGATGCTGTTGTAACAGTCCCGAAACATTACTTTGCACCATTAATAATAATATGAATTTAAAAACATAGTCAATTTTAGATTTATGAGTTGCGTATATTTAGAAATAATATTTCTACAAGTAGCAAGCATGATTCTCAGTAAAACGTCTGAAATTTGACAAGTTCTAGAAAGAGCGTGCAGTAAAGACGTCACCTTTACCGCACGGTCGGCAAACATTATTACATCATCTCGTTTTTTGGCGGCTTAAAAAACAAAAAATATATGTTTGTTTGTTAGTCAATCCATTAAAAATTAGGGTTAGAGTTGAATTGTATCAGTTATTGATTGATCGTCACTTATTCAATTTAGCTGCTAGAACTATTACAAGCCCTTTTCTTGTAGAAGATTCTTCAGCGAAAGACTATATTAAGAAGTTTTCCCGTGGACTCAAAAGGGAATACAATAAAACAGGATTTTTTGCTCAATGCCAAGTTCTCTTTTACCCTGAGGAGGAGGCTACTTTATTTTTCAAAATGCCAAAAGAGTTTTGATTGCGAAATTCTTGATGAATATGAAGTTATAGGATTGAAATGGATCGGACAAACTCTAATCTGCTATTTATAAAGGCAATTCGTCAAATGAAAAATTATTTGATTTAATTGTTAGATTAAGATTGCTTGAATTAAAAGTGGGAGGAAAATTTATTGTTTTGGGTGTCTTGGGAAAAAGGATGGTAAATCAGGGAACTGATGGGATATCAAGAGGCCATTTAAGAGAAGGAATAACAGTAGCAGACATTATGTTAGACTTTTGTCCTTGACATCAATCAGCTTTGAAAATGTCACTATCTTCAAGAAACTGGATAAATTCGATTTTTGGGAAGAGAGCAGAAGTGCTCTTTCCTGAGGGTTGGTATACTCGTGGACATGACCATGACAGTCACTTTAAAGATGAAAATGGATTCATGAGGTTGAAAATTAAGAAGGGCACTTTTGTTTAAAGCCCACCTCCAGCTGCTGCCAAAGTGGCTATGGAGGAGTTGCGTAAAGCAAGGTTAAAGAGAAGGGATTCAACACATATTGTGATCATCCAAAAACTAATCAGATGCACAATGCTTGCGACATTGTTTTTCCTTTCAAACTTACTCACCTTTTTTGGAATTCAAATATCATGTTTGAAACTTTTATGATGGGAATTATTTTTGTTGTGGTTCAAGTCTTGAGGCATTCAACCGATGGACGAGGAACTAATTCGTAATGTAGTAATCAACTGTTATTACTAGTTCTTAATTCGAAAGAATGATAAAGGTCATTCTTTCTATTATTATTATTACTTACGTACGTATACCATTTTATCACTGGCTGTGCTCAATATTGCTACCTGAGCGTACGTTGTTTATTAGCGAAGCTCCGGGTTGCTACCTGAGCATACGTGGGACGATCATATAATTGGTTCGTTTTCTCGGTCTTTTGATTGAATACGCAGTCATTACAAAAAGTAACATTTATGTTATCTTTCGTAACACGCTCCTTGTTGCGATTCAATAAAGGAGTGAGAACTCTCTTATCAGAATTAATACAACCTTTTAAATATTCTAAAAGTTCGGCATGTATATCTTCTTCAGATGATGTTTTTGCATTTAATTCTTCTTCAGTTTTCAAGATGGTAATAGGTTGTAGGCCCATGACTACATCCCTCATTTTCTTAAACAATGAACCCTGCAAGGGTTTAGTAAAGAAATCCCCAAGCATGATACCCGTTGGACAGTATTCAATCTCCACTTGTTCCTTCTTTAGTCTGTCCACTA
>Ga0209092_10000054_pt1 | contig 91864 bp, 76 predicted proteins | sample FraStrMetagenome_FD_187446 | JGI IMG/M metagenome (GOLD analysis project Ga0209092, IMG submission 187446) | Marine eukaryotic phytoplankton communities from Arctic Ocean - Fram Strait ARC3M Metagenome (SPAdes) (version 2) | ecosystem: Environmental > Aquatic > Marine > Oceanic | place: Fram... | reverse complement strand
AAATTTTGGCTTTGGTTTATTAATAAAATTAGATAATATATGTGCATGTATATGATTTATACTAATTAATGGTATTTTCAAAGATAAAGATATTGACTTTGCAAAAGAAGCCCCAATCAACAATGAGCCCAAAAGACCTGGTCCTCGAGTAAAAGCTATTGCATTTAACTGATTTAATTTAATTTTTGCATTTTTTAATGCTTTATTTATGATCGATATTATTATTTTTTGGTGATTTCTTGATGCCAGTTCTGGTATGACGCCGCCATAATTTTTATGGATTTTTTGTGAATTTATTATATTGCTTAATATTTTTTTATTATGAATTATTGCGACAGATGTTTCGTCGCACGATGATTCAATTGCCATAATAATTAAATTCATTTTTTTAATTTAAAAATTTAGAAAAAAAAGTTATTATAAATATATTTATTTTTAATAAAATTAAATTTTTTTTATTTTCCAATACAAAACTTAGAAAAAATGTTATCTAATAAATTATCTGTTGTAATTTCTCCAGTAATTTCTCCTAAATAATTTAATACCCTGCGTATTTCTAAAGAAATAATTTCATTGTTATTGGTGGTTTTTATATCTACTAATATTTTATTTAGTATAAATTTTGTTTTTAATAAATTGTCATAATGCCTTTCATTGGTAATAATATAATTTGAATTTTTTAAATTATTAATATTAATAGTATTTAATATTTTAGATTTAACCTTGTTTAAATTTATTTTTTTATAAGCAGATATCATAATAAATTCTTTTTTTGATATTTTTTCTATTTTTTTTTTTTCAATTAAATCTATTTTATTAATTACTTTTATTATTGGTATGTTTAGTTTTTTTAGTTTTTTTATTTTTATATTAATATTTTGGATTGTATCTTGAATTAGATCAATTATATAAATTATTACTGATGCTTTTTTAATTTTTTCTTTTGTTTTATTGATTCCAATTTTTTCTATTAAATTTTTTGTACTTCTTATCCCTGCTGTATCTATAAATCTAAATTTTGTTCCCTTTATATTTACTATATCTTCTATAATATCTCTTGTAGTTCCTGGGATATTAGACACGATGGATTTATCTTCATTTGAAAGTGCATTGAGCAAGGTTGATTTTCCAGAGTTAGTTTTTCCTATAATAACTACAGGTATTCCTTTTTTAATAAAATTTCCAAATTTAAAATTTTTAATTATTGGATTTATATAATTAATAATATTATTGATTAATAAAGTTAAATTATCTTTGTTCGCAAATTTTATATTTTCTTCTGAAAAATCTAATTCTAATTCTAATATTCCTATTAAATTTATAAGTTTTTTTCTTAATAATTTAATTTTTAATGAAAAATCCCCTCTTATTTGATTTGAAAATATCTTATGCTCTATAAATGACTCGCACGATATTAAATCAGATATTGCTTCGGCTTGAGATAAATCAAACCTTCCGTTCAGAAAAGCTCTTTTGGTAAATTCTCCTGGTTTTGCTATTCTTCCGCCATTTTTAACTAATAATTGAATAATTTTTTTTATGATAAAAATTGATCCATGACATGATATTTCTATGCAATTTTCTTTTGTGAATGAATTTGGAGACTTAAAGATAGATATTAAAACTTCGTCAATTATGAATGATTTCTCATGAATATATCCAAAGTGAATAGTGTTTTTTTTTTGTTTATAAAGATTTTTATTTTTAAACATATTGCTAATTATATCTATTGAATTTTTCCCTGAAATTCTAATAATTGCTATTGCACTATTATTAAAAGGTGTTGATAATGCAATAATTGTATCTTTTTGTAATATTTTTTTTTTTTTTATCAAAATATTGTTTATAAATTTAATAAATTAATAATTTTTTTTGTTAAAATAATATTATTATATTTTACAATAAATATTTTTTAAGATTATTTGTTATAAAATTTTATATTATAAATTTTTTGATAAAAAAATTTAAAATATTATGCTTAATAATATAAGTGAACAAGAAGGTGTTAGAATAAATAAAAAAAAAAAATTAGAAGAATTAGGTATTGATATATACCCTTCTAATACATTTAATATTAATTCAGTAACAATAAATATATTAAAAAATTTTAAATTTTTTAATATTAAAAGTTATAATAATATTTCTATAGCAGGAAGATTGATAAATAAAAGAGTAATGGGGTCATCTTTGTTTTGTAATTTACAAGATTCATTTGGAAAGATTCAGCTATATGTTAATAAAAAAAGATTAATTGATAGTGAGAGTAAAATTTCTTATAAAATATTTACAAAATTAATTGATATAGGAGATATTGTAGGTGTTAAAGGATTTGTTTTTATCACTCAGTCTAAGGAGATTTCTATATATGTAAAAAAAATTAATATATTAAGCAAGTCTTTGAAGCCCTTGCCAATGATTAAAGAGTTTTTTTTTAATAATAAAAAAAAAATATATGGTTCTTTTTCAAATATTGAAGATAGGTATAGACAAAGGTATTTAGATTTAATTTTAAATAATAATGTAAGGGATAAATTTCTTAAAAGATCTAAAATATTTATTTCTATCCGCGACTATTTAAATAAAAAAAATTATCTAGAAGTAGAAACTCCTATATTACAAAATATATATGGAGGAGCGTCTGCTCGTCCTTTTAAAACTTATCACAATGCTTTAAACATACCTTTGTATTTAAGAATATCTAATGAGCTTTATCTCAAAAGATTAATTATTGGCGGCTATCATGGTGTTTATGAATTTGCAAAAGATTTCAGAAACGAAGGCATGTCGAGATTTCATAATCCTGAATTTACTCAGCTAGAATGGTATGTTGCTTATAAAGATTATTTATGGATGATGAATAAAGTAGAAGAAATGTTAGAAAAGATTTGTCTTGACCTTCACGGTACAACAAAAATTATTGTAGGAAATAATATTATTAATTTCCAAAGACCCTGGGCTAGGATTTCACTTTTTGATGCAATTAAAAACAATATCAATGTAGATATTGAAAATATGAGCAAAGATGAATTGTGCGAAGTTGCAAAAAAAAATAATATCAATCCAAACAAATTAACTAATAAAAATAAAATTATAGATGAAATTTTTGGAGAAAAATGTGAAAAAAAAATCATTCAACCTACATTTATAACAGGTTATCCAGTTGAAATGTCTCCTTTGGCGAAAAGATATATTGGTAACTTAAATTTTGTTGAAAGATTTGAGGTTATATGCAATGGAAAAGAAATATGTAACGCTTTTTCTGAACTAAACGACCCTGTTGACCAAAAAAAAAGATTTCAAGAGCAATTTAATTTATTAAAAAAAGGAGACAGTGAAGCAATGATGCTAGATAAAGATTTTTTAAAATCTTTATCTTATGGAATGCCTCCTACTGTCGGCATCGGTATAGGGATTGATAGACTTTCCATGATTATGACAAATTCAAAATCAATACAAGATGTTATTTTTTTTCCACAAATGAAAACAAAATAATTTTTTTTATTTAAAAAAAATTTTTAAAATTTTCATTTTAAATATTATATCTTTTTTTTTTTTATTTTCTTTTATTAATATTTTTTTTTGTACTTTTTCAATAAATTTTTTATTTTTTAATTTTTTAATTGTTAAAAATAAAAATTTTTTTAAATACAGTATTTTTTTTTTTACTTTTATCTTTTCTATACTAAATTTTGTCTTTTTTGAAATGAAAAATAAATTTTCTTTTACATTAAAATTAATATTATTTTTTAATTTATAGTTAATTTTTTTTATTTTTTTTATATTATTTTTTTTAAAATAATGTTTAAATTTTTTCAACCATTTAGGGATTATTTTATTAATATATAATATTATTTTTTTATCTTTTGGTATACTCGCTTCTAATTTAACTTTTTTTACCTTGAGATATAATTGAAAAAATAACTTTCCTTCATAAATAACATTTTTATTATATTGTTTATACTTTGGCCAGTTTGATATAGTGATAGAGTTTTTTTTATTTCTTTTTTTTAAATTATGCCATATTTCTTCTGTTACAAAAGGCATAAATGGGTGAGTTATTTTTACTAATTTTTCAAAAAAAGTTATTGTATTTTTATATGTATTGAGTGATATTTTTTTATTGCTACTTGGTTTAATTATTTCTAAATAATTAATACAAAAAGTATTTTTTATTAATTTATATATATAAATTAAAATATTTGAAATTTTAAATTTTCGATAATATATATTTATATTATATAAAGTAAAATTCAATTCCTCATTAAACCAATTTATAATTGTCTCGTTATTTATTTCATTTGATTTGTTTTTTTTATCCCATTTTTTTATTAGTAAAAATATATTCCATATTTTATTAATAAAAATCTTACCTTGATTGCAGAGTTTTTGGTTAAATAGTAAGTTATTTCCCGCAGGTGCACTAAAAAGTATTCCAAATCTTATTCCATCTGCGCTATATTTTTTTATTAATTTTATTATATCAGGAGAGTTTCCTAGTGATTTAGACATCTTTTTTCCAATTTTATCCTTCACTATTCCTGTAAAATATATATTCTTAAATGGTAGTTTTTTTAAAAAATAATATCCTGCTATAATCATTTTTGACACCCAAAAAAATATAATTTCAGGTGCTGTTATTAAACTTTTTGTTGGATAATAATAATTTATTTCTGTATTAACTGGCTTGTTAATTCCATTAAATACCGATATTGGCCACAACCATGCAGAAAACCAAGTATCTAGTATATTACTATCTTGTTTTATATTTTCTTTTTTAATATTTATATTTTTTCTAAATTTAAAAAAGGCCTCTGTTTTATTTTCAGCTATTATTTTTTCTTTGTTTAAATAATAAATTGGAATTTGATGCCCCCATGATAGTTGCCTAGATATACACCAGTCTTGAATATTGTTTATCCAAGATTTATATAAATTTTTAAATTTTTTGGGATAAAATTTAATGTTATTATTTAGTACATTTACTAATGCAAGTTTTGATATTTGTTTCATTTTTACAAACCATTGTATTGATATTTTAGGCTCTATAATGGTATTTGTTCTTTCTGAAAATCCAATATTATTTACATATATTTTTTTTTTAAATAAATAACCTATTTTATCAAGATAAATTATAATTTTTTTTCTAACATTAAATCTATTTTTTTTGGTGTAGATTTTTGTATTTAGATTAAAACTACCTATATTATTAAATATATTTAAAATTTTTAAATTGTATTTTTTTCCAATTTTATAGTCATAAATATCGTGCGCAGGTGTAATTTTCAAACATCCTGTTCCAAAATTTATATTTACATAATTATTTATTATAATAGGTATTTTTTTTTTAATTATAGGGATTATTATTTTTTTATTTTTTAAATAATAATATCTTGTGTCTTTTGAATTAATACAAATAGCGGTATCTCCAAATATAGTTTCGGGCCGAGTTGTTGATATTATAATATAATTTATACTATTTTCAATATAGTATTTTATATAATATAATTTTGATTTTTTTTTTTTATATATTACTTCATCTTCAGATATTACAGTTTGATTCTTTGTATCCCAATTTATTATTTTTTCCCCACGATAAATATATTTATTTTGATATAGCTTAATAAATGATTTAGTTACTGTTTTAGATAAAATATTATCCATAGTAAATTTTTTTTTACTCCAATCGCATGATATTCCTATCCTTTTTAATTGATTTAAAATAATATTTCCATATTTATTTTTGTATTTCCATATATATTTTAAAAAATTTTTTTTAGATATTTTGTTTTTATTTATACTTGCGTTTTTTAATATTTTAACTATTTTTGTTTCTGTTGCAATAGATGCGTGATCAATTCCTGGAATCCAACATGTTTCATAATTTTTCATCCTTTTTTTTCTAATTAAAATATCCTGTATTGTATTGTTTAATACATGCCCCATATGCAATACTCCAGTTATATTTGGTGGAGGCATCAATATTGTATAAGATTTTTTTTTTTTATTTGTTTTAGGATTAAAAAAATTATTTTTATTCCAATATTGGTGCCATTTTTTTTCGATAAATTTATAATTATATGTATTAAGTGTCATTTTCAATAAAATACTAAAATTTATAATTTTTATAATTTAATAAAGAAAAAAATAAATTTATAATATTTTAAATTATTAATTATTTTTTTTAAAACTAAAATTCATATTTATGATATATTTTTTTTTAAAAAATTAAAATATTTCAATGTAAAAATATTCTTTTTTTAATAAATTATTAACAATACACTATGTATTTTAGTTTAATTTTAATATTTTAGGTAATTATTTTATTTTTTTATAAGATATAATATTAAGTTTTTTATAAATATTAAATTATAAATAAAAACTTTATTTTTTTTTAAAAAAGTTTTATAATTATTTAATTATAAAAAAATTTAGTGCTTTAAAAATGATCAATAGAAGAATAATCAGAATTAATGCAATTCAAAATTTATATATTTTTTATATATGCGAAATAGTTAATAAAAAATTGGCAATAGAAAAAATTAATTTTAATAAAATTAAAATAAATAATTTTATAATTGAAAAAAAAATGGTTTTAAAAGATTTTTTTAATTTATTAAAAAATTCTAATTACAAAATTAAAAATGTATATTTTAAGCAAAGAATTATTAATTCTGTTGATATTTATAAAAAAAACTTAAGTATAAATTTTAATAATTTAAAAAATAACTTACTATTAAATATTAATAAAATTTATAATATTTCTTTTTTAATATTAAATATAATAATACTATGGTATAAATTGACAAAAAAAATTATAAACAAAAACTTTAGTTTATTTTTTTATTTTGAAAACAAAGTATATCAAAATTTAAAAAATAATATTTTTTTTTCTAATATAATTAAAAAGGATTTTTTTATAAATAATATTAATTTTTTTAAAGATTCATATATATATTTTTTGAAAAACAATAAATATTTTAATAAAAAAATAATATTTAATAATTATAAAGATAACAAAGATTATAAAATATTATTATATTTAATTAATCAAATTATTTTTAAAAATAAAATCATAGAAGATTTTTTTAAAAAATTAGATATAAGATGGCTTGAGAACAAAGCTATTATTTACAATATCTTGTTAAGCTCAATAAAATCATATAAAAAAAAATCTTTTTTACTTTTTAATCAAAATATAAATTTAGTTTCTTTAGAAAATTTTTATTTTAATTTAATATTTAAAACTATAAGAGAGAAGAAAAAATATGATTATTTTATTTTTAAAGTATTGACAAATTGGTCTATTCATTGTATTTCCATTATAGATAAAATAACCATTAGGACTGCGATATGTGAAATGAAAAATTTCAATAAAATACCAGTTAATGTATCAATTAATGAATACATAGATATATCTAAAATTTATAGTAGCTTAAAAAGCAGTAAGTTTATTAATGGAGTTTTAGATTCTATTCTTACAAGATTTAATAAAAATTTTTAATTTTTTTGTTATTTATTAATTGTGTTTTATATTAGTAATTACACTTTTTAAGATAATTTTTAAATTAAACTATTTTTATAATAATGTTTTGGCTTGAATTTATTGTAGTACTTTTAGCTGTTTTTATTGGTGCTAGGCTAAAAGGAATTGGCCTAGGAATTATGGGCGGACTAGGCTTGGCGGTTTTAACTTTTGGATTTCACGTCCAGCCAAATGCCCCTCCTATAGAAGTTCTTTTAATAGTTACCGCCGTAGTTACTGCAGCGAGTACATTAGAAAATGCAGGAGGCCTTAAGTGCTTAGTTGTTGTGGCTGAAAAATTAATCAGAAAACATCCTCATCAAATTACATTTATTGGTCCATTTATAACTTATTTATTTACTTTTTTATCTGGAACTACTCATATTAGCTATTCTATTTTACCAGTTATCGCTGAAGTATCTAGAGAAACAGGAGTTAGGCCAGAAAGACCATTATCTGCTTGTGTAACCGCAGCTCAGCAAGCTATTACGGCAAGTCCAATATCAGCTGCTACCGCAATTCTTGTTGCTCTTTTAAGTCCTTATAATATAGAATTATTTGATATATTAAAAATATGCGTTCCTGCAACATTAGCTGCTACTTTAATAGCATCATTAGTTTCTAGCAGAATGGGCAAAGACTTAGATCAAGATACTGAATATCTAGAAAGAATGAAAATATTAGAGCAGGAAGAAAAAAAAGAAGATAATAAAAATACCTCTGGCGAAAGTATACCAAAGACAGCGAAATTATCTGTATTTTTATTTTTATTAGGTATTTTTGCTATAGTTTTTTTTGGATCTTTTAAAACATTTAGGCCAAGATGGGATATTGATGGCGAGATAATCGTAATGAACATGACAGTTATTATACAAATTATTATGTTAGTCGTCTCAGCTGTAATTGTATTAGCTTGTAATTTAAATACACCAGATATAGTCAAAGGAAATGTTTTTAGAGCAGGTATGCAGGCAGTAATAGCAATTTTTGGTATTTCTTGGTTAGGCAATACTTTTTTTAGAGAAAATATGGATTATATTATCTATTTAATTAAAGGACAGATAGAGTCAAATCCTTTAACATTTAGTCTTTATCTATTTTTATTATCTATTTTCTTAGTTAGTCAGGCAGCTACGGTTAGGGCTTTATTTCCATTGGGAATTTCTTTAGGAATACCTCCTATGGAACTTGTTGCTATGTTTCCAGCTGTTAATGGTTTATTTTTTCTACCTAATCATCCGGTAATACTTGCAGCTATTAATTTTGATCGCACAGGAACAACTACTATTGGTAAATATATATTAAATCATAGTTTTATGCTACCAGGATTAGCCGCAACTATAAGTGCAGTTATTATTGGATATGCACTAAGTACATTTATTTTTTAATTTTTACATTATATTTTTTTTACAAATCATTTTATTATGATTTGTGATTTTTTTATTAAATAAGGCTTTTTTGGCTTTATTTATAAAAAAATCTAACTATGAATATAAAATCTAAATATAATTTTTAATAGAATATACTAATCCCCGCGTTTTAGTTTATTAATTTTTAGTTATAAATTTTTTTTGTATTTATTTGTTCTTTTTATTCTATTAACTACATTAATATTAAATCCGGAGTTAATATAAATTTTTTTATATACAGATTTGTGTTATAATTATATTTACACCCAATCATCCTTAATTGATAGAATTTAGTCACCATGATACAATTTATACCCCGATTCAATTTTGTTTAATTTATCATTAATAGCTAAAAAATAGTTATATAAATATTTTTTTGTGAATATAGGTGTATATTAAGAAATATTTTATCATAGACAATATTAAAACTTAATATTATATTATTATTAATCTCATTGTTTCTATATATAAAAGCAATTAACTTATCGCTGTGTCATCTTTTTATTTGCTTAATTATTTTTATCTACTTTTTTTTACTTAAAAATTTAGTTTTTTTATTTCTATCGAAAAAAATTTTGTTGTTCGTAATTAAAGTTAAAACAAAAAAACATATATATATATATATATATATATATATATATATATATATATATATGAAAAAAAATATTAAAAGATATAAAAAAGTCAATATTTTTGATATTGGATAATTAAATCTTAATTACCTAAAAATCGATCAATTAAAAATAAAAGACTTATTGATATAAAAAACTGATTTTTTTTCATAAATTTTTAAGCCCAAGCGCCTAATAAAAAGTATTTGAAAGAGGGTTGATTATAAATAAAATATTTAGATTTGCCATACATAAAAAGATATAAATAATAAAAAAACTTATACCAAATCAATATTCTTACTCTTAATTTCTTGAACGAAATACTTAGTGGAGAGAAACAGAACTATTTTGTATTTAAACTGTTTTTTTATTAAAATTTTCGGCATTACAACAACCACGTGGGATTAATTTAAAACATTATATATAATATAAATTTGTATAAATTTTTTTTATATAAAATTATATTATATGTAAGATTAAATTGCAATATTATTAAAATAAGTGAATTAAAGAATAATTTTAAATCATCTATCTTATAAAAAAATATTTATTATAAAATTTTTAATGTCATTTTATCTGGATTAAAATTCCATCTCATTATAAGGGATAAACTTTTTAATTTCAATATGATCTTATTCTGAAAATTCAACAAAAAGAACTCTTTTTTAGTATATTGTTTTAGGGTATCATTTTTCTTATCTCAAAAAACCTCCTTATTAAATCAATAATTTTATTACTAAAACTATCTAGGATAAAAATTATAAAGAAATTAGGCTTTTTATATTTTTCATTAATTGTTTGACTACAAAGTTTTTCTTGGTAATAATAAGGACTGTTATTTTTGATATAGTAAAATTATTTTCATAATAATATTTTACTTTATAATTAATTCTATCCTTAAAACTAATTATATTGCGAATTATATAATTAAAACCAAATTGAATTTTATTGGACTAACTCTAGTATAGTTAGTTATTTTAGTATCATGCTTAAATTTCCATCTATTATATTTTTTATAAGATCAAGGCCTTCTTCACAATAAAAATGGCAAAATCCTTGATTTTTCTTAGCTTCTTTTTTAAAAAACTGTGACCTTGAGAATTTATTAATTCTTTTGTTATGCTTATTTTTAAGATGCATAACATCGAGTGCACTTAAAGATAAAGGTAAAAATACGAGCAAAATCTTTATTTTGCTGTATTTTTCTATTTTTTTAATAATAGTTTCAGAATTTCTCTATATTTTTATTTTTTAAAGGTTATTCTTATTTATTTTGATAATAGAGCCTAATCTATATAAAATTTATGTTCTGAAGAAATTTTTACTAAAACATAGATTTACTTAGAAATTTTTATAAAATAAATAATAACATAATATTTTAATATGTAATTTTCTATAGTTAAATTTTTATCTATTTTATTGCTTATTTTTTTATAGGAATATTGTATTTTTTCCTATATAGTAGCGATTTTTAATCTTTTGAAGAAATAAATTATTTATAATTTAAAAAAATTTTTAAATACTCCGATTCTTTAATGTCCATTTTTTTTTTTAAAAAAAAAGATTTATCATTATATCCTAGCAAATGCAATAATCCGTGCAATACAACTCTAAATAATTCTTTTTGAAAACCAACAGAATAATAAAAAGAATTCCTAGAAACTCTATCTATGCTAATATAAATATCACCTTGAATTGATTTGTAAAAACCAGAATTATCAAATGCAATAATATCTGTTAATTTATTAGAATTTAAATACTTAATATTTGTTTTATTTAAATAACAATCTGAACAAAAAATAAAGTTTAGATTGATTGATTTAAATTTTATTTTTTTTTTAAAAAATACTTTATTTATTTTTTTTGAAATTAAATAATCTGTATTGATAAAATATGAATTAAAATACTCTATATTAAAATTAAATAGTTCTTTTTTAATAATATTAAATAAAAAATTAGATATTTTTTTATAATTATAAATAAAAAAATCAATATCTTCATAAAAATAATTTATACTTAGCATAAAAAAATAAAATTAATAAAATAATTATAAAAAAATTTATATATTTTATTTAATATACAAAATAAATCAAAAATGTTTTTAAAATATGATATTATAATAGTTGGAGCTGGCCATGCTGGTTGCGAGGCTGCAAAAACATCTGCAAAACTAGGATCAAAAGTATTATTAATAACAACAAACATGAATACCATAGCAGCGATGTCGTGTAATCCTTCTATGGGAGGCATAGCTAAGGGGCAAATAGTTAAAGAAATAGACGCTCTTGGCGGAATGACTGGAATTATTAGCGATAAATCTATGATTCAATTCAGAATGCTTAATCTATCAAAAGGCCCAGCAATGTGGAGCCCAAGAACACAAAATGATCGCATGTTATTTTCAAAATACTGGAGAATAGAGCTTGAAAAAACAAAAAATATAGATTTTTGGCAAGATACAGTAGTAGATCTGGATGTTAAAAATAAAAAAATATTAGGAGTAAAAACAAAAATGGGATTCACAATAAAAAGTAAATCTGTTATTTTAACAAATGGAACTTTTTTAAATGGAATAATACATATAGGAGAGAAAAAAATAGGAGGAGGTAGGATTAATGAAAGCAATACAACTGAATTAACAAAAAAATTAGTTAAACTAGGATTTAGCTCAGGAAGAATGAAAACAGGAACATCACCAAGAGTGGACGGAAGAACACTAGATTACGATAAAATGGAAGAACAAAAAGGTGATCTAAAAATAAAAAATTTTTCTTTTAGGCAAAAAAATAATATTAAAAAACAAAAAAGCTGCTACATAACCCACACAAATAAAGATGTGCATAAAATAATTCAAAAAAAGTTAAAAAAATCTGCTATTTTTAGTGGCGCAATAAAAAGTAAAGGACCAAGATATTGTCCATCTATAGAAGACAAGGTGTATAGATTTAAAAACAAAAATCAACATCAAGTTTTTATAGAGCCAGAAGGATGGAATACTATAGAAATATATATTAATGGATTTTCAACTTCACTTCCAGAAGACATACAGTATAAAGCCTTGAAAAAAATTAAAGGATTTTCAAATGTTAAATTTTTTAGACCTGGATATGCGATTGAATATGATTATTTTCCACCAATACAATTAAAACAAACGCTAGAGACGAATATGGTTAATAATTTATATTTTGCTGGGCAAATAAATGGAACTACTGGATATGAAGAAGCTGCATGCCAAGGATTAATCGCAGGAATCAATTCTCATCAAAAAAATAATAATTTAAATCCGTTTATACTTTATAGATCAGATGCTTATATAGGAGTTTTAATAGATGATTTAATTAATAAAAATATTAATAATGAACCGTATAGAATGTTTACCTCCAGAGCAGAATTTAGAATTTTATTAAGGCAGGATAATGCAGATCTTAGATTAATAAAAATAGGTTATAATATTGGCCTTGCATCAAAAAAGATTTTTATAAAAACAATTAATAAAAAAAATAAAATTCAAAATATTATAAAAAAAATTAAAAAATGGAAAATATCATTAATAAAAATTAAAGAATATTTTAAAATACTAAAAAATAGTAAAATAAAAGAGAAAAAATCTATATATCAAATTTTAAAAAAACCAGAAATAAAACTTAATATTCTAAATATAAAGTATTTTAAATTAAATAAGTATCTATGTCAATATAAAAATGAAGTTCTAGAACAAATAGAAATACAAATAAAATATGAAGATTATATTAAAAAAGAAAAAGAATTGGTGTTAAAGTTGAAAAAACTGGAAAATTATAAAATTCCATTAAATTTTGATTATAAAAAAATAACTACAATATCAAGCGAAGGGATAGAAAAGCTAAAAAAAATAAAACCACTAACTATTGGGCAAGCATCTAGAATTAGCGGCGTCTCTCCATCTGATATATCTATATTAATGATATATTTAAAAAAATAAAATAATTTTATAGTTACAAAATATAATAAATTAATATGAAAATTATACAATTTAAAGATGCAATAAGAGAGGCTATGATAGAGGAAATGAAAAAAAATTTAAATATATTTCTAATGGGCGAAGAGATTGGTAAGTCTGGAGGAGTTTTTAAAGTTAGTAAAAACATGTTAAATAAATTTAGTAAAAAAAGAATAATAGATACGCCTATATCAGAATTGGGTTTTACTGGGCTCGGAATTGGAGCCGCAATGAATGGTTTAAGACCAATAATAGAATTTATGACATTTAATTTTTCTTTAATTGCTATCGATCAAATAATTAATTCTGCTGCAAAAATAAGACTAATGTCTGGCGGACAATTTTCAATACCTATAGTATTTAGAGGGCCAACCGGAAGTGCGATAATGCTTGGCTCTCAGCATTCTCAAAATTTTGAAAACTGGTATGCCAATTGCCCTGGACTAAAAGTAATAATACCATCAAATCCATATGATGCAAAAGGTTTATTAAAATCAGCCATAAGAGATAATGACCCAACCATTTTTATGGAGTCCGAGTTAATGTATAATGATTTGGGAAAAATTCCAACAAAAGAGTATTTAATTCCAATAGGCAAGGCTGTAATTAAAAATTACGGAAAAGATATTACAATAGTTTCATTCGGAAAAATGATAAAAATTATCTTAGAAGCTAATAATTATATAAAAGAAGAAGGTATTGAGCTTGAAATAATAGACATGAGAACAGTTAGGCCACTAGATATAAATTGTATTGTTAATTCTATAAAAAAAACTAAAAAATTAATAATTGTTGAGGAGTCATGGCCATTAGGATCAATAGCGTCAGAAATAACATATCAAATACAAAAAAATGCATTTAATTACCTTGATAGCCCAATTTATAAAATTAATAGCTTGGATATACCAATGCCTTATTCAAAAAAATTAAGTAACGCAATACTTCCAAATATTAAAAAAATTATAAATGCAGTAAAAAAAATTTATTATATATAATTTTATTTATTTTTTTTGAAAACTAATTTTGATATAAAAATACTAAATTCATAAAGCAAAAAGAACGGTATGGCAATAAGGAGCTGACTTACAACATCTGGAGGAGTAATTATGGCAGATAAAAATAATATTATTATAATAGAGTGCCTTCTGTATTTTTGCATAAAATAATAATTTATTATATTAAATTTAGTTAAAAAATAAATTATTATAGGAAATTGAAACATAAAGCCACAAAATAAAACCAATATACATATTGTTGATACATATGAAGTAATATCAAATTCATTTATAATACTTGGATCAAGCTGATAATTCGCCAAAAAATTTATACACAAAGGAACTATTATATAATAACCAAATAATATTCCTGACATAAAGAAAAAACTTACAATAAATATTAAAATATATATTTTCTTTTTTTCTAAAATATCAAGACCTGGGCTAATAAATCTCCATAATTCCCAAAAAATATATGGAAATGAGCATATAAAGCCAAAAACAAAAGATGAAATTAGATGCATTGTGAATTGACCAGTCATATATCTACTCTGTATTGTAAAGTGCAATTGCTTAATGCATAAAAAAGGTGATTTTAATATAATTCCTATTTTGCATAATATCTGATATGTCCAGAAATCAGAGCGAGAGGGACCTAGTATGATAGTATGAAAAATAAACTTTTTACATAAAAAGCTAATAAAAGAGAATAAAAAAATAACTATTAATGAACGAATAATATGCCATCGTAATAATTCTAAATGATTAATAAAGGTCATATTATTCTTATTACTATTTTGCATAAATTATTAATACAAATAATTAATATTTAAAAAATTAATTTTATTAAATAATGTGGAGAATATCGGATTCGAACCGATGACATCTTGCTTGCAAAGCAAGTACTCTAACCAACTGAGTTAATTCCCCTTTTTTATTTTAATAAATAGAATTATTATAAATTTAATTTATTATATTGATAAATACAAAATATAAAAAATATAATATTTAAATTTTTAATAATTAATTATTTTTAAAAAATTTAATATATTTAAAAAATCATTATAAAAACCAGGTATTAATATCTTACTCCTAATAATCTCAACCAAGAAAATTATATTGTAAATTATATTTACATAACTTAACCCTATATTGAGATATAAATCAATTTTAGGTTTATTGTTTTTTAATTTAAAACTCAAGGCATCTTCAGAGTTTATAATAAATAAATATTATGATATTTAATTTCTTTTTAAATTATGTTAAATTTTAAATTAAAAATAAACTATAAGACTTTTTTATTTTTATTTATAGACTTATTTTCTTTTATATTTTTAAGTATAAAAAAATTAAACTCCTATCTTCAGAAAAGAATTTATTACTAAAATTTGTAAAATGATTAAAAAATTAAAGGGAAAAACGCTAGTCAATTAAAAATTAAAATAAGTGCTTTAAGTATGCAATAAATAATAAAATTTCTCTTTAAAAAAAATTAAAATGATTAAACTTGATTTTAATTAATAAGTTTTTAAATTTTTTATACTTAAAAGATTAAAATTAAAGAAATAAAAAATCCTTCATAGATAAAACGCCTTTTTTATTTTTCATCCATTTTGCAATTAAAATAATAATTATCGCAAAAGAGTTTTGATTAAAAAAACTATGCTGAATTAAAATTTCATCAAAACTAGACTTATAACTAACTATGTATTTTTTTACATATTTTTGTTTTTTAAAAGCAATATTTAATGTATTTAATTTTTTAGAAAAAAAATTAGAATATTTTTTTTTTTTATATTTTCTGGTAAGTTTTTCTAAAAAAAATATAGGAATATTATTAAAAATATCTACTTCTCTGCAACTAAAGGTTTTTTTTATATTAATATTATAATTTTGATAATTTTTTATTCTTTTTAATAAAATATCATTTATTTTAAAAAAAAGATTAATACCAATATTAAAATTAGAAGAATAAAAAAAAGTTCCTTTTTTTAATTTACAGCAATCTTCTATATTACTTTTTTTATTTGACCAATCAGTAGTTCCTGATATTATAGGTATTTTTCTTAGTATAAATTTATAAATATTATAATAAGCAGACATTGGGCTTGTGAATTCTATAGCTATGTTTATTTTATTAAAATTAATATTTTCTAATAATTTAAAATTAAATGAATTAATTTTATAAATGACCTTATAGCCTTCCCCAAGGGCAATAATTTCAACCTGTTTAGCTATTTTTCCATATCCTATAAGAATAATATTCATAATTATATTAAATAATATTAAAAATATTATTTAATATAATAATATTAAACTTGATTACATCATATTACCCATTCCTCCGCCCATAGAAGGAGGTGTGTTATTAGAAGAATTACTATCTTCAGTTTCCGAAACCACACACTCGGTAGTTAATAATAAAGATGCAATTGAGGCTGCATTCTCAAGAGCTAATCGCGTTACTTTTGTTGGATCAATAACTCCCGCTTCATATAGATTTTCGAAATTACCAGTTCTTGCATTAAAGCCAAAGTCACCCTTCCCAAGCTTTACTTTTTGTAAAATTACAGAGCCCTCTCCTCCTGCATTTTTTACAATAGTCCTTAATGGAGCCTCTAGTGCAGATTTAATAATATTTATTCCTGTATTTTGATCTTCATTATCTACAATAATATTTTCTAGTTTATCAATACATCTTACTAATGCAATACCGCCCCCAGGAACAATACCCTCTTGAACAGCTGCCCTAGTAGCATGTAATGCATCATCAACTCTGTCTTTTTTTTCTTTCATCTCTACCTCTGTTGCAGCTCCTATATACAAAATAGCTACGCCACCAGATAATTTTGCTAATCTTTCTTGTAGCTTTTCCTTATCATAATCAGATGTTGTATTCTTTATTTGAGATCTAACTTGATTTATTCTTGCTTTTATATTTTCTTTTTTACCACTTCCATTAACAATAATAGTATTATCTTTATCAATGTTAACTTTTTCTGAATTTCCTAAATAATCTATGGTCGTATTTTCTATTTTATAACCTCTTTCTTCAGAAAGCACTGTTCCTCCTGTCAATATAGCAATATCCTCTAGCATTTCTTTTCTTCTGTCTCCGAAACCCGGAGCCTTGACAGCTGCAACCTTTAAAGATCCTCTAATCTTATTAACAACTAATGTAGCGAGCGCTTCTCCATCAATATCTTCTGCTATTATAAACAAGGGCTTTCCTGTTTGAGAAACAATTTCCAAAATAGGTAGCAATTCCTTCATCGTAGATATTTTTTTATCACAAATAAGAATATATGGATTTTCTAATTCTACTTCCATTTTTTCTGTATTGGTAACAAAATAAGGAGATAAATAACCTCTGTCAAATTCCATCCCTTCTACAACTTTTACTTCTGTATCAGTGCCTTTTGCCTCCTCAACTGTAATAACTCCATCTTTACCAACCCTAGACATTGCATTTGCAATCATTTGACCTATTTTTTTATCATTATTAGCCGATATAGTTGCAACCTGTTCAATTTCTTTTGAATCGCTAATTTTTCTAGAATCATTTTTTAAATTTTCTACAATTTTTATAACTGCTTTATCTATTCCTCTTTTTAAATCCATAGGATTTGCGCCTGCAGCAACATTCTTGATACCATAAGTAAAAATTGATTGCGTTAATAATGCAGCAGTAGTAGTTCCATCTCCTGCGCTATCGGCTGTTTTAGAGGCAACTTCTTTAATTAATTGAGCACCCATATTTTCTATAGGATCTTTTAAATTTATTTCTTTTGCAACAGAAACTCCATCTTTTGTAATACTTGGAGATCCAAATTTTTTATCAATTACAACATTACGACCTTTAGGACCAAGAGTGATCTTAACAGCATTCGCAAGCGCATCTACTCCTTTTTTAAGTTTTTCCCTGGCTTTTGAATTAAAAAGTATAGTTTTTGACATTTTTATTTTTTTTATAAGTTTTTTTTGATTTATTAAAATATTTTTTAAACAATAGCGTATATATCAGATTCTTTCATAATAAGATAATCTTTGCCTTCGATAGTGATTTCTGTGCCGCTATATTTACCATATAAAACTTGATCAGATACTTTCACAGTTAAGGGTTCGTCTTTTTTTCCTGCACCAATTGCTATAACAGCACCTCTTTGTGGCTTTTCTTTTGCAGTATCGGGAATAAAAATACCTCCTTTTGTTTTTTCTTCAGAAGACATAGGTTTAATAAGAACCCTATCTGCTAAAGGTTTTATATTTATTTGATTAAACATAATATTAAAAATTTTAAAAATTAATATATATTAAAATTAATCATATTTGATGCCAAAAAATAAATTTTTTTAAATTTTAAAATTATTTTAATTAACTTAAAAAAATTAAAATTTTTAAAAAAAATTTAATTCCCTTATTTTTAAAAATTAAAATACTAATTATTTTTAAGAATAAAATATTATTCATAATGAAAAAGAAAATAATATTAAATTATAAAGAAATTTTAAATAGTATGATATTTTCTATATTATTTACAATATTAATAAGATGGATGATGGTAGAAATTTTTATTATACCAACATCATCAATGGAAAAGACATTACTAAGAGGAGATTTGATTCTAGCTAGTAAAATACACTATGGAATTAGAACTCCAAAAACATTATTACAAATACCACTAACGCATCAAAATATATGGAATACAAAAATTAAGTCTTATTTAAAAAAAGTAGAAATTAAGCAATATAGAATTTTTAGTTTTTTAAAAGTTAAAAAAAATAATCAAATTATATTTAATTATCCACCAGAAATTAAACTACCAATAGATTTAAAAACTTTTTATATTAAAAGGTGTATTGGTGTTTCAGGCGATATAATCAAAGTTGATAATTTAAATATTTATATAAATAAAAAAATAAAAAAAAATACAAAAAAAAAAATACAATATAAATATTTTTTTAAAACTAATAATAAATTAAGTTTTTATTTTTTAAAAAAAAATAAAATTAGTGAATACATTAAAATTGAAAATGGATATATTCTATATACCACGCCAAATACAATAATGAAATTGTCAAATTTTATAAAAGATATTATTATTTTAAAAAACAAAAAAACAAACCCATTTATCTATCCTAATGCTAAGATTTTTAAATGGAATGAAAATTATTTTGGCCCAATAAAAATCCCCAAAAAAAAAAAAAAATAATAATAAATAAAAAAAATATATTAATATATGAAAATATAATAATATATTATGAAAACAATAAACATGTTTTAATAAAAGCAGGAGGCTTATGGATTAATGGCAATAAAATTAAAAAATATATTTTCAAAAAAGATTATTATTTCGGAATGGGCGATAATATGCATAATTCTGAAGATTCACGTTTTTGGGGATTTATTCCAGAAAATCATATTATTGGAAAATCAATTTTAATATTTTTATCAATTAAAAAAAATAAATGGGATAGGGTGTTAAAAAATATTAATTAGTTTTTTTTGTCATAATTTTATTAGCTTTTTTATAAAAAACAAAATTCAAATTGCTTTTTTAATTAAAAATTATTATACTATAATATAAAAAAAATACAAAAATGACTATTACAAGAATAAAAAGAAAAATAAAAAAAAATAAAATAAGAGCTAAGGATAGAAAAAAAAGAATGAAATACCTACTTAGTTGCTCAAGTTTAAAAAATATTGACATAGAATCAATAAAAGAAGAATTTAAAAAAAAAAAAAGAAAAATAAAAAAAAATAAAATAAGAGCTAAGGATAGAAAAAAAAGAATGAAATACCTACTTAGTTGCTCAAGTTTAAAAAATATTGACATAGAATCAATAAAAGAAGAATTTAAAAAAAATATAGTTAAATAGAATCTTGAAATTATATTTTTTCATAAATATATTGAATATAAAATGATACTAATTAAAATAAATAAAAACTTTTTATGTATTATATTAAATATTAAAAAAAAGATAAGTAAATCATTGGATAAATTATACTTATCGCTTTTAGAAATAAAAGAATTTAATAATATATATAATATTAAAAAAAAAAAGAATGAATAAATACAAGATTGGTATTGAAATTTATAATTGAAAAATTAAAATACAACTATCATGGTCTATATAAAAATAAATTTAAAAAACCATTTTTATTAAATAATTTATTTAACATAAGTATATCTCATTGTTTTCCAGCTATATCAATATTATTGAATAATAAAAAAAATATAGGAATAGATATACAAATACCAGGTGTTAAGTTAAAAAAAATAAAAAAAAAATTTAGAAAAAGAATAAATCTTTTTTTTACTAAAAAAAATTTATACAAAATTTGTATATACTGGTCTATTGCGGAAGCAATTTATAAAATTTGTAATAAAAATATAATAATAGAAAATAATATAAAACTCTCTTTTAAAAAAGAAAAAAATATAATATTTCTAAAAATATACTCAAAATATTATATAATAAACTATTGCTTATATTATAATTATATAGTGATAATATGTCAAAAAAATAATTTAAATTCTATCTAAAAAGAAAATAATTTGCATTATAGGTAAATATAAAAAAGATCCAAACATAACTTTCATTACCAATCTTTTCGAATGATTCTTTATTAAAAAAAAAGTTTGATTAAAAAATAAAAATCCATACAAAATAGATACTATTAAAAAATTAAACTCAACAACACCAATTAAAATTGGTAATAAAATAAATGGTATTAAAACAATAGAATAAACCATAATATACATTGAAGTATAGAAATCTTTCCTGCCTTTGTTTGGCAACAGCCTAAATCCTACAAGATTATAATCGTAATTAGATTTCCAAGCAATCGACCAGAAATGAGGAAATTGCCAAATAAACTGCAATATAAATATTACAAAAATTTCATTTGAAATGCTATTAGTAACAGATAGCCATCCTATTAAAGGAGGCAATGCGCCAGGCAAACCACCTATGAATATAGATATTGGACTTAATCTTTTTAATGGAGTATATATAAAACTATACATAACCATAGAAATAAAACTCAAAAAAGCAGTTAAAGTATTTGTGTAAAACAATAATAACAATAATCCAAAAATATTGACTATTATTGTAAAGATAATAGATTCTAATAAATACAATTGATTGGATGGGATTGGCCTTAATAGCGTTCTGTGCATAATTTTATCATAATTATTTTCTATTATCTGGTTTAATGAAATAGAAGAACCGGATATACAAAAACCACCCACTAATAATATAATAAAATTAAAAAAATCCCAATTACTTCCTACTGCAAAACTATAACCAAATCCTGACGAAAGAGCAACAAATAAAGAGAGTCTAAACTTTAAAAAATTAAAATATACTTTTAATCTAAATAGAAAATTATAAAATAATAATATCATATATATAATAACTATAAATTTTTAATTTTTTTTGAAAATTTTAAAATAAAAATTAAATACAATTGAATACTAAATATTATTGTAGAAAATAATAAATGCAAAGGCTGAATTAATACAGGCATATTAAAATAAGATAGAAAAAATCCTATAAAAATTATTAATAATACAAAAAACAACAAAGCGCTAGAAATTTTGAAAAAAAATTTATTTTTATATTTATAAAATAAATATAATAGGTAAAAATGTAATAATAAATAAAATAAAGAAAAAGTACGATGTATTTTAAATTTTATTCCTGAATATTGCAACCAAGAATCTCTAGATGTATTTAATAGTATATTAGATATCAAACTAACTGATTCTCTTAATTGAGTACCTAGTAATATTTGAAATATAGAAAAAGATAATATTATTGATAATGTTATGTATATTTTTCTTATATATAATGATTTATAAAAAACCAATTTTAATGATTTTATTAAACTTATTATTAATATTAATAACATCATAATAATTAATGATATTAACATGTGTAAGGTAACTAAAAAAGGCAACAAATGCGTAGATACAACCAAAGATCCAATAAAACCCTGAATAATTGTTAAAATCAACACTATTCCAGATAGAAAAACTATTTTATTGATTTTTTTATAATATAAAAATAAAATTATAAAATTAAATAAAACAACTATACCTAAAGCAACACCTATAAGTCTATTTACATACTCTATCCATGTCTTTAATAAATTAAAATTAGACTCTGATCTAATATTATACTCATTATTAATGTTCTTTAATGACTTAAATAGTTTGATTTTTTTAAAAAAAGAAAAAACCCTATTATTCTTTTCTATTCGTTTTTTATAAAATATTTTTTTATAATTTTTTGATAGTTGATTTTTATTTAAAGGGGGAATCCAGTTATCAAAACACTTTGGCCAATCAGGACAACCCATTCCAGATCCAGTACTCCTTACCACCCCTCCTGCAAATATTATTATATAAAGTAAAAAAAGAATTAATAAGTTAAATTTTAGTATATTTTTTTGATTATATAACATCATAATATTTTTATACTAAAATTTTTTTTAAAAAAATAAATAAAAAAAAAGATTAAGATTTTAATATAAATATATAAAAATCTTAAAAATAATTTTAATTAATGTAATTTATCATACACTTCTTCGTCATTATATGAATTTTTTAAGTTTTCCTCAGTTAATACAGAAGAATTTTCATGAATAAGATTTGAAGATTTTGTTTGTGAAAATGGAATATTTTGAGGAATAAAATCATCCTTAGCATTAGGTTTTCCATAGTCATATGGCCATCTATAAACAGGAGGTATTCTTCCTGGCCAATTTCCATGCCCTGGAAATCTCGGAGTAGTCCACTCTAATGTGTTAGAATGCCATGGATTTAATGGAGCTATTCTACCTCTAAACATGCTATAAAAATAATTAAAAATAAATATTAATTGCGATGCAAAAAGAAACATAGCGGCCGTACTCATAAATGCATTTAGATCACTAAAAACATTAAAAACATCAAAATTAGTAAAAGCATAATATCTTCTTGGTACACCTGCTATGCCTATATAATGCATAGGAGTAAACATAAGATATATACCTATAAATGAACACCAAAAATGTATTTGACCTAATCTATGATCCATCATTCTACCAAAAAATTTTGGAAACCAATGATAAACACCTGCTAACATACCAAAAAAAGATGCACTACCCATTACGATATGAAAATGAGCAACAACAAAATATGTATCATGTAGTTGGATATCTAAAGCTGAATTTCCTAAAAAAATACCAGTCAATCCTCCTGAAATAAAAAAAGATACTAATCCAATAGCAAACAACATTGCTGGTGTTAAAACTATATTTCCTCTCCACATAGTAACTATATAATTAAATACTTTAACTGCAGAAGGAACTGCTATGATTAAGGTTAATAACATAAATATTGACCCTAAGAATGGATTCATACCCGTAATAAACATATGATGAGCCCATACTATAAAAGATAGAAAACCTATTACTAGCATAGAAAAAACCATAGATGTATAACCAAATATTGGATTTCTAGAATTTGTTGCTATAATTTCAGATGAAATACCTAAGCCAGGTAGAAGAACGATATAAACCTCAGGATGACCTAGGAACCAAAATAAATGCTGAAATAAAAGAGCACTTCCTCCTTGATTAGGCAAAGCTTCTCCAGCTATATATATTTCTGATAAAAAGAAACTTGTTCCAAAACTACGATCAAAAATTAATAACAAAGAAGCTGAAAATAAAACAGGGAATGCTAAAACTCCTAAAATTGCAGTTATTAAGAAAGCCCATATAGTTAAAGGTAATCTATTAAATGTCATACCCCTAGTTCTTAAATTAACTATAGTTGTTATGTAATTTATGCCACCTAGTAAAGACGAAACAATAAAAACAGCCATTGAGCATAGCCATAAAGTCATACCTAATCCTGATCCAGAAGAAGCTTGTTGTACAGCACTTAGTGGCGGATATACCGTCCAGCCACCAGCAGCAGCTCCTGTTTCTATAAAACATGAACTAATCATTAAGCAGCTTGATATAAAAAAAAACCAATATGAAAGCATATTCATAAATCCAGATGCCATATCTCTCGCTCCAATTTGAAGTGGTATTAAGAAATTACTAAAAGTACCACTAAGCCCGCCTGTTAGAACAAAAAATACCATTATTGTTCCATGAAGAGTAACTTGAGATAAATAAAATTCTGGATCCAATTTACCAGCACTGGTAATCCAGTGACCTAATACAGGTCTAAGAAATTCTAAATTTAACTCAGGGAATCCAAGTTGCAGTCTAAAAAGTACAGACATTAAGCCTCCAATTAAACCCCATACTATTGCAGTTGTCAAAAACTGCTTAGAAATCATTTTATGATCTGTAGTAAATATGTATTTAGAAATAAAAGTTTCTTCATGATGTTCATCATGAGGAATCTCATCATATGAACGAAGATCTTTAGCAGTTGTCATATTTATTATTATTTAGTTTAAATTTAATTATATAATTCATTTTCTAATCCAGTTTTTACTAAAGCTAGTTCTTTTAAATTATCAGGAACCTGATCTAAATATTCAGGATTTTTAGATAACCAAGAGTTTTGACTAGAAAACCACTTTTCATAATCTGATTGATTTTCTACTTTAACAAGCATTCTCATAGTAAAATGACCCTTTCCACATATTTCCGCACAAGCAAGTTCATAATCAAAATCTGGATTATTAAGCTCATCTCTCATTTCTAATGTAGTTTTTTGAGGAACAAACCAGAATCTTGTAGGCATACCTGGAACAGCATCCATTTTTACTCTAAAATGAGGTATGTAGCAACTATGAAGAACATCTTTCGATCTTATTTTTAATAAAACAGGCTTTCCTTTTGGCAAATACAAAGTATTAGAAAGAAAATCATCAAAAGATGAATGATCTGTTAAATCTAAGCCAAGTTCGTTTGTTGGATCTATTAATCTGTAATCATATTTTCCAAGTCTTTTACTATTTCCTGGATATCTTGTTTTCCATCCAAATTGTTGTCCAACAACTTCGATTACTTCAGAATTTTCTGGAGGAGTTTCAGTTATATTAGACCATAATTTCAGTCCTTCAAAAACCAATACAGTTAATGCTATTGCTGGCACAACTGTCCAGATAAATTCTAATTTATGATCTTCGACAAAAAAAGAAGGCTTTCTAGAAGCTGTCCAATTATATCTATAAGGAAAATAAAATAAAGCAAATTGCGTAATAACAAACACAACTGAAGTAACTAAGATATTAATGACAAACAATCTGTCTGTAAAAACCCCATGCTCAGAGGCTACGGCAATATTATAACGATCAAACTCTACATAAGAATAAAAGGATAAAGATATAAATCCGAATATCACAAATGCAAATAATAATACTCCATTAATTTTATTACTTGAATTAGCTAATTTTTTATAATTGCCAACTATTATATCTATCAAAGTGTATATTTTAAATACTGATGATAAGATTACTAAAATTAAAATAGTAATAACACTAACTATTAGTATAACCATTTTTTATTATTTTTTATTAATTTAAAGTTTAAAACTTTTAATTTTATATTTAATTAATTAAAATAAACCATTAAATATGATTTAATAATAATTAAATAAATATTAAAATACAAATAAAATATAAATACTAAATTTTAATTAAAAAAAATTAAATTTAATATTTTTTAAACATGATGATGTATGCTTTCATTGATTAATGGATGATTGATTGCCACTAATGGAGATTTTGATAATTGAGTTAAGACAACATGCAGAAAAGCAGATAAATATAATAACATACTTCCAATTTCCATCATACCTAATTCACCATGCTCTGCTAAAACACCAGGAGTAACCATTAGATAAAAATCAAGCCAATGTCCACAAATCAGCACACAACAAACTAATTTTAAAAATATAGGATATCTTTTTGCATCTCTTGCCATTAATCCAATAAAAGGGAAGGCAAAATTAACTATCAAATTCACAAAAAAAAGAGCAAAGTAATTTTCAGTTTGTAATCTTTCTACGAAATAAATTGTTTCTTCAGGTATATTTGCATAATAAATTAGCATAAATTGAGAAAACCATATATAAGTCCAAAAGACACTAAAGCCAAATACGCACTTACCAAGATCATGAAGATGATTTTCATTTATATTTTTTAAATATCCATTATCTTTTAAAAATATAATAAATAAAGTAATAAAACATAATCCAGATACATGCCAACTAGCAAAAACATACCAACCAAGCATAGTGCTAAACCAATGAGTATCTATTGATAGTATCCAATCCCATGCAGAAGTAGAAGAAGTGATGGCAAAAAATATTATAAAAAAAGCCGAATATTTAACTTTTTTTCTATAATAAGTAAGACCACCTTTAATATCCTCTTGAAGAGATTGTTTTCTTATAATAAAGAAGAAAGATGTCCATACAGTAAAATAAAGACCCATTCTAAATAAATAAAAAAAATAATTTAAATATGGCTTTTTGCCAACAATAATGGGATCGTATAATTCACTTTCAATGTCATATAAATAACTATGAGTCCAGTGAAATAATTCATGACTAGCTATCAAGAAAGTTGCTAACATTATTAAACCGCCGATTGGCAACCAATAACCAAAAGCCTCTGGCACTCTTTTTAATCCAGCAGACCAACCTGATCGCGTAACATATTGAAGCGCAACAAAAAATACTCCAATAATCGACACTCCTGTAAAAAATACATTATTTATCCAAAGATTAGCCCATAATCTTTTTGTCCAATGAAATACATTGTGAGAATGAGAATGAGAATCCATTGATAAATCATGCGTAGACTGAGATGCCATTAATATTCCTAAAAAAAGCATACATATACCTAATAATGCTATAAATATAATGCTTTTTTTAACTTTACTTGTATATGAAAATTTTTCTATCATCATTTAATTATCTTAATATTTATATTAATTGTCTATTTTTTGTAATTGTTGTACATATTTCACTATTTTCCATCTTTCATGAAACTCTATTTGAGATCCGTGAGCACCCATACGACCGTAGCCATGTGTAATAACATGAAAAATATGACCTTCATTTAGTTTTTGAACACGCCCTTTGTTATAAGCAGGAACTCCCTTGTAAACCTTTCCAACAAGACCGTCCCCCTGACCTTCTTCTCCGTGACAATGTTTGCAAAATACTTTGTATAAATTACTACCCTCTAGTATAGCATTTTCATTATATGGATTTTTTAATACTTTTTCTGCTAATTCTATAGATTCCACGCTAATTCTATATGGTAAAATTTTATTTTTAGTCTTTCTAACAACATTTTTTGGAGGAGTTCTCATGTTCATTTTATGAGCGTTATTATTGTTAGAATTATAAAATTCTCCTAAGCCATCTTCTCTATTACTAAGCCATTTTCCTGCATTTTCATCTTTAATTTGTGAAAGTGGATGATAGGCTACTCCATGATACATTTGAGGTGCATACTCCATGCCAGGATCATCTCCTTTTGCGCTACAACTAAGTAAGCTTAGTATAAATAATAAATAAAATAATTTATTCACTTTTATTTTTTTTTAATTTAATAAATTTAATTTTAATAATAATTTATTAATCTATAATTAAAATATTTTAAGATAAATATTTTATTAAAAAATTATTTTTTGTAAATATTAAAAAAAATTATTAATATTAATTAATAGTTAATAATTTTTACCAAAAATATTTTATTTAATCTTAATTAAATAAAATTTTTTTTATTAATTTCTGAAGTTCCACTATCTGTTAATACTGATATAATATTATCCTGACTTACAACATTGTCAGATAAATCTATTACAACTACTAATTTATCATCTGTACTTCTTTTATCAAATATCGTAGGATTAGCCCAAGGCTTTAATCCGCTAATTACAAAAAAAACACCAACCATACCAAATGAAGCAAATAATATAGTGCACTCAAAAGTTACTGGAATAAAAGCAGGTAAAGGAATAAAATCCTTACCTCCAATATTCATTGGCCAATCAATTCCTAGCATAAAGCTTTGCATAGATAAACCAAAAGTACAACCAAGCGCACCAAAGCAAAATGCAGCTATTGGTAGTTTTGATCTTCTATACCCTAATACGTCATCTATACCATGAACAGGAAAAGGTGTAAAAACTTCATGAATTTTTATCTTATTTTTTCTTATAGTTTTAATAGCATCTAGTAAGATATCTTCATCTTCATATATGCCAATTAAAAAATTTTTTTTACTTTTTGCCATTATTAAGAAATTTTATTTTCATTTTTTAAAATACTTTTTATTTCCGCCATATTAATTACTGGAAAGAATCTACAAAATAAAAAGAAAAGAGTAAAGAATAGGCCGAAACTATATAAGTAGACACCCATATCATATACAGTAGGATAAAACATAAGCCAACTTGATGGAAGGTAATCCCTGTGTAATGAAGTTACTATGATAACAAATCTCTCGAACCACATACCAATATTTACTATTATAGATAAAATAAATGTTGCTATTAAGTTTGTTCTTATTTTTTTAATCCAAAATAATTGAGGAGAAATTACATTGCAACTCATCATGCAAAAATAAGCCCACCAATAAGGTCCTGTCGCGCGATTAAGAAATGCATATTGCTCTCCTTCTACACCCGAGTACCATGCCATAAAAAGTTCAGTTATATAAGCTATTCCAACAATAGAACCTGTGATAATAATTATTACATTCATCAATTCTATATGCTGCATAGTTATATAATCCTTTAAATTAAAAACTTCTCTAGTAATTAAAAGTAAAGTTAAAACCATAGCAAAGCCTGAAAATATTGCCCCCGCAACAAAATATGGCGGAAAAATAGTAGTATGCCAGCCAGGTATTACAGAAGTTGCAAAATCCATAGAAACAATTGTATGAACAGATAATACTAAAGGCGTAGCTAAACCTGCTAATATAAGACTAATAGATTCATATCTAGACCATGTCCTAGCAGCTCCATCCCAACCAAAACTTAATGCACTATAAAAAAATTTAGAAATTTTTCCCTTTGCTCTATCTCTTATTGTTGCAAAATCAGGTATTAAACCTAAATACCAAAATACAAGAGAAACAGAAAAATAAGTTGAAATTGCAAATACATCCCACATTAAAGGTGAATTAAAATTTACCCATAAAGATCCAAATATATTTGGCAAAGGTGCAACCCAATAAGCTCCAAGCCAAATTCTTCCCATATGGAATAGTGGAAATTGAGCAGCACAAATAACTGCAAATATAGTCATTGCCTCAGAAGCTCTATTTATTGACATACGCCATTTTTGTCTAAATAACATTAAAACAGCTGATATAAGAGTTCCTGCATGACCAATTCCAACCCACCAAACAAAGTTTGTAATATCCCAAGCCCATCCAACTGTTTTATTTAAACCCCACATTCCAATTCCCTCAAAAACAGTCATAAATAATGTATAGGCGCCGCTAATCAACACCATAACAGAAAATAAAAAAGCACTAATCCATAGCATTGAAGGCATCGATTCTAGTGGCTTGCAAACATCCTCAGTTACATCATTTAAGGTTTTATTTCCTGTAATTAGAGACTTGCGAACAGAATTATTTAATTTCATAAATCAAAAAATTTTAAAATTATTAAAAAATTATTTTTTATTTTTAATTTTCGTTAAATACGCAACATTAGGCTTTACAGATATTTCTTCTAAAATATGATAAGCTCTCTCCTCTACCTCATTTTCTAATAATTTAGAGATTTTACTTTCTTTATCATTCATATCTCCAAAAATAATTGCATCAGTTGGACACGCAACCGAACATGCAACATCTATATCGCCATCAACAAGCTTCCTTTTTTCCATTTTTGCTTGTAATTTTCCTGCCTGTATAGTATGTATACACATGGTGCATTTTTCCATAACGCCACGAGCCCTAACAGTTACGTCTGGATTTAAAACCATTTTTCCTAAATCATTATTCATAGCAGTATTTTCTTTAAACTGCTTATTATCATGATATTTGAACCAGTTAAATCTTCTTACCTTATATGGACAGTTGTTGGCGCAGTATCTAGTTCCAATACATCTGTTATATGTCATTTGGTTTAGTCCTTCTGAACTATGAGTTGTAGCTAAAACAGGACAAACAGTTTCGCATGAGGCATTATTACAATGCTGACACATTATAGGTTGAAAAATTACATCAGGATTGCTAGAGGCTTGCTCCATTGCTTCTGAATCACTTGGATCTGCATCACTAGTATAATATCTATCAATTCTAATCCAATGCATCTCTCTTCTGTTTAAAACTTCATCTTTTCCAACTACTGGAATATTATTTTCTACTTGACAGGCCACAACACAAACACTACAACCAGTACAAGTATTAAGATCTACAACAAGTCCCCAATGATGATTTGGGTACTTATGACCCTTCCAAAGACTAATATCTTTTGGAGATTTAACACCTTGACTTGTAGCAACTTTAGGATAATATCTACCTGCTGATGGATTTTTTTGATATTCAGATAAAGTAGATTCTTGAATTACACTTTTGCGCCCCATGTAAGTCTGATGAGTTTGTGTTTGTGCTATTCTGTATGCTTCATCAAGCGGCTCAATAGTTACATTTGAAATATAATTAACCCAGTTGTTTTGTTGTTTTGTTATTAATGGAAAAACATTAACGCCTAAACCATTCGCAACTTTACCAGCTCTTTCTCTTCCATAACCCAATGCAATACCAATAGTATTTTTTGCTTGCCCGGGCTGCACAAGAACAGGAACCTTAATCCTTTTATTTCCTACGTTTAAATTTGCCATCTTAGTATAGCCTCTTCCCATTTCTATATTATACTCACTTGCTAAATCTTGAGAAATTGTTAAATAATTATCCCAACAAGCTTTTGATATAGGATCTGGTAATTCATGTAGCCATGGATTGTTTGACTGATTTCCAGATCCAATTGCTACTTTTTCATAAAAACATAAATCTATACTGTTTTTTGTATTATTAAAATTTATTTTTTTAATAACATCCTTAAGATTTAAGTTAATATTATTAGTATCAACATCAATTTTACTAGAAATAAACTTATATACACCTTTAAATAAACATTGATCCCAAAATTTTTGAAAATTATTTATTAAAGATTGGTTTTTAAAAAAATTTACCTTCCATTCATTTCTAATAAAAGTATAATAATCTTTTATGTCATAATTAGACCATACTAAAAGACTTTCTGGTGATTGTCTTGTATTGAATAATGGAGTAATTGCTGGCTGAACTAATGTATATAGTCCAAATTTAGGATTAACATCATTCCAAGATTCTAAATAATGATGATTAGGTGTTAAATAATTAACAAAAAAAGAAGTTTCATCAACACGATCATTTGTAGAAATCTTTAAATCTACATTTAATAATAATTTAGCTATATCTCTTCCTCTAGGATGATCATAAACGGGATTCGACTCCAAGAAAATTACAGCATTAATTTTTTTTAATTCAAGATCTTTAATAAAATCATCCATGTTTTCATCATTTCCTGATTTAGAATTAACAGGATTATTGATTAAAACAGTTTCTCCATAATTATTTAATAAATAATTAATTGAATTAATTAAAATTTGAGTTTCTTTTTTATTAGAACCAGAGACAACTAATGAAGATCCCCTATTGCCCCATAATTCAGATGCTAACTCAGGAAGTTTGTCTAAATAAGAAGCTGATGTATTTTTAACATTAAAAACTGGAGATCCTGACTTTTCTGCTAAAAGATTGTAAAGATGTAAAATTAAAATATCTTCTTCTGAAGGTTTTGTTGGAAATCTATAATCAGCATTAGAGCCTGTAACAGATAAATTAGATTCAAATTGATAATGCCTAGACATTGTTTTTTTGTTTTTTCCAATTTTTCTTGTTTCAGTATATTGCTTGTTAAACTCAATAGGAGAAACCCATGTGCCTAAAAAATCTGCACTAAAACTTACTATTACATTTGCTTTGCTAAAATTATAAGAAGGTATTAATGACTGTTGAAACGAATAATTATTTGCTTCTCTTATACCAAAACAAGATACCGAATCATAAACCACATGCTTTGTATTGTTGTATTTCTGTGCAAAAATACTAATAACTGATTTTGTTGAAGGGCTCAAAATTGTATTACTGACAATTCTAATCTGGCCTTCGTTTTTAGAAATTGAAGAAAGCTTATAAATAATTTCTTTATCAATGTCTTTCCAATTTAATAATTTATTATTTTTTTTTGGACCATTAAGCCTATCTTCATCATATAATGATAATATAGAAGCCTCTACTTTAACATCCATGCCTGCATGGTTGATTGGACACAACGCATTACCCTGTAACTTTATTGGCCTACCTTCTCTTGTTTTAACTATTAAACTACAATATTCACCACCAACATTATAAGTAGATGCATAATAATTGGGAATTCCTGGATCAATATCTACTGGTTTATTAAGATATGGAATTGCTTTTCTTATTGGGGCTTCACAAGCAAATAAAGAAGTTGCAGCTATACTGAATCCCATTATTTTTAAAAAATCCCTTCTAGAAGTAAGAAAATCTTCCGTATTGTTAGATTTTTTATCAACAGGAAGATATTTAGGAAATTCTTTATTTACATATTTTAAGAAAATAGGATCATTTTTAAGCTCCTCTATTCCTTTCCAATATATTTTTTTATCATTCATTTTTATATAAATTTACTTACAATTTTTTTTAATAATGACATTTTCCACACTCTAGGCCACCTATATCTCTAACTTTTAATTGATTATTATTCTTGCTGCTGTGAACTTGCATCAATTGATCATAATATTCATTTCCATTAGCATTAACTTCTTGATTTCTATGACATGCTATGCACCAGCCCATAGTTAAAGGAGCATGTTGATAGATCACCTCCATCTCTTCTATTGCTCCATGACAATTTTGACACTCTAATCCCCCAACCTTAACATGTTGCGCATGATTGAAATAAGCAAGTTTAGGTAAATTATGAACTCTTACCCATTCAATAGGTATATTGTTTTCAATAGCAAAATATATTTTTTTTATCTCCGTACTGTCTTTCTTAATAGCGCTATGGCAATTCATACATATATTTGCAGACGGTATGTTAGCATTTTTGCTTTTCATAACTCCAGTATGACAATATTGACATTCTATTTGATACTGACCCGCATGTAATTGATGAGAAAAAGCGATTGGCTGTCTAGGCGCATATCCTTGCTGAATACCTATAGAAAACAAACCATCTATGACAGATTTGACAACAATAGCAATAGTTAAAAATAATAAACTCTTCTTAAATGCATAACTATTTACTGCTTTCTTAAAATCTACTTTTTGATTCACAAATTCTTTATCTTCATTACTAATATCTTGATTTTTATTTATAAAATTTGAAATAAATTTAATAATTAAAAATAATATACAAATAATTATTAATAATATAATTGAAAATGCTACTAACATGATTGTCATATAGCTATTATATAGCATATCTTGATTACCACCAGAAGACACGACATTTCCAGCATTATTATCAGCAGCTTCAACAACGGGTGGATTATCAGTAGAATATTTAATATAAGATATTAAAGAATCAATATTTTCATTAGAAAAATCCTCAAAAGACGTCATTTGTGTACGACCATATTTTTCATATAATTTTACTGCATATGCATCTCCGCTGTGTATTACTTTTTGTGAATTTTTCACAAAAGCATATATCCAATCTATTGGTCTTCTTTTGTAAACTCCAGATAAAGCTGGACCTATTACTTGTTCATGAACAGCATGACAAACTGCGCAATTTCCTTCAAATAATTTTTTTCCTGCATTAATAACATCTTCTTCTTGAGAGATACTATTGTTTGCAAAAATATTAAAAGAAGTAATTACAAAAAATAAAAAAATTTTACAAAGTTTTAAATAATTTTTTAAATACATAATTATATTTTACTCTAACAATTAAAATTTAAATAAAAATACTATAAAAAGAACAGTATTTTGAATATTTTAGTATACAAATATAACATTCAATTATATAATATCAATAAAGATATATTAATAAAATAATTCTACAAAAAATAAAAAAATTAAATTTTTTATTTTTTTATTTTTTTATATTATCTTATAAAAATAAAATTAATATTTTTTAAATAAAAATTTAAAAAAATATGAAAAAAAAATATAAAATTATATCTATTGATTATGGAATAAAAAAAACAGGAATTGCAATAACCAAATCAAATAATTTAATATCAATCCCCTTTTTAACAATAAAAACAAATAAAATTATAAATTTTTTAAAAATATATTTAAAAAAAGAATGTGTTAAATTATTTATAATTGGAATATCAAAAAAACTAAACAACAAAGAATCTGAATTTGAATTATTAATAAAAAAATTTTATTTTTTATTAAAAAAAAAATTTCCTTTAGGGATATTTTTTAAAGAAAATGAAAGATACACATCAAAATTATCATTGCAAATATTATCAAAAAAAAATAAAAATAAAATTGATAGTATTAGCGCAACTTTAATATTACAATCTTTTTTAATAAAAAATTTTAAAAAAAATGATATATCCAATACTAGGTTATTCTAATAGTATTTTAAGAAAAAAATCTTATAATATAAAAAAAAATACGAATTTAGATGCTATTGTAAATAACATGTTTAAAACAATGAATAATGCAAATGGAATTGGCATTGCGGCACCGCAAATAGGAAAAAATATAAAACTTTTTATAATAAGTATAAATCAATATTACAATAATAATTTTTATAGTTACAAGAAAATTTTTATAAATCCAATAATTATAGAAAAATATGGCAAAATTATTAACCAAAAAGAAGGCTGCCTTAGTGTACCTAATGTATTAATTAATATATCAAGAAAAGAAAAAATAAAAATTAGATATTTCAATGAAAAATGGGATAAAAAAGAAAAAAAATTTAATGGAATAATATCAAGAGTTATACAGCATGAATATGATCACTTAAATGGCGTACTGCATATAGATTATATAAAAAATGAAAAAAAAAAAATAATAAAAAATAAGCTATTGAAAATTAAAAAAAAAATAATCAAAACAAATTATAATATGATATTTTAGTAAAAAATTTAATTTTTTTTTTTTAATTTAAAAAATTAAGATTAAATTTATATCATTATTAATCAAAAAAAATATTTGTCCGATAGTGTAATTGGCAACACGTCTGGTTTTGATCCAGAAGAGTCTAGGTTCGAACCCTAGTTGGACAACTTTATTTTACATAAAATTTTTATTTTTATTAAAAATCAAAATAATGAAGAGGACATTTCAGCCTTCTAATAAAAAAAAAAGAAATAAGCATGGGTTTATGAAAAGAATGTCTTCAAATGGCGGAAGAACTATATTGGCAAAAAGAAGATTAAAAAAAAGAAAAAAAATATCAATATCTAGTAAAAAATAAATAACTTTTTATAAAAATTGTTAAATTTTTTAAAAAAAGAAAAATTAAATAATAAGAAACTTATAAATAAACTTTTTAAAAATGGAAAAATAATAAATTTATGCCCAATAAACATAATTTATATACCATATAATAAAAGTTATAATAAAATTTTATTTAATATATCTAAGAAAATTTTTAAAAATGCAATAATTAGAAATAAAATAAAAAGAAAAATATTAGAATCATATCGTTTAAATAAAAATACTTTTTATAAAAAAAATAAAATATTTTTTTTAATAGCTTATATATATATTAACTATAATATTTATAACTATTGGATAATAAAAGAAAAAATTATTGAATCTATAAATTATTTAATAAATTTAAAAAAAATGTTAATTTATGAAAATATATAATTATAAATATAAGATAATATTATGCACAACTATTATCATGATGTTTATTTGCTCCATGAAAAACAAATATTATTTTCTAGAACTTAATAAAAATCTTGAAATATTTACCAATGTAATTAAAGAGTTGAATACATATTATGTTAATGAAATTGACCCCAATTTAACCATAAGGACCGGAATACGTGCAATATTAAGCTCTCTGGATCCATATACTAATTTCATCACCGAGCAAGAAGGAAATTATTATACAATATTGACAACTGGGACATATGGTGGAATTGGATCTCTTGTTGGCAATCGAAATAATAAAAATATAATTATAATGCCATATAAAGGATCTCCTGCTCATAGGCAGAAATTAAAAATAGGAGATGAGATTATTAAAATTAATAAAATAAATATTCAAGAAAAATCTATAAACTATATTAGTGATTTATTAAGAGGAGAGCCTAACTCAAAAATTAAACTATTAATAAAAAGATACGGAAACCCAAAGCCTATATTAATTAATTTACTAAGAGAGCAGATAGCAATCAAAAGTATTGCGTACTCTGGGATAATAGAAAATGATATAGGATATATTAAATTGTCAGAATTTACAATAAATGCCTCTGTAGAGCTAAAATGCTCATTAATTAAATTAAAAAAACTAGGAATGAAGAAATTAATTCTTGACTTAAGAGGAAATCCTGGAGGCATGCTAGATGAAGGAGTAAAAATATCTAACTTATTTATCAAAGAAGGCTTAAAGATTGTAGAAACAATAGGCAGGTTTAAACATTTAAATAAAATTTATAATTCTAATTCTATTACATATGATAATAAAATTCCAATAATTATACTAATTAATAGCGGAACAGCGTCATCATCTGAAATAGTTGCTGGCGCAATACAAGATCACGATAGAGGGATACTTGTGGGGGAAAATACATTCGGAAAAGGCTTGGTACAAATTACTAGACCACTAGGATATTCAACTTATATCAAATTAACAAGTGCAAAGTATTACACTCCAAGTGGAAGGAGTGTTCAGTCTATAAATTATAATAATAAAAAAAAAAAAAAACTAAAAAAAAAATTTAAAACTAAAAATGGAAGAATTATCTATAATGAAAAAGGAATTAATCCAGATATAAAAAAAAATAAATTCTCTTTCTCTCCAATAACAATAAGTTTATTTATAAAAGGCTTGATATTTAATTATGCAACAATATTTTATCATAATAATAACAAAATAAATACTGCAAAAAAATTTAAAATATCAGATAAAGAATACAATAATTTTATTAACTGGATTAGTAAGAAAGATTATTATTATATTGACAAAATAGAACAAATTATAGATAATTTAATTAAGCAGGCAAAAAATGAAAATTATTATATAAATATAAAAAAACAGATATATTCAATAATATGTACAATTCAAAAAAACAAAGAATATGATTTAAAGAAATTTAAAAAAGAAATTAAATGGATATTAAAAGAAGAAATAGCCTCAAGATATTACCTACAAGAAGGCGCAATAGAAGCGTCATTTGATTATGACAAAAGCATAAAAACTTCTGTTAAAATTTTCAAAGACATAAATAAATATTACAGAATACTTCAAAATTAAATTTAATGAGTTTGATAATAAGTATAGAAACATCTACTAATATATGCTCTATTGCACTACACAATATGGGCAAACTTTTATATATAAAATCATTAATATCTATTAATTCACATTTTGAAAAAATATTTTTAACAATAAATTATATATTAAAAATAACATCCTATAAAAAAAAAAAAATATCAGCTATCGCTGTTTCTAAGGGACCTGGTTCTTATACTGGATTGAAAATTGGATTATCATGTGCAAAAAGTTTTTGCTATATATTGAAAATTCCATTAATTATGGTTAATACATTAAAAGCCATGGCATTAAGTATCAATAAATATAATATTAAAAATTTTTTATTATGCCCAGTAATAGATGCAAAAAAAACATATATTTATTATATTTTACTAGACCGAAATCTTAATAAGCTAGAAAAAACTAATAAAAAAATAATTTATGAAAATAGCTTTGATGATTGGTTAAAAAAAAATAAAATTATTTTTTTTGGAAACGGTTTTAAGAAGTATATAAATATATTATCGAAAAATAAAAATATATATTTTATAAATAATATATTTCCGTCAGCAAATAACATAGGAGTACTTGCCTATAAAAAATTCAAAGAAAATAAATTTAAAAAATTATCTAACAGCGAACCATTTTATTTATAAAAAAATAATTTATCATACTAATTGTAAAAATTAATATTTTAAACTATATTTAAATTATAAGGGCCTATAGCTCAGCTGGTTAGAGCGCTACACTGATAATGTAGAGGTCCGTGGTTCAAGTCCACGTAGGCCCACTTTTTTAACAAAGTCTTTTGAATAAGCATTATAAACTGCCTTAAATATTCCTTCTGAAATAGAAGGATGAGGATGTACTGTATTTATTATCTCATATGCTGTTGTTTCTAATTTTCTCGCAAGAACAACTTCTGATACAATTTCTGTAACATTATCACCAATCATATGAGCGCCAAGTAATTCTCCGTACTTATCTTCAAAAATAATTTTTATAAATCCATATAAAGAATCATTAATTCTAGATTTTCCTAAAGAACTAAAATAAAATTTTCCTACTCTAATTTTATATCCTAGTTTTTTTGAAAGCTCTTCTGTGTAGCCGACTGAAGCTATCTCTGGTTGACAATATATACAAGATGGAATATTATTATAATTTAATAAACTTATGTTTATTCCAAAAATTTTTTCTACGCAAATAATACCTTCTGCGGAAGCGATATGAGCCAAGGAGGGACTATTTATCATATCTCCTATGCAATATATACCTTTTATATTAGTCCGATAAAATTTATCTACTAAAATTTTTTTATTTTGAACTTTTATTCCAATATTTTTTAAGCCCAAATTTTTTAAATTTGCACCCACCCCTATTGAAGATAAAATAATATCACAATTAATAAATATATTAGAATATAAATTTTTAATATTAACTTGGAAATTTTTCTTGTGCTTAATTGTATTTACTATCTGCGAACTTAATAAAATTTTAATTCCTAATTTTATAAATATTTTTTTCAATTGAATAGATATATCTTTATCTTCAAATATTGCAACCCGATCCATCCGCTCTACAATAACAACCTCTGTTCCTATGGAATTATAAAAGTAAGCAAACTCAATACCAATAACACCTGCACCTATTATGAGTATAGATTTTGGTTGATTTTTAACTAACATTGCGCCCTTATAGTCTAAAATATCTATATTATTAATTGGTAGAATATCTAAATTCAACGAAATACCACCTGTTGCGATAATAATATGATTTGAATAATAAGTGTTTATTTTTTGACCTACACTACTAACTACTTCTATGATATTATTGGATTTAATTAATCCAAATCCATATATTATTTTAATATTATTATTTTTTAACAATAATTTAATATCTAGTCTTAAATTATTAACTATATTTCTGCTTCTTTTAATAACTTTTTTAAAATCGACTCTGCCTTTATTTACAAAAACACCATAATTAGAGCAATTTTTTATATAATTAAATACGGTAGCGCTTTTTAGTAAAGATTTTATTGGTATGCATCCCCAATTTAAACACGTACCTCCTAAATATTCTTTTTCAATAACAAGAACTTTCATTCCAAGTTGAGATCCTCGAACAGCAGCAATATATCCACCAGGGCCACTTCCGATTATAATTAAGTCATATTTATTAATCATAAGTTTTAATCTTATATAATCTCAAAAAATTAAATATAATATAAAAAATATTTTTTTTATTATTTAAGCTATTTTTAAAAGATATTTAATTATAAGAATAAAAAAATTATATTAAATATTATTATTTCTTAATTATTATTAATCAATAAAAAAATTAAATTTTTATTAAAAAAATCTAAATTTATTTAGAAATAATACAGTTATAGGCTAACTTTTTATAATTATCATATTTAAATATATAATAAAATAAAAATGAAAAAAATAAAATTTAAATCTTTAATAATAAAAGAAAATAAAAACTATATAGCAATAAACAAACCAAATAATTTTGTATTAAAAAAAAATCTCAAAGACTATAATACAATAAAAAACTTAAAAATTTTATTTAATAAAAATTTTAATTTTTTTAATAATCTATATAAAGAAATATCCGGAATTATTATAATATCAAAAAATGAAAAATTTTATCAAAAATTACAGAATCAATTAATAAATAAAAAAATAACAAAAAACTATCATATTATATTAAAAGGAATCTATAACTTTAAAAAAAAAAATAAATTAAAATACAATAATATTGTATTTAAGACTAAAAAAATTTTTCTTAACTATACATTAATATCTATTAAAATAGCAGATAATAAAAAACATAATACAGAAAAAAAAATATTAAATAATTTATTATTAAAAAAAATATATAAAAAAAAAACAAAGCCACTTAATAAAAATATAATACACCTACATAGTGTAAAATTTAAAAATCTTAACGATAAAAGAATAATTATAAAAGCCCCTTATTTGAAAAATTTTGGCATTTTATATAAATACTTATTAAGATATAATTATTATAATTTTAAAAAATAATTGCATTTAAATTAATAAGATTATATTTTTGTTTTATATTTCTTTAATTTAATAATTAAAAATTGAATATTTTAAATAAAACAATATTTTTTAATAAAAAAAATATTAATAAAAAATGGTTAATAATTAATGCTGAATCACAAATATTAGGTAGGTTGGCAAGTCAGGTTGCTAGCCTAATCAAAGGAAAGCATAAAGTAAACTTTACGCCTAATACAAATTGTGGAGATAATATAATTATTATAAATGCTTCTAAGATTTTAATAACAGGACAAAAAAATAAACAAAAAACCTATATATCTCATACTGGATATCCAGGAGGGCAAAAATCAATTGTCTTTGAAGAATTGAAGAAAAAATTTCCTAAAAAAATCATAGAAAATGCAATAAAAAGAATGCTACCTAAGAATAAATTAAAAAAAAAAATATTTAAAAATTTATATATATATCTTGACAACAAACATCCACATCAAGCACAGAAACCAAAAAAAATAAAAATGAAATGGAACAAAAAACATTTATAACAACAGGCAGAAGAAAGCAAGCCATAGCAAGAGTCAGATTGACAAATGGCAGTGGAAATATTATAATAAATAAAAAAAAAATAGAAGACTACTTTCCATATTTAATTTTAAGAAATATTATTAAAAAACCTATTAATAAAGTATCTCAAGATAATAAATATGACATTAAGATTAATGTAAAAGGAGGAGGTTTTAAAAGTCAGGCTGAATCAATACAACTTGCAATATCTCGCGCGTTATGTAATTTTAATTTTGAATATAGAAAGAATTTAAAAAAAGAAGGCTTATTGACTAGAGACTCGAGGGTAGTTGAAAGAAAAAAACCAGGAAAAAAGAAAGCGAGAAAAAGTTTTCAATTTAGTAAACGTTAAAATTAAAATATTAATGATTAATATAAAACATAAAGAATTTTTAGATTCTGGGGTACATTTAGGACATATGTCAAAAAAATGGAATCCAAATATGGCGCCATATATTTTAATGAAAAAACATGGAATACATATTATAGATTTAAATAAAACTATACAAAAATTACATGAAGCAGCAGGTGTATTAAAAACTATCATCAGATCAGGAAGAAAGATAATGTTTGTGGCAACAAAAAAACAAGCGAAAATATCTATAGAATCAGAAGCTCTTAGACTAAATATGCCCTATGTAACAGAAAGGTGGCTTGGAGGTATGTTGACTAATTTTTCTACAATAAAAAAATCATTAAAGAAAATGATATCTGTAGATAAGATGATGAAAGAAGTTAGTTATCAAAATCTTGCTAAAAGAGAGAAATTAATGATTAATAGAAAAAAATATAAATTAGAAAAACTATTAGGCGGAATGAATAATTTAACAAGACTTCCTGCTGCATTATTTTTAATTGACACAAATAAGGAGCATATTGCCATTAAGGAGGCCCAAAAAATGGGAATTGTTGTATTTGCTCTTGTTGATACCAATTCTGATCCCAATTTAGTTAATTATCCAATTCCTGGAAACGATGATTCAACAAAATCTATTTCTATAATAGTAAAAAATATAGGGAAAGCAATAGAAGAAGGATTAGAAGAAAGAAAGAAAGATAAAGAAAAATCTCAAAATAAATAAATATAAAATTTTTATGTCGCAAGAAATACAAAAGATTCAAAAATTAAGAAAATTAACAAATATAGGAATAGTAAAATGCAAAAAAGCCCTAATAGAATCAAAGGGTGATTTTAACTTGGCAGTAAAAATTTTACGCAAAATGGGAGAAAAAATATCTCGAAATTATAATTTAAAAAATACAAAAGAAGGGGTAGTTTTCATCAAGATTAATAAAAACAAAAACTCGGGGATAATAATTTCTTTAGCCTGCGAAACTGATTTTGTTGTCAAAAACAAATTGTTTCAAAACTTAGGAGAAGAAATTTCAGAATTAACTTTATCAGTATTACCAGACAATATCCTAGATATAGGAAAAATTAAAAACCAAGAAGGACAAACTGTTAATGAAAATATAATATCTTTAATTAATAAATTAGGAGAGAAAATTAAAATTAAAGAATATTATAAAATAGAAGGTGATTTAGTTATCTCATACTTACATAGTAATAAAAAAATAGGAGTATTGCTGGAGTTAAATAAAACAAAAAATCTAAAAGATAATTTATATAAAGATATTGCAATGCAAGTTGCCGCAATGAATCCCATTGCAATTAATGAAGAAGATGTAGATTCAAAAATAATTAATAAAGAAATTGAAATTATTAAAACTAACTTAGTTAAAAAAAATATAAAAGATAGTATTTTAAACAACATCATAAGTGGTAAGATAAAAAAATTTCATCAAGAAAATACTCTTTTAAATCAAAAGTTTATTAAGGACAATTCAATATCTATATTAAACTATATAAATAAAATTGATAAAGAATTAAAAATTAAAAAATATAAAAAAATAATATTTTAAAAAAATTAATTCATTAAGCTCTCTATTTCTTCTATTTTTATAGGAATATTTTTTGTCATATCCTCGATGCTATTATTTTTAATCACGATATTATTTTCAAGCCTTATCCCAAAACCCTCTTCTTTTATATATATTCCTGGTTCTATAGTTAGAACCATACCTGGCTTAAAAATTTTATTTATATCTCCAACATCATGAATATTAAGTCCTAAATAATGTGTTATATTATGAGGAAAATATTCTTTAAATCTTTTTTTATCTTTTGTCAGCTTAAGAGATAAAAATTCTTCTTGCATAAAAGAATTAATCTCTTTATTATAGTTACTTATAGATAATCCCGGTAAAATTATTTTTTTTGCATAATTTAATGTATTTAAAACTACACTATAAACTTCTTTTTGTCTTTTATTAAATCTTCCATTTATCGGCAATACTCTTGTTACATCTGAGCTATAATTTGCATACTCTGCTCCAATATCTAATAATAACAAATCATTACTTTTGCATTTTTGATTATTTTTTATATAATGCAATATACAATTATTAACACCTGATGCAATAATAGGGCTAAATCCAAATCCCTTGGAGCGAAAGTTAATAAATTCATAAATTAATTTAGCCTCTATCTCATATTCCATTATCCCAGGTTTTAATAATGAAAAAATTTTCTTTAATCCAGTCTCTGTTATTTTAATAGCTTTTCTAATTAAATTAATTTCAAATTCAGATTTAATAGATCTAATTTTATAAATAATTGGAGCAATTCGACAATAACTATGTAAAGGGTATTTATTTTTACACCAGTTTATAAATCTTTCATCTCGAGTTTGTACATTAGAACAAGATCTTGTATGCTCATTGGTGTTTAGATATATATTATCAACTTGATAGGCTAGTATTTTTAATATTAGTTCAAATGAATCAAGCCAGTATATACTAAAAACTCCAGAAACCATAGAAGCAGATTTTTTTGTATATTTATCGCCATCCCATGCATCAATTAAATTATTAGGTTTTTGTAAAAAAAGAATTTCTTTATATATTTTATTTTTTGAATCTGGATATAATAATAATATAGTGTTTTCTTGCTCAATACCTGAAAAATAAAAAATATCATTATTTTGCTTAAATGACATTAATCCATCTTCATCTTTTGGCATAATATCATTAGAATTTATAATGACTAAGGAGTTTGGTTTTAAATAATTAATTATTTTTTTTCTATTACTTTTAAAAAAATTAACATTTATTTTAGAATATCTCATAAAATTTATTTTTTTATATTAAAAAAATTTTTTTTTAAAAATATAACTTTTATTTTCTAATTTAAAATTAAATAATAATTAAATTATTAATATGAATAATTTTACTATTTCTTCAAGAAAATATAGACCTAATAATTTTAATGAAATACTTGGTCAAAATCACATTATCACAACTATTAAAAATGCCATTAAAAAAAATAAACTTGCGCAATCTTTGTTATTTTGCGGACCAAGAGGTGTTGGAAAAACTACATCAGCAAGAATATTAGCAAAAACTATAAATTGTAAAAATATAAACAACAATATAGAACCATGCAATCTGTGTAGCTCATGTAAAAATTTTAATAATAAAAATTCATTAAATATTTATGAATTAGATGCTGCCTCTAATAACTCAGTCGAAGATATTAGAAGTTTAATTAATCAAATAAACTACATACCACAATATGGAAAATATAAAATTTATATTATAGATGAAGTTCATATGCTATCAAATTCAGCTTTTAATGCTTTTTTAAAAACACTAGAAGAGCCTCCAAAGCATGTTATATTTATCTTAGTAACTACAAATCAAAATAAAATCATACCTACAATTTTATCAAGATGTCAAATATTTAATTTTTATAAAATAAAAAATAATGATATTGTAAAAAATCTAAAAGATATTGCAAATAAAGAAGATATTAAATACGAAGAAGATGCTATTTATTTAATTAGCGAAAAATGCGATGGATCACTGAGGGATGCTTTATCAATGTTTGACTTAATATCTACTTTTGAAATAAAAATAGAATTAACTTACAAAAATACCATAAACCAATTAAATATATTAGATAATGAATATTATTTTAAGATAACAAATTTTATATTAAAAAAAAATCTATCAAAAACATTAATTATATATAACAAAATTATAAAAAAAGGATTTAATAAATATGATTTTATTACAGGATTAAATGAACATTTAAGAAATTTAGTAATCTCAAAAGATATCGAAACTATTAAATTATTAAATATTTCAAAAAATTTAAAATATAAATACAAAAAACAATCCAAAGAAATAGATATATCTTTTTTAATTAACACTTTAAATATAATAAATAAATGTGAAATAAATTATAATAATATTCAAAACAAAAAATTACATATTGAAATTACAATTATGAAAATAGTATATAATAATAAATTACAAAAAAAATATATATTATTAGATAAAATATTAATTTTAAATAAATACAAAATATCAGAAAAAAATATTAAAAAATACTGGAATGAATATTTAATAAATTTAAATAAAAAAAATAAAAAATATGAATATGAAATATTAAAAAATGGATTTAATTTAGAAAGTAATAATATTTTAATAAAAATCAACAAAGAAGTAAAAAAAAAAAATTTAAAAAGTATAAAATATAATTTATTAAAATATTTAAATAAAAAAGTAAATTCCAAAACTATAACTATACCTAAAGGTCAAAAATTTAACTACTTATTGAAAAAAAATCCTTTTTTAATGAAATTTAAAGAAATGTTATAAATTAAATTTTATTATTTAATACAATAGGTATAAAAAAAGATAAATAATTTAATTTTTCATTAAAACCAGAGACTGATAGATCAACAACATTTTTTATTTTTATATTTCTATCATTATTTGGAAATTGATTAAAAATGATATTTGGATTTAAAATATCAATTAAATTATACACAACACTTCCTGTTTTTAATCTTAATTTTAATAAAAATAAATCTACTTTTTCTATTTGAATGCCTCTCAATTGTGGAATTTTAATATATATACTATTAAATCCAGAACCTACTAATAGATCAATTTTTGAACCTTTTGAAATAAAAATATTTTTTTTAACATTTTTTTCTTTATAAAATTGCTGTAAAACTATATTTTTTGCCACATTCGGTATATATCTAGTTTTTCCAATTATTAAATTATAGTTTTGAAGAATAACTTTTGCATTTTGAATAGATTTATTAATTAATCCTGGCATTCTAATTTTAGATGAATTAATAACATTTAACATTAAATAAACTTTTCTATTTTCCTTTATCCTGAGACCTGATTTTGGATTTTGCCTCAAAATTACTAAAGACATATAATTTGAAGAATACAAAAAATTAGATTTTATTTCTAATTTTAAATTTCTTTTTTTTAATAAATCATAAGCTTCATTATAAAAAACACCTACTAAACTAGGGTTAATAACAAATCTATTAAAATTATTAATAAATTTTATTAAAAAAGAACTAAAAATAAAAAAAATAATTAATAAAATAAATTTTTTTTTAAACATTAAATTTTTAAAATTATATTTTTCAAAATTATTTTGTATTTATTATGGCTATTTGTTGAGATAAAAAAGACGATATGTTAGTAAAAATCTTTGCAGCATTAGAATTGTATTTCATGGATATTGGATAGCCTATATCTCCACTTTCTCTAATATTCTGAATAATTGGTATTTGACCTAAAAAAGGTATATTTTTTCTTTTAGCTAGAAATTTGCCGCCATCTTTTCCAAAAATATAATATTTTTTATCTGGAAAATCTTCAGTAGAAAAATAAGATTTATTTTCTAAAATACCTATGATTGGTACATTAATTTTTTTTTGCTCAAACATCGCCAAGCCCTTTACTGCATCTATAATTGCAACTTTTTGAGGAGTGGTGATAATTAATACACCAGTAATTTTAACTGTTTGGACTAATGTTAAATGTATATCACTAGTGCCTGGCGGTAAATCAATAAATAAGTAATCTAATTCCCCCCAAGATGTATCTAATAAAAATTGCCTTATAGCTGAGCTTGCCATAGGACCTCTCCATAATACCGCATTCTCTTCATTTGCAACAAACCCTATTGACATTAATTTAATTCCATATTGCTCAATAGGTATAATGTAATTTTTTCCATCTATTTCTAGAAATTCAGGTTTTTCATTTTGACAATTAAACAATATAGGTATCGATGGTCCTGAGATATCCGCATCCAGGATTCCAACTTTTGCACCGCTAGAGGCAAGAGAGATCGCAATATTAGATGTAACCGTAGACTTCCCAACACCACCTTTTCCAGATGCAATTGCAATTATATTTTTAATTTTAGGTAAAATTTGTATATTAGATTTATTTGAAGTTATGCGTGATGTAATGTTAATATTAATACTAAAGTCACTGGAAACATATTTTTTAATAGCTTTGATGCAGTTATTTTTTATTAAATCTTTTAAGGGGCATACTGGCGTAGTTAATTCTAAAGTAAAATTAATTATATTATCATTAATTTTAAGATCTTTAATCATATTTAAAGTAACTAAATCTTTTTTTAGATCAGGATCATCAACAGTTTTTAATGCTTGAATAACTTTATTTTCTATATTCATTTATACTTCTAAAAATAATAAAATAAAATATTAAGATAATAATAATTTTATATAATTAAAAATATTAAAATAAATAAATAAAATCATATATTTTAATTATCTGTATGTATAAATTTATTAAATTTAATAACTATATTGAAAAATTATTTTTTTTTATATTAAAAAATGAATATTTTAAATTAAAAAAAATAAAATATAATAAAATTAAAAATTTTATGTTAAAAATAAAAAATCTTGAAGTATTTATAGATAAAAAAAAAATACTCAAAGGAATTAATCTGGAAATTTTATCTGGAGAGATTCATGCAATAATGGGACCAAATGGATCTGGAAAAAGCACATTGGCTTCAGTATTAGCAGGAAAAGAAATTTATAAAATTACGAACGGAAGTATAAATTTCTTTAAAAAAGATCTTATTGAGCTATCACCAGAGGAAAGAGCTGGGGAGGGAATTTTTTTAGCTTTTCAATATCCAGTTGAAATTCCAGGCGTAAGTATTGTTAATTTTATAAAAACTGCAATAAATCAAATTAGAATTTATAAAGAGATAGATACATTAGATGCAGTCTCTTTCATCTCCTATATGAATGAAAAAATAAAATTAATAAATATAGATAAAAATTTATTAAACAGATCTCTTAATGAAGGATTTTCGGGTGGCGAAAAGAAAAAAAATGAAATATTTCAAATGGCAATGCTGGATCCAAAATTAATAATTTTAGATGAAACAGATTCTGGACTAGATGTAGATTCACTTAAAGAGGCTGCAAAAAGTATAAATAAATTAAAAAATAAAAATAACTCAATTATTATCATTACTCATTATCAAAGATTGCTTAATTATATTACTCCTGATTTTGTTCATATAATTTATAATGGAAAAATAATTAAATCAGGTGATAAGAACTTAGCAATTAAAATAGAAAAAAAAGGATATAATTGGATAAAATAAAAAAGTTAATAAATAATTTATTATAACAATGAATAAAAAAACACTTTATAAAAATATAAAAAAAATTAATAAACAATTTGATATAATATTAAATAAAAAAGATAATTTTTTTAAATTAAGAAAAAAAAGTTTTAATATTTTTAATAAAATAAAATTTTTAAATTTAAAAAATGAAAATTATAAATATACACCTATTAGCAAAATTATAAATAATGATTTTAAATTTAATAGAATTAATAAAAAATTAAAACTCAATGACAATAAAATCAAAAATATATACATAAACATACATGCTAATCATATTATCTTAATAAATGGAAAGTTTATTAAAAAATATTCTAAAATAAATAATAATAAGCTATATATATCTAATATAGATAAAGCTTATAAATTAAATAAAAAATTATTTAAAAATTATTTTTCAAAGTACGTCAACTATTCATCTGACTTTTTTTTAGCACTTAATACATCCTTGTTTAAAGATGGTATTTTTATAAAATTAAAAGATAATGTTATAATTAAAAAGCCAATAATAATATATTATATTTTAAATAATAAAAATAAAGATATCTTAAATTATATAAGAACATTTATAATAATTGGAGAAAATAGCCAAATAACAATTATAGATTATTTATATAATATAGAAAAAAAAGAAAATTTTTTAAATATAATATCTGAAATAATTTTATTAAAAAATTCTAACTTAAATTATTATAAAATACAAAATAAAATTAATAATTTAAATAAAATAGGATATACTCAATTTTATCAATCTAAAAATAGCCAATTAAATACATATATATTTACACTAAATGGTAATGTGATAAAAAATAATATAAACATTAAATTAGATGCTGAAAATTGCAAAACTAATATATATGGACTATATGTAATAAATTCAAATCAACATGTTGACAACCAAACAGTAGTTGATCATATTAAGCCAAACTCTATAAGCAGGGAATATTATAAAGGCATATTAAATGATCAATCAACTGGAATTTTTAATGGTAAAATATATGTAAGAAACGATGCGCAAAATACAAATGCATTTCAGTCGAATAAAAATATTATATTATCTGAGAAATCTAATATAAAAACAAAACCCCAGCTTGAGATATTAGCAAATGATGTAAAATGTTCGCATGGAGCAACAATAGGCCAAATAGATAAAAATCAATTATTTTACTTAAGATCCAGAGGTATAGATCGATCAAAAGCAATAAGTATGATAATTAAGGCGTTTATAAAAGAAATAATAGAAAAAATTAATATAAAATCAATAAAAAATATACTTAACATCACTATTAATGATAAATTAAAAAAAATATTTTAAATAATTAATATTTTTTATAACACAAAAGATTATAATGGACAATAAATTAAAAATTAATAATATCAGAGGTCAATTTCCAATACTCAAAAAAAAAATTTATAAAAATAATCTAATTTATTTTGATAATGCCTCTAGTAATCAAAAACCCCAATCAGTTATAAATAAAATTAAAGAATATTATGAAAATTTTAATTCTAATGTTCATAGGGGTATTCATTATTTATCAGAAAAATCAACAAATGCATTAGAAAACACCAGAGAATCAATAAAAAAAATTATTTCATCAAAAAAAATAAATGAAATTATTTTTACTAGTGGTACTACCGAAAGCATTAATCTAATAGCATCAGCATATGGAGAAAAATATATTAAAAAAAATGATGAAATAATAATTTCTCAAATGGAACATCATGCCAATATAGTACCATGGCAAATATTGTGTAGAAAAAAGTCTGCAATACTTAAAGTTGTGCCAATTAAAAAAAATGGAGAAATAAACATAGATATTTTTAAAAAAATATTAAATATAAGAACTAAGATTGTTTCTGTTGTATATATATCAAATACCCTAGGTGTTATTAATCCAATAAAAAAAATTATAAAAGAATCACATTTAAAAAAAGCAATAGTTATTATAGATGGAGCACAAGCGGTTGCTCACACAGAAATAAATGTTCAAAAATTAAATTGTGATTTTTTTATTTTTTCATCTAATAAGATTTATGGCCCCACTGGAATTGGAATACTATATGGTAAAAGAAAAATATTAAAAAAAATGCCAATATATAAATCCGGGGGAGAGATGATTGAAAAGGTTAATACAAAGAGAACAACTTATAATAACCTTCCGTATAAATTTGAAACAGGAACGCCCAATATTGCAAATATAATAGCATTTCAAGAATCAATTAATTTTATTATTAAAATAGGAATACAAAATATAGAATATTACGAAAAAAAATTATTAAATTATTTAAGTAATAAAATATTTAATATAAAAAAAGTTAAAAATATTGGAGAATCAAATAAAAAAATTAATATATTTTCTTTTATTATAAAAAATATACACCATTTGGATATATGTATTTTATTAGATTCAAAAGGCATTGCTGTAAGAACTGGGCATCACTGTACTCAGCCATTGATAAAAAAATTTAAAATCAATGGAGTTGTAAGAATTTCTTTATCAATTTACAATACTTACAAAGAAATAGATAAGTTTATAGAAATAATAAATAAAATTTAATAAATGGAAAAAAGCAGCAATAAAGATATCAATCAAATACAAAATGAAATTATAAAATCATTTAATACAATATCTAATAATAGAGAATTAACTATAAATTATATTATAGATATAGGAAAAAATATGGAATCTTTGGAAAAAAAATATAAAAATAATAATAATATTATAGAAGGATGTATGTCTAAAGTATGGTTGATATACAAAGTATATAAAAATAGAATTATTTTTCAAGCAGATAGCAATACATCTATAACAAAAGGCCTGATTAGTATATTGATTCAAATTTTATCAAATCAAAAAATAGACGATATAATTAATTCAGATTTATATTTTATAAAAAAAATAAAAATGAATCAAATAATTGGAATGCAAAGATCTAATGGTTTTAATCATATGATTAAAAAAATAAAATTATTCGCAATTTCAGAAAAACTAAAAAAATAATTTATTTAAAAAATTAACCAACACTACCCTCTAAAGTTAATGATAAAAGCTGCTGAGCTTCTAATGCAAATTCTAATGGTAAATTTTTTAACACTTCCTTGCAATAACCATTAATAATCAGCGAAACTGCTTTTTCCAAATCTATTCCTCTTTGATTGCAATAAAATAATTGATCTTCTTCGATTTTTGATGTAGATGCCTCATGCTCTATTATAGAGTTATTATTATAAACTTCAATATATGGAAAAGTATGAGCACCGCACTTATTACCTATTAAAAGAGAATCACACTGTGAAAAATTACGTGAATTAATAGCAGTATTTATAACTTGCACTAATCCTCTATAGCTATTTTGGCTTTTTCCAGCAGATATACCTTTGGATATTATTCTACTTTTAGTGTTTTTTCCAATATGTATCATTTTTGTACCAGTATCTGCCTGTTGTCTATTATTGGTTATTGCAATTGAATAAAATTCTCCTCTAGAACTATCCCCTTTTAATATACAACTTGGGTATTTCCAAGTAATAGCAGAGCCAGTCTCTACTTGAATCCACGAAAGCTTAGAATAATCTCCCGCACAAATACCCCTTTTTGTGACAAAATTATATATTCCTCCATTTCCATCTTTATCTCCTGGATACCAATTTTGAATAGTTGAATATTTGACTTCTGCATTTTTTTTAATATATATTTCAACAACTGCTGCGTGAAGTTGATTCTCATCTCTTTCTGGAGCGGTGCATCCTTCTAGATAACTAACATAAGAACCTTCTTCAGCAACTATAAGGGTTCTTTCAAATTGACCTGTATTGACGGCATTGATCCTAAAGTATGTAGATAATTCCATTGGACATCGAATGCCTTTCGGTATATAACAAAAAGAACCATCGCTAAAAATTGCTGAGTTTAAAGCAGCAAAATAATTATCACTAATCGGAACAACAGATCCTATATATTTTTTTATTAAATTTGGATAAATCTGAACCGCGTCACTAAAAGAACAAAATACAATACCTAATTTTTTAAGTTTTTTATGAAAAGTAGTAGATACAGATACACTATCTAATATAACATCCATTGCTATATTTGAAAAGCTATCTTGATTTTTATCTAAAGATATTCCTAGTTTATTAAATGTATTTTTTATTTCTAAATCAGTATCTTGATTTCCATCTTGATTTTTAGGTGCTGAGTAATATATAATAGACTGGTAATCTATAAAATTATATTTTACATTGACCCATATAGGCTCTTTTAGTAGAATCCAATAATTATAAGCCTTTAATCTCCATTTCAATAACCATTGTGGTTCTTTTTTTTTTTTTGAAATAAGTCTTATAATAAATTCATTAATACCTTTTGGTAATTCATCAGAATAAATTTTACTACTAAAACCATATTTATAATCAGAATTCGTTATTTTGTCTAATATAATATTATCTTTACTCATAAATTTATTTAGTAATATTAAATGAAAATATCTAAAATTTTTAAATTTAATTTTCCTTTGGGCACTATGATTATGGCAACATCTCCTGCTTTTTTACCTAATAAACCTTTTGCAATAGGCGATTTGATGGATATTTTATTAAGTTTAATATCCGACTCTTCTTCAGAAACAATATGGTAAATAAATTCTTTATTATTATCTTTATTAACTATTTTTATTTTTGTTAAAATTGATACTTGGGATATATCAATATCTGATTTTAAAATAACTTTTGCATTTGCAATTATCGATTTTAATTTAGATATTTTAAGCTCTAGTAATCCTTGTGCATTTTTAGCTGCATGATATTCTGCATTTTCTTTTAAATCACCCTTTTCTCTAGCCTCTGCTATTTGTTTTGATATTTTTTTTCTTTCTTTTGTTTTTAAATTGTTTAAAGAATTTACAAAACCCTCTAATGTTTTTTTAGTATAATAAGATATGTTTTGCATAATATTAAATTACTTATTAATTAAAAAATATTAATTTAATAAAATAAATAAATAAATAATTTAAGAAATAAAATCTAAAATTTAACTATCAAATATAAAATTATTAGATTAATAATAAAAAAAATATTATTATAAAAATAAATAAAAATTAACTAATAAAAAAATATTAGGAAAATTAAAGAATTCTTTAAATTAAAAAAAATTAATATTATATAAAGATGGATAAAAAAATTTATAAAGAAATATAATCTTAAGATAAAAAAAATTACTTATTATTTAAATTATTTTCAAAAAAAATTTAATAATAAAAATTTTGAGAGTTAAGTGGTTTTAAAAAATTTATTTAAATTTCAAAATTATAATATATAATAATTAAAATTATTATATATTATAATAAAACTTACTGAGAAGAAAATTTAGAACCTAAATAATGTCTATTAAGCCTAGCAATAGTGCTAAGACTAATTTCCTTTGGACACTCAGCTGAACATGCGCCTGTGTTTGTACATGCACCAAATCCTTCTAAATCCATTTGTCCAACCATTTTTTCAGCTCTTTCTGCACTCTCAACACTTCCTTGAGGCAATAAAGCTAATTGAGAAACCTTTGCAGCAACAAAAAGCATTGCAGATGCATTTTTACATGCTGCGACACACGCACCGCAACCTATACAAGCAGCAGCCTCAAAAGCTTCATCTGCATATTTTTTAGGAATTGGTATTTCATTTGCATCGGGAACTCCACCTGTATTAACATTTACATAGCCTCCAGATTGAATAATCCTATCAAAAGCACTTCTGTTAACCATTAAATCTCTAATTACAGGAAATGCAGTGGCCCTCCATGGCTCTATAGTAATTGTTTCGCCATCTTTAAATTGGCGCATATATAATTGACAAGTTGTAGTGCCTTTACTCGGACCATGAGCCCTTCCATTTATAAACATACTACAAGATCCACAAATTCCTTCTCTGCAATCATGATCATAATGAACTGGCTCTTCTCCATTTTTCATAATATCAAAATTCAAAGCATCTATCATTTCTAAAAAAGAAGATTCTGAGGAAATATTTTTAACGCTATATTGCTCTATTTTTCCTTCACTTTTTGAATCTTTTTGTCTCCAAATTTTTAATGTAAAATTCATAAATATTTAATTACTTAGTTAAAAATAACAAACTTTTAATAAAAATATAATAATAAAATTTTCAAATTATTATTATTTATAACTCCTTTGTGTTAATTTAACATTTTCAAAAAATAATTTTTCTTTATGTAATTTTTCTGGTTTATTATCTCCTTGATACTCCCAAGCCGAAACATAAGAAAAATTTTTATCATCACGCAATGCTTCGCCCTCTGGTGTTTGAGACTCTTCTCTAAAATGACCTCCACAAGATTCTTCTCTAGCCATTGCATCATCAATCATTAATTCTCCTAATTCCATAAAATCAGCAGTACGATGAGCTTTTTCAAGAACCATGTTAGGAGAATTAGTATCACCTGTCACAAGGGCTTCATTCCAAAAAGATTCTCTTAAAGATTGAACCATTTTTTTAGCTTTTGATAAACCTGATTTACTTCTCGCCATTCCGCAATAATCCCAAATAATTTTTCCTAACTGCTTGTGAAATGTAAAGACATCTTTTTTTCCTTTAATAGATAAAAGCTTTTTGCTTTTTGATCTAACAGCTTCTTCTGCTTCTTTAAAAGCTTGATGATTAATATCCACAGGCTTATGACCAGCTTCTGCTAAGTAATTACCTATTGTATATGGAATAATAAAATATCCATCTGCTAAGCCTTGCATTAATGCACTAGCACCCAATCTATTAGAACCATGATCTGAAAAATTAGCCTCTCCTATTGCATATAATCCAGGAATTGTAGTCATTAAATTATAATCTACCCATAAACCACCCATAGAATAGTGAATAGCAGGATATATCATCATCGGAGTACTATAAGGATCTTGATCAGTAATTTCTTCGTACATTGCAAATAAATTACCATATCTTGCGCAAATTGCATCTCTACCATCTCTATTTATTGCATCAGAAAAATCTAGATAAACAGCTAATCCTGTATTACCAACACCTCTTCCTTCGTCACAAACTAATTTAGCATTTCTTGATGCAACGTCCCTTGGAACAAGATTTCCAAATGAAGGATATTTTCTTTCTAAATAATAATCTCTCTCATCTTCCGGTATTAATTTTGGATCTCTTTTGTCATTGTGTTTTTTGGGAACCCAAACTCTACCATCATTTCTTAAAGACTCAGACATAAGTGTTAATTTTGCCTGAGTTTCTCCTTGAACAGGTATGCATGTAGGATGTATTTGCGTCATACAAGGATTTGCCATTAAAGCGCCTCTTTTGTGAGCTCTCCAAGCAGCACTACCGTTTGAATTCAGTGCATTAGTAGATAAATAAAAAACCGCACCATATCCGCCACTTGCTAAAACTACAGCATGGCCGCTATGTGATTTAATTTCACCTGTGACTAAATCTCTTACTACAATACCTTTTGCGTGGCCATCAATAACTACTAGATCTAGCATTTCCGTTCTTGCATACATAGAGACTTTTCCAGAATTAATTTGACGACTAAGTGCACTATATGCCCCTAAAAGAAGTTGTTGTCCTGTTTGGCCTCTTGCATAAAAAGTACGAGAAACCTGAGCACCACCAAAAGATCTGTTATCTAATAAGCCTCCGTATTCTCTAGCAAAAGGAACGCCTTGAGCTACACATTGGTCAATAATACTAACACTTACTTCAGCAAGTCTATAAACATTTCCTTCTCTAGCTCTATAATCACCACCTTTAATAGTATCATAAAATAATCTAAAAATACTATCACCATCATTTTTATAATTTTTTGCAGCATTAATTCCGCCTTGAGCAGCAATACTATGAGCTCTTCTCGGGCTATCTTGATAGCAAAATGCCTTTACATTATATCCTAATTCTCCAAAAGATGCAGCAGCAGAGGCTCCGGCCAATCCCGTACCAACCACTATAACATCATATTTTCTTTTATTTGCAGGATTAACTAATTTAATGGAAGATTTGTGTTTTTTCCATTTATCTGCTAAAGGTCCCGCGGGTATATTAGATTTTAATTCCATATTATTTTACAATTTAAAGAAGTAAGCCCAAATAGGCAGTGTAGCAAAAAGACTAGGTATTAGTACAGAATAAATTTTACCTAAAACTTCTATTAAGGGAGTATATTTTTTATGATTTAATCCTAAGGTTTGAAAAGCACTTTGAAATCCATGCCATAGATGAAATGAAAGAGATATCATAGATATAACATAAAATAATGCATACCAAGACTGAGAAAAAGTTACCGCTACAATCGTATAAAGATCTCTGTATTCTCCTGAGCCTTCATAAGTAACAGTCGGCGGATTTCCAAACTTAAATTCATACCAAAAATTCTGCATATGAATAATTAAAAAAATTAACAATAAAGTTCCAAGAATACCCATATTCCTAGAATTAAATTGGCTATTTGCAGAAGGGTTATTAAAAGAATAATCAACTTTTCTTGCAGAGCTATTTGCTATAGTAAGTAATAATGCCCATACAATATGTATTACAAAAGTTGAATAAAGAATATAAGAAGAAGCCTTTATAACAGGATTTGTTGTCATAAATTCAGCATACATATTAAAAGCTTTTCCTTCATCACCTTTTAATAATAATAAATTACCAGAAACATGAACTATTAAAAAGGTAATTAAAAATAAGCCTGTTAAAGACATAATTAACTTTTTACCAATATTACTCGAAAGTGTTTGTACAATCCACATACTTTATTTAAGATTAAAAAAATAATTTTATAAATATATAATTTTTTTCAACTAATTAAAAAAAATTATACAAAAATATTAAATTTATTGCCAGTGAAAAAATTTTATAAAAAAATTTATACTAAATTATTATTATTTGTTTAGCTAGTGGTATATCAAGAATTAATATTTAATTTTTATCAATAAAAAAGTAGATCTTTAGTATTAAACATTTAAAAAAATTACAATAAATACTTAATCTAAATTTTTATTTTTAATTTTACGATAAATTTTAATAAAATTCTATAGCGAAAACGGGAATCGAACCCGTGACCTTCGGGTTATGAATCCGATGCTCTAACCATCTGAGCTATCTCGCCTTGCATTAGTAATACAATTATAATTATAGAAATTTAAAAAAAATAATAAAATATATAAAAATTTAAAATAATTTATATATATTTGTATTTAAATATAAAAAGGGTTCTTAGCTCAGTTGGTTTAGAGCACCTGTCTTACAAACAGGATGTCGCAAGTTCGAATCTTGCAGGACTCACAATTAAGCATTCAGAAGAAACAATCATTATCGCCAACTACGTTTCCTGTTTCTTATAACCCAGACCCAAAACATTATTTAAACCATTTTAATTGCTGATCGAAAAAATCTTAACATATTTTTTATTATCTAAAATTAAATATTTTAAAAAAATTTTAGTATTTGAACGATATTCAACATATATAAATAATACTTGAAAGCTAATTTTTTCTTTTTTTTTGTAATATTATTTATAATTTCAATATTATTAAATTCATTATTATCCAGTGTTTGATTAATTTCTGAATTCCACAAAGCTTTAATATTGTTTTTTGTAAATCTTTCTTGTAAAACAAAAGACACTTATATTTTATTTTTTTTTAATAATCATAAATGCTTTATTGTAAATATCAGATAAATAAAAGCGCTTTTCTAAGGCGCTATCCCTACCCTTAGTAATAGCTATATTTTTTTCTTAAAAAAAATAAACATTACATATATCACAATAGGATAGATTTATAATATTTTTGATTTTATATTAAGTGCTCGCGGAATGTGCTAATCACAATTACAATAGAATTTTAAAAAATAATATTATTACAAATTATTATCAATCTATACGAATGAATAAAAAAATATATTAAGCCAGTAAATCGATCCCTAGTATTGGTTCCGAATTTTTTTAATTAAATTTTAAAATTTCACATCATGCAGTTATCTAAATGTATTATTTTGATAAACCGGATGATTTTGAGCGCCTATTAGTTGTATTATAAATATTATCGCCTTTATAGAGAACTGGTTTTAATTGAGCTCTAGAAACATGTATAACTGATGTGTACAAATAAACATGAATCAAAAACAACTAATCTGATATATTTTTTGATATTTAGCTTATCCTAAATATGGCTTAAGCTTTCTGCTTCTTGAAGTGTGTCTTAATTTTTTAATAGCATTTTCTTTTATTTGGCGAACCCTTTCTCTTGTTAAGCTAAATCTCACTCCGATTTCTTCAAGCGTCATAGAATGAACTCCATTTAGTCCAAAATACAAAGCAATTACATCTGTCTCTCTTTCTGTCAAGGTTAATAAGGCCCTTTTAACTTCTTTGCATAAAGAATCATTAATTAAATCACTGTCTGGCATTTCTTCGGAATTATTTTCCAAAATATCTAATAAACTATTCTCTTCTCCCTTAACAAAAGGAGCATCTACAGAAATGTGCCTTCCAGATATCTTCATTGTATCGCTTACTTCATTAGTATTAACCTCTAATACTTCTGCCAGCTCATCATAAGTTGGTTCTCTTTCGTATTTTTGTTCAAGCTTTGAAAATGTCCTTGAAATTTTATTTAATGAACCAACTCGATTTAAAGGAAGTCTTACAATTCTTGATTGCTCGGCAAGAGCCTGTAAAATGGATTGCCTAATCCACCAAACGGCATAAGAAATAAATTTAAAACCCCTAGTTTCATCAAAACGCTTCGCAGCTTTAATAAGCCCTAAATTACCCTCATTAATAAGATCCCCCAAGGATAAGCCTTGATTTTGATATTGCTTTGCAACTGAAACAACAAATCTTAAATTTGCTTTTGTTAATTTCTCCAAGGCCAACATATTGCCTTCTTTAATTTTTTTTGCCAATAAAACTTCTTCAACAGAATTAATAAGATCAATTTTTCCAATTTCTTGAAGATATTTATCTAAAGATTGACTCTCTCTATTAGTTATTTGCTTACTAATTTTTAACTGCCTCATTATTAAATTTCTTATTTTAATTTATTATTTTAAATTACTAATCCTTTGGAATTAATATTTTTTTTGAAAGTTTATATTTTCCTGTTTTCGAGTCAATAGATATTAATTTAACCTTGAATTTATCTCCTATTTTTAAAATTTCTGATAAATCATCTACTTTTGGCCACTGAACTTCAGAAATATGCAATAATCCATCTTTTCCTGGCATAAATTCAACAAAAGCACCAAAAGATAAAATTGATTTTACCACTCCATTGTAAATCTTATCTATTTTTGGTTTTTCAATAATAGATAGAATTTTCTTTTCAGCTTTTAACATACCTTCTTTGTTTGGGGCAAATATTTTAATCAAGCCAATGCCTTCAGATTCTTCTATATTAATATTAACTCCAGTATTTTTTTGAATTTCTTGTATAGTTTTTCCAGAAGGCCCTATAATCACTCCGATTTCATCTTTATAAACTTGAATATTTTTAAATCTTGGTATATGTGATTTCAATTCTAAGGGCTTATCAAGGCAAGTATTCATTTTTTTTAAAATAAAAACCAAACCTTGATTGGCCTGAGTTAATGATTTTTCTAAAATACTATAAGATATTCCAAGTATCTTTATATCCATCTGGCATGCGGTAATCCCATTTTTTGTTCCAGTAATTTTAAAATCCATATCACCCAAGCTATCTTCATCTCCTAATATATCAGATAATATAGCATATTTATTGGTTTCCTGATCAGAGATTAAACCCATGGCAATTCCAGATACATGAGACTTGATTTTTATCCCGGCATCCATAAGAGCTAATGAGGCTGCGCAAACCGTAGCCATAGAAGAAGATCCATTGGACTCAAGAATATCTGAAACTATCCTGATGGTATAAGAATCATTATAATCTGGTATAATATTTTTTAATGCTCTAAGAGCTAGGTTGCCATGACCTATTTCCCTTCTCGAGGGACCGCCTCTGTTTAATTTAATTTCACCAGTAGAAAATCCAGGAAAATTATAATGTAGTAAAATTTTATTAGAACCACTTATTGTTGCTCTGTCGATTATTTGTTCATTAAATTTACTGCCCAGCGTTACGCTTGTGAGTGATTGTGTCTCTCCTCTCGTAAATAATACAGAACCATGTGCTGATGGTAAAAAATTAGACTCTATAGATATAGGTCTTATTTCATTTAATTTTCTTCCATCTATACGAATATTTTCAAATAGCGTCAAACTACGGTATGCATTTTTTAAAATATCATTAAAATATTTATTAAAAACAATACTATTAATTTGATGATTTTTTAACAAACCCTTAATATAAACTTTTTTTATATTTTCAAGTTCTTTTTTTCTATCATGTTTTTTAAATATATTCTTTTTTGCTGATTGATATATAATTTCATATAAATCATTAAAAAAAATATTTTTTAAATCAAAATCTTTTTCTTCTTTTGAATTATTTTTATTTTTTAAAAAATTAAAATTTAAAAAATTTGAATTTAAAGATAACTCTTTTTGAACTTTACATTGATTTTGAATTTCTTTATGAGCAAACTTTATTGCATTTATTATTTCAATTTCACTTAATTCATTCATCTCTCCCTCAACCATAGAAATACTTTTATCTGTTCCTCCAACTATTATATCTATATCAGAATGCTTCATCTCTGAAAATGTTGGATTTATTAAAAATTCATTATTTATTCTTCCAACCCTTACTTCTGAGACAGGTCCGTAAAAAGGCAACCCTGAAGCAGTGATTGCAGATGATGCAGAAAGTGCAGCTAAAGAATCTGGCATAATCTCATTATCAGACGATATAAGATAGATGTTAACAGAAATTTCATAAAAAAAATTTTTAGGAAAACAAGGCCTTATTACTCTATCTACTAATCTTGAAATTAAAACTTCATGATCTAGTAATTTACCCTCTCTTCTTAAAAAACCGCCAGGTATTTTTCCTGAAGATGCAAATTTTTCCTGATACTCCACTAAAAGAGGTAAAAAATCTAATTTTTCTTTAAAATGCTTATCAAACACAACTGTTGATAGCAACATTGTATTTCCCATTTTAATTATTGCAGATCCATCAGATTGTCTTGCTATTTTATTAACTTCAATAATAATTTCTCTATTATGAGAAAGTTTTATAACTTTAATTTTTTCTTTCATTTATTTTCTTAAGTTAAGATTTAGCAATATACGTTTATAGCGTTCTGTATTATTTTTTTTAAGATAAAGTAATAATTTTTTTTGCTTACTAACTAGTTTTAATAATCTTAATCTTGAAGAATTATCTTTTTTATTTAACTTTAAATGCTCATTTAAATATTTAATTCTATGCGTGAATAGCACAATTTGAGACTCTGAAGATCCGGTGTCGATTTCTGCTTTTTTATTACTAAATTTTTTAAATAATTCAAATTTTTGCTTTTTAGTTAAACTCATTATTTCAATTTTTTGTTATAAATAAAATTTATCAGAATAATTTTTTTTAGAAAATCTTTATTTTTTATAATAATATAGTATTTTTTTATATAAATATTCTAATATACTAATAATATAAAATAAAAAAAATTATATTATTATTTATAATAAAAATATAATATAATTTATTTTTTTATAAAAAAATCTATTTTTTTTTTTATTATTTTTTTTGTAATTAATCCGGAAATTTTATACAATAAAATATCATTTCTTAATAAAATTAAAGTCGGGATAGTAATAATATTATATTTTTTAACTAATATTTTATTAAACTCAATATTAATTTTATATATATATATTTTATTATAATATTTTATTGATAGATCTTTAATAATAGGTAATACTGATTTGCATGAATTACACCAATTTGCCCAAAAATACAATAAAAAAAATTTTTCACCTTTAATAATATTTTTAAAATTTGAATCTGAAATTTCTATTAATTTAGAATTAATTATTTTATTCATATAATACTATTTTATAACTTTATTTTATAAATTTAACTTAATTTATAATCAATACAACCAATCTGCATCATAGAGCTTAAAAAATTATTTGTAGGATTGATTGTATAATTTTTTAAAGGAATTTTTAATTTTATATTTTGATTTTCATCTATTAAAAAAAAAGCAATAGTACATTTTCCTGTATACTTAATCATTATTCTTCTTATTTTTTCTATAAAAAAATTATCAATAAGTCTAAAAAAAATATTAAAATTTAAATCTTTTGATAAATCTGTTTTGATATTACTTAGCAGTGAAACTCTTTCTGGTCTTAATTCCCATAAGTTTTCATCTTGCTTATTTTTTAAGACCATTCCTTTTACATACACAAAACCTCCTTTTTCTAGAATATTTTTACTATTTTCATAAATTTTTCCAAAAAGTGCTAAATTTAGTTTTCCTTGATAATCTTCAATATTAAGAAATGCAAACTCACCTCCATATCGATTTTTTCTAATAAAAACCTCATCAATAACAGCAGCTAGAAATATTTCCTTATTTTTAAAATTTACAATATTGTTAATATCGCAATTACAAAAATTTTCAATTTCAAAACTAAATTGGCTAAGAGGGTGGGCTGATATATAAAAACCTACCATATCTTTTTCTACCTGAGATATCTCCAGTAAGGTATAGGGAACGCAATTGAAAGCCTTTGGTTTTTCAAAAAGAAAACCTTCATTATTAAGAAACAATGTCTTTTGAAGAGAGCTTTTTTGTTTTTTTACTTTTGTGCCGTATTTAATTACTTTTTCTATTAATCCAATATCATCCTTTTTGTTTAAATATATATATTGTCTTCTGTGATGTTCTTTTAAGCAATCAAAAGCCCCAGACATTGCCAAACTTTCAAAAACTTTTTTATTTATTATGTTTAAATTAATTATTTCTGAAAATGTAAATATATTATCAAAAAAACCATATTTTTCTCTTGATTTAATTATTTCTTCTGTGGCTAGTATTCCTACCCCCTTAATACCTCCTAATCCAAAGCGTATTTGTTTATTTGTATTTGCACTAAAAGCAAAATTACTTTCATTGACGCTTGGGCCTAAAATACCAACATTCTGTAATTTACACTCATTGACAAAAAAAGAAATCCTATCTATATCATTTAGATTATTCGTAAGTACAGATGCCATGTATTCAGCAGGGTAGTTTGCCTTTAAATATGCAGTTTGATAGGCAATCATGGTATAAACAGTCGAATGAGCTAGTGGAAATCCATATTCAGCAAATCTTGCCATTGCATAAAAAATTACCATAGCTTCTGATTTTGAAACTTTACTTGTTTGAAGAGCCCTGATTGAAAAAACTCTAGATTGATAATTCATGGTTTGAATATTTTTTTTACTCATCACTCGTCTTAATAAATCCGCTTCACCAAGATTATAGCCTGCTACCAATTGTGCAATTTTCATAATTTGTTCCTGATATATCATTATTCCATAAGTACTTTCTAAAACAGACTCCAGGATAGGATGTGGATAATCAGGTTTTTTTTTTCCAATTTTAGAATTAACAAAATCAGGTATAAACTGCATTGGCCCAGGTCTGTAGAGGGCATTCATTGCAATAAGATCAGAAATAATATTTGGGCATAATTTTTTTAACCACTGCTTCATCCCCTCTGACTCAAATTGAAAAGTGGCGGTTGTTTCGCCTTTTTGATATAATAAAAAAGTTTTATCATCTTTTAAACTTATTGAATTAAGATCCAAATAGAAATCATAATTTCTATGAACTAATGTTAAAGCTTCTTTAATGATACTTAAAGTCTTTAAGCCTAAAAAATCCATTTTTAATACACCAACTTTTTCAACTAAAGAGCCATCATACTGAGTAACATAAAGATCAGAATTTTTATCTATTTTTATTGGGACATGAGTCGTCAATAAGCCTTTAGTTGTTATTATAACGCCTGCTGCGTGAATACCAGTATGTCTTATTGCGCCTTCAAGAACTTTTGCAAAATTAATAACCCTTGCCTCTAATGAAGTTTTTTTTGTCAACTCAAGCAACTTGGAAGTTGATTGTATTGCGTCTATTAAATTAATATTAGGTTTTTCAGGAACTAATTTAGCTATATAATTAGTGCGTTCTAGAGATAATTCAAGAACACGCCCAACATCTCTAATTGCAGATTTTGCAGCCATACTTCCGAAAGTAATAATTTGAGCAACTTGTTTTTTGCCATATTGCTCTATGACATAATCTATAATACGCTGCCTACCTATGTCATCAAAATCAATATCAACATCGGGCAAAGAAACCCTTGCTGGATTTAAGAATCTTTCAAAAAATAAATTATATCTTATAGGATCTATAGTTGTAATTCCAAGACAATATGCAATCATAGAGCCTCCGACTGAACCTCTACCGGGACCAACCAAAACATCTAGTCTTTTGGCCGCTTCCATAAGATCGTATATAATTAAGAAATATCCCGGAAACCTAGTATCCTCGATAACAGCTAATTCATAATTAATTCTAGTTAATATCTGATCTGTTAAGCATGAATACCTAAGTTTTGCTCCCGATATAACAAGATATCTTAAATATTGACTTGTAGTTTGAAATTTTCTAGGAAGCGCAACAAAAGGAAGTAATATATCTTTCTCTAAAAAAACGTTTTCAACTTTATCGGCTATTTCCTGAGTATTATAAACAGATTCTGGAATATCTCTAAACAAAAATAACATTTCTTGTTGAGATTTTAAATAAAAATGATTAGTCTTGAATCTCATCCTTTTTTCATCTGAAAGAAGTTTTCCAGTTTGAATAGATAATAAAACATCCTGAGCCTCACTATCTTTTTTTTCTGTATAATGAACATCATTCGTTGCAATAAGTTTTATATTATATTTTTTCGACCAGCGAATTAAAACTTCATTACATATATCTTGCTCTTGAATTTCATGCCTTTGCAATTCAATATAATAATCACTGCCAAAAATATTCAACCATTCAAAAAGTAAGTTTCTAGCTTTTTCTATTCCCTTATTTAAAATTGCTCTTGGAATTTCTCCAGAAATACAACAGGTCGTCGCAATAACTCCCTCGGAGTGTTTTTTGATAAGTTCTTTGTCTATTCTGGGTTTATAATAAAAACCTTCTAGATACCCAAGAGAGCACAAACGAGATAAATTATGATAACCTACCATATTTTTAGCTAATAGAACTTGATGATACATCACTTTATTTTTGCGATCGTGCATATTATCTGCTAAATAAAACTCGCAACCAATAATGGGTTTTATTTTTTCTTTCTGAGCATTAAAAACAAAACTTGGAACACCAAACATATTTCCATGATCTGTTATAGCTAATGATTTCATCTCTAAATCTTTAGCTTTTTTTACTATATCTTTTATTTTTGAAACTCCATCTAATAAAGAATATTCTGTATGACAATGTAAATGAGAAAATTCAATCATAAAAATTAATATTTTTTAAAAATATAATTTATAATTACATCAATACAAATTAAAGAAATCTTAAATAGAAAAAAATTATAATTAATAAAAATTAATTATAATTTTAAGAAATATAAAAATATTTAACTATCTATAAATAAGCCTCTCTAGTATTCCATTGCTTTCGTATAAAAGAGAAACAACAAACCATGATAAAAGAGAAAGAGGAGTTAATATAAAAAGTTTAAATGCTAAGTTTTCATATCCAAGATGCATAAATTCTGCAATTATATAAAATGCTTTTACAAAAGTAAGAGTTACTAAAACTATTACTAAACCAAAAGACTTAGGAAGCGTAAGCGTAAGGGCAAATTCAATACATGTTACTAAAGATAACAATCCAGTAGTGTATAGGATTTTTCTAAGCTTCTCTGCGCTTAATGGTTTTGAAACTACATCATTATTTTGATTATCACTCATATTGTTTTAAATTTTTTATTTTAAAAAATTAATAATTTTTACTATACTAAATAAAAAAAAGTAAATACAAAAACCCATACTAAATCTACAAAATGCCAATAAAGACCTACTTTTTCTATCATAAGATAATGACCTCTTTTTTCAAAAACACCAACTACTGCCTGATAAAATATTATTATATTTAAAATTATGCCACTTATAACATGTAATCCGTGAAATCCTGTTATAAAAAAGAAAAATGCAGCAAAATCTGACGGGCCATATTCATTAATATATAAATTTGCACCATAAATTCTTTTTTCTATCCACTCACCATTTACTAATGTTTTTATTAATGATCCATCGTGAGATCCATGAATAAAATGAGCCCATTCCCAAGCTTGGCAAGATACAAAAGCAATACCACCTAAAATAGTCCATAACATCCAAACCTGAACACCTTTTTTATCCATTCTTACTCCTGCATCTACAGCTAATACCATTGTAACACTACTTATTATTAAAATAAAAGTCATCATGCCAACAAAAATTAAAGGCATATCATATCCATGAAAAAATGGAAAAGCATTAAAAACTTTATCTGGCACAGGCCAGTATTCTTGAGATTGAACAAAATCTTCAGAAAGACCTGCAAACTGCAGGTGTTTAGCGCGAACCATTCCATAAGATAATATTAATGCAGAAAAAGTAAAAGCATCAGAAACTAAGAAAAACCACATCATAACTTTTCCATATTCTGAATTTATTGGAGACGTACCTCCATTCCAATTAGTATCATGAGACGCCATGATGAATTATTTTTTTATGTTTTAAAATATTTTAAATCCTAAAAATAATAAAATATAATAAAATTTTAAAATAATATTATATTTTTTTTATATTAATGATTGATTATTAAGAAAAAAAATAAATATAACCAAAGGCCACCTAAGAAATGCCAATATGTTATACACATTTGAATTTTAAATATTACTTTTTTATTTATTCCATTTTTTAATACTAAAAACCAAATAAAAGTCAGAATTATAATTCCACTTAAAAAATGCACACCATGTAATCCTGTAAAAATATATAAAAAAGACCCCGATGGATTTCCGACAAAATAAATATCATTACCTATTAAGTATTTCCATACTTCATATTGTCCAAATAAAAATATTATTGAAGATAAAAAAGTTAAAAATATAAATAAATTAAAAAGTTTTATATTTTTTTTTTTTGAAAAAAAATATGCTAAATGCATAGTGATGCTACCAATAATAATAACCAATGAGTTTAACCATAATATATTTGGAAGTTTAAAATTAAGCCAATCGCCATACGATTGCTTTACTATATAGGCACTAGTTAATGCGACAAACATCATAACAATTGTTCCCATAAATAACCATAAAGCAAATTTGTATGGATTAACAGAAAAAGTACTTCTTTTTTTATTATAAATTACTAATTCATCAAATAAATTCATATTTTAAAACTAATTTATAAAATAAAAAATAAAAAATTTTATTAATATAATATTTTTTTGTATTATTTACTATAAAAAAAATTTAAATTAATTAAATGTTATTATATAAAAATAAAAAAAATGGATATATTTTGGACTATATTAATAGCTTGCTTAATAGCAATTAATTGCAGTATCGTTGGTTGCTATTTGTTATTGAGAAAAATGTCTATGATGAGTGACGCAATATCTCACTCAATCTTACCAGGAATTGTTATTTCATTTTTATTAAGTGAGTCTAGATCAACAATAATAATGTTAACAGGAGCAACTATCATGGGTATTATATCAACATTTTTAATTGAATTCTTAAAAAATAAGATAAAAATTAAAAATGATGCTTCAATTGGTATGGTCTTTACATTTTTATTTGCCATAGGGATTATACTTATATCATATTTTACAAATAAAGTAGATTTAGATCAAGACTGTGTTTTGTATGGCGAAATATCTTATGTTGCATTAGACTTATGGATTACAAAAAATGGAATAAACCTAGGACCAAAATCAATTTATTTATTAAGTTTCATTTTAATTTTTAATTTAATATTTATTAGTTTAAATTACAGAGAATTGTACATAACAACCTTTGATCCTGAATTTTCAGAATCTATTGGAATAAAAACAAAAAAATGGCATTATTTACTAATGATAGTAACTTCTATTACTATTGTTTCTTCGTTTGAGTCAGTTGGGTCGATTTTGGTAATATCGTTTATCGTAGTGCCTGCAGCAACTGCGTATATTATAACAAAAAAATTAAAAAACATGCTAGTTATATCTTCACTTTTTGGCATTATTTCTAGTATAATAGGGTACTATGTAGCAATTTTAATAAATAGTTCAATTTCAGGAGCAATGTCTATGACCTCTGGTATTATATTCTTTATATTTTTTTTATTTAAATTATATAAAAATAAATTAAAAATAAAATATAATAAAAATTTATAAAAAAAATTAAATTTTACTTTTAAAAAAATGAAAATAACAGGAAAATTAATTCAAGTGACAGATGTCCAGCAAATATCAAATACTTTTAAAAAAAGATCATTTGTAATTGAATATATAGAAAATCCACAATATCCAGAATATATAAGTTTTGACCTTATACAGGATAGGTGTTCTATAATAGAGTCGTTTAAAATAGACAATGAAATAGAGGTAAGTTTTAATCTCAAGGGGAGAAAGTGGATAAATCCAGAAGGTTTTAAGAAATATTTTAATTCATTACATGCGTGGAAAATAGAAATGATTAGCAATAAATATCAAAAAAGCACAGAAAATACTTTTAAATCTGAACTTGAATCTGGGTCTGGGTCTGGGTCTCAATTTAAATCTCAATCTAAACATGAATTAGATTCAGAATCTTTAAATACAGAAGAATTACCATTTTAAAAAAAATAAAAAATATATATTTAAATTAATATATATTTTCTATTTTCTCTACTGAAGAAATTTCATCTTCATTATTTAATTTAATTAATTTAACTCCTTGTGTATTTCTTCCTGAAATTCTTAAATTTAAAATTGATATTCTTATTGCCAATCCAGATTTATTAATAATCATAATTTCATTCTTATCCAAAACATCAATAATTGATATTAAAAAACCTGTTTTTTTTGTTATTTGGATAGTTTTAATGCCTTTTCCTCCCCGCTTTGTAATTCTGTAATCATTAATAGGGGTTTTTTTGCCAAAACCTTTTTTTGAAACAACTAAAATATATTTAGAATTTTTATTTATACCTAATATTCCTATCACTGAATCATTTTTGTTATTTAATTTTATTCCACGAACGCCAACCGTAACCCTACTTGTCAGTCTTATATCGCTTTCAGGAAACTGAATAACTTTTCCAGATTTTAAGCCTATAATAATATTATCATTAATACCTATTAATTTAGTATCCAACAAGCTATCGTCTTTATTAATTTTTATAGCATTAATTCCACTAGACCTAGGATTTGAATACTCTTTTAATAAAGTTTTTTTTATTACTCCTTTTTTTGTACATATTATAATATAATGTGAATTTATATAATTTTTATTATCAAAATCTTTAATTTTAATTATACTTCTTGCTTTATCTTCAATTGATATATTGATAATATTTTGCATCGCCCTGCCTTTAAATAATTTATTACCTTCTGGAATTTCATATACTTTTTTCCAATACACTTTTCCAAACTTAGTAAATATCAATAAATAATCATGATTAGATGCAATAAATAAATAGTAATTAAAATCATTTTTTTTAATAGTAACTCCTTTTGAGCCAACGCCGCCTCTGCCTTGTTTTTTATACTCTGACAATAAGGTTCTTTTAATATACCCTTGATAAGATATTGTTATAACAACTTCTTTGTTTGGAATAATATCTTCTAATTTAAATTCATTAATACTATATTTAATTAATGTTTTTCTTAAATCTCCGTATTTATCCTTTAAATCAAAAAGCTCATTCTTAATAACCTGCATTTTTAATATTTTATTAAATAAAATATTATTTAAATTTAAAATTAAATATTTTATTTCTTTGCTTTCTTGGATAATTTTCTCTTTTTCAAATAGTGTTAATTTATTTAACTTCATATCTAATATAACTTTTAGCTGTATTTTTGTAAAAAAATACCTTGATATCATTATATTTTGAATTTCATCAATATTTTTAGAGCACTTAATTATTTTGATAATATTATTTAAATTATTTAAAACAATTAAATAAGCAGATAAAATGTGATATTTTTTTTTTGCTTGTAATAAATCAAATTTTATTCTCTTAATAACCACCGCTTGCCTGTGTAAAATAAAGTGCTTGATTAAATCTTTTAAATTTAATATTTTAGGTTTTTCGAACACTAAAGCAACGTTATTAATATTAAAAGATACCTCCAATAGTGTATATTTATACAAACTATTAAGAACTATACTTAAAACTGCATCTTTTTTTAATTCATAAACTATTTTTATTCCATTTTTATTAGACTCATCTCGAATATTGTATATTCCATTGATTTTTTTTTCATTAATCATTTCGATTGTCTTTTCTATCATAATTGACTTATTAACCATATAAGGTATTTCTGTAACAATAATTTTATTTTTTTCATTATTAATAACAATCTTTCCTCTAATGATAATCTTACCTCTTCCTGTGTAAAAAGCAGATTCAATCCCCTTGTATCCATAAATTATTCCACCAGTTGGAAAATCAGGAGCAGTTATGTATTTAATTAATTCACTGATTTTAATTTTATTATTATCTATATAAGCAATAATACCATTAATTACTTCTGTTAAATTATGAGGTGGCATATTGGTTGCCATGCCAACGGCTATTCCAGATGTGCCATTAATTAATAGATTAGGTAATTTTGATGGAAATATTAATGGCTCTTTTAATGAATTATCAAAGTTATTACCAAATTTTACTGTATTTTTATTAAGATCTTCTAATAAATAATCAGAAATTTTAGTTAACTTCACTTCAGTATATCGCATTGCGGCTGGAGAGTCACCATCAATTGATCCAAAATTACCCTGACCTTCTACTAAAGGATATCTTAAAGCCCAGTTTTGAGCCATTCTTACCATGGCATCGTATACAGAAGAATCTCCGTGAGGGTGGTATTTACCTAAAACCTCACCTACTATTCTAGCTGATTTTTTAAAAGATTTAGAGTAATTTAATCCTATTTGATGCATTCCGTATAAAATTCTTCTATGAACCGGCTTTAAGCCATCTCTAATATCCGGTAATGCTCTTGAAATAATTACTGACATAGAATAATCTATGTAAGCACTTTTCATTTCATCCTCTATATTGACTTGAATAATTTTTTTTGACCCCTCGGTCATAGTTATATTATTTATATTGTTTTACAAATTGTAAGTTATTTATATTTTCTTACAAAAAAAATTATTTACAAGAAGACATAATAAAGCCACCACCAATAACATCTTCATTTTCATAAAAAACAGCAGATTGGCCAGGTGAAATTATATTTATTTTTTTTAAAAATAATATTTTTGCCTCATTACTAAACTGCTCAATAACAGCAGGAGTTCCTAGGTCATTATATCTAACTTTAATATTTATATGAGTTTTATTATTTAATTTAAGATATTTCATCATATTTAATCTATTCACATACATAGTGGTTTTTATTAAATCAGAATATTGACCTAAAATAATTTTATTTTGAAAAGGGTGTATTTCCAAAACATATAAAGGATAACCCAGAGATATATTAAGTTTTTTTCTTTGACCTATAGTATAAAAAGGATATCCATCATGATAACCTATCATTTTTCCATTTTTTAAAAAAAACTTACCTTTTTCAACTTTTTTTTTAAGATTTTTTGAGTTATTAATTAAAAATTTTCTATAATCATTATCTGGAATAAAACATATTTCATAAGATTCGGATTTTTTTGATAAATTTTTAAAACCCATGTTTTTGGCAAAGCTATAAATTTCTTTTTTTTTAAAATTTCCTAGTGGAAAAATTGTTCTTTTTAAGTTTTTTTGACTAATTCCCCAAAGAACATAAGATTGATCTTTTTTTTTATCTTTTCCTTTTGAAATAATAAAACGTTTATTTTCTAGCCGAATATTTGCATAATGACCAGTTGCTATAAATTCACAATTAAATTTATTTGCTTTTTCTAATAATACATTCCATTTAATATGAGTATTGCACATAATGCAAGGATTTGGCGTCTTCCCTAGAGCGTATTCTTTAATAAAATTATTAATAACATTATTTTTAAATTCTTTTTTAATATCTAATACAAAATGAGTGAATCCCAGATATACAGATAAAGATCTTGCGTCATTTATTGAATCCAAACTACAGCATCCTGTTTCTTTTTTAATATCTTCTTTAGAATAATCCCAGGTTTTCATTGTGACTCCTATTACTTCATAGCCCTGCTCGTGCAACATAATAGAAACCATAGAACTATCTATTCCTCCGCTCATAGCAACCAACACCCTGCCTTTTTTACTCATTTTTTAATACTTTTTTATTTCATATTAATTTTTATGTTAAAATAATTAAATATTACAATTTTTACATAATTATTTAAATTTAAAAAAAATAAAAATTTATTTAATATTTTAAGATATCATTAATAGTATAAAACTTTTTTATTCTTTTTTTTATTCTTTTTTTAAAAAAAATTTCTTTTAAAAAACTTATATTATTTAATATTTTTTTTTTAATATTTAAAAAAATAGAATCAACATTTTCATAAATACCAACTTTTGGCTCACTAATAACTTCATCTATAAAATTTAAATCCAACATATCTAATCCTGTTAATTTTAATACATCAGATGATCTTTCTTTATAATTCCTATTTTTCCATAAAATAGATGAACACGATTCTGGAGAAATAACAGAATACCATGAATTTTCTAACATAAGGATTTTATCTGCGACACCGATACCTAACGCCCCGCCGGATCCCCCTTCGCCTATTATTATAGAGATAATAGGCACTTTTAAACTAAACATTAATTTAATATTCTTAGCTATTGATTCTGCCTGGCATTTTTTTTCACCAATTAATCCAGGATAGGCACCTGGCGTATCAATAAAAATAACAATGGGTTTATTAAACTTCTCGGCTAACTTCATTAATCTTAATGATTTTTTATACCCTCCTGAATGAGGCATGCTAAAATTTCTATATTTTCTTTCTTTTATATTTCTTCCTTTTTGATTTCCTATAAACATTATAGATTGCGATCCAATAGTGCCAACTCCTCCTATTATTGCGCTATCATTACTATAGCATCTATCTCCATGTAATTCTATAAAGCTATCTGAAATATTGTGAATAAAACTTGCACAACAAGGTCTGTTTATATATCGAGATATTTGAACTTTTTGCCACCTTGTAAGATTTAAATATATTTTATTTTTTTCTATTTTTATTTTTTTTTTTAAATTTCTTACTTTTTTAATTAAAACTTGAAAATTGTAAAAATTCTTTACTTTTACATTTAATAATTCTTGTTTCAGGATATTTAAAGTTTTTTCAAAATTTAAAAACATATTTAATTTATTTTCTTTGCAAACTAAAATTAATAATACTATTTTTATATTAAGGTCTGATAGTTCAGTTGGTTAGAATGCCTGCCTGTCACGCAGGAGGTCGCGGGTTCAAGTCCCGTTCAGACCGCCATATAAAATATAAATATAAGTTTATATCAAATTATATATACAACAATAGTATTAATTATAAAACAACTTACTGCCATTCTATATATTTTAATATATGTTTATATCAAATTATATATACAACAATAGTATTAATTATAAAATAACTTATGTCATTCTATATGTTTAATATAAATATGCATTTATATCAAATTACACACACCGCAATAATATTAGTTATAATATAACTTACTGTCATTCTATATATTTTAATGCAATTAAGTTTAATTCAATTTAGATTAATTCAATTTAGATTATTTTTGTAGAAAATATAAATTAATTTTATTGGCAACTACCTACTCTCCCGCCTTATCAGGGCAGTACCATTGGCGCTATCAATCTTAACTTCTCTGTTCGGAATGGAAAGAGGTGTGTCACTGACGCTTTTGTCACCTTATAAAATTAAAAATTTTAAAAAATTTAAAATTTAAAAAAAATAAATAATAAAAATATAAAAAAACATTTCGGGCTATTAGTATTACTCGGCTATATTATTTCTAATTTTACACCTGTAACCTATCAAGGTTATAGTCTTTAACCGCCCTAAATAGAAGCCTCATCTTGAGGTTAGCTTCGCACTTATATGCTTTCAGTGCTTATCAAAAATAAACTTAGCTACTCAGCAATGCAACTGGCGTCACAACTGATAGACCAGAGGTTTACCCAATCCGGTCCTCTCGTACTAGGATCAGCTCCACTCAAGCTTCTTACGTCCACAATAGATAGGGACCGAACTGTCTCACGACGTTCTGAACCCAGCTCGCGTGCCACTTTAATGGGCGAACAGCCCAACCCTTGGAACCTGCTTCAGCTCCAGGTTGTGACGAGCCGACATCGAGGTGCCAAACCTCCCCGTCGATTAGATCTCTTGGGGGAGATTAGCCTGTTATCCCCAGAGTACCTTTTATCCTTTGAGCGATGGCCTTCCCATATAGAAACCACCGGATCACTATATCCGTCTTTCGACCCTGCTCGACTTGTTTGTCTCACAGTCAAGCACCCTTATGCTATTATACTCTAAATACGATTACCATTCGTACTGAGGGTACCTTTGAAAGCCTCCGTTACCTTTTTGGAGGCGACCACCCCAGTCAAACTACCCGCCTAACAATGTATCTTTAAATAAAAAAAGATGAGATAATGTATATATAAAGGGTGGTATTTCAAGGTTGACTCCTTTTTAACTAGCGCCAAAAGATCATAGCCTCCCACCTATCCTACACATTATATATACATTAACAATATTAAGTTATAGTAAAGGTTCATGGGGTCTTTCCGTCCCATTGCGGATAAGCGGCATCTTCACCGCTACTTCAATTTCACCGAGCTCTTGACTGAGACAGTACCCGGGTCGTTACACCATTCGTGCAGGTCGGAACTTACCCGACAAGGAATTTCGCTACCTTAGGACCGTTATAGTTACGGCCGCCGTTTACTGGGGCTTCTATTCAATGCTTTAGTTAAAAAATAACCTAACAAATTCTATTAACCTTCCAGCACCGGGCAGGTGTCAGGCCTTATACTTTATCTTGCGATTTTGCAAAGCCATGTGTTTTTGGTAAACAGTCGCCCAGGTCTCTTCGCTGCGGCCTTTTATTATATAAAATACAATAATTAGGCATCCCTTCTCCCTAAGTTACGGGACATTTTTGCCTAGTTCCTTAGTCAAGGGTCACTCGAACACCTTAGGATACTCTCCTCGACTACCTGTGTTGGTTTGCGGTACGGATAGCTAATAAAAAATAACGATTAGAGGCTTTTCTTGGAAGTATGATTAGGTTCATTATCTAATTTCCTAAAAAGGATCATAGTACTATAACTTTCAGCAAATATAACGGATTTTCCTATTATATTTATACCTACAAGTTTTAACCTTGATTTCCGTCACAAGGCAGAACTTTCACTCCTTCGTCCCCTCATTTCTATTATCAGCTAGTATCGGAATATTAAACGATTACTCATCGACTTCACTTTTCAGTTAGATCTTAGAATCCGACTAACCCATGGATGATTATCATAGCCATGGAAACCTTAGTCTTACGGTGTAATGATTTCTCATCATTATTTACGTTACTTATGCCTACATTTTCTCTTCTAAAAAATCCATAAAAAATTTCTTTTTTACTTCAGCTCATTTAGAATGCTCTTCTACCCCTTAAATTATTAAAAAATAATAAAATAAAGTCATAGTTTCGGTATTATGCTTTATGCCCGCTTATTATTGATGCTTTTTCGCTTGACTAGTGAGCTGTTACGCACTCTTTAAATGAATGGCTGCTTCCAAGCCAACATCCTAGCTGTCTTAGCAAATAAACCTCCTTAGTTCAACTTAGCATATATTTAGGGACCTTAACTGATGATCTGGGTTCTTTCCCTCTCGGATTAGGACCTTAGCACCCTAACCCTCTCTCCTGAAAAACAACTAACAGTATTCGGAGTTCGTCTAAATAAAATAAGATTTGACTCCCTTTTATTCTATCGGTAGCTCTACCCCTGATAGTCTATTATTCAAGGCTGCTCCTAAAAGCATTTCGAAGAGTACGAGCTATCTCCTAGTTTGATTGGCCTTTCACCCCTACCCACAATTCATCCAAAGATTTTGCAACATCTAATGGTTCGGCCCTCCACATTGTTTTACCAATGCTTCAGCCTGATCATGGGTAGATCACTAGGTTTCGCGTCTAATTCTTTTGACTAAATTGCTTTATTAAAACTCGCTTTCGCTTCGGCTCCTTTTTTTGAAAAAATTAACCTTGCCAAAAAAATTAACTCGTAGGCTCATTATGCAAAAGGCACGCTGTCATTTATATAAATTTTAAAGTTTATACAAACTCCAACCGCTTGTAAGCGCACAGTTTCAGGAACTTTTCACTCTCTTGTTCAGAGTTCTTTTCACCTTTCCCTTACGGTACTTGTTCACTATCGGTCTCTCAGTAGTATTTAGCCTTACCGGATGGTGCCGGCAAATTCAATCAAAATTTCTCCAGTTTCGATCTACTCAGGAGCTAAATAAAATTACAGACTTTTACCTTGACAGGACTATCACCTTCTATGGTTTATTTTTCCAAATAATTTAAGTTATTGTATGTAATTCTTATGTTTTTAGTCCTACTACCCCATTTTAACTAAAAATCAAAATGGTTTGGGCTTCTCCGCTTTCGCTCGCCACTACTTACGGAATCACTATTGTTTTATATTCCTCTGGTTACTTAGATGTTTCAGTTCTCCAGGTTTACCTCTTAATATTATTAAGATGTTTTAACTTCATTAAAACGGGTTGCCCCATTCGGAAATCTACGGATCTATTTGTATTAGCCAATACCCGCAGCTTATCGCAGCTTATCACGTCCTTCATCGTCTCTGAGAGCCTAGGCATCCTCTATGCGCTCTTAATTGTTTTTTTATATTTTTAATATTTATATTTTTTATCTTTTAAAGATCGTTGATATTTAATTTTTTATTGAGTTATAAAAATTTCATAAATATAGCTTTTATTTTTTTATATACAAATAAAATTTAAATTTTTTTATTAAAATAAAAAAATAAATTAAATTTAAAATTTTAAACATATTGTAAAATATTAAATATTAATTATGAAAGTTTATTTAGATAACGCATCTACGACAAAACTAGATGACAGGGTCTTGGAGTCTATGAATAGGATAAAGGATATATACGGAAATCCATCGTCAATACATAAATATGGAAGAATAGCAAAGTGCATGATCGAAAAATCTAGAAAAAAAATTGCAGAAATATTAAATATTGAACCATCTGAAATTTTTTTTACATCTAGTGGTTCGGAAGGAAACAATATGGCCATCAATGGCATAGTAGAAACTTTTAAAATAAAAAATATAATTACATCCCCAATAGAGCACCACACAGTTCTTAATCCAATAAAAAATATTTCTAAAAAAAAAAAAATTAATTTACATTTTTTAAAAATACATCAAAATGGAAATATTAATTATAATAATTTAGAAAAATTATTAAAAAAATATAATAAATCCATGGTAAATATAATGCATATAAATAATGAAATTGGAAATATAAATAAAATTGAATTAATAGGAGATATGTGCAAAAAATATAAATGCATATTTCATTCAGATGGAGTTCAGTCTCTTGGATACTATAATTATAATTTTAAAAAATTAAATATTGATTTTTTAACAGGCTCTGCTCATAAATTTCATGGCCCAAAAGGAATAGGGATAATTTATATAAATAAAAACAAAAAAATTAACCCATTAATTTATGGTGGATTACAAGAAAGAAATATAAGAAGCGGTACTGAAAATATATCAGGTATTATTGGAATTAGCAAAGCTCTAGAAATAAGCTACAAAAACATAAATAAAAACAGAGAATATATAAAAAAATTAAAATATAAAATGATTAAAGATTTGAAGAAATTTATACCAAACATAGGATTCAATGGGAATACCTTAGATTCTAAAAATAATTCATACAAATTACTTAATATAAATTTTTCCAAAATTATAGATATTAAATCATTTTTATTCAATTTAGATATTTTAAATATTTTCGCTTCAGGAGGGAGTGCTTGCGCTAGCGGTATTAATAAAAATTCTCATGTATTAAGTGTGTTGAAAAAAAAATCAGGAATAAGATTTTCTTTCAGCAAATACAATACAAAAAAAGAAATTAATTATGCAATAAAAAGCATTATTAAATTATGTAAAAAAAAAAATATTTAATTATTCTTCAATAAATAATTTGCAAAAGATAATAATTTTTTTTCTTCAAATACATCTGACATTATTTGCAATCCCACAGGCATTCCTTTTTTATCAAAACCATTCGGGATAGATATTGCAGGAATTCCAGACAGTGATGCCTGAACTGTATATAGATCAGATAAATACATTGCAATTGGATTTTTTATGTTTTCTCCTATATTAAATGCAGTTGTCGGAGTTGTTGGAGAAATAATAAAATCATACTTATTAAAAATAAATCTGGTTGTTTTTTTAATTAAATGTCTAATTTTCTGAGCTTTTAAATAATAAGAATTATAATATTTAGAGCTTAAGACAAATGTACCTAGTAAAATTCTTCTTTTTACCTCTCTGTTAAATCCATTAATTCTTGATTTATAATAAACAGAGCTTAAAGCATCGCTATTATTTTTATAGCCATATCTTATTCCGTCAAAACGAGAAAGATTAGAACTTGCTTCTGCAGAACTAAGTATATGATATACAGGAAGCATATAATTTAATAAATTATAGTCTATTTCATCTACTTGATATCCATTATTTTTTAAAAAATCAATCTTCAATAATGTTTTTTGCTTAATATCTTTATTTAAATGCTTATGATTTATTGCTTGTTTTATATAAGCAATCTTATATTTTTTGTTTGTAAGATTTATATATTCAGTGTAATTATCAACTTTAACAAAAGAAGAGGTATTATCTAAACTATCATTACCTGAAACAACTTCCAGTATTTTTGCACATTCTGATATATTTTTTGATATTATTCCTATAGTATCAAATGAGGATGCATAAGCTATAAGACCATACCTAGATATCCTAGAATAAGTAGGCTTCATTCCAATAACACCGCAAAAAGAAGCAGGCTGTCGAATCGATCCACCAGTATCGCTTCCTATAGAAATGCAGCACATTTTTTTTTGAACAGAAACTGCTGATCCTCCAGATGATCCTCCGGATACTTTATTATTATCAATAGGATTCAAAACTGGACCAAAAAAAGAATTTTCATTAGAAGATCCCATTCCAAACTCATCGCAATTTTGATGACCTATTATTATTCCATCTTCTTGAATAATTCTATTAACCAAAGTTGCATTAAACTTAGATATAAATCCCTTTAAAATTTTACTACTTGCTTGAATTGGATAATTTTTATAACATATAAGATCTTTTAACCCTACAATAATACCTGATAACTTTTTTTTTTTTATTTTTTTATCTATTTTTTTTGATTTAAAAATTGCATCTTTGCTATATATATTAATAAAAGCATTAAGATGTAAATTTTTTTTAATTGAATTTAAATAAAATTCTAATTTATTTAAACAAGAAAACTTATTTTTTTTCAAAGAAATAATTTAAAAAACTAATTTTTTAAATATCAATTCTTTTGTCGATTTCAGACTTTGACTTTGAAACTTCATCACTAACTTCTTTAGTTGCATCTTTAAACTCTCTTATTCCTTTGCCTAAACCTCTTGCTAATTCAGGAATTTTTTTAGCTCCAAATAGTATAATTAAAATGCAAAGTATCAACATAAGCTCGCCGCCTCCAAGCCCTCCTATAAAAGAAAAACAATTAAACATTTGAATTTAATTTAATAATTCAAAAATAAATATAAAATTAAAATAACTAAATTTTTATAAAAAATCAACTTATTAATTATAAATAATTATAACTATGTTTAAAAAAATGTCTAAAAAAAATAATATATTTAAATATCTAGCAATTTCTTTTTTTATTATAATATTAGATCAAGTAGTTAAAATATATATATATTTTAATGTAGAGGCAGGAAGTTTGGGCGAAATTCAAATTATAGAAAATTTATTTACAATACATTATATTACAAATCCCGGCATTGCCTTTGGAGTAGAACTGCCATGTAAATATGGAAATTTTTTTATAACTTTTTTAAGAATAATAATAATATCAATAATAATATACAATTTCTTGAATTTAAAAAATAAAAAATCTAACAATAAAAAATTACTAGGACTATCTTTCATAATAGGAGGGGCGATTGGAAACACAATAGATAATATATTTTATGGTTTTTTTTTAAAAAACTCTCATTCAAATTTCACTTGGTTTAATGGCCAAGTAATTGATATGTTTTATATTAATATATATGAAGGATTTATACCCAAATATATACCAATAATAGGTAATAGTTATTTTTCTATTTTTCCAATTTTTAATATGGCAGATTTATTTATTACAATAGGAGTGTTTATAATAATTTATATCAAAGAAAAATAAATTAATCCTTTTCTACTATATGGCATTTTTTTTGACTCAAATCCTCTGCTATATATTTAAATTTAATGTTTTTTTTAATTAATCCATTGTTGTATTTTACTGTTATTTTTTCATTTCTCTTAATAATTTTTATATTTTCATTGATTTTTCCTGTGTTGTTTATTTTAAAATTTTTTAAATTTTTATTTTTTTTATTTTCTTTGTTTGTAATTATATTTTTATTAAAAATTATATTATTCTTATTAAATTCTATATATGATTTTAATAAATTAGAAATAATATCTTTATTTATTTTAAAAATAAACTTTTTGAATAATTCAAATGCTTCTAGTTTATAAATTACTAAAGGATCTTTTTGTTCATAAACAACATTTTGTGTAGATTGTTTTAGCTTATCTATTTTTAATAGATGGCTTCTCCAGTATTCATCTATAACATTTAAAGTAATTATTTTCTCTAAAGAAAATATAACAGACTTACCATTTTTATTTATAAATTTTTTTAAATTAATTGAAATATTAACTTCTTTTTCTTTATTCAAGAAAGACGTAAATATATAAGTTAATGTATTGTTAAAATTTTTATAAATTTTTCTAATTTTAAAAAAATATTTTTCTTTAATAAATTTATTTTTCAGATTATATAAGTAAAACACCTCCTTGCAAACTTTATTCAATAGCTTCTTGTTTTCTAATAATAAAAATTCTTTACTATTAATTCTGGTTAAAATTCCAAATAAAGTAAAAATATTTATTTTAAACTTTGAATAACTGGAATTATTTCTATTATTTAAAACAATATTTTTTATAATATTATGAAGAATATTTAAAATATCTAAATATAATTTTTTACCAAAAAGCGCATTATATCTTCTTTTGTAAACTAATATTCTTTGAACATTCATAATATCATCATATTCCAATAATCTTTTTCTAATAGAAAAATTATTTTCTTCTACTTTTTTTTGGGCCCTTTCTATTGATTTATTAATCATAGAGTGCTGAATAACATCACCTTCCCCAAGTCCCATTTTATCCATAATAAAAGCTATTTTTTCAGAACCAAATAATCTCATCAAATTATCTTCTAAAGAAATAAAAAATTGAGAAGATCCAACATCTCCTTGTCTTCCAGATCTACCTCTTAATTGCCTATCAATTCTTCTTGATTCATGCCTTTCTGTTCCAATGATTGCCAGCCCTCCACTTAGTCTGGATTTTTCTGTAATCTTAATATCAGTCCCTCTTCCTGCCATATTAGTTGCAATAGTAATCATTCCAGGTTTTCCAGCATTTGCAATAATACTAGCTTCTTTTTGATGATTTTTAGCATTTAAAACTTGATGGTCAATTTTTTTCAACCTTAGCATTTCGCTTAATAACTCTGAAGTCTCCACAGAGGCTGTTCCAACAAGAATTGGCCTTAAATTTTTTTTTAGTAAAATAATTTCATTTAAAATAGAGTTGAATTTTTCTTTTTTTGTTTTATAAATTTTATCTTCTTTGTCCGTTCTGATATTTAATTTATTAGTAGAAACAACAACAACTTCTAAATTATAAATCGATATAAATTCCTCTGCTTCAGTTTCGGCCGTTCCTGTCATTCCAGAAAGCTTTTTATACATTCGAAAATAGTTTTGCAAAGTAATTGTTGCGTATGTTTGGCTAGTTTGTTGGATTTTTGCATTTTCTTTTGCTTCAATAGCTTGGTGTAACCCATCTGCATATCTCCTTCCATCTAAAATTCTTCCAGTTTGTTCGTCAATAATTTTAATACTATTATTATCAAGAATGTAATCTATATCTTTTTCAAAAAGGGCATAAGCTTTTAATAATTGATCTATAATGTGTATTTTATTAGATTTTTTAATATAATTTTGAATAATTTTTTCTTTTTTTATTATTTTTTCTTTTTTTTCAATACCTTCTTTATCTATACTTAAAATTTTAGAATCAACATTAGGTAGTATAAAAAAATTTATATCTTTTGATAATTTTTTTATATAGTCAATACCTTTGTCTGTTAAATCTATATTATTATTTTTTTCATCTATAGTAAATAATAATAAAGAATCTACTTCTGGCATCATTTTAAAATTATCCTCCATATAATAATTTTCTGTTTCTTGTAGTATTTTTTTTACCCCTTTTTTGCTTAAATAATTAATTAATAATTTATATTTTGGCAAACCTCTGTACGCCCTGAGCAGAGAAAGGCCGCCTTTGAATATATTATTTTTAATTATTTCTCTCTTTGCATCTTCAATAAATTCTATAATTAATTTTTTTTGTAATCCATAAATTTCATTAATTATATGATTTAAATTATAATATTCATATTCATTTTTAATTTTTGAAGGACCAGAAATTACCAGAGGGGTTCTTGCGTCATCAATTAAAACAGAATCAACCTCATCAATTATTGCAAAATTATAAGAATTTTGTATTAATTGATTTTTATCCATAAGCATATTATCTCTGAGATAATCAAATCCAAATTCATTATTTGTTCCATAAACAATATTAGATAAATATGCTTGTTTTCTTTCTTTGGAACTAGGAATATAATTATCAATACAATCTACAACAAGTCCATAAAATTCATATATCGGAGACATCCATTCACAATCTCTAGAAGATAGGTATTTATTAACAGTAACAATATGAACAGAATCTCCAGATAAAGCATTCAAAAAAGCTGGCAATACAGCTACGAGGGTTTTTCCTTCACCAGTAGACATTTCAATAATCTTACCTTGATGCAATATTATTCCACCTATAATTTGCACATCATAGTAAATCATATCCCAATAAGTTTTATTATTAGACACAATCCAATTATTATTCCAAACAGCAATATTTTTTTCTATTTTTATATAGTTTTTTTTTTTAGAAAATTCTATATCGTTAGAATTTAGTTTAACTTTAATGAAATTATTTGTTTTAAATCTCCTTGTTGTTTCTTTAATAATGGCGAAAACTTCTAATAAAATATCATCTAATATAATTTTTAATATATTTTTATATTCTATTTCAAGATTATCTATTTTTTTAAATATTTCTTTATTATTTTCTATTTCTTGTAAAGAAAAATTATCATTTATTTTCTTATTTAAAAAACCAATTTTTAATTTTATGTCTTTTGTTTTATCCTGTATATATTTTTTTAAAAGAAAAATTTTACTTCTTAGCTCATCATTACTAATATTTTGAAAACTATCAAATAATTGATTGATTTTTTTAAGCTTAGGTAAAATTAATTTTATATCTCTATCGGATTTTGTTCCAAAAAAATTTTTAATAAAGTTAAGCATAGTATTTTTATTTTTAGAATAAAAAATTAATATAATTTTACTTATATTTTTAATTTTTTAAATTATTAGTAAATTTTATACAATAATCTAAATTGATATTTAAGATTACTTTTTACATTAATTTAATAAATTAATCATTTAATATTATTTTTTATGTTTTACTTTTGCTGATTTTCCATATTTTCCACGTAAATAATATAACCTAGCTCTTCTTACAAATCCTTTCTTTTTTAGCTCCACCTTAACAATATTTGGAGAAGATGTTGAAAATATTTTCTCAACTCCTATATTATTAGATATTTTTCTTACAGTAAACATCTCGCTATTTCCTTCGGATTTTTTTTTTCTAATAACTATACCTTCAAATTGCTGAATTCTCTCTTTATTAATTTCTTTTATTTTTATATAGACATTAATTGTATCTCCTACATTAAATTTTAATAAAAAAAAATCTTTTTTATTACAAATATTTTCTACTAGTTTTATTGTATTGTAATATAGCATAATAATAAATAATATATTTAAAAAACAAATATAAGTATTATTTTTAAACTTTTTGATAATATTACATACTTATAAATATTTATTATTTTTTAATTTTAAAAAAATGAAAAATATACGAAACTTTTGCATTATTGCTCATATTGATCATGGTAAAAGTACAATTGCAAATTGTTTATTAGAATATACAAAAACAATACCTGAAAAAAACAATAAATTCCAATTACTAGATAATATGGATTTGGAAAAAGAGCGCGGAATTACAATTAAAAGCCATGCAGTTCAAATGAACTATAGAGTAAACAATATAAATTATATTCTTAATTTAATCGATACCCCAGGTCATACAGATTTTGCACACGAAGTCTTGAAGTCTATCGCTGCTTGCGAGGGTGCATTATTGCTAATTGATGCTAATCAAGGAATAGAAGCACAAACTATTTCAAATTTACATCTTGCTACAGAACAAAATATAAAAATTATACCTGTAATTAATAAAATAGATATTCCAAATATTAAAATAGATAAAATTAAAAACGAAATAAAAGAATTAATAAATTGCAAAGAAGAGGATATAGTCTTAGCAAGTGGAAAAAATAAAATTGGAATAAAATCAATCATAGAATCTATTATTAATAATATTCCACATCCAATGGGATGTATAAATAATAACTTAGAAGCTATAATTTTTGACTCTGTATATAACCCATTTCGAGGAATAGAGATTTATTTTAGAATATTTAATGGATTTATCAAAACAGGCGATAATATTAAATTTCTTAATACAAATAAAAAGTATGAAGTAAATGAAATTGGAATATTAAAAATTAATAAAAAACCTCAAAATATCATCAATGCAGGAAATATTGGATACCTTATTACTAAAATCAAAAATCCAAATGAAATAAAAACTGGAGATACTATAGCTCATTTTGATAAACCAATGAATGAATCAAAAAAAATAAAGGATATAAAACCAATAATATTTACAGGGGTCTATCCATCTATAAACTATAGTTATCAAGATTTAAAATCTGCAATCGAAAAACTTAGCCTTAATGATTCATCTTTAATTTGGGAAAAAGAATCATCATCAGTTTTGGGTCTTGGATTTAGGTGTGGATTTCTTGGAATATTGCATATGGATATTTTTGAAGAAAGATTATTAAGAGAGTTTAAGATAGATATTATTAAAACTATACCATCAGTTCAATTTAATATTCTCAATAAGCAAAATCAACTTAAAAAAATTAAATCTCCATCTGATATGCCGCCGAAAGATCAAATTCAATATATTAAAGAACCAATTTCAGATGTAAATATAATAACTAAGGTTGAATTTATAGGAAATATAATAAAATTATGTATAAATAAAAGAGGTTTTTTAAAAAATCAAATTTACATAACTAATACTAAGATAAAATTAGTTTTTGAGATGCCATTGCTAGAAATAATATATAATTTTTTTGATCAATTAAAAAATATTTCCAAAGGCTATGCATCCTTGGATTACAAAATTAAAGGATTTTTAAAATCAAAAATGGAAAAGTTAGATATATTGATTAATGGGAAAAAAGTAGATTCACTAGCTTATATAATACACAGCACAAAAATATATGAATTTGGTAAAAAATTATGTGAAAAGTTAGCTGAATTATTGCCTAAGGAAATGTTTGAAATGTCAATACAGGCTGCAATTGGAAATAAAATTATTGCAAAAAGAGTTTTAAAAGCAAGAAGAAAAAATGTTTTAAGTAAATGCTACGGAGGAGATATAACAAGAAAAAGAAAATTATTAGAAAAACAAAAAAAAGGAAAAAAAAAAATGAAACAAATTGGAAAGATAACTATAACTCAAAATATTTTTTTATCTATAATGAAAATAAATTAAAAATGGCTATTCTTTTGGATGGTAAGAAAATTGCCAATCAAATAAAAAAAAATATTTTAAAAAAAATAAATAATATAAAGCTAATTAAAGGTAAAATTCCAGCTTTAAGTATAATATTAATAGGAAATAATACCCCAAGCATCAAATATGTAAAAAATAAAATTAATGCATGTAAGGAGGTCCAATTTAATTATAAAATTATAAAGCACAATAAAATTAATGAAGAAAAACTACTGAATATTATAAATAAGAATAATTTAGATAAAAATATTACTGGATTAATCATACAGTTGCCATTGCCAGATAATATTAATGTCAAAAAAATAATTAATAAAATCAATTTAAAAAAAGACGTAGATGGTTTGAATTTAATTAATTACGGAAAAACAATTTATAATTTTTCAACATACATACCTGCAACACCAATGGGTATTTTGGAATTACTGAAAATATATAAAATTAAAACAGAAGGCAAGAACTGTGTAATAATAGGTAAAAGTTATATAGTGGGCATGCCGCTAAATATCTTAATGAATAAAAATAGCTATCCAGGAAACTCAACCGTGACAATTTGCGATAAACTAACTCAAAATATATCTTATTTTACAATAAATGCTGATATTTTAATCATTGCGGTAGGTCAGCCGGAAATTATAAAAAAATATATGATTAAAAAGGGGTCTGTAATAATAGATGTTGGAATAAATTATATAAAAAATAATAAATTAAAATTTACAATTAAAGGCGATGTTGATTTTAAAAAAGTATCAGAAAAATGTAAATACATAACCCCTGTTCCGGGCGGAGTGGGCCCAATGACAATAGTTTCATTATTACTAAACACATTAAAAGCATCTAAGTAAAAAAATTTATTTTAAATTTTAAATAATAATTATTATTTAAATTATTAATTATTAATGATCCTATTTTAATATTAATATTTAAATAAATTTTATTTTTGATAAAAGGATAATTAAAACTTGAAGTTATATATATATCTTTTATTTGATTTTTATTTTTTAAAAATAATATTTTATTATTGTATTTATAGAATATCTGAACATAATTAATTGATATTTTAAATTTATCTAACTTCAAGAAATTTTTATTTAATTTAAAAACCCCACCTAAAGAAATTTTAAAATTTTTAAATTTTTTTCTAGTAAAAAAAAATATATATTTATTTTCATTAAATTTATTATAATAATTTTTATTTTTTATATAATTATTGTCTTTATCAAATAAATTCTCCGTATAGTAATTTAAATAAATTAAATATTTTTTTATTTTTTCATATGAAAAGCCTAAAATAAAGATTGATGGATATTTTAGATAATTTAACTTTTTAATTAAATTTTTTTTATTATATATTTCGAATATATCTTTTTTTTCATTTATAAAATATTTAATTTCTATATTTTTGTGATATTTTAAAAAAAAATCTTTATTAAATATTTTAGATTTAAATTTATACATCAATATAGTAGAAAAAGAATAATTTTTATTTATTTTTTTTTTATATAAAAAACTTAGTGTCAAATTGAAATCATAAAAAATTTTTTTTATAATATAAAAATTATTTATATATAGATTAATATTTTTATATGAATTTTTTAAAGAAAATATTGATTTTTTTTTAATCTTGAAAAAAATTTTTTTATAAGATTTTTTATAATTTTTAATAAAATTTATATAATTAAAATTAGATATTTTTTTTTTATTTTTTTTAAAAATTATTTTTTTTTTTTTTACGATATTTTTTTTCGAACTAAAGCAAAAATTATAATTTTTATTAATATTTCCTACTAAAATATTACTTTTAGTTAAAAAAAATATATTTTTAGTAATAAAGATATTATTAAAAAAATAAAATTTTAGGGTATTGCTATTGTTTCTATTTTTTTTAAATTTCTTATTATCAAAATAAAAATTATAATTTTTATTTAATTTATTTAACTTTAAAATTCCTATTTTAAGTTTTACTTTAGAATTATTATATATAAAAAAATTTAAATTTATTAAATTAATATTTAAATTTTTAAATAAAGAAAAATTAATTTTTAGAAACTTATTAACAGAATCAAAGTTATGATTAAATTTATCAATAACAAATAATGAATTAGTTTTTGATTTTTCGTACTTTTTTGACTTTGAAAAAGCACCAAATATTAAAAAAATAAAAAAAAAATAAAAAAAAAAGAAAAATATTAAAAAATTATTTTGATTTTTATTTAACATAATATTAAAATATAAATTTTTTAATTGTTACAATAGTGTTAATTTAAAAAAAAATATAAAAATTTTTATTCACTTTAAAATTAAAAGTTAATATTTTAAAAATGAAATTAAAAAAAATAATATTTAAAATATTATTATTATCTATAATAATAATTTTATTGTTTAATAATAAAAATATAGATTATAAAAAAAATAAAAAAATAGTTTATACCAATATAAATAAAATTAAAAAAAAAAAAATATATAAAAATAAAAATAATTTATCGCTTTTATTGATATTTCCATTTATTATATTATTATTTATGATTGCAACCGGGCCGATATTTTATCAAAATTTTTGGCATAAAAATTATATCAAAATATCTATACTTATATCTATATCTATATGTATATATTATATAATTTACCTAAATAGTTTGTTTAAAATTTTAATTACATTAATAGAATATATTCAATTTATTTTATTGATATTAGTTCTATATATATCATCAGGGGGAATTTTTATAGAAATTAATAAAAAAATTAATAGTAAAATTAATTTGTTAATATTATTTTTTGGAAGTTGTATATCAAATTTAATAGGTACTACAGGAGCCTCTATAATACTCATCAGGCCGTATATTAAAATAAATAAAAAAAATATAAAACCATATCACATAATATTTTTTATTTTTATTATTAGTAATATAGGAGGAGGATTGACTCCGATAGGGGATCCTCCACTATTCTTAGGATTCTTGAAAGGCGTGCCATTTTTTTGGACATTAAAAAATAATTTTCTACCATGGGTTTTTTCCTTAACAATACTTGGGTTATTTTTTTATATAATTGACTTTAAAAATCACGTAAATATAAAAAATAAAATAAAAAAAGATAAAAAACCATATATATTAATATATGGAGGTAGAAATTTTTTTTGGTTAATAACAATAACAATTTCTATATTTTTAGAAAATAAAATATTTCACTTTATTCCAGACATTAAATACAATAATCATTCAATTTCTTTTATCAGAGAAATAATAATAATTTTAATTATATTATTTTTATATAAAAATGCAAATAAATATGCTTTTAAGAAAAATAAGTTTAATTTTAAACCATTAGAAGAAATATGCTTTGTATTTATAGCAATATTCATATCTATACTTCCAATATTAGAAATAATTAATAATTTAGCGCAATCTAATAAATTTATAAATATTATAAATTATAACACATTGTACTGGAGTACTGGATTGCTTTCTGGCTTTCTAGACAACGCACCTACTTATCTTAATTTATTAAATGCGATAATGTCAACTTATGATGCCAATATTCATAATGTAGAAAATGTTAAACTTTATACCAAAGGAATTTATTCTATAAATAATATCTTAGAACTAAAAGCAATATCCATTGCTTCAGTATTTTTTGGCGCACTAACATACATTGGAAATGGTCCAAATTTTATTGTAAAATCTATAGCAGAAAAATATGGAATTAAAATGCCATCTTTTTTTGAATATATTATATATTTTTCTATTCCATTTTTAATGCCAGTTTTAATAGTAATTTGGTTGTTATTTTTTTATATAAATTAAATTAATGAAAAATATTATTAATAAAATAAAAAGTAGAAAATATTATTCAATATATATATTAGAAGGTAAAGAGGAATACTATATTAATATAATACTAAAATATATTAAAAAAAATAAAAAAATTAACATAAATATTATTGATGGAAAGGAAAAATGTATTAAAAACATAATATTAGAAACAATACCAATAATTTATAAAAAAAAAATAATAATAGTAAATAATTCAGAAAAAATCGAAGAGTTTAAAAAAAAAAAATTTCTTCTAAAAAAATATATAAAAAAACCAAGTTTTTTAGTAATAATATTTATATTTAAAAACAGTACGGTATATAAAAGAATAAAAAGTATAAAAAAAAAAAATATTTTAATAATAAAGATTAAAAAAACATACAATAATCAATTATTTAATTGGATAAACAATTATTTAAATAAAAAAAAATTAAAAATTAAGCAAAA
>Ga0209092_10000053_pt1 | contig 91897 bp, 88 predicted proteins | sample FraStrMetagenome_FD_187446 | JGI IMG/M metagenome (GOLD analysis project Ga0209092, IMG submission 187446) | Marine eukaryotic phytoplankton communities from Arctic Ocean - Fram Strait ARC3M Metagenome (SPAdes) (version 2) | ecosystem: Environmental > Aquatic > Marine > Oceanic | place: Fram... | reverse complement strand
CACATTAAGTATCTGTTATATATATATATTCTAATACTGTGGTTGCTTGACTAATGCGTCTGTTCATACTGTTTTCGATAGAAGATTCAAATAGTATGTAGCTAATTTTTTTTTACACATGCGTATAATAAATATTTATTATAAATGATTTTTTTTCATTATTTATAATAACAGTTTGTTGTATTCTATATTTTTATTCTATATTTGTCGCATAAATAGTCACTAAAATGGATGTGTTTACCGAAGCCATTTTTAAAATACAAAGATGGTTTCCATATCAGTTTATTTGTATCAAATATATACTGATCGTTTGTATGTAAATGATCATTATGAATATAAAAATCATGTGGAAGAGAAACCTCTACATTTGAGCGCGTTTTACATTTGTAAATAAATGGAACTAACGTTTTCAATTGACTATGTTCCATAATTGCTAATCGGTTTAGTAAGGCGATGTTCATGATATACTATATATATAATTGAATGTTTCTATATTATTTTCTATATAATTTTATTGCGTTCATATAATAGTTCCATTTCCAGTGTAAAACTGAAATCCATTTTATTTAAATCTATAATTTCTCCGAATTTATCCAATAACCGAATATGTACTTTTTTCATATTCACTGGTCCATTGAATCGTCTCGTCTTTATTAAACTATTTCCATCGTTCTCATCTACAACCAGATTCAGTTTCCCATTAACCATTGGTATCTTTGCCAATACGTTTTCATCCATTGTTGAATCTTCAAAAAAAATAATATTTGATTCGTTCTTATTATATTGGTAATCATTCAAACAAAAATAAATGTATCTATCGCCTCCAGCATCAAATATTCCTTCGCTCTGTATTGCCTCGCTAATTTCCAAATATTTGCCCAATCTAAAACCAAGTATCCAACCCATTGTATTCATAATATTATCATTATCGTCGTCCGTAAGATAGAGTGAGAATTCTATAGGGGTATCACCTATATCATGAGTGTTTACCAATTCAAAAACGGTTTTAAAATTATATTCGTTAATCGAAAATTTTATATAGCGAAGTTCATCAGGTCGTTGCGATTCATAAAAATATTCAGTATTCAAATAATGAGATATTGAGTCGCAATCGTAGTTTCCATCGGGGATAACAATAACAAACGCAGTACATTTACCTCCTATTTTTATTTCCATTTTAAACGTATTATTGTGCTTTACATGTGAAAATAAATACCATGAGTTAGGTACTTCAATGGAAGCCAGACGCAATGCTACTATATTTTTTACTTCAGACGGAAAATGATACTGAAAATCACAGGGATTTGTCGTATAGTATTTTGTTCGGAAACAACTATTCAGATGAAGATTCTTCGTGACAGTAATTCTTTTTATAGAATTCAAACTGCTCGATACTACCGGGTTATCAAATGTGTTTGTATAATGCGTATCATCCTGCGTTTCATCGCTTATTATAGGCCTATGATGAGGTGACTTTGATGACTCTTGTTGTTGCTCTAATACTTTATATAAAATATCATTTTTGTCCTCTTTGAATATTTTATGGATCAACACTTCATTATTTTCTTCCTTCTCAAAATTCGGAATCATTCGTATTTTACTTAGAAAATAGGCATCATCGCTTGGATTAGGGAAATAAGAGGCGTTTAATAATAATTTTTTAGATCGTACATCATAAAGACAATCTACTATTTTATATGCTTTGCTATAAAGATCAAAAATAATCGGATCTAATTTAGAATTATGTGGATGTAATGTAAGAACTGTCTCTTTACATTTTAACAAGTCCGTCTTTTTATAATTATATTCTAACTTGAATAGATGTAATATATCATCTATATCGTAGTTATATATATTCATATCCGATTCATCCATACTATATAATAATTAATAATATTATTATTATATAATTGTTACGGTATATTAGTGAAAATGTATGTCGCCTATTAAATATCTAAACTTAATAATCGTATCCTTGACATCGCGATTCGGATTCTTAAAAATAATACTCACTTTTAACACATGATAAATCGAATTTCCGTCTGGATCCTTACCGGAAGGCAAGGCACCTTGTGATAGCAAGAGCTTTTTCACTTCGTTCCAATGTAGCGCAGTTAGTACTGAACACGAATTAATATCACATATAGAATCAATACACGCCAATTCGCGCTCTAATTCCATTCTACATGTTAAATCGAAACATTCTCTGGGTACTTCAAGGTCCTCTTCTAAATGACCGAAAATCGTATTTAATAGATTGAATCGCATATTATTGACTGTTCTCTCTTCTGGACTAAAAGAAATGAATTTTCTCATATCATTAGGCTGTTCTGATCTACACAAATTGCTATCTAAATTGAATACTTCTCCGTCTAAAGCATAGAATATCCGTCTAAATATCATAGATGAAATAGGTATATCATCTAATTCGACTACATGTGCTGTCTCTTTTAATTCAATGGGGGACAATACATGACCTAATGCTGCTACATCGATCACTTTTGTATAGTCACTATAGCAGTTACCGTTATCTTTGGACATAAGTGTATTTGTATTATAGACACATAAAATTTGCTACTTTTTATCCAGTACATGTTCGTTTAACTGGGTCTTAATTTTATCAAATGTCATATTTTCACAGCGAATTAATTGTTGAATATATTCAAGTGTATCGTGATCATAATTAACACCTTTCTCCGGTCTACCAATAATTAGATTATATACTTCAAATTCGGGTTTTAGTTTAATCATTTTGGTTCTAAATACTATTGTACCTACGTCATTTCGTTTACCATATAATTTTTTCTCTAAATCAGTTACATCGTTGTGCTCGATAATAATCGCTTCAGCCATTGTAATTACATCTCTGTAAAACGCAATATCTTTAAATATGACATGGGTTGGATTATTGAAATAATATATTTTGTAATATTTGTCATACATTTTTTCTAATTGTTCTTTAATTATTGAAATAATAAATCGATTCTCCATGACTGCTGCCCATTGTTGACTTATTATGGGAAATAATATCGTTGCCATTATTTGCATTTTTACTTTATATAATTCTGGCGGCTCAGATGTATTATCTGTTTTTTTACTTGTAATATGATTGTTTTTTTTTCCTGTTAAATTATTGGACCGATAATTCGATTTTCCAGATAATGAAAAATTTCCATTACAATACATAGTTACTTTATAACAATATTAAATAAAGCCTATATAATAAAAATTATAGTACTATTTTTATTATATTATACCACATAAATCTTGTAGTAGGTTTACAAATTTATTTATTACATTATTGTTTAACTTAGAAGAAATTCAAAGATGGCAGTATAATCAATAGTGACTGGATGATCTGAAGAATTGGTTTGTCCTGATTTAGATGTAATTTTATACAATGATTGAATTTTATCATTAGCCTCAAGAGGAATTTCAGTAGGCTCGTCTAAGGATTCATTAAGCATAGCTACTTGAACAGTATTGAGGTTGGCGATGCTGACCACAGCATTGTCATTAGTACCACCAACACCACCTACTGCTTCTCCAGGACCGACAGCGGATGCGATTGCCTCGTCTTTCAAGAATTTTTTGGTTACGAAATCTGAAGCTGCGCCTATTGTGTATTCGTAATCAGCACCGTGGAAATGACCGGCTTGGCCGTTATTTCTAAGAAATGTAATTTTATCACCATTTCTAAAACCAGAACCAACTGCGGCCTTTACTATCGATACTAATTTACCATCAGTCATGTTGAGGGTGAATGTTGCACCTATACCTTGTCCGTCGGTTTTCCAGTTGCCAACAGATGTACCCTGAGTCACTGTTACCGTACCATTTGTACCAACAGCGGTAAGATCAACACTTGGTAAATTAGCAGAAATACCTCCGGAATGCATCAACATTTGCTCAGTTACTTGAAATTTTATTTCAGTGGAAGTCGCACCTAAAGTAGTAGCAGGAACAATAACAGTATCACCACGACGATATCCAGAACCATGCTTGGTAAATATAACCTTAGAAATAGCAGACTGTAATGGACCATTGAGAGTAACCTCAATTTCGGCACCTTTTCCATGATGAGATGATTGAACGGCTATGCCAGTATAAGGGGATCCAACCGAAACAGTATACAATTCACCTGCGCCACCGCCGCCGCCAGCGGTTTTGACTGCGGCCAATAAGTCAGAGTGAGATACCAAATGACCAGCAGTGGCACTGCCAGAAGCACCAATCATATTGATGGTTAGAGTTACTGAAATTGCCGCTGAATCGGTTCCCAATGCTCCGGCAGGAATTCTGATTAATTGACCAATAACATAATTAGAACCAGGAGTGGTAACATCAACAGCAGTTATAGTGTTATTAGTAGCGCCTCCTACAGTGACAGAAACTACCGCTCCAGAACCTTGGGGTGTTTGAAGAGCGACCTTAGTATATGTTTTATTCGCAGGTACGGTTGTCTTGAGACCAGTTGAAAGTTTTACTTTAATCGCGGCTAATAAATCACCATTAGCTCCAAGTTGTAGAGTATTACCACCACTAATCATTGCATCGGTTAGTTCTATTGCGACAGCCCCCATATCAGCGAATACTTGGTTAGCAGTAGGTGGGGTGATTGTCAATATATTTCCGGCAGTGTATTGATTGCCAGCATTGGTTATCACCACCTCAGTAAGAGTATCACCAGTTGAACCGTTAGCTTTGAGTATTAGTGCGGCTTCTGTGGCACCAGTACGGGCGGTACCAGAACCTTGGGCAGTAGTGGTTGATAATCCAGTTGCTTCGATAGCATTCAAAGCAGTTCCGTAAGTAGCAAGCGCTGTTGCGTTATGAGCTCCGGAATTAGAGTTACCAATAAATCGTGATTGGAATGCGGTCAATAATCCAACATTATTTTTAAATCTGTTACCGATAAGCATAGCATCCTTTACAGTGAATTCTATTATAGGAGAACCAGTTCCTAATGAGCCGGCAGCGATACGCAACACATCATTTATATTGTAACCAGAACCTATATTGTTAACAGTTACAGACTCGATAGTGAAATTTGTAGAACCAGCCACATCTACGTCAAATGTTGCTGGTATGGCGGGAGTGGCTGATATCCATACTTGAGGAGTGGCGCCGTTAAGACGTTTTACTGTAGGTGTTACGGTATAAATCCCACGTACACAAGCTTGGGTACCAGCGTTGTTAGCAGCGACTTTCATTTGATCTAATACATATTTATTGCTGGGTTGTACAACGCCATCGAGATAAGATGTTGGTCTAAAAGCCCCTTCGTTTTCTTTTGTCATACGATGGACGGCACCATTGGCATCAGTTTCTACAGTAACTTCTTTTGTTACACCACTTGTTGCTCCTGTAAACAGAACAGCAGTATGTATTTTAGAAGCGTCAGGAGGGTTGGGGGCAGTTACCTTATATTTAAGTGCGAAACGTTCAGATTTTTCTAACATAAGAGCATTTACAGCTTCTTGTGATGCTAAAGCGTTCGTGCTTTGTTCAAACTTAAAATGTAAATTATCACATGCTTCAACATATTTATCCGATAATTGTTTTTGATTATTGAACAAATCGGCAGAATGCTCGGAACCAAATATTTCTTTTGAAAGTTGTCCTAAAAAAGCGGTATTTGGGCGTGTATTAAGTCCGAGTTTGCTACCTACACCAACAGTGCTTGCAGGCATTACTCCTTTAGCGAGAGTGGTAAGATCAGATGGTGCGACCGAGGGATTACTTACAATACTGCCTGGTTCATTAGTGGCTCCAGACATGTGACTTGTTTTAAATTTCAGAGCGGCTTGAAGTGCGGTCAAATCAATAGTTCCTGCGTTAGCAGTAGGTACAATTGGAACGGTAGTAGCAGGCAAAGGAACTTTAGAACCATTGAATTCTGCTAATACGTCGAGTTGGTCGGTGGCATTTAAGCTGCTTAGATAGATAGTAGCCATTATACTATTATCATATAATTAAAAAAAAACCGAATATTTTATTTTATTTAACCTAAATGTTTGGGTAATTAAATTATTCTAAATAAGAGCAAACTCAAATATAGAATTGTAGTTAATATTAATATTAGCACCTCCGGCATCTTTCTGTCCGGTATGCGAATTAATTTGATATTTAATTTGAATAATATCATTATTTTCAATAGGAACTTCAGTACTTTCATGTAGGGTGCCATTAAGAATTGCAATTTGAACAGAATTAATGGTATTTGAACCAGTTGTAAGAGTAGACAGATTATTGGTGCCACCGATACCACCTAAAGAACCTCCTGGTCCGGCGGTTGAATTAATAATGTCTTCTGGAACAAAATTAGTAGTTAATCCATTGGTTATCGTGAAGGTAATTGGAATACTGCCAGATCCCAATGCGTCGGCTCCGATTGTAATTGTATCGCCAATTTTATATCCATATCCTGAGGTTACTGCGCTAATTGAAGAAATAGAACTTGCACTGTTACCTCCGACCAAAATACTGAATGTTGCTCCAGATCCTGAACCATTTGTACTGGTTACGCCTGATGAATACGCGCTACCGTTCGCAATAAGTGTTGTACCACCACCAGTAGCGTTTTGTACAGAGCTAAGTAACGCATCAGAAACAAGCGAAATTCCCCCAGACGCAAGCAACATTCTATCAGTTACTTGAAATGATAATGCGGTCGAAGTATTACCTAAACTTGCTGCTGGTATAGTGACTGTATCATTTGTGCGATATCCAGAACCATTATTCGTAAAAGTAATGCTGGAAATACTTGACGCACCAGTTCCAGAAGCAACGACAGTTATTTTTGCATTTTTTCCGGGAGGATGTATTGATGTAGAAGGAATGTTGGTATAATCGCCTGCTACTAATGTCAATATTCCCCCACCAACAGTTTTAAATTCGGATACCATATCAGCATGAGATCGTAACGCAGATCCGTTAATCATATTGCTGGTTAGAATAATAGTAATAGCGGATGAGCCGGTTCCCAATGATCCGGCGGCGATTGTAACAGTGTCGCCTATAGCATAACCGGAACCGGGCGTAATAACATTCACGGTTGTAATATTGGCGTTGGATCTATTAGTTGCAACAATGCGAAATGTTGCTCCAGTTCCATTACTGGTTGTGGTAGTAAGATTAATATTAGTGTAAGTATTTGGTATAAGATTGGTTCCTCCTGCGGAGTTTTGTATAGCAGTTAACGTGTCTGGATGAGTGCTCATAAAGCCGCCATCAGATTCTTTAATCATGTTGGTAATAGTAGCATTGTCTACACCTATTTCTACGGTGACTGGTTTTGATACACCAGATACTGATCCTTTAAACATAACTGCACTGTGTGTGCCTGCGTCAGCATCGGTTCCGTATTCATATCCAATTCTATATTTTAATCCAAATCGTTCACTTTTTTCCAACATAAGAGCGTTTACCATTTCTACGGATGCGTTAGTACCAGTCATGTCTCTAATAGTGGCGTTTAGTAATGAACATGATTCTTCATATCTTTCGGACAAGGTTAGTTGATTATTAAATAAGTCACCAGCGAGTTTAGATCCAAAGACTTCTTTTGCGAGTTGTCCCAAGAAATTTTGGTTTGCTGATGTATTAAAGCCAACCGATTGATTCACACCAACGCAGGTTGATGGTGTCATTACAGATTTAGGGAAGCCGGTAATATTAGATGTTAGACTATCAATAATATTTATTGGTGTATTGGCTGTTCCGTTAGCCGGGTTAGTTTTAAATTTTAATGCTGATGCGAGGGAGGACCTGAGAATATTGCCGGCGTTTGAAGTAGGTACCTTTGGAACACTTGTAGTCGGTAATGGTGTTTTAGCACCAGAGAATGTAGCTTGAATCATAGAATTATCAGTTGCATCTAATGTGCTTAAAAATATAGTTGCCATTATACATAACCCGTAGTTTTTAAATTACATAAATTTATATGCCTAAATAGGCTATATTTATATATATCATAAATATAGCCTTATATATATGTAAATAGACATTTGATAATGTCATATAATATGATTCTTAATACGTAAGTGTATTTTTAACGTATTCTGGCAATGATTTCTGCTAACAAATCGGGTACAAAAATGTGATTTTCTGGGTAACCGTGAATTCTGATATATTCTTTAATTTCTGGACGAATATTGGCAGTAACATCTAATTCTGTAGATACTTCAATAGCAGGTCTTAATCGTGGATGTTGTAATAGGTGGATTTTATCTTCTAATAGTTTTATTTTGGTTATAGCATCACCTAATTTATTTCTACTATTTTGTGCACCCTGTATTGCGTTACCATAAAACATACGATTATTTTCGTATAGCTCATCATTTTTGGGGTCACCTGATGAATAAATATTATATTTATTATGTCCCTTTCCATGTTCAATTTTAGTTTTATACAACTTTTCAATAACTTTCTGATAATTATCGGAATGTAATAGCACGTCCAGTTCGTCTTCATCATTGGAATAAAATGCTTGTAAAATCTTATTCAAGTCCTCACCGACGTTGTCATATAGATGCATGAAGTTATCAACAGTAATACCATCATTGGTAGGGTTATGATTATGATTATCGCTACCACTATGACTATGAGAATCAGTGTCAGAATGAGAATACGAATTAGTGTCAGAATGAGAATACGAATTAGTGTCAGAATGAGTATGACTATGAGAATCAGTGTCAGAATGAGAATGACTATGAGAATCAGTGTCAGAATGAGAATCAGTGTCAGAATGAGAATATGAATCAGTGTCAGAATGACTATGACTATGAGAATATGAATCAGTGTCAGAATGAGAATATGAATCAGTGTCAGAATGAGAATATGAATCAGTGTCAGAATGACTATGAGTATTGTTATTTGGTAGATGAATGTGTGAATTATTTTTAATCAGTGACACTAAAATATCATTTAATTGGTCAACAGCATGAGTCATTTTATCAAAATTATTGGAATGGTCACTATTGTCATTATAGCTTTTGGCGAATGTATTATTATTGTGGTCATGATTATTGGAATTATTGTTATTGTCATTATAGCTTTGTGTGAATGTATTATTATCGCGATGATTATAGTCGTTGTTATTATGGTGGGCATAATTATTGGAATGACTCATTCTATTATAACTTGATGGGTATTTATTTATGTAAGTATGATGATTTGGATGATTTGGATGACTTGGATGATTTGGATTATGATTATGATTAGAATCATTCATATAACTGGAATTGTTATGGTGACGATTATGATTAGAATCATATTTATCACTATAATTAGTGCAACTATAACAATTATCGGATTCATTTCGACCAGATAAGTGCTGTGATCTATGATAAGGTATATTTGCGTGTGTTGTAGGTGATGATATACGTTGTTTATTATGAAAAAACCCAAGTTGTCTATTAATGGGAGGTATATCGGTATAATTAATACTATTTTTACGCATGTTAGAGCCGCGTGATTGTATCTGTTTATTACTACAATTACAGTTTCTATTATTACAACAGCGACTGTTATTTGAATAATTATAAACTAACTTCATAATATATAATATATTATGATATAATATATTATAATTTTTGATATATAATTGTATTTTTATTTTTTGTTATAACGTCTTGCCACTTGTTGTTCTTTTTGTAATATCATGACATGCATTCTGGCATTAATTCCGCATCCTAATTTTATTTTAGGAGCCAACTCATCTTTTTCATAACGAATGTAAGGTAATAAATCTGGATCTATTTTTTTATGTCTTGGAAAAACAGAGAATGATTTCATTTGTGTCTTTGATGCGCCTATACATGAAGTATCCATATTTTTAGAACAACGCGTATCACTATTTGTCTCATATTTTAAGAAATTATATTGTGCAGGATATATTACTTCATAATCAGCACAGCGACAATTGCCGAATGGTGCATTGCACATTTTAATATCTGGTGCTTCATTAATGGTATCACATTCGCCAAGTTTAATTTTTGCAGGAAACTGAAATTGCTGTCCCATTTTTACTTTAAATATGTGTCCATGTTCATATAACGTAGGATTGTCACTGACGGTTGTATCAGCGGTTTGCTCAAAGGGTCCATCCTTATAATAAGAACAATTTTTAGCGTACATAATAAGTTCATCGCTATATACATGACTTTTAAGTCCATCGACGATTCGTTCGGGAATTTGCGAGCTATGTTGAATACAAAATCCATATGCGTTATCGCATGGACTATCTTGTAATCCGTTACAACAATTATTGCGTTTTAAATCATATGTTTGAAATATTTTTACTAAATCCATAAATGTAGAATAATCTTTAAAATTTGTGAATTCAAGCGTGTTGTAATTTATTTTGAAATTTATATCTTTTTTATTGAAACATTTATTGTGTGCATATTTCATCATTTCGGTGGACGCGCGTTTTTTACTCAATTCAGAGCTATTCATTATTTCTTTATTTGTAAATTGTCGAAACTTTCTCCCCATTACATAATGTTTATATTTTTTAAATCCCAAAACTTAACACACTTAAAAATAAAATAATACTATAGATTATAATGCAGATCTTTGTTAAGACTTTAACTGGTAAAACAATTACGCTTGAGGTTGAAGCGAGTGACACTATCGATAATGTAAAGCAAAAAATTCAAGATAAGGAGGGAATTCCACCCGACCAACAAAGGCTGATTTTTGCTGGTAAGCAACTTGAAGATGGTCGCACATTAAGTGACTACAACGTGCAAAAAGAAAGCACACTTCATCTCGTACTCCGGTTAAGAGGTGGTGAAATGTAATCTCCTGATATATATTGTAATATAATAAATTACATAAATAATTTATTATATAATATAATAATGGATAAAGATGCTAGAATAAAAGAGCTAGAAGAAGAAAATGAAAAGTTAAAAGAACATCTAAAAAAATATACAGCACCTTCCTGTAAAAAAGCATATTATGAAAAAAATAAAGAACAAATATTAGAAAAAATGAAATCAAATCCTGTATCGTCAGAAAAACGAAAAGAATATGCAAGACGAGCATATTTAAAAAAGAAAGAAAAAATGAAGGATGCTCAAAAAAATGAGAATATTTAGGAATTATGTATTATCAATGAAATAACATAAAAATAAAATATCTAATATATATAAAATGGAAAAAACGTGTATGAGATGTAACGAAACAAAAGAGACTTCTATGTTTTATAAAAATAAACATAAAACAGATGGATTGCAAGGTTATTGTAAATTATGTATGAAAAAAGAAAATAAAAAAAATTATATAAATCATAAAGATACTTGGGATGAACGTACTAAAATATATAATAAAAATGATTCTAATAAAAAATATAGACGTGAATGGGCAAAAAATAAATATGATACTAATGAAGAACATAGACAACAATGTATAAAAAATGCGGTTAATTACGAAAGAAAAATGTTAGATACAAATATAGAATATAAAATAAAACATGTATTACGAACTCGTTTATGGCACGCCTTAAAAAATCAAAAAGCAGATAAAAAATACAGAACAAAACAACTAACAGGTTGTGAATTACCATTTTTAAAAGGATATTTAGAAGCCAAATTTGTTGAAGGAATGACTTGGGAAAATCACGGAGAATGGCACTTGGACCACATAAAGCCATGTTGTAGTTTTGATTTAAAGGAGGAAGAAGAGCAAAAGAAATGTTTTCACTATACAAATTTGCAGCCGTTATGGGCCGCCGATAATTTGTCAAAAGGAGGCAAATATGAAGCGAGTATTGAGAATTAGATTGAGGCTTAATAATTGTATAATGAAAAAATAGCATAAATATGTTTTATTATATATTAACAATAACATGGAGCCCTCCGCGTTTAGAATAAAAGAGTTGAATGGCGAACTGCTTCCTGAGCCTCTTTTGATTGAAGATAAGCGCCGTTTTGTGCTTTTTCCTATCAAGCAGACTGATATTTGGGAGATGTACAAGAAAGCCGAATCTTCATTTTGGACTGCTGAAGAGATTGATCTTTGGGAAGATCATAGAGACTGGAATGATAAGCTGACTGATAATGAGCGCCACTTCATTTCTCATGTGTTGGCCTTTTTTGCCGCTTCAGATGGCATTGTTAATGAGAACCTTGCACAAAACTTCTCGAGCGAGGTTCAATCAGCAGAAGCTCGTTGTTTTTATGGTTTCCAGATTGCGATTGAAAATATTCATTCTGAAGTGTATTCTCTGTTGATTGATACGTATGTGAAAGACCTTGACCAGAAAACCCACCTACTGAATGCTATCGAAACTGTTCCTTGCGTGGCAAAGAAAGCTGAATGGGCGTTGACATGGTGCTCTCGCGACTTGGCATCATTTGCGGAGCGCTTGGTAGCTTTTGCGGCGGTTGAAGGTATTTTCTTTAGTGGTTCTTTCTGCGCTATATTCTGGTTGAAGAAGCGCGGCTTGATGCCTGGTCTTGCGTTTTCTAATGAGCTCATCTCCCGCGATGAAGGTATGCACTGTGATTTCGCGTGCTTGCTCTACAACAAGCTTGTGAATCGCTTACCACAGTCACGTGTTGCGGAGATCATCGCGGATGCGGTAAAGATTGAGTGTGAATTTGTTAGTGAAGCTTTGTCGGTGAACTTGATCGGTATGAACTCGGATATGATGCAAGAGTACATTAAGTTTTGCGCGGATAGGCTTATGGTGGCACTGGGTTATGATAAGATTTATTTTGTTACGAACCCTTTCGACTGGATGGATATGATATCACTTCAAGGCAAGACAAATTTTTTTGAGAAGAGGGTGTCCGAGTATAGTAAAAGTGGTGTAGGTGTAGATGCTGATCAGCAAACCATTACATTTGATGAGGATTTTTAAGAATTATATCATAAATAAAATATAAATACGTGAAATTTATATTTTATAAAAAATATTTATATAATATTTTATACTTTGGTCCATAGGTCGTCGACCAGTCCATATTTTAGACAGGTGTCAGCGTCCCACCACAAATCGTGTTTTAGAATTTCATTGAGTTCTTTCTTGGGTATACTGGAGTGTTCTTTGTAGATGGTTCTAATTTGTTCCATGAGGCGTTTATTATTGGTAAAGTCATCTTCCAATTCGCACATTTTGCCCCATGATCCAGCAGATAATTGATGAACCAGCATATATGCGTTGGGTCGCATGAATCGTTGTTTTCCAACAACACTCATCAAGGTTCCAGCGGAAGCGGAAGCACCATCAATAATAGTGATTACATCAACTTGACAAGCTAAGATAACATCAATCGCAGTAAACGCAGCAAAGACTGAGCCACCAAAAGAACTGATATGTAAATAGATAGGAATTGGGTCAATGCACAAGGTATTCGCCAGAGCCATATTGTCTTGTTCTACTTCACGTATAAGCGTGGTTAGAGCGAATATGGAATTACGAGTGACTTCAGAGTAAAAATAAATGTGATTATTCACCTTTGTTATTTTTTGATTATCTTTGTCAATAGCGCATGTTTTAACTTTTTTTTCAGATCCTTCCTTTTCCTCAGCCTCTTCTTTCTTTTCCTTGATTAAGAATACATCTCTTGCACGATGCGAATAACGCGTTGACATTATACATAACATTAGCGGGTGTGTTTATATTATATTAATATATTAATATTATTATAATAACAAGATGTATGATTTTATCGCGAAATTAGATGCAAGGCAACCCATTATACCAAAAAATCCTATTTTAAAAAGGCAACCAAATATTTATATAGAAGGTGCATCAGGTATGGGATTGGCGAATAATTTATGGGGTCTTGCTCTAGCGGTATATTATAAAGAAGTGTATAATTTGAATATAGTTCTTAGGAATACTGATTCTATTTTGTATGGAACGAGTAATAAATTTGGTAGAAAAACATATAAAACGGAAAACGGAAACATATTATCTTATAAGGATAGTTTTTTTAAAAAAATGACATTTTGTAATGAGATATATGAAGACGTGGATGTATTAGTGAATAATTTTACAAAAAATAGACCGGTCCCTCGTAAAAGTATTTTAATACGGGGCTATTGTGCAAATATAAATTTGTTTCACGAAATCCATAGTAAAATGCCGAAATATTTACATTTAAATGACCCAAATACAATTAATTATGTTAGAAATAAATATAAGAATTTGAGCAATGGGATTATGATAGGAATACGAAGAGGACCTGACGGTGGTTTCAAGAAATTTAATAAGGACGCATATAAAAATGCGTTAGATAAACTTGTTAGTATGAAGGTTGATATTAGCAATTTATTTATTTTAACGGATGTACCAGGTGCATGGGAAACTATAATTGGTTTACAGAGCGAGTATCCGGCAACGGAAATCAATGAGGATGATTATACGCAATTCATAGCTGGTATGATGTGTAAACATTATATAATATCAGAGAGTTCTTATCATTGGTGGGTGGCATATATGGGAATAGTAAATAATTCAGATAAAAAGGTACTATATTTCAATAATTCAGACTTAACTACACGCGAATTAACTATGAACAATTGGATTGGAGTAGATTGGTAAAGTACATAAAAAATTGATTTTCAATAAATACATTTAATTGTTTCAAATACTTAAACTGTAACTGACGTATAATGTCGACAATTGATATGGAGCCGATGGACTATGAGGAAGTAGATACTCTTATTGAAACCATGCGTTCACAAAATGAAATAGACGACTACGTGTTTCATGATATTTTGCCGAATTTTGTAGTGCAAGCTCGTAAGAAGAGTTTGTCATTAGACCCACGTTATTTTCCAAATGATAGTTATAATATCAGTGGCAATGATATACTGGAACCATGCGCGGTTGATATTTCAGAAGATGTGGCATTGTTGGAAAATATGAGAGGAAGATGTGCTGATATAGAAAAAGAATTACATGAATTAGAAATGTCTTCTCAAAAGGACAATGAATGTCCTGTATGTATGGAAGATATTACTGGTAAAAGTTATTTTACGGGTAAGTGTGGACATAAATTTTGTTCGCCATGTATAGTTGAAAATATGTGTGTAAATAAGCAAACAGGTAAGAAATGTCCGATGTGTAGGCAAAATTTCATGTAGTAAAAATATGGATGGGTTGTGAAATAATAATATTAATTAAAAAAATCTTTTTATTGTCATAATTTATATAAGTACAAATCAATATGTCAGATAAAGATAATAATATAATCATAACTTCATTAAAAACAATATGTTTATTACCTGAACCAAGATGGTCAAAATTATTAGGCGTTCCGAATCAGTATCATGATCCTTGGCCAGTGACCCTTTCTAAGAAAAATGTGCCAGAGTTTGATAGTGAGGCGTTTGAAAAATATTATGATCATAATTTTGTGTATGATAAGTTATGGATAGCGGAAAGTCAAGGAATAATGTGTGGTAAAGTAGAGACATTGGCAAAACATCCGCAAAAATATTTAGAGTATCCTATTTTTATTAAACCGCGATGGGGACATAAAAGCGCGTCAAGTAAAAATTGCTATAAAATAGATAGCTATGAGGAATTGAGAACATACACCCATTTAGAAGAAATGATATGGACTGAGTTTATTGACGATAGAGAGGAGATGACAGATTTTTTTGTGCATAATGGTCGCATCGTATATTACATTACATATAAATACAGTAAAACTCAAAATGGCGTGGTCGCAGACGAGTGGAAATATGTAAGCAATGACACCAAGCCACCAAGTAATATTGTGGATTGGGTTACTTCTAATATGAAGGGTTTTTCCGGAATTTGTAATGCGCAATATAGAGGTACTAAAATCATAGAGATATCATTGCGTCTTGGTAGAGGAGGTGCTTATATATACAGTACCAACCTTCCTGGTTTGGTCGAGAATATTAACGAATTGGTAATACATAATAAATGGGACTATACTAAGGCAGAGAAATTCAAATTTAGACCTTATTACGCGTTTAAATGTTTTACCACAGTTCCATTGATTTATATTCCTCCTCATTTTATGTTGGAAAATATAGTGAAAAAAAATAATTGTAAGGAATTTTATGAATATTATTTTGAGCCATCTGGTAAAGATGGGTTAGCATTTTTTCAGTTTTTAAATGAGGATTTTGAAACAGGTATGATAGTGAAAGAGCAAATAGAAACAATGACGAATCGTATGAATTATTTTTTCTATCTGACGATTTTACTTATAATATTGTTATTATTATTATGTAATAATTCGATATCACATAAATTAATTATATTTGTCGTGATTCTGTATATGACACGATTTTTAAATTCAGGTTATTCGATGGTCGGACTAATTAACGCACAAAAGCAAGCAGTATTCGGATGACATGTATGATAAAAATATAAAAAAAATAATAGCATTATTTTTATATTTTCAAAGATGTATAATAAATTATTCTTCAGAATTGAATAGGCGATTCATGATACGAACTTCAATCTTGTTCTCCTCAGGAAGCAGCAAGCGTTTGATCAACTCATTGTCTCGAAAGCGAACGCTATATGTTTGTTGAATCTTATTTCTACCTACACGACCCATAGCTTGAATACATTTTTCTTGCGTCATTTTTGCGCTCATGTCTTTTCCAATATAGCCATGACAGAACTGATAATTTGTGCCATAAATATAGTTAGAGGATGCGATAATCATGAATAGTTTTTGTTCTCGAGCCAACTCTTTCATGATTTCAGTATAATCAATACTATTGTGTTCAGTGAATACTCCAATTCCCATCAACAGCAGAATCTTCCAACTGTCATTCACGTTATCCAACTCCATAATTTTAATCACATGATGTTCGCTTATATTACATGTAAAGGGCTTTGAAGTTAATTTATCTTTAGTCCACTTACTAATATGTTCTTTTCTATTAGGAATAAACATATCGTGTAGTTTAATGACTTTTGTAATATTACGCATTTCGTCAATCTTTCTTCGCAAAGTCTTCATTTCAGGTGTAAATCTGTCCTTTGTCATTTTGTTGCTATCCTCACTAATGTCTAATTTATTCAACATATCTTCGAAACTGTGTTCCAATTTTTTCAACTCTTCGTTCAGTTTATTATTGAAAGCAATAGACTCATTTAGATCGCTCATTACCTGTTGTGGAATATTGGCGGTTTTAATACATACCTTTGCGACTTTGCTAATGTCTTCTGTTAAGAATATACTTGGTCCGTCAGTAAGAGTGTGAGCATCTTCCGTTACCATCTTGGTATTCGATGCGTAGTTCTTTTTTTTACGCGATTGAAAATGCTTGTAAATAGTGTCCCATTGTTCAATATCGATATTGTTTAAGATATCCAAGTAATACATCTTAACATTAGTCATATTGATATCAAAAATGGATTCGAAATAGTTAGCTACCTCGTATCGTTGGTTCGTAATAATGCCGTCAGTAACATTTGCGTATATGACAAAATCAATAATACTTTGAAGATCGAAATACCTAAGTAGTGTTTTATTTTGAATACAATGTGTTACGCTATTCATCAACTGTTCGCTATCTTTCCATAACAGATGAGGTAAGCATGTATAACAGTCCGCATCTGTAATAGGAATGGACTTTTTACAGTCATGACTTACAATTGAATGTACATTTCCTTGAAATCTTGACCGAAAGTCTGAAATAGTTTCACGTATCTCCTCTTCTTTAGGAAGAGTTGCTGATGATAAAACTACATTTCGAATTTGATTTTGTTGCCAATTTCTTTGTATAAGTGAATGAAGTTCGTGTTCTTCTTCGTCCATTGAAATAGTAGGTTCATCCCAGTAGGTAATAATGTTGTTAGTATCTGGCGTAAAGGACATCATATAGTACATAGCCGATATATATGACTTTACATCACAAATCATAATTTCTACTTTATCTCCAACACTGTTATCTACTTTTCGAATACCACCACTCCTCCAATCTACTGTATAATCAGTTGCGGCATAATAATGGAGTCGAATTCCACTTGCGTCATCGCAATTAAACGCGAGTGCTACTTTTTTGCCAATCGAAATAGCGGATTTTGCTAAGGCCAGACCAACATGTCTTGCGGCACAAATAAAGATAATTTTGTATTTATTGCTCAATCCGATAGGTGTGAGTGTTTTTCCGGTAGCTGTAGGCGCAATATATAATGTAAGACGCGCCTCTTCTGATGGCTGGTTAAATATTGAGAAGATTCTTCTCTGATGGTCAAATAATTTAATATCGCCATAATTGTTTAGATAATGGTTATTCTCAATTATATTATATCCGTTCTTAATTACATTCAAATAATTAATATCGCCTTGATATTTTGAGAAAATAGAATTGCAGTAGTCAACTAAAACGCTATTTTTGTTTGCGATATTTAACTGAATCATTTTGAACAGAGTATAGAAATGAGTTACATAATCATGACTGTTCTTCTGAATAGCGCGTGCCATTAGATTAATGATGTCAATTATAATAAATTCATAAATATATTTTTTTTTACTATCCAATGTAGAGTTTGAATTTTCAAGCTTCATTCGTGTCATTTTTTTAATAACAATTTTTTTTTCATTGAATACTGGCAAATCAATATCGATGGTTTTGTTCGCGGATTGTAAAGCGCTTACTAAATAATAATTGAATAGGAACGCATCAAGATGTTCAGATTTATCAATTTTAAGAATATTAAACAAACTTGATGTTTTATTGTAACTGACATTTGGGTCTGAGAACCCATTTTTGATAAGGAGCAAAATTTCTTTTTCTTCTTCTGAAACGGGAATTTCGATACTTTCCCATTCGAGCTTTGTTAGTTTAGACTGAGTGATTTCCATGTTTACTAAGTATGATTTATTTTATTTAAATTACTTTAATGAAAATCAATTTTTTTAGTAAATGCGTTTAATGCTTTATATTTTAAAATGTCTAATTCTTTCGAAGTGGTTTTAAACATTTCATCGCCATATATATCTTGTAAACATAACCATTCAAACATACCACCTGGATAAATGTAAACATTCGTAAATCCTAATTTTAGTAACTGATTGTATTTGATATAAATTGTTTCATCGCTATAATTCATTCCGTATATAATTATTAAAATAGTTTTGGATTCATTTAGAGCATTATTTAAAACCATTTCTTCCCCTTTGGAATGTAAAGTGTTTATAATTAGACAATGTTGATTTATGTCATTGAGAGTATTTAACAATATAAAATTATTCGGACTGTTTGTATTTAAGAGTTGAATAACATCCTCGTAATTTATTTTAGATAATGATTGATAGTTTCCCATTCAATTAATTATGCGTTTATATTTTATATGATTTTTTTGCGAAAAATAATTATATACAAATATTATATAATATGCCTTTTACTGAGTATTTTTGTGATGGCTTTGACTGCTCTGCTTCTGTGGTAGTGGCTACATTATATAACAATTTCGAAGATGCTCAAGCAAGTTCCGCAGCAGTAACAGATGTGTCTCAATGCTTACTTGAACTTGACCCAATTCTTTTAGATATGAATGAATTTAGAGAATTATTTTATCCTTCAGCAAGTGGCGCGTTTTCGCTTAATACAGGTCTGCGTGGATCTGGTGTAACATCATTCAATGAACAAACTATATCCGACCAAGACGGAACACATGAGTTTAATTTGATGGATTATATTTTATCATCATATGAATCTGAATTAAATATACAAAGAAATAATATTGCTCCTTTACATCTAATTCAGTTGCAAAAAGATCTTTCACGCTACTTTTCTATGTTTGATATTCGTGGGTCAACTTATTCTCTTAAATGGAATGAAATAGTGTCTGTTTTACAGCAATTAGGTTCTCTTAAGCATCCAGATGAATCAATACTATTCAAGATTGTGTTTAACTATAAGAACACCTCATTTTCACCTACTTCTCCTGTCCAGGTGGTATTCAACTATAAAGTAGTTAATATGTTCCCTAACTACTGGCAGTTCCGCGGTGGTATTCCCAAACAAAAGATTCATCCCAACAATCCTCTACGTGTTACTCCTCAATTTATCAAACGCGCCGATGGCACACTTATTAGCAGCGGTGCTGGATTTTCTGGTAGCAAGCATAATTATTCAATATGGACCCAAGACGCTTTTGGACAACGTGTTTTAGATGGAAACAGTCAGGAATCTGAATTAATTTCACGTTTTAAGAAAGAACAACGCAAAGAAGCATTAGATGATTTATTTGATTCCATGCTTGAGAAACCGTTATCAGACAATATCATAGATAACTGTTAATAAATAATAAATTAATGCCTTTATATTAAATATTTAAATTATTAATTAATATAAATGTTAACAAAAAATACAAAACATCGGTCATTTGTTGAGATAACTACCGATACATATAAGCCAATATCAGTAGAACAAACCTATGGGCTATCCGTTTCATCATTATGCAACGATTTAAAGTGCTATCAAACAAAGAATAGTATAGATAATGATACCGTTGTATTACAATTAGATCCGATTGCTATGTCTTATAATACGTTTAGGTCATTTTTCTATCCTAATGGAAGCAATGCGTTTAACATAAACCCAGCGAAAAAATCGTGTTACCAGATATCATTTAATCAGCAAACATTTTCAGATAGTGATGGCACACATACGTTTGATTTATTAGACCATATATTATGTGTTTACGAAAATAAATCTAAAATTTCGAGGAATTTAATACCTTCAAAGGACATGATAAAACTTTCAAAGGAGGTGAATGAATATAAATCATTATTTGATATATGTGGATGTGTTTCATCGCTCAAATTTGCGGATATTATAGATATATTAACTATAAATGGAATGTTACGTGTATTTGACGAAAGTATATGTTTTAAAATTACCGTAAATTATATAAACGAAAAATTATTCAATGAACCAGTAATAATAGACTTTCAATATTTGGTTAATAATATTTACGAAGAAAGTATAATATATCATAAATTATCGTTTACCTATAAATTAGATAACGCAATGTTTGCACACGGTACATATAGGATTACTCGTCCAGGAACATACGTACTTACTGAAAACATTATTTTCAATCCAAATAGATATGATAATAATCAGCCACGACCAGACCAAGCAAAAATGTATCCAAAGGCGAATGGATATATATTAGGATTTTTTGCTGCTATTACGGTTGAAACCAAAAATGTTATTATTGATTTAAATGGTTTTTCTATTCAGTTACATAATACTTTCAACTTACGTCAACGTTTTTGTGCACTAATTGAATTAGCCAGTTCACCATTCATACCCAAACAAGGTCCTGCTGATTTTGGATATTCAATAACATCTGCTTCCAATGTTATTATTAAAAATGGAACTCTGGGACAAGTGTCGCATCACGGAATTCATGGAAATGGATGTAATAATATCCGTATAGAAAATATTGAATTTAAAAATTTTGAGGTGGCGGCAGTATCTATTAATGGTGGTGTAAATATCACCGTAAACAATTGTCGCGTATTACATGTTAATAGACATATTGAGGTATTATCTACTTATTCGCACGCAAAATTTGGTTTACCTAAATTAATAGCAATAAATAAGAAATCGGATAAAGAATTGTTTTTACATACTCATTATGGTGATATTTCTCTACTCAAAATACAAGAAGATTTAGAGAATGCCATATCTAAATTTGAAAGTTATACTGAAATGAATTTTCCTACGACGGATAGCATATTCCATAATAAAACTGGACTATACGATGGTAATGTTTATGGAATGGTATTTAATTCATTAGGTGTTGTGGTTGGCGATTTTAAACCAATGCGCGATAGCAAAACAATTGGTAACCAAAATATTAAAATCAAGAATACAACTATTGAAAATATTATTTCAGATGCCACTGAAGTAGCTTCATTGTATAACAAATTAGATAGTAATTCAACCAGTGGATATGGAGGAGCGTTTGGAGGACCTGCTGGAGACGTATTTGACTTTTTAAATAATATAGATGAACATGGGTACTATAAAGGAACTATTATTGGAAATCTCCAAATGGCTATATGTAATTATGGAGATGACACATTGAAAGGAACGGGAAATATACCCGAAACATTATGTAAGGAATGGATTTTCAATAGAAGAAACATTATGGAGTATGTTGCGGTTAATAAACATGATACTAATAAGTTATATGCGGTAAATAGAGACAAAGATTCTATGAACCACACAATGAAAGGCAATATTGGATTATTTATTTCACAAGGAGATAAAGTGCTTATAGAGAATGTGCGTATATGTAACGTAGAAAATAAAAGTATTAAAGAAAAAAGAACCATGTCAACGCAAGCATTTGGTATTGCTATTACAGGCAGTAAAAATGTTACAATCTCAGATGATACTGTTGTGAAAGATATAAAGACTTCGTTTGGGGAAGGACATTATATTTGTTATATTAATATGTAACTTATAAAAATTAATCATATATAAATATGGAATAATTATTATATATAATATTATTAATATGTTTTATATTGCTCATAGGGGATACACTGAAAATTATCCAGATAATTCTCTACATGCTTTTAAAGAAGCAATTTATCACGGTTTTCAAATGATTGAAATGGATATTCAAATATGTAAAACTCGCGAAATAGTTATTTATCACGATGTTTCCATTGATAACAAGTATATTTGCAACATGACCTATGAGGAATTGAAACCATATAACATTGTAACATTAGTTGATTTTTATAAAGAGATTGATTGTTCGACAATAAGTGTTTATTTAGATTTGAAGGGGGGTACAGACCTAATTGAATCCTTGATAGGTTTTTTTCTTAGAGAGAACATAGATACATCGAACATTTATATAGCCAGTTTCAACTTCAAACATTTATTTTTACTCTCCTTTTACCAAAATAATTTGAACAGACTCGACTATAAAATAGGGGCTATTACCAGTAACGTATTTGATCGCCACATGTGTGATGATTTATTCAATACGCTGAATTTCATTTGTATAGAGTGGAGTATGCTTGATACTGAAATGATCTCTTGGTGTCGAAAAAAAAATATAAAGGTTTTCACTTATACTTGCAATAGCAGAGATTCGTATGAATGTATTATGAATTATGACGTAGATGGTATTGTAAGTGACATATTATTACCACCATTGAATCTATGAATGAAAATCGTATGTATCATCATAATAATATATACGATTTAGTAACTTGATACTACTAATTAAATTTAACTATAATTTCTACATCCTCTTTTTTGATGCTTTTCACTGCCGAAATGCTAAGCTCTTCGCGTTTTTTACGTGTTTTATTTGAACCGATTACTTCCTTATTCTTGGCTGTACTATTGCGATGATTCATATCAGCTTCAATCTGGTCATAATTATCTTCAATATATTTGACGACATCGTTTTCCAAAGCCCATCTAAAGAAATTTAATTGTCCGATTGTAGTCTGAATAGAGGTATTATCTTTATAGGGAATCGTGATTCTATCCCATCGACAAAATGGGTCAAAACGTTTTTTACTATATGCTTTTAATTTCAATTTATAGTCAAAATACACTTTGAATCTTATTTTATCATCATTCTTTTCAATATTATATACAGTATAATTCTTTTTAGCGTAGTTGGTTGCAAACCAATCGACAATGCGCAGTGATATTTTAGATTCACCGTTAATAATCTGCAACATATGTTGTAGCTTGTTATCATCGTCATAAAACTGAAGTAAATTATTCAATAACAACTCATTTTGCGTTGTATAACTTTTAGACATCTTAATAAATAAGTATCATAATTTTTAAGTTGTTTTATTCGTTTGAATTAATTATTCGATATTGTTATACACGGTATATATTATTTAATATAAATAATAAAAGTATAGCGTATTATATAATTAATGGGTTCAGAAATTTATTTTAACGATTCAAATATGGACTATATAGAATCCAATATTTTAGGACATGAATTTATACATGATTTCTCTATTGGAATTGTAGATCGTCTCGAAAAGCTCAATATGCGTATTAAAAAACTGAACAAAACTATAAAGTCGTCATTTGAACGACATATCAGTACAGAATCCGCAGGAGGTGGTAGAGAGAACGATATAAATTTACATACGTTGTTCGAAATAGATGATAATATTATACATATATGTACTGATATTATACGTATTTTAATAAATGAGAAAATCATACATGTAAACAAGGATAAGGTAAGAAAAGAGATATCTTTGTCCAAAGATGATATTATATTATTAAATGAGTTGTTGTCAAGTATTCAAGGATTTAGGTCTGAATTAATTGAACTTATTGATAATTTCACAGAGTCATCCACAATAGATACACAATTCGAATCGTATCAATCTAAATTTGATACATTAATTCAGCCACTTGATGATAAGCATACTGATTATATATTTGGTAAATTATTAACGAATGTGGACGAATCAATCGAAATTCCCGAGTTAAACGTATCGTATGATCGGTCATTTAATGCACAAATGGAATACGAAAATGTATTTATTGGAAAAGGTCGCCGTAACAAATTACAAACAAGAGAATTAATGCGAATCAAAAATCAAGTAAGCAGTTTTATTCACATATTAGATGCTCATAATTTTGGACCTACGAGTAATTATAATTCTGATAAAATCTCCGATTTTTTTCATAATAACGCAGGAAAAGTAAACTCATTCAGACACGCAGACAAGGTAAATAAGAATTTATTTACATATATGTCAAGCGATGATTTAATTTCCAAGAGAAATATGTTTATGCGTATTTACAATAAAGCCCGCATTCAGAAAATACTTGTTCATTTTAATTTATTAAAATCTGTGCGGAAAAGTGGCAATTTTGGTATAGAAAATATTTCAGATAATATTCATAATGAAGAATATATACAAGTAGAAAATATACAACTTATTGTTAAAAGAGAATCCAAACACGAAGGAGATAATGAAATTGTATATGATAATGTAGCAGGTCACTTAATGGATACTTTAATTATGAATGACAATACGTTTATAGATATATTAAGTAAAGATGAATCACAAAAATATGAAAATATATCTCATGCGTCGTTGTTATTTTTAAATTATTACTATGATGCGTTTATTCAACCAATAGATAATGAATGGGACCATAGACTTGCGCATTGTGCAATGTTAGATACTTGTATAATGGAACATAAGATGAAACTATTTGGCTATATTACAGATAATAAAAGTATGGCAGGTGGATTAAGAAAACCAAATATCGATATGATGCGTCATTTTGAAAAAGGTGAAGGAGTATTTACCAAAGATTCCTTACTTGAATCTAACATATCTATAGCAAATAGTAGTATCCAAGAAGAAGACGACATGGAAACAAGTTCACCTTCTTATGAAATACATCATGAAAATATTTGTTATGCCTTTTATGCGTGTATACAAAAAAATAAGAACGAGACAGTTGCTAAGTTGTATGATCTATATAGCAAATTATATTTCATTTATTATAATTTGATGAAAGATAAGATGCATCCTATGGATATAATAAATTCAAAACAAATTGAATTTTTATTAAAACTGGGGTTCATAAACGAATTTAAACAGAATGATTACATTCTCTCTACTATGGAATGTGTACCTCTATATTCGAATACTCCATTTAAAGCAACAAAGAATAAAATGACCGGAGGATCAAGAAGAATATTATCTCGAAATCGAGATATATCTCTACGTGAACTGCGTGTTATTAAGAGAAGTGAGACGGTGGAATTAGTTGAAATGTCCAAGATTATCGAAGAAAAGAAACGATTACGTAAAGAACTAAGGAAACATGTAGAGCCTGACACCGTAGATAAAGATTCAACTGTCGCGACAACGGTTGAGTCAGTAGTAGATGAAGTAGGAGAAATAGGTATAGATGAAATGAAAACGGGTCTTAGTGAACAATTTGACGTCCAATTCGAAGATAAGGACAATGAAGTTTTTAAATTGATGTTTGACAGTAATGAATACGCACGTATTTTAAATAAAAGAAGAGAATTAACTCAGTTGATCGAAGAAACACAAAAACAGACTGAATACTTGGTTACTGATTTATTCTTGAGAAATGCGAGCGGAGAGAAGTATCTTCAAATAAAACAAATTTTTTATTCATGTAATGAGAAATACACGACTATGAAATCGATCGCAACATTGTCCGAAATTATAGATGAATTATTAAGCGTCGATGAACATATTAACTATATTAATACAGAAACACCTATTCCATATTTAAAACCACTGTCTACCTATATAGAGAAGGTTGTATTACCGGAAGGAGATATCGCTACGAGTGAGGAATCTATTGTCGATGTTAAAATGACAATGATGCATAGTATGTCTGATGTATTTGTGTATGTTGGTAATATATTATCGCGTATAGACATGTTAGGAGATGTATATAAAACAAAAATTCATGATATGGAACATGAATTGGAAACATTCGGAAAACATATTATTTTTGATTCCATGTTCGAGCTTTTCAATTCGGTTACCAAATCAAAGGGACGTGTATTGGACTTGGAAGACAGACAAACCATAAATCATGTGGCTCAAATGATTTCCAGAATAGCTCTAAAATACGCAGTTGGTAGAGAGGGACATAAATCTATGAAAATGACAAAGGATGAATTAATTGCGTATATTTCGAGCGAAACGAGCGATAGCCCATTGAATAGGTTTAATAACGATTTTTTGAAACTTCAGTTAAACATACTTTCAGTATGGGGACTATATTCGGAAGTGAATTTGTTAAGTGAATTTGATGATAAATCTACCGTGCTTTTTCCGGACTTTGTTCTGGAAAAGGTTCCTAATTATAATAACGAGAACTATGATACGAATATATTGAATGGTTTTTTGAACATTATTACATCAAATGAAGAGTATAGTAGTAAACGAATTTATAATGAACTGTTACAACAAATAGTAGAACATCCGAAACTGTTGGATTCTAAATTTGTGATTAATAATTCAGCGGATTTAATAAACGCAAAACTACTACAATCGGCGGATAGCGACGAAGACGCGATAAAGATCAACTATCTAAAAAGTAAATACTTTTGCCCATTAAGTTCGGTCATCGACGCGCAGTCAACATGTAATTTAAATATGGCAATAAATCGCGACGGTGCGGAATTCGGTTCATTTCATGTGAAACTATTAAATAGTAATAAGACCCGTAAATACGATGTAAAATCAAAATATAATGATGAATTGTATAAAACGAAGAGTGACGCTCATTATCTATACTCTGAAAATGAAATAACCTTGCAAAAAGAAGATATTCATATACATTCAACTTTTAACACATACTTGTATAATTTTAAACACGCCGAAGATGATGATGATACACATGAGAAAATGTTAAATAGTATGAAAGGTGCCGAATTATCAGCACGAAATGTATATAAGTTGCTGATTAGTAAAATAACGAATCTGGTGTGTTATCATTATGATGATAAAAAGTTCATATTAAATGACGTATGGAATACACTTGAATTAACATATTATCAAGATATTCTTCAATTGAGTATGATTAAAAGCGTGGGAGATATATTCCAAGAATTAAACACAGTTACCAAATCTGGAGGATATACCGATGTTAAGAAGGTCAGTAATACGAAGATATATAACGCAAAGTCTTTACATGATTCAAAGTATGATGAATTAGATAACTCTAAAAAGGTATTAAAATACAGTGCTTCGGGCGATGCTTTACGAATTGGAGCGATGGGCGATAGACCTTCAGGTACGAGGTTGGCTTTTATTCTTTTGAACGCAACAGCCGAAAGCGAAGTGAATGAATTATCTTTAGGCGGTTTTGTTTCACCTATGGTTGGTTTACCAGTAGAACAGGTAGAAGACGGTAAGGTAGTAACAAAAACCATACGTCATGTAGAGCCTCGAAATACATTATTAATTGGTAGGAATATAGACGAATTATCTGGTTTAGTGTCAGGTGCAAATGGAGGCAATAGAAAGAATACAGTAAATATAATTCATAAAAATCGTAAAACACGTAAGAAGCGTAATTTATGATTCAGATTTTATTAGAACCAATTGTTTTGTAAAGGTGAAGTGTTCTTTATTGATTCTCCTACGTTGTAAATTGCATTTTAAGCAACTAATTACCACATTATCTATGTCATGTCCTATAAAATTATTAATACGATCCAATGTCCATTGAGTCATTTGACGTGTTTCGCGGTAATCAATTACAACATTGTCTTTACAGTAGCAACATTGTAGTTTACTTTCTACGAGTTTTTCTATTACATATTCCATTGTGACCATGTTTGTTCTATTTAATCGTTCTTTCTTAATATCCTGTTGAATATAGCCTTGTATTTTACGATGAATTATTTTGTATAAGTTTTTATAAGGTTCAGACTTTTTTATATTAATATCATCATCTAAATACATCACATTTATATTTGTTTTTTCCGTATTATGTTGTATATATGATAGTTTACATTCTTCATTAGTTTTTGTATCATTTCTTCTGACACTGGTCTTTTTAAATACATTTGTTAAAATTTTATTCTCTTCCATTGTTATTATATGTTAATAAAAAATGGATTAGAATTATAATATCATTATATTATATAATGGATAAAGAAGAATGCACTGAACTAAAAAATATACAATATCAAACAATGCTTTTAAGTGGTAATAAAATGAAAGAATCCGTTTATGAAAGTATGACCAATGATAGAATTGATTCTTTTCTCCAAAAAGAAAAGGAAATGAACCTACATGAATCGTGGAATAAATTGGATAGAACTCTTAAGAATAAGAAGCTTCTTCAATACAGTGAAAAATATATAGAGACGGAAGAGACGGAAGATATGACAGTGGAACAACTGTATTCTTTTTTGAAAGGGTGTTTGGATAAAAAGCGTTTATTGAATAATAAAGAAGTTGATTATTGTAAAGTGGAACAAACCATCTTGGTTATTCCAGCATTGCGATATAAAAACAATCGGTTTGGACTGGAAAGATGCGATAAGCGAGTATCGACACTTAAATCATTGACGCCTATTAAATCAGGTTCTATTAAGAAATAATAAGTGTAAAAAATTGAATTAAATAAAATATTATATATTCTATTTAAAAAAATGACAAGCAACGTGATTACATTAAATAGTATTGCTGGATTTATTCTATCTAATAAAGATTCAGTGGTTCTTGGAAAAAATGATATATTTGATATGATAGAGGCGTGTGGGGACCTGATTAGTGATTATATTCATAATGAACCATTATCATTTAGCCGCCCAGATTTTCATGATACTTTAAAACAAGCATGCTTTGAATTATTGTCATTCCAGATGAATAATGTAAATGTCGTAAATATGACAGACCAATTAGATAAAATTATTGAACGCGCACATAAGATTCATTTTACAAGAATTCATCCATTACGCTCTTATGCATATACTTTTATCCGAAAAATGCCGGATATTTCTAAGATGCACGATAAAATCGAATACTTACGTAACACTCCTCAACCAGAACAACGAACGACCGCATGGTATGAATATCGTTATAATTTGATTACAGCAAGTAACGCATGGAAAGCACTTGATTCGCCAAGTAGTGTCAATAGTCTTATTTATGAAAAGTGTAAACCACTTGATTTAAGGAAGCATGATGGTTTAAATACGGAAACCCCATTTCACTGGGGTCAGAAATATGAACCCCTTTCGGTCATGATCTACGAGGATAAGTATAAAACTGTAGTAGAAGATTTTGGTTGTATTCAGTGTCAAGATAATAAGTTCTTAGGAGCGTCGCCAGACGGTATTAATGTAGATAACACATCATCTGTATATGGAAGAATGTTGGAAGTGAAAAATATATTTAACAGAGAAATTAATGGTATTCCCAAGCGCGATTATTGGTGTCAAATGCAAATCCAAATGGGCGTATGTAAATTAAACGAATGTGATTTCTTGGAAACACGATTTCTTGAATACGAAGATGAAGAAGCATTTGATAAGGACGGCACATTTCAACTCACTGATAATAATGAAATGAAAGGAGTCATTCTATACTTTGTTAAAGACGCAAAGGCAATATATGAATACGCCCCGTTACATCTAAGTAAAGAAGAATTTAATGAATGGGAGGAAAAAATGATGGACGATCATAGTGATAAAATGTGGGTTAAAAATCTGTATTGGCGTCTGGACCAACTGAGTTGTGTGCTGGTATTATATAATAAGGTATGGTTCAATGCTGCTGTAAAGATTTTCGGAGAGACTTGGAAGATTATCGAATATGAACGAATTCATGGATATGAACATAGAGCTCCTAATAAGCGAGACAAAAAAAACAGCTCTATTGAATTAGCGACAATCACTGGTTTATCGAAATGTTTGATAAATACAACGAAGGTTCTTCATCTTCAAGATATAAATGACAGCGATATAAATAATGACGCTATTATTGATAGTAATGAAGTGAAATCAGTAGTTATAACACCAGTAGGTATGACACCAGTAGATATGGCACCAGTAGTAAAAATTCGTAGCCTATCTTTAGATGAAACAAAATTAAATACCTAATGTATATCCGGTTGAATTATATTATATTTTTTATAATTATAATATAATTATGAACTTAACTATAGAAATTCCGGAAGAGGTAAAAAAACCTGTTATACCGTTACATGATGCCTTATGTCAAATAGCAGAAAAACGAGGCATCACTGCTGATAATTTATATAAAATATATTATGCGGCCGAACAACGAAATATATTTTTTGATGAAAATGATATTGTTAATAAATGCAAAAGACGTGAATTTGCTACTTATTATAATGATAAAACATTAACTACTGCTTCATGTCGCTTTTTATATCATAGTACTGATACCGAATTTACAAAAATATATGTTTTTAATAATGATTATAAGGAAAACATAGTCATTGCCAAAATTATAGCCGAGATTTATTTTCAACATTATGCGAATGAATTTACTCCAGCCGATAAATGTGGATTTTTAGTACCCGAAATATATAATTATGGGTTTGTTGAAAATCATGGATATGAAGATTATCATGTTTTTTATTTCACGATGGAAAACATAAATGGTATTACTATTAATAATAGCGACCACATCGATAAAAAACATGGATGTAAGCATTTGAAATTTATTGATTTAAAATATAAAGCAATAAATATCAATAAGTGTTTAAAATGCTGTGGATTTTTTCACAACGATCTTCATAGCAATAATATTATGATAAGCAAAAAAAATGATGAACTATTTATAATTGATTACGGCGAATCGTCGAAAAGAGAAAATAATACTAACGGATTTGTTGACTTTCAGTATTGTATAGATTATAAAAATGACAAGACTAATTATTGTTTATAGTGTTAATATACAATTTGTTGACCAGCTTTCATATAATTATTTTTATGTCTAATCGATTGTATCGAATTGGTTGCAATGAATGAATTAATTTCAGTTAGCCACTGAGATAATATTTCTGGCGATTCGTCGCAATCCACATTACCATCAAGGGTTAACATAGATATGTCTGTATTATTCAACCATTTTTCGTGATAGTCATGACATGACTCAAGATACGAGATTGGAATGGTTTCACCCTGTCTATTGCGCTTAATAACGCGTTCGAACGCAGTCATGGGATCAGTCTTAACATAGATAATATTACTAATAGGCATATCCTCGACAAATTCATCAAACCACTTTTGATAAATTTTATATTCAATCGTTCCAATTTTTTTATCATCAAAAAGCATTTTGGCAAATACATTTGCATCAGTATATACACATCGCTCTGTAATAATAACTTTCGCTCCACTTTCACGGATTGCTTTCTTTAGGATAGAAATTCGAGAAATATATGCCATCATCTGAAAAGGAAATGCGTATTTTTCCTGGTCTTCATAATATTTTTCAAGAATCGTGCAACCATCATCATCTGTAATGGTATTCCATGTGTCAACTGGTTCCTGTAGGAAATGAATATCTCCCTTATTTTGATAAATATCCTTCAATCGATCTACCAAAGTAGATTTACCTGACCCGATATTTCCTTCGACTGAAATAATGATTGGTTGTTCCGTTGTCATATTGTATTAATACATTCTTTATTGTTTAAATATTTACTTCAATTTATTTAATAAGTTCGTTAATAAATAAATTCATAGCTATGCGTCTAATTCAGAATTAAAAAAGTTTACGCGCCTACCTGATCCAAACGGAAGTGGTTTTGGGCCAGATATTTTTGGTATTTCTTTCTTTTCATATACGTTGCCACAAAGTCCTGGAGGCGAACATCTACCGTTATCAGGCTGTTCCCAATGACGTTTGTTATTAGATTCATTCGACTTCGCAGGAAATACAGGATACTTTTCATATTGTTCGTCCATTGATAAATCAGAAAAACCTGGATTCTCTTTTGTTTTGTACCATCCTTCTAATGGTAATGTAGTCTGTGTACAAGGATACCCGCCAGGCGATAAGTTTGAAAATGGTTCACTTGTATTAGCGGTGATTAAATAGGACACTAATATAGATGCTCCTATAATAGTTCCTAAAATCAATAATACATTTATAATCATTTGTGTTGTTTTTCCTGACATATATAATTTACTATTATTTAATTATATCGATATTTCTATAATATATCAAAACGCAACCTAAATAATTACAATTAAAATTGATTTTTAAATTTTAATTATTATCTACTTAAAAAAAGGAATGAGTATATCACAATTGAATAAAATTGCTTATCAAGCATTTGTAGATGAATATGGGTTATATTTTGATAATGTTAAAAAGGGAAATAAATACTGTTTTATGGAAACTGATGGAACATTGACAGATTTAGGTGCGTGCTTGGTTAAAGAATGTGATTCTAAAATATGTTGGCATGATGGACCTTCTTGGTGGGAAGAATTACAATTTGAAAATACAAGTGAACTACAATATAGATTTCTCAGAGGTGGCAGTGGAACGAGTAATAGTAATCGTCTGCCTATTATAGAAAAAACATGAATAAATTATAAAATTGATACTATTTATTTTTTGTTTTAATAGACAACAACAATAAATAATAATATGGCATTAAAACGAAATCAATTTCCTCACGATCAAGACAATCGCATTCAAAAATTGTATTATGATATAAAAATTCATAGCATTTTCAATAGAACAAAATTGCAAAATATTAAAAACAAGTTTTGGAAATATATGAAGTATGTGAACAATAAATATTACACTGATATACAGCCAAAATTATTAGAATTAGAAAAAATACGAGATGAAGTATATATGCGATGGCAACGAGCAAAAAGAATATCACTAATACATAATCCTACTCCTGAAAATGAAGAAAAACGGAAAGCATTAGTTCCAATATTTCGTAAAGCAGATGAAGAATATGAAGTAATGCTATGCGAACAACACTTTTATGATCAAATAATGGATGATATTCAATATAAAATATATGAAATAAAAAAACAAGTAATGAATATTTACAAACATTATAGAAAGTGCTCTCATTGCGAAAAAAAGGATATGGTTACAAGTTGGGGTTGTAAATCAAAACATAAATTATGTTCTGATTGTAGTGATGATATAACAGAATGCCCTGTATGTAAGGAAGACTTGGGTTTACAACATTGTGATATTTGTTATGAATATAAAAAGGAAATAGTAGAAACAGGTTGCGAAAATAAACACCAAACCTGTAAAGAATGTTTGGATAAAATAATAAGAAAGAAAAATGCTTTCGAGCGAGTCGTGTGTCCGTTTTGTCGTGGTTATTGTAGTTATGGTAGTAAAGAACCAGTAGATCCACATCCAGCTTCATATTATCTGATGGAGAATGAACTTTTTGAAGATATAAGAGACTTGTGGCAAGATAGGGCAGACGATAGAAGGGATAGGGATAGGGATAGATGATACATGTAGTGGAGATAGACTACCTATTATAGAAAAAACATAAATAATAGAAATGTTTTATAAAATATGATTATTATAGATATTTTTTTATTTGTTTGTTGAAATGGATATTTTTCACACACAAATCGTCATTGTATATGAGTTTATAAAAGCATCGCATACATACCAATATATCAACGAATGCATTATGTAGACTATTGGGTTCACTGTTAAACAAGGTTTTATGTAGTTCTATGAGTTTGGGGTATTTGAAATAGATTTCTCCGTGACTATTAACCTGCTCAATCCTACATATCTTTTTCCCATTCTTCATGGTACAATAACTTTGTGGCGCATCGAAACCGAGTTTAATGTTATGACGTATTCCTTCTACCATTAGCATATTCTTGTCAAATTGTAAATTGTGTGCTACAATAAAATCACATTCATCAAGACATACTTGGAATATTTGTAGAATTTGATTCATTTTATATCCATGATTATCCACTTTTCTACGAGTGATACCATGAACATCAATACTTTCCTGTGATATTTCAACATCTTTAGGTATATCGATCAAATAGTCATCACTCGCCATAATCTTATTTTTATTAGTATCGTATAGCATGTAACTTAACTGAACTACATGAGGCCATAGATGTGTTTGATAAATGGATGGATTATTCTGAGGCAATCCTGTAGTTTCGGTATCAAATACGAGTACTTTCATTGTTATTAGTATTGTAACAAATTAATAACAATGTTATATCAATTTTATTTTAAATAAATTTGTGGAATTAAACCTTTAAATAAATGGTGATATATATTAATAATATATATGGCTCAGATATTTACTGATCACAAAAATATTAGAGAAAGTAAGCAAAATACAATTGAATATTGGCGAAGCGCTGGAGTCCAACTTAATAATCAAAATGATATGCGATTTATTGCTGGTGCTGATTCTATTCACGATTTCAATGGTAGTCGTATCAGAGGTACCGACAATCCTTTACAACCTATTACAACGTATTATTTAGCTGCTAATTTATATGAATTTTCTAATAAATTTTCTAATAAATCAGATAAACAAACATATAATCATGAAGATATAGAAAATACAACAGAAACTGATAACCACTTAAGTGAATGGGTAAAAAACTCGTTTGGTAAAAAAAGAGCTATTAATCCTACAGGAGGTTCAGTTGAACCTGAAACAGAGAATTATTTTCAACAAAAATATTCTTCTCAGTTGTATACTGACAAAAAAATAAAAATTACTTACCGTCAAATAATTGAAGGATTTAAAAAATATAGCGAAAATGGTAAATTAAGTAATCCAGATGCATTAAAAAAACTAATTATTACTGACTATATGAATAAAACAGAAAAAAATGATTATTATTGTATGGAAATAGTGGCGAATTATACTGGACAAGACCAGAGTGTTTTTTGGAATTCATTTACACCACAAGATAGAAAACATATTGGAATATTCATATTGAATTTTTTTATGATGAATTCAACAAGCGATAAAGGTTTGAATTATCAAAACAATTCGTATATTTCATTTGATGCAAATGCCCCAGTGTTGTCAAAAAGAATATTTACTGATATGATTCAGGTGAATAATTTAGTGACACCCTCCAATTTAGCGGATTCTGCAGGATCAGAGAAACATTTATTAAACGAGAAAGAACAAGGTGAACTAAATGAGAAAAAAAACCCGAAAGGACCCTCCAGATATACCTATTATTTTCCTGAGCATGATGCAGGAAAATATTATTATACCAGTAATTTATTCACATATGACGACATGGTGATTTACTTAGAGCGCGATACACCTACAACAGAATATAATCATACGAATCGCTATAACTTTTCCATTAAGTTTAAACCTAAGGAGGCTACAGGAGAGTATACGTTGGATTTTGGTAACGAAAAGTATCATACTGGCCCAAGTGTCTCCTATCTGGGTTCATTGATTAGTGAAAATAAGAAAGACCAATGGATAGAGAGTCATTGTGTAAATATAGATGAGATAAAGGGCAAACTTACTCTTGCAAATGAAGCCAATAATTTTAAATTACTATTTGATATAAAACGCAGCGGTGATTGGGAGCAATGTAATGCATGTCATCATGCAAACACTACTAAATACAAATCACGTTGTATATTATCAACAGGAGATAGATTATGTTCATTATATTCACGCTTAATTGAACAAAATGTGATTTTCAGTAATAATGATACGCTGAGAATGTATAGATTTCCACAATCATTAACTGATGCGGAGGCTCGTTCCATGTTAGATGAAAAAAATATTGCCAAAATTAACTCAACTATTGCAAATATTGAATCTATAAACGAGCCACTGAATAAGTATTATGGAAACATAATAAAAATGCGTGAACCTTTAATTCAAAAGATAGATACGATAAATAATACACCTTCTACAAAATCTACTATGAATAATTCAATTGAAACCTTTTTAACGAAAATAGCCTATATATTATTTGAAATAAATATTAACAAATTGAGCACGTTTGTAGATGACTACGGTAAATATTTGACTGACATTGCGTTAATTAAAGAAGCGATTGATACGCCATATACAACCTCCATTACCAAGTTAGGCATGGGTTCATATTTTGCTAATACACCAATACCATTAGAAAGATGGCTAACGACTCACAGAGGCGCGCTAAATTGGTATTATCATACAGAATCATCAGATGCCGACAAAACTGCCTTCATTACAAAATTCATAACCAGATATTTACAAAAAGACGAAGGAACATTTTTATCAAAAATTGAACATTTTACCAATACATTTACCAATATGTTTTTAATCACAAATATTTCGACACTTAATCTGAAAAAAAAATTTAAAATTGATAAGAACTCCATCGTTCCTACTCTTGTATTCGGCAGTTATTCGATAGATAATTTATACGCATTAAAAAATAAACTAACAAATATAATCTCGTTTAGAAATAGTGCACGCGGCAAGGTTGTAAATTTGTTAGATGTGATAGGCAATGATTTTTTTGATATTCTTCGTGAGATAAATAGTGAAATAGACAATAATGAAATTATTTTCACTGATAAAGGAAATGAAATCAAAACAGATATTCAACCAAAAATTACAAATGTATTAAAATACATTAATGATAAAAATGAAGATAAAACCAATAATATTAAAATAAGGTCAAGTATATTATGCGCGTTAGATTTATCTCCGGAATTATGTGAACAACGGGGAGGAGGAGATGATGATGACAATGCAGGTTTTGTTTCTATCGAAGATTTAAGTATAAGCGACTCTATCGGAATGTTAGATTACAATATTTTTTTGTCATTTTTCACAGATGGGGCAAAAATAATTGAAGATGGTATAAAACAGGAAAGCCCTAATATTGATTTATTGAACGATTTTATTCCAGCTATAGACACATTTATAGACCATGCTACTGATAAGGATAAAAATAAATGGAATATTAAAAATAACTTGAAATATATTTATGATTTATTACCTATTTTATATAATCGTTCCATTATTCATTTCAAAGTATGGGAACATTTCGATACCAAATTTTTTAAAAACGATATAACGTACGGTGATGATATTGATGGAATAATACCGGGCAAAAATTATAAAAAAACGGAAAGCAATCTTACATATATTGTAATTCAAAGCGAAAGAGAGGATATATTGTTTGCTCTTAATGAATATAAAATCAAAGGGGGGGAAACAATTGTTCCTGATGGAAAGGAAGATGTATATAAGTTAGTTAACGAGTATTTATATAAAGATATATCATTTTCTGAAAGTTTATTTTCATCTATTAGTGATTATGAAAAAGAATTAAATGAACATACATTTACTGGCATGGTTAAAATAGGGTTAATCAAAGGATCAAACGGTCAGATTTATTCTAATACATTGAGCTATGGATTAACAAATTTAATTCAGTCATTAATCGCTACGTTTTCTTTTCTAATTATTATAGATCATTATGATGACGACCCAGTTGATGTAAGTAATATTGGCGAGGGCACATTTGCTGGTATATTTACACAAATATACGGAAAATATTTATTATTTGAATTTGATCACGAAAAATCATCCAAAAAAACATGCCTTGAACAGATGTCGACTCTTCTATCCGAAATGCCTATAGATATTATACAGGTATGTAATGACCTAAAAACACAATTAAGTTCATACGCTCCTTCGGCTCTTTCTGCTGCTGATAAACTCACAAAGCAAAATAAATTTTATAAGTTACTGGCACATATTTATGTGTTTTACAATGATATTAATTGTGAATATATAAAGGTTGTTAAAAAGATTCCAAAAAAAAAAATAGTAGCCGAAGGAGTAACAACAGAAGAAGAAGAAGAAAAAGAAGAAGTAGAAAAAGATGATGAGGATTGTAGTTGTTTTATTGGCGATGATACTGATGATGCTGTTACTGCTGTTGTTGCTGCTGCTGAAGCTGCTGATGCTGCTGATCGTGTGCGACTGGTAAGTCATTATATGTCATCGAAAATGGAATCCATATTAGAGAAAGAAACACCAGAGGAAAAAACACCAGAGCAAGAAACACCAGAGCAAGAAACACCAGAGCAAGAAGCTGCAAGAAATAATACTTTTAATAAAGTAATAGAATTGCTAATGAACAACAATATGGATAATAATAGTTCGGGTATAATGGAACCTATAACAAATGTGTATGATTATATTACAAAACAAAAATACATCAAAGACTACATCGACAAATACATTCCCAAACCAAAAAAAGATCATAATTTACACCTCTTACCCAAAAAATTTAAAGTAAAGGAAACGCTCGAAAAGACGGCACGGTTTAAGAAAGACCATTCACACGGTATACAATTTTTATATAGAAATTCTTATATATTCATCTACCTGTATCTAAAGTATATTTTACAAAATAATACTGTTCGGACTGATACAACAGGAGATTATAGTGGTTTTATTAAAGGTGGTTCGAATGAACAATCTATAGAAGAACAAATGATTCGACTAATTAGTTAATAAATCATAATTTAATTATAATCAATAATTAAATGATGTTTCTATATTCACTCTTCTTTTTGTTTCATTTAGTAAATACATTGGATACAATACAATTTAATACAACGAATAACATAGTATTAAAAGGCGAAGTCAATTCCAAAATGGCGACGGATTTTATTTACAATTTGAACAAAAAAAACAACAAATCAGATATATATGTATACCTGAATACACCAGGTGGTTCAGTTCAAGAAGGTATGAAAATTGTGTCCGAAATAAACAAATATGGATCAGTATGTATTGCCGAACAAGCATACAGTATGGGTTTTGCTATATTACAATCATGTAAGGAACGTTATATTTTGCCACATGGAAGTATCATGCAGCACCAGATTTCATTAAGTGTGTCGGACGAGAAAGGTAAAATCGATAATTATATGAAATATATAGACCAGATTGAAGATCATATGACAGACATACAATCGGAACGTGTAGGTCTGACTTCAGATGCATTTAAATTGAAAACCATGAATGAGTGGTGGTTATATGGCGAGAATGCTGCTTTTCAGAAGTGTGTCGACAGTGTAGTGAATGTGGAGTGTTCAAAAGAACTAACTAAACAGACATATACAGAAAAAAAAGGCAGTTATACCTACACATATTCTAAGTGTCCATTGGTTACGAATGAAATAAGTAAAAAAAAGAATGATGATGAACCAGATAGTATTCCATTTTTTTTTATGTAACTTGAACACTTACTTCGTCATCTGATTCGCTATTGTGTCCGCTATTGTGTCCACTAACATATCCATTTAAAACAGCGATGTCAGCATTTCTACAAAGGCCATATGATTTACGGTGCCATTTTGTGATACCGTGTTCTCTAATACCGTCAATGTGGGTTTTTGTACCATATCCTTTATTTTTATCAATATTATAGTGTGTTACTAATTCAGGATATTGTTGACACAACTCTTCAATGTATGTATCTCGTCCTACCTTAGCCAAAATAGATGCTGCGGCAATAGACGCATATTTATTGTCTCCTCCTTCTACACAAAAATGAGGGATTGATTTATATCTCATAGAACTATTATCAAATTTAGTATATGGTTTAAAATTATTGCCATCAACTACGAGACAAGATATCTTATGACCATCAGTTAAAATGTTATGAACCGCATGATGCATGCTCTTATAAGTGGCTTGTAGAATGTTAATTTTATCGATACTTTTTTCATCTTCATATGTTACAGACCAGGCAACAGCGTTTTCTTTAATATATTCAGCAACTTCTTTTATTTTTTTAGGGGACGAGAACTTCTTACTGTCTTTCATCCATTCGTAATGAAAATCCTTGCTATCTTTAGGTAAAACGACTGCTCCAGTATATACTCGTCCGAACATGGGACCTCGTCCTGCTTCATCGATTCCTATTTCACAATGCTCGTTATCAATATTAAATATTTTTTCCAAGCATTGATGCGTTTGTCGTTTTTTGGGAGTTTCTATGCTCATAGTGATTGTGTGCATTTTTTAATAAGATTATTGAAATCAATATTTTTATTAAACTTTTTTCCGCATATAAATTATACAATGAAATTGCAAGGAGTACATATATTTTTAATTTTATTAGCATCATTATTTTTCGCATGTTGTTTAGGAACTATCGTTGAAGGATACACGCAGCGAACAGTAGAAAATAGCAGTGGTGATAGCGCAACAGTATATACCGGTGCAAATGGAAATAAGGCAGTTGTTACTGAAGAAAATAACAATATGGATAGCAATGATGGTAACAGTTCTACAGTATATGGTTCTAATGGTGGGTCGGTAGAAACTGCTGAAGGTCCATATGGAGCACAAGTCGCAAAAGTAACAGGTCCCGAAGGTAACTCCGCGGTCGTCGCCAATGGACGTGGAATTAGCCGCTCCGATATTCCTCGTGGAGATGAAGACTTATATATATTAAAGTCTGAGATTGTTCCACCCGTATGTCCAAAATGCCCTTCTGTATGCCCTACATCTCGTACAGAAGCCCCTCCTCCTTGTCCTGCGTGTGCTCGTTGTCCTGAACCTGCGTTTGACTGTAAAAAAGTTCCAAATTATAAATCAAATAACACTCAATTTTTACCCAAGCCTATGCTTGCCGATTTTAGTACATTTGGCGCATAAGTCCATCATTATTATTTCATATCAGAATCGTCAACGTCATTATGAATATCATTACAATCATGATATTCATAATCAATATATTCGGCATCATCATCAACCAGTTCAGTGAACCCAATTATGTTCCATTCTTGTAGTTTTTTTATACGTTCAGCATAAGTATTACATTCAGTAGATAAAATGGATGTAGGGATAATAGGTATTACAGCATCAATCCCACATGTATTACAAATAATAGTATTTGAAGGTCCATTGCGTAGAGAATTCTTATTAAAACATTTATATATCTTAACACAGTAAACGCACCCCAAATCTACATGTCCATGTTTTTGAATAACTTCGTAGGTTTTATCATAGTTATTGGTAGCTTCATTCATGTATTCAATCATATTATATCTACTTATTGCCAATGAATATAATATAATAATAATATTCAATTTTTTCTTAGAGTATTTAAAGTAATGTTTTTTTAATTTTTTTTTTTCGCAATGATTTTTTAATATTTTTACGTGTGCGTGCGCGTGTGCGTTTGCTTGTATGTTTACGTGTAGGTTTACGTGTAGGTTTACGTGTAGGTTTACGTGTAGGTTTACGTGTAGGTTTACGTTTATGTTTACGTGTAGGTTTATACCTTCTTTTTTTACCACCAGCAATATTGATAGGATTAACTAATATTATATCATTTTTATCAACGCCATACTCAAATATACCTATGTGATCTATATTGTTTACTATATACGTATTTATAATAGACGGAATAAATACCTCGTCGCCTTTTCTATTATATGTCTCTTGGATTGCTTCTTGGTTATAATATGTATCTCCTTCACGTTTATACAAAATCGCATTATAATTTTTACTTGTTTTATCTTTATCTCCTGTAAATATACATCCAGTTTTATCTTTATAACAGTCTTCGCGTCTGGGAATGCGACAAGATACATTTGGGTTACCAACAACATACCGATTTATTGCTTCAAACGCATGACGTGTGGTTATTGTTGGAGATGATTCGGGCTTTAAATAGATAAATGATATACCATTATCAATAAATTTATACCACTTTATACTTCGAACATCTCTGGTATCTGGTTCTTTATCATTACAACTACAATTTATGACTAATTTATTATTAAAAATAGTTTCATAAAAAGCTAAGTCTGGATTGGGATTTTCTTTTCCTTGAAAATATGTAGTATGCGATTGTAACAGTCTTCTCTTTTTTTTGTTTGTATTCTGTAATAATTCAAATAAAATACCATTATCATCTTGTATAATAAACGCACCACTCAAAAAACAATACGCGTGTCCTAAATAAGCATATAACTGTTTTAAATAATTATTAATCATATAATATATATATTATATAACCAGAAAATAGTACGAATGTGTATACAATAAAAGGATTTCATGATATGTTTTTTTTATAAAACCCATACAAATTGTAGTTGAGTATGCTTATATTAACATACAATTACAATTATATTAAAAACTGTGCGCTAAAAGCTGATAAAAGTAAAATAATATATAATTATATAAACAACAGCATGCGTAACTTATTTACTGATGGTAAAAATTCAGTATGGCATGTATTATTTGGCATGATAGGTTATTATTGGTCATTTGTGGCAATAATATTTGTCCTGTATCAAATGATTACTGAAATACCGCTTCTTCATAATAATATGTTTATCGACATATCAGAATTTTTAGTAGGTTATATATCAGTATTATCTATCAATACATATTTTGGATTTTCAGTAGATTAATAAATACATCATTTATAAAGGTGATGTATTTAATTTATTTTGACAGTATTTGGTTGATACAATTTAAAACTCGCTTCCACTAATAGTTCTATTTCCACCGCGTTGATTTAAGTATTGTGTTTGATTTGTGCTGACACACGCACATCCAGTGCTGGTAGTATATGTAGAAGGACAACATTCGGGTTTGAATTTATTATCCTTAAAAATAAGCATTGTGTCTTCTAATGGCACAGGTGTTCCAACATTATTTTTTTGACTTTGTAAAACACTTTCATACCCCATACTTCCAGCATATTCTTTAGCTTTATTTGCCCAACTATTCGATGAATCTGCCATGATTTGATCATTTAATGGCGCCATATTACTTAATCCTTCCTGTACATTTTCAAATGTCTCAGTAAATGACATTTTAAAACACGAACATGTGGTAACCATAAAAACGAGAGTTCCTAAAATAAGGCATAATAATATAATTTCCAAACGAAATGATTGACCTAATAGTTTTAGTTCCATGATATACTTATACATAAATCATATATTAAATTTTTACGGTAAAGAAAATATTACTCGTGCTCTATGAAACCTGATTTTTTATCACAGTCTAAGAAACAATCTAACGCGCCGTTATAATCATAAAACGTATATCCACAAATATCAAATTTACCTGTATTTGTAATTAAATGGTATAGTTTTTTTGAGTTGTTAGATGTAACTTTATTAATTTGACTATCAAGTGTATATAAATTTCCTAAATTTTCGTCATATATTTGTAAATTCGGTCCACCTCGTATTTTAATATTCTTATTAAAATGATACGAATACTGATGAATATCCAGTCCATTGACTTGAACTACACTCAATACGATCTCTCCATTTTTTAATTTATCCATGATTTGTATTTCAGAAATCGGTTTGAACGAACCGTCAAACAACTCGATGGGTGTTTTTTTATATAACCCACTTGCTAAATTTTTATGAATAAACGACATATTTTTTCTGTATTTATTACTAATATATGATTTACATCGTATACGGAGTAGTTTGATATCTTTTTTAGTGATTTCATCCCAATCAGTGAATATGATATTATTTAAATGTATGTATTTCGTATTCGTGCTGAAACAATATATAACAGGGTCTTTAAAATCATATATTTTTATAGATTTTGGGTGTTCTGATACGGATATCATTTTATTGTTATTAATTATTATCTTATGTTCACCGCTTACGATAATATTGTTAAGATTATACATATCATGTCCGTTAGCATTAATTTTCATTATTGCTGTTACTACCGAATTATCATCAAGTATAGTGCCTATTTGTAAGTTTTCTATAAAAGTAGGCCCTGAAATTGTTTCTATTACCGTATTTTTAGAAAAACAACCAGGTTTACTTGGCATTCCTGGTAAAGACAAATCGAATGCTGATCTGAGCGCCTCGCCGATCATACCAAGCGGAATAGCAATAGATACAAACACAATTGTCATGGTAATAGCTATTCCCCATGTAAACGGTATCGTCCAAAATGCGATTACTACTGCTGCTAACGCAAATAGTAATATTACAACAAACTGATAAAACGCACCTACAGCAGATTTCATAGTATAATAAGTTCCCAGAGCGGTAAATATACCAGATGCAAGTATACCTTGTACTTTACCAAATAAATCGTTAATACTCATAAACATTTTTTGCACAGGAATCATAATATTTAATATTTTTCCCATCATATCTTCAGAAATTTTTTTTACTTTTACGCGTATCATGTTTAACATTTCTCTAATGGTATTTAATGCTTCATTTACCATATTAAATATACCATTTATGGACTGAACAAAAAAATCTATAGGTAATAAAAATACTCCAGTCACTTGTTGAAGAATCGTTTGTGTACATTGAGCAAAATTGTCACTGGTGTATTTAAAAGCAGATACACCAGGCGGTGGGTTGATAAGTCCAGCGAACGGTAATATACCAGGACTACATCTCTGATTTACCCAATCTTTTTTAATGGGTTCAATATTTATCATTATATTGAAATATGAGACTAACAGTAAAAAAACAATTATCGTAACACCAGTTATTATGATTGATCCTCCATACTTTTCTGAAAAGCCGACATCGTCGTATAATGTGCCAATTGATTTATATATATTTGTCATACCTATATAGTGTTTGGAAAATATATAACAAGTTATTTACTTAAGATTTGCGACCATTTCGGGTGTATCATCATAATCCCAAAAAATGTGATCTCCTATACATATTTTGTTATCTGAAGTAAGCAGGCAACTAAGTTCTTTTGAATTCACAACACTCTCTTTTGCATGCTTATAATTACGTACATAATCGAACTTTGTCCCATCAAATACTAAATGGGTTCCTGTTACATATATTGTTTCTTGTTTCTCTCCACCGTCTATTTCGTAAAGTTTATTGGAGTAGATAGAACCATCAGTTATATCGGTATTTTTTAAAATGAGTTTACCAAGTATTACACTCCCATTCTTTAAAACATCTCCTAAATTTATATCCTTCATTCTGACTTGTTTTCCATTTTTCAGAGCGAGTATTGTATCTGGATGAAAACAAAGAGCACGTAACATACCGCCAGGTGGTCCCTTCCATATACTCTTCATAGTCTTAACCGACCCATCCATCATAAACATCATAGCTGTCATGATACCAGTCATTTTTCCAACTAAATCGATAATGCCCATAGTGACTTTTTGGAATTCAATTAATATATTCAAGAATATTCCATAAATAGATTCTACAATATTTTGAACAAATGTCCTAATAAAGTGAAACATATAACGAATTGCGTTGAGTGCGTTTTGAAATTTTCCAGCCAATCCACCCATAATAGATAACGAATAATTTACTGGCATGAGAAGATGATCCATGAAATTAGATTGCATATTTTGAATACAGAATGTAAAGTTCTCACTTGGACCTATATTACCTAATGTAGATGAGAATGGCATTACAGCTGGATTACATCGATACACAGGCCAATTATCTTTTATTTTTTGTACATTCACGACTAATACATTAAAGGTCATTAATCCAACAAATATTATAATGATTAATAATGTTAAAGCAATATCGGATGTTCTCATATTAATGTATATTGTGATTTTTTATTTTCTGTTTAATTTAATAAGTATATATATGTTTCATCTAAATCTATCCTCTCTTTTTGGTATATCTTCTATTACGTCTTCTTGTTTTCGAGGAACCACCCATTCTTTTGGATGAATAACGTCTACGCTTAGACCCTTTATTTCTTTTAGTCGCGCGTTTTTTACCTCCTCTACGTTTAGAAGAGCACCCAACCTGATATTTTCTTTGTTTTGTGTTTCGGCTTCTTTTTCCGCTTCTTTTTCCGCCTCTTTTTCCGCCTCCTTTTCCAACTTGATTATCAAATTCCGCTTGTGCTGCTGAATTAGTCAATGTTTCTGTGCCTTTTGCCGTATTTGCATTGGCATCGACTGGTCCTGCAGGTTCTGCTAATGCTGTAGGCTGTGGGACTACTATTTCATTTGGTCCTGGTTGGTCACCTCGCCCGCCTTTATATTTTCTTCTTCTTTTTTTAGAACCTGCTTGTTGATTATTTGCGTTCTGTTCATTTGCTGCATTCACTGTTTTCATTTGTGCACTTTCCGCGGGTGTTCTGGCACCAGGTTCCAGTCCAAACTGTTGCACAGCTGGTACTGATTTAGTAGTATCGACAGGCATTATATATAACATATAGTGCGATAAAAATATAAAAACTTAATCATGTTTTTATATTAAATGAACGACGATGAAAAAATACAGCTTCAGAAAATGATTCATGCTAATTCTACCGAAGATAATACGAACTTAATTCGTGAGAAACAAAACAGTCGAAGGATATTTGATGATATTCAAACCATGCTTAACTTAAAAACGCGATATGCTTCTATGCCCGATAACGCAGAAAAGCAAGCCATGTTTGAAAATAAATGTAGTTTTCTTTTCAGTAATTTTAAATATTTATACGAGAAAATATACAAAGACTTATTAGAACTACAAATATTACAACGCATGCTACATGTTTTAGCTAAAATTGAAAATAATGAACTTGATCAACATGGCGCTTCATTTGAAATAGGCAAATTTTTAAAAGAGGTTTATGTTGACACCGCGATTGGCGAAGATGTAAGACCATGTAAAGATATTAAATGGTCGGATTACAAATTAATGACTGATTAATAAAAAGAATTGAAATCATAATAAACATAATATTATACATAAAGATATACGATGCGCCTTGTAATAGTCGAATCACCCGCAAAATGCGGCAAAATTGAATCCTTTTTAGGATCTGAATATAAATGTATTGCCAGTTTTGGACATATTCGAAAATTGGCAAGTCTACAAAATATAGATATTCAAAATAATTATCGCCCTACATACGATATAGATGAACGAAAAATACAACAAATTGGTAAAATGCGTAAATTGATTGATTCATGCGACGAAGTCATATTGGCGACGGATGATGATAGAGAAGGTGAAGCAATTGCCTGGCATATTTGTGACATGTTTAAACTACCAGTCGCTTCTACCAAACGTATCGTATTCCATGAAATTACTAAGGATGCTGTAGTAAATGCTGTAAATAGTCCTGGTATTATTAATATTGATATGGTATACGCTCAACAAGCGAGACAAATTCTGGATCTACTCGTAGGTTTTACTTTATCTCCAGTTCTATGGAAATATATTTCTCGTAAATCAAAGAAAGGACTATCGGCTGGACGCTGTCAATCTCCTGCTCTTAAAATTATTTATGATAATCAGAGAGAAATAGACAATTGTCCTGGTGAAATCATTTATAATACAATTGGCTATTTTAGTTCGAAGAATATTCAATTTGCGTTGAATGATGTCTTTGATACATCAGATAAAGCTGAACATTTCTTAGAAGAAAGTGTAAATCACGACCATATATTTTCGAGAGACGCAGTGAAAATCGCATATAAAAAACCGCCTATTCCTTTTATTACCAGTTCCTTACAACAAAGATGTAATAGTGAATTGCGTATTAGTCCGAAAGATACCATGATGATTTGTCAGAAGCTTTATGAAGGTGGATATATTACATACATGCGAACTGACAGTGCGGTTTATTGTAAAGAATTCATAGACTGTGCCAAATTGTATATCGAAAATACTTGGGACAAGACTTATGTAAAGGAAGATATTGATAGTCTTAGTGAAAGGGCTGCTACAAACAGCAAGGATAGTAAAAAGAAGTCTAAAAAGAAGGAGGAGATTAAAGCACAAGAGGCTCACGAGGCGATTCGTCCAACGAATATTGATATGGCGGAACTTGATAATGATGATTTTAATCCTCGCGAGAAGAAGTTGTATCGTCTCATCTGGAGTCATACTGTCGAGAGTTGTATGGAGAAGGCAACGTATAATACTATTTCGTGTATGATTACTGCTGCTCTTTCAATGAAATTCAAGTCGAATACAGAACAGGTGGTTTTTCCTGGATGGAAAATCGTAAATGGATATGAAAAAGAAAATAAACAGTATTACTTTCTTGAAAAGCTGAAGACAGGTAGTGTGATTCCATATAACAAGATTACTTCTAAGACATCGATAAAAAATTCTAAATCGCATATTAATGAAGCGAAACTGGTTCAGCTATTGGAACAGCATGGTATAGGACGTCCATCTACATTTTCAAGTATTATCGATAAGATTCAAGAAAGAGAATATGTGAAGAAATCTAATGTAGAAGGAAAGAAAATTCTATGCACTGACTTTGAATTAGTGGAATGTGAAATTAGTGAATTACATGAGAAAAAAGTATTTGGATCAGAAAAAGACAAGCTTATTATTCAACCTTTGGGGGTTATTGTCATGGAATTTCTGGAAAAACATTTTACAGAAATTATTCAATATGATTATACTAAAAACATGGAAAACCTACTGGATGATGTGTCAAAAGGAAATTATACTTGGTATGATATTTGTGCTGCGTGTTATAAAGAACTGAATGACTTGATTGATAATATAGATGACGGTGTTCAACGCCAACAGATTAAGATTGACGACAAACATGTATTTATGATTGCCAAATTCGGACCGGTGATTAAATGCACACAAGATGGTGAAATCACCTTTAAAAAAGCCAGAACTGATTTGGATATGGATAAACTTCAAAGAAACAAGTATACATTGGAAGAGATTATCGACACCTCTGTGAAATCAGGTAGAAAATTGGGGACATATAATAAAGAGGATGTATATTTGAAAAAGGGAAAATTCGGTATGTATATTGAATATGGTTCAACTAAAAAATCTCTGAAATTTGTAGATAAAGAGGAACATGAGATTACAATTAACGATGTAATCTCACATATAGAGAAACCCAAAGATGTTATTCGAAAGTTAAGTGATATTTGTTCCATCCGCAATGGTAAGTTCGGTCCGTATATATTTTACAAAGACAAGAAGGCTACAAAGCCTAAGTTTTTGAGTTTGAATGGCTTTAAAAGCGCGAATGGCCAAACTGAACTCGAGGGAGTTATGGAGGATTTCAGTGATGATGAAGAACTGGTGTCATGGATTAAAAAGAAACATGGCATTAGTCTATAAATAGGTTACTATAATAGTTTATCTGCCGTATATATTACGGATTTTCATATCTTTTTCTTGGTCGGATAGAATGGTTCCGAATTCAATTGTAAAGTTAATATCACTATTACCGAAATCGACAAATGTTCCATCGTGAAATCTGAATTTTACTTTTATTTTTTGTATACGTTCTTCTAACTGATTAGAGAATAATGTGATAGAATTAATGTCCTCACCACGAATGTTCGTATATAGACTATCGTTGAATTCAGGAGTTGATAATTTGGCAAAATAACTATTTATTTTTCCGCCATATTTTACAGTTGTTGTAGAAGAAGCTTGATTTACAAATGCGTTACGTTGTTTAATGTTGGTGGTTCTATTGCTACTATCCATACCTCTTTTATATGATAAGGTATCAATATTTCCCGACGTGTTACATGTTTCGTTTGATAGAATGGCATTGTTTAATTTCGAAGAAATGTTGTGCGAAGAACTATTGTTTGCATTAGGGACCAATTCATCACTATTATTATATTTCTCTACTTCCATGTAGATGGTTGGCGGAAGAAACCTATATGGAAGTAGAGGTGAAGATAATTCGCGTCCAGGTCCTGCGTTATCTAAAGGAAGCCAAATATTGCCATGTTTAATGGCGTTCGAATTTTGATAGTGATCACCACTAAGGGATATTTCACTCGTTACACTATTATAATTATTAATTGTAGTATTAAACATTCCATCATTTGTAATAGATTGTGCGTAGTAGTTTGATTTTTCAAATCCTAAAATAGCACCAAGTCCCCACATATTTTTGGTATAATATTGATCATTATTTTGTGGGCAGTTACCGTAACCACCTTGTGACAAAATATAGTTATGTGATTTTTCATCAAAAAATAGGGCGAAATCTTTATTTTCTGAAGTCCCAGCATAAAATTTCTTTTCAGGTCTATTGTAAGCTACAAATATATTACCTTTTACAGTTGCGTCAACTTTGAAATTAGGAACATTATCTTTATTCGCGATTGTTTGAATAGCTGAAGCTAATTGTTCTGGCGTATAAGCTCCGTCAGGAACAGTAATTAGTATAGGGGTATAGTATGCGGTTGAAACATATGCTGCGGTCGCAATTTTATTTGGGTTTGCAGGCATTGTTCCTCTAAGAATTCCTGATAAAAAACCACCTGACACATTAATATCAGTCGAAACAATTGTATAATAACCTAATTCAATATTATCTATACTGATGAGTATTTTATCACCTGCTCTATATTCGCTGCCTCCATTTATATCAATAGATGCCACAACTCCTGCTGAAATAGTCGCAGCAGTTACTACTGCGTTTTTACCACATCCATCAGTATATACGATTTCTAATGTATGTTTACTGTAGGTATCGCCGGCATTACCTTCTCGTTTCCCAAATAGTATTTTATTATTTTGGTATTTGGATGAAATATTACATAAATCATTAGGTAGATTTATATCCGTTAATTTCATATATTGAACTTGCTTCAAAGGTTGTGGTAATTCTATTTCGAATTCATTCCCATTTGGCCATTTGGATCTATCTCTGTCATCAGAATGTATGCTTACATTTTTTTTAATACTAACATAATTATTTTCACGATGAATAAGAGGATGATTCACGTTTACGTTATTATACATATTATATATAAATACTAAATATAATATTTATATCTATCCGCAAAAAAAATAAAAACATTATATAAGATGGCATTGAAATTAGCTAATTTACTGTATGATATAAATATAGTTTTTGCAATTATAGCGGTAGGTTTTATTGTCCTATTTATAGATATTAAGGCGGCGATTATAGGATATGGCATAATTGGTTTCTGTACTATTGGTATCATATTTCTGATGTTTGCTCTATTTAGTCAAGGGCAAATGAAGGAAAGTGTATTCAGTATGATTTATAAGATTTTATATAACAGTACTCCTACATTGGTAATATTATCAATATTAACATGGTTAATAGTTATGATTGCGAGTAATTATGACCGCATTACATCGGATGCTGTCCCCGACGATTTTATTACCTTTTTAAATATTGCCAATATGTTACTTATTGTCCAATTTGTATGTCTAAAATATTATATTACAGACCAATTAACTATAACAAAAAATGTAGTAGAAGGTAATAGTGCTTTAAATAATGCGAGTAAAATAATGAGTTCTTATTCAACAATGATACTGTATTTGTTTGGCACGATAAATATAATTGTTTTAGGCATATGCCATACGATTATTAATTATTATGCAACAGATGGATAAGCCAAAATATATAACTGATTTATTCAATAGGTATAAATTTGAATGTGACGCCATATGAATCATCATTTTCCCATATTCCTGATATTTTTAATATAAGTTGGATATTATTTTCCGACTTATATTTGTTTGGCATAGTGGTAAATACTTTGATGTAACCATTCATGATTTGATTATAAATAGAATAGTCAGGTTTTTTGGCTGTGCGATATTTATATTTTGCCATAATTTGTTTTTCGATTATTTCTATTTGGTTGATAATTCTTGCGTTTTGTTTTTTGCAAAAGCAACATTTGAATTTGTTATAATAAACATCCATTGTAATGTTATTGAGTGATATGTATAAATATACCCCATTTAACATTAATTCATCATTTGAATAAATAATTCTGACGAAGTCACTGTCAGTGATTACTGTATTCTTTATAGGTTCTGAAAAAAATATACTATCGGTATTATATTTATCAATAGTTGTTACGATATTCATATTGATTATATTTACGATTATGTCCTTAAATCAATGTTTAAGTTTAATAAATAAAGAAATCATATTATGATACGTTATAAATGAAATTTTTAGATACACATTTTAATGAATATATAGAATCTGTAAAAACGAATAATCTACATACACCATTAATAAAAATATACGATTATTTTCCTAACGAAATAGAAGATATGGAGAATGTATTATTTTATGGACCACATGGCACCGGAAAATATTCACAGATGTTATTATCGATATCTAAATATAGTCCATCTGTTCTAAAATACGACAAAAAAATGTGTGTAGTCTTTAATAAAACGAATTATTATTACAAGATTAGTGATATCCATGTTGAAATAGACATGGCTCTACTGGGCTGTAATTCCAAATTACTATGGAATGATATATACATACAATTATTGGATGTAGCATCTGCGAAACCGAATAACACGCTGATAGTGGTATGTAAAAACTTTCAAAATATACATAGTGAGTTATTGGAAAACTTTTACAGTTATATGCAGACAATTAAATATGTGAATATTAAACTTAAATTTGTATTGATTACTACATCAGTATGTTTTATTCCGTCTACTATTTTAAACAGATGTAAACTCATAAATGTTCCACGTCCAACAAAAACAATGTACGCTAAGTGTATAAAAGGCTGTAATTTACAAAATACAAACATGAGCAATGTTATCAATATTAAAAATTTACAAATAGGTCAATCTTCGTCGACTATAAAAAGCTACGTCAATATTTGTAATAATATCATAGAAAAACTAACAAAAACCGATGATTTTAATTTCCTACAATTAAGAGATGTATTATATGATCTATTAATTTATGATATGGATATATACGAATGTATATGGTATATTATAGAAGAGTTGACAAAAAAGGATCGTATTGGAAATGAGCAAATGATACCCTTATTGCATAAGGTGTATCTATTTTTTAATTTCTATAACAATAATTATAGACCAATTTATCATTTAGAGAGTATCATGTTTTATTTAATAGATATTATAAAAAAGCATGACGAAATTAAAAAAAGCATGTGAAATATTAGAACTGCATACACCGTTTGATGAAAAAATGTTAAAAAAACAATATCATAAAATGGCTCTACGATACCATCCAGATAAGAATAATGATAGTAATGCGGAGGATCGGTTTAAGGAAATAGGTTCTTCATATACTTTTCTCTCTAAGCATTTAGATTCAAACTTTGTTGAGGTAGAAGATAGAACGGGGTATAATGATGTTTTAGGTAGCTTCGTTAAATTCTTTTGTAACTGTAAAAATAGTGATATTGATTACGCCTCTATCTTCATGAGTATCTTATCTAAGGCGCATATTATAGGAAATGAAGAGGTGTTATATGATTTATGTAAAGAGATTGACGTTACTATCTTAGTGGAACTATATGAATTCTTAATGAAGTACGAGATGATATTGGGTGTCGCCAAGCAATTCACGTTGAATTTAAAGAAATGGATAGACGAAAGAAGTATGAATGATGTGTATATTGTGAATCCGTCGTTGGTTGATTTATTTGAGGATAATATTTATAAGTTAGAGCACGGAGAGAAAACGATTTATATCCCTACGTGGCATAGTGAATTAGTGTATGAATGTAATAATTCTGATTTAGTAGTAAAATGTATTCCTGAATTACCAGATCATGTTAACATAGATGAAATGAATAACCTGCATGTATATTTGAAAATACGATTTGATGGTATTTTATCTATACCAAATATATTGTTTTCATTAGGTGGGCGAAATTTCAATATACCTGTAAATGAATTGTATATGAAAAATAGTCAGTTATATTATTTGAAAAACTGTGGAATAAGTCGTATTAATGAAGATAGTGTTTATGACGACAGTAAGCGATCACATATAATTGTCCATATTGATTTTATTTAAAAACAATAATTATATAATATATATATGAATTCTACTGACTATGTTATTGGTGCGATTTGTGTTGCTATACCAATCATATGTTCTTCGTTTGCAATTTCATTATTGTCATATTTTTCCGAACATAATAATTAAGGAATACGTATATTTATAATTTAAACTTACGTATATATATTGATATAATGACATGTATATACTGTGTAGTGGGTATAGAATATAGCATAATGAATGTTCCTATAAAAATGTCTATTCTTGGTACATTTACTAATATAGATAAAGCATTAGAATTTCGCAGGACGCAGAAAAAATATACAATAGTAGATATTGTAGAAACGGTGATAGATAATATAATCGAAAATGAAGAAGTAGAAAACGAAATGGATTTATAAGTTTTTCAAGTTTTATAAATTATAAAACATGAAAAAAATACTGAGTATTTTTATTACTTTATTTGAGTGTATTAATTAAGATTTTTATTTGAGTGTATTAATTAGGATTTTTATTTGAGTGTATTAATTAAGATTTTTATTTGAGTGTATTAAATTATGCTTCAGCTTCACTCTTCTTGGTGACACGCTTCTTGATAATCTTCTTCTTGACGGGTAGCTCTGCCTCAACCGTCTTTACTGCGGAAGCAACCTCTTCGAAAACTGTAGGCTCATCGTCATCAGAATCTTCGACTGCTACATTACCCTCATCATCTTCCTCATCTACATCAGATGAAGTAGAAGCTGAGGCCTCCATACGCTGCTTGGAGGCACTATCCAACTTGATATGACACTTGCCACGAAGGGTAGCACGAGGCTGAACAACTCCTTGAACAAGCTTCCAGGTGGTTCCGAACTTTCCATTTGCGAACCAAATACCACCGTTCTGGATAACAATAGCGATATTCTGAGTCTTCTGGATAAGAGTAAGAGGAGTTACATCAGCATCCTCAGTATCGGGGAAAAGCTGCTTCTCATTCATATCGTATAGCTCAACACTGAACTTCTCATCATAGTAAGGAATCTTAACGCGAAGAGTAGGAGGACGACTGAAGTCAAACTCACCAGTTTCCTGGTTCTTAGGATACTTGAGCATAGGAGTCCATAGAGCATCAACTACTTCAGGACTGAGCTTGGTCTTGTTCATCCACTCCTTAGCATTGGCGATTGCGTCAGTCTTAATCTTATTCTCAAACGTTGCGAGATTATCAAGGAAGTTCTTGGTATCCTCGCTGAAATTAGAGTCTTGGTCGCGAGGGAACTGAAGACTTAGTTCATAAGATCTCTTACCACTCTTGTCATCTACATACTCGTTCACACCCCATGTCATCATGAGGGGAGTGGAAAGATAAGTTGACTTCTTGGTGCTGTTATTAAGAATTCCGACGTTCTTACCGCCAGAGGTGTTTACCTTAGGCTTGGTGTAAACAACATCAGTGTTAGCATTAAAGGTGCTGCCTTCTACGATCATGGTTTGTGCTTGGGTGCTCGACATCTTGGTATATTAATCTATATAGATGGATTCTCTTTAAATCAATTTTTTTTATAAATAGAAAATAAATGATTTATGCAACATAGATGCGTTTAGGTATATTTTAGTATTTAAATATAATTAAATTGACTTAATAAAGATACTTGTAATATAGTTTAATAAATCAGGTTAAATATGAAAGAATTCGATGTTGATGGAATTACAATGCGTTTGGGAGAAACGGCGAAGGAGAACTGGCAGCTGATTGGAGAGTCGAATAGTGACCATATGTGGATGCATTTAAATTCCTATCCATCTGGACATATTGTTATTAAATCAGATAACGTAACCGATGAACTTTTACAGGAAGCGGCACAACTGTGTAAAGAAAACACAAAATATAGGAATTTACGGAATCTTAAACTCTGTTATACAAAAGTCTCTAATTTAAAGTATGGAGAGAAAGCAGGATCAGTACAGTTCAAGAGTAATCGGCAAGTAAAGACCATCAAAATATAAACATAAATTGGAAATCAATTAAATAGAAAATATAATAATAGTTATATAGAAGATTATAAACATGAAAATTCGCTCATTAAAATTAAATGATTTTAATACATATTATACTAAGCCTTGCTATAATAATAAATCAGCCAAGAAACTAAATAACGATAAATTTTTTATTCCCAAAATACATGAATATGTTCATTCATGTGAATACAATTACAATGTATCGCAATTGAAACAGATATGTAAGTATTATAAATTAAAGGTAACTGGAACAAAAGACGTGTTATTTGAACAGATTTATAACTACTTACGACTATCGCATTATTGTTCCAAAATACAAAAGGTGTTTCGTGGTAATTTACAGAGAAAATGTATGACGTATCAAGGACCCGCTTTGATGAATAGAAGTTTATGTGTAAATGAAACTGATTTTTATACCCTACAGAATATTAATGAAATTCCAGTAGAACAGTTTTTTAGCTATGTAGATAGCGATAATTTTGTATACGGATTTGATATTCTATCTATTTATACGCTATTCAATACAAGAATAAAAAAACCAAAAAAGAGAGAAAATCCATATAACAGAAAAGAATTCCCCAAATCTATAAAAAAACACATCGTTGAATATCTGGTTCTATGTAAGTGTATGAATATTAATGTAATTACATCTGACGAAGAAGACGTAGAAAATGTTTGTCCCGTGAAACAAGTAGAATTTAGAACACTGGAAGTGTTCCAACATATTGATCAGTTGGGAAATTATACACAACCTAATTGGTTTTTAAGTTTATCAAAACAACAATTAATTATGTATGTGCGAGAATTATATGATATCTGGCATTATCGAGCTAATCTATCAAATTCTGTAAAGCAGAGTATTTATCCGTCATCAGGTGACCCTTTTAGACATAATAATATAGCCTTACTTAATAATAATACTATTATTGAGATTCAAAATTCGGTCCTCCAGATAATGTCTAATTTTACAAAGAGCGCTAATACATCAGATAATCAATCATTGGGTGCTTTTTATGTTTTAGCGGCATTAACTTTAGTAAATTCAAATGCTGCAGAGGCTTTGCCATGGTTATATCAGTCGGTTTCCCATATTAATTAATATTTGCGTTAAAGCACTTAAAAATTAAGTGTTTATACATCATATAAGATGACAAAGACATCCGATAAGACTACCGCTTCCGCAACCGCTTCCTCCGCAACACCTGCCAAAAAGAGAGTAACTAAAAAGACTACTGCTCCCGCTTCCACGCCCGCTTCCACATCTGCTTCCGCATCTGCTTCTACATCCACTGCTAAATCTGCTGCCACTAAATCTACTATTGTCGCCACACCTGCTGTAGATACTGTTGTGTCCGAGACAGTTGATACTTCACTTTTTGATCAATTCAATGTGTTCATGGGCAAGCTTCAGGCTGTCGGCGCCCAATTCAGCTCTCTTAAGACTGAGTTCCGTGCTCTTGAGAAAAGAACCACCAAAGACTTCAAGGTCGCTCTTAAAGCATCCGCAAAGGGAAAGCGTAGATCAGGAAATCGCGAGCCCAGTGGTTTTGTGAAGCCCACTGAAATTAGCGTTGAGCTTGCTACTTTTCTTAAGAAGCCTGAGGGCACTCTTATGGCTCGCACCGAAGTCACTAAGGAGATTAACGCGTATATTCGTGCTAACAACCTTCAAGACAAGGATAATGGCCGCCATATTATCCCCGATGCTCCTCTCACCAAGCTTCTTAAGATTGGCAAGACCGACGAGCTTACCTACTTCAACCTCCAGAAGTTCATGAGCCATCATTTCCCCAAGAAAGTTGTTGTGACAACTGATGCCGAAAAGACCGCATAAATTTATTTATAAAACTCATAAAAAATAGTTAAATAAATAAAGAAAAAATAAATATTACTTTATGTGATTAATATTTATTAAATACTTATTTCACCATATAATAACAAATGTTAAGAAAAACACATATTATGTATTATATTTACTACTACCAAGTAAGTATTATTATAGAATAATTCAATGTATATTGACTCATTTTTGCGTATAAATCTATTATGATTATTTAGTAACAGTTTAAAGATTATTTTATTGTATTATACAAATCATGTTGACAAACATTTTAGTACTATTATCCGTTATTGGTATCTCTACCTGCTCCGCTGCGACACTTCGACCCGAGATGCACGAGTTCATTGACTTTATTAAAAAGTTTGATAAGGTATATGACAACATCGAACATTTCGAAAAACGTTTCCATACCTTCATGGACAATATCAAATATATTGAACATACTAACAGTATTCAATCCAATTATACAGTAGGCGTAAATCAATTCGCTGACCTTAGTAACGATGAATTTAGCACTTCTATGAATCGTCTTAAATTAGGTGTCGGTTCCAAATGTAATGCGTTTTCTTCTTCCGCTTCTTCTTCTCCCGATTCACTCGATTGGCGCACTAAAAATGCTGTTACCCCAGTAAAAGATCAAGGACAATGTGGATCATGTTGGTCATTCAGTGCCACTGGAGCAATGGAAGGAGCATGGTCAATTGCTACCGATAAATTGGTCAGTCTATCAGAGCAACAATTAGTCGATTGTTCGGCTGGTCGTCCTTATGGTAATCACGCATGTAATGGTGGATTAATGGACGGTGCTTTCGCTTATGCCATTGATACTGGTATGTGTACTGAGGAGGAATATCCTTATACCTCAGGTGTTAGCAAAGTCGCAACTTCTTGTGAAACTTGTAGTCCAGCCGTAACACTCACGTCTTGTGTAGACGTAACCCCCAATAATCAAGAACATTTGAAGGAAGCTGTTGCCATTGGTCCTGTATCTATTGCTATCGAGGCTGATACCAAAGCCTTTCAACTTTACAAGAGTGGCGTCCTAACAGGCGATGCTTGCGGAACAAACCTCGATCACGGTGTTCTTATTGCTGGATATGGCATTGAAGATGGAACTGAATACTGGCTCGTGAAAAATAGCTGGGGCACTACATGGGGTGATGCCGGTTATATTAAGATTGAACGCAGCGACAGTACTAATGATGCTGGAGTGTGTGGTATTGCCATGCAACCTTCATATCCTGTCGTATAAATAATAACCATTATAATTATAAAAAAAAACGTATTTTTTATAATTTATACGAAAATAAAATTATTCTGTTTCATCACAAATTCTACATCACTTTTAATAATATTCGAATTTTTAATTACTAATTTATCAAAAGGTTCGTTTATATAAAATGTATGTACATCAAACATGTTAAGAATATCTTCAATCGAGTCATTAGAATTCAGTTTACTATTATTATATAACCAATCGACAAATGAAATAGGAGAGTTCATTTTTTTATATTTTCCAAATTGATTCATCACTTCATACACATTCATATCATTGCCTGAATCAGTATTATAATCAGTTCCGGAAATAATAGTTACCATTTTGAATTCATCTAATGATAGTTGTAAATCATTCAATATACCAGGTAAGTTATAATAAACACACGTGCTGTTAAATAAACTCACATATCTGAATACACGATTACATCCATATACAAACATATCCATGTCTTCGCTCATACATCCATATACCATTTTTTTATGTAGAAGATACGCACATAACTGGTCCGCTTCTCCAGAAGCTTCTCGGTAAGTAACACCAAGTGCGTCCATTAATTCTTTGACCCTCATTATATCCGTATGACTGATTCTTACCGTTTTTTTCTTTTCGTTATCCATCTTCGCTGACAGTTCGCTTCTTTCGACATCGTCGGTCGAAATTTCATATTGCTCTTTAAGTAAATCATAATTAACTTGTGCCTCCTTTTTAGATTTTCTCCTTTCCTCGAGAGTATTACGCTTTTCATCAGGAGGCTTACCATCGAATATGAATACTGGAATAATGTTATAATAGCGAAATAAATTAATCATCAAATACATTTGTTCCATTAAAGAACCTTCGCTCTTATATTTATATAAGTAAATACTCACATCCACTACTATTTTTTTATGCTGAAGTTCACTAAAATGTATTTTGTGTATAGAATTACTACAATTCGCTCGAATATATTTGTTTAAATATTTAATTCCCATTTTGATATGTATTATATGTATATAATATTATATATATACAAATTTCAATTTTTATTTGAAATGATTATATATCATCACAACTAATATATATATATATACTATAATATCGATGGAAAACAAGAGTGCTGCTCATACAAAACAACATGAATGGCGCATGAAACAAATGAATATTTTTTATGGAACTGGAAGACCCTTATTCAAAATTACAAAAGATAATATATTTGAGAGAAAGGGATACGATGTTAATTATTATAGAGAAAATACTAATTGGTTATTTTTAGATAATAAAAATTTTGTAGCATACAATAAAAGAATATTACATAAAAAATTGAATCTGTCTATTCAACAATAAGTATTCCATAAACCAATAAATCACTCACATAATGACAGAATACGAAGTAAACATTGATTTCGACGAGGCAAGTAAAGCATGGGCGTTAAATAAAAAGAAACTATCCGATGGATGCTATTCATACGTGTGTGGAACAATGACTAAACAAAATTTACCGTGTCAAAACAAACCAATGAAAGATAAATGTGTATGTCGCCTTCACAAAAAATATAAGAAGAGTATATATATTAATGGACGATCAACCGAATCAAAATAGCGAAATACTTCAGGATTTATTAGAAACATCTTCTTTTTTAGTAGAAACCACTCCTTTAGAGACTGCTGTTGAACTAAATACTATAATTAATTTGATTAAAAATCCAGACACCAATCTAAATTCGGTATCTTTTTTTTCAGAGCATGATGATAGTGGAGTATATCCTTTGTATGATGAATTAGTAGATAGTATATTTGAAACACAAATTGCGAACCCTATCAGAATTAAATTTGGTGAATTATTGACCACTATATTGGAACACGACCCTATGCTTTTACATGAGCGAAAGAAACGTATTTCGAAGGAAGATCAAGTATATGGATTCAGTGAATCTATAAGTGAACATTATTTAACAATGAATGGACCAAACGCGAATGTGGCTATAACCACATTATATGAATTATTAGTATCGCATGGTTATGTTCCATTTACGTTTAAAAAATTTTCTGACGGCAAGCCAGATGAAAGATATAGATTACGCGAACATAATCTAAGAAATAAAGCAAATTTGGTAAAATTTGCTGAAAAAGAAGAGGAAGAACCTATCATAGAAGATGAACAAATACAATTACTTGAGAATATGTATGAAAATATTTGTAAAAACAGAGAGAACAGAACAGACGACTTGACACATACTCATGATTTGAGCGCTGACGCAGATATATTGGTATTTATCATAAACAATAAACATTATTGTTATCAAAAGCGACAAATATATAATAATTTACAAACAGGTAATTTATTCAATAAATGGATTAAAAAAGATGATGCGTCCGATTGGCGCGTAGAGCCACATAATATGGAATTTTTTAATATGGTAAATTTCGATTCTGGGTATGGAGGGATAGGTGGTAGAACTACCTATGTTCAATTAATGGTTGGACCAACTGTGAAAATGTTATTTGACATGAATGGTATTATCGCTTTATTAGAACACAACTTCATACCTTTATCCGAATCAGACTTCGGGGATACATTTACAAATGTATTTGACGTAACAGTTTCTATTCCTGAAGAGCGTGTTGGAGAACAAAATACAAATTTTGGATCAAGTCAAACTCATGGTCAAAATGATGTCGTAACCATTTACACACTTACACCTGTTATTAACTCAGAAGATGAAGATATTAAACACTTTATTGAATATCAGCGAGAAAATATGAACGAATTAATCACTAAGATGAAAGATGAATCTACAACTGAAGACCCAGAAATAAATATATATGACAATAATACAATAGTAGACGCAATTGATTTTTATAGGTCGCGTATTCTAACAGACGAAGATACTGAAACAGAAAATGCCAAATCATATATGGTAATGTTCACAGATGAGGAATTTCTAAAAACTGTTCCCTTAAATGAACCTTCTGTTCATGGAGGAGACATGGTGAATATCAATACACATAACGGTGGTATATCAAGTCTGTTTGGAACAATCCGTCGTATTTATAGGGTTCCCGAAGTGCCTGATGATAGAATAGTAAAATGGATATATGATATTACACCATTCTACGAACCAGGAGATTACTTTAATAGGTTTACTATTAATGATGAATCACTTATATCTCGCATGGTTGAACCACAAGCACCACCTTATGATCAAGAACAAGCTATGCGTAATGGAGATGATATAAGCGATAGTGAAGACGAAGACCAAGAAGATTTCGGAGAAATACTAAGAGACATAAATGATTGGACAGGCGATAATGAGGATAATCGCGATGATGATAATTATAATAATCCTACCGGCAATTTATTTGGTTCTGATAGTGATGATGATGATGATGTTCCCGAGGTTTCATTTGAAATAGATCGACGTGGTAACCACTCTCCTATGCGTCTTGAAGAACTGATGGATAGCCCTAATTCTTCAGCTATTATACCTACTTCTCCTCAAGGTCCACCTCCTGTTATTGATAATTCATTTAGTTTTACACCAGATTCGCCAAGAACTCCGCCGCCAGCAGCTAATTCTCGGCAAAGAAGATCGCAATTGCCCGAATTCACACAGGAGGAAGAGGAAGAACATGATCCAAATTCAGACACCGAGCTTGGTTTTGGTGGGAAAAAACGTAAACGAAATAAGAAAACCAAACGTAAGAAAAATAAGATAATTAATAAGCGAACGAGAGGAAAGAAATAATATAAAATAAAGATAAAAATTGATATCGCTAATAGATATAGATATAATATTGTATAAGTAATATAGTAACATGGATAGTTTAATTAGTAAAATGGCGCAAACGAGGACGAGTGTAAATTGTGGTCCGTCTAACCACGCGGCGTATCTGGTAAAACCTGGTAAAAATAGAATGAATTTTCATTCAAAATGCTACTACGGAGAGAATCATTATCAACCTGGATGTTATGCAACTACGCATGCTGAATTAGATGTTATTTCACGGGTGTCTAAGTTACATACAGATAAAATCAAGAAGCGTAACAAGCAAACATATAATTTGATTGTTATTCGCGTTTCAAAATCGGATTGTCAGCTTGGAAATTCTCAAGTATGTAAACATTGTATTGATAGTATAATTTTGTCATCGAAGCGAACCGGTATCAAAATTAAGAAAATTTATTATAGTGATACTGATGGAAATATGATTAAAACGACCCCTTTACGTATGTCAAATGATGATAATCCGTTTATATCGTCATTTTATAGACCATGTGGATACAAGTCTTTACATGAAAAATTCAGATCTAAAATGTGTCATTATATTAATACATCCAGTGAAACCGATTCTGACTAATATATATTTATTCTAATATTTTCAATAATTCATCAACTCTTTCATCAGAGTCCTCTGTTAATTCTTTCGCGATAGAAAGACCTGTCTTGGTAGTGAATAGATTATCATCAATATGTTTTTTCATACGCACGGTATACAGATTACAAGCATCTGTTATTGATTGTATATAATCAATATCGTATCGATTCATATTAAATACTATACATCTGTCTATATCATAGGCGGTCAATAGGTCGGATTCTCTTACAATGTGGTAAGCAGTCTGAAACTCATTCATATCAGGAAATCCGTTTTTTTTAACTTTGGAGTAAGACATGGTTGAAATTATATTACAAATGGCTTCTGTCTCGATTGGACTATAATGTAAATTATCGACAATAAATGTACGTATTCTGATTAAGCCTTCTGCTTCATTCATGTATTTATTATCACACATATCATGTAATAGAGCAGATGTATAAATAACTCGTTCATGGTCTTTAAGAAATGGTTTTTCTACTATTTCATTTTTCAATATCCTTTGTGAATATTTAAATACATCCATACTATGTTTCATTCCATGTGAATCATCGATCGAAAATGTATTGCATGTGTGTCGAATAAAATTGAAAATAATGTTATATGGAGGTTTCATTACTATTTATGTTATATAATATAAATAGTAATTAAATAAATCAATATTTTTAAGTATTCGCCTAATTCATTTCTATACATGATATACGTGCCGTATATTTCAAAAAAGGATGTTCAATACTTTGAATATTTTTCTCGATTTTACGTATAATTTGAAGAAATTGTCTATTATTATGATGTTCCTTTATAAATTCATAAAATAAATCCAATGTCACGTTCGTCTTTCGAAAATCAAGCAATTGAAGATTCCGCTTATTGCAAAAAGTAAGAAATTCTGGGCAATTATAAAGAAGAATATTTTTTACAATATAATAACAAAATACGTTGGTATTTTCATTATAATATATATTGTTTCTTAAGGTAATACTAAGTTCGTCTTGTAAATATAAATTCTCATACTCTAATCCAATTTTATGTAATACTTTGACCGATTGTATCATAGAGAATAATTTTTCATAAAATAGCAAGTAATGCGCGTTATGCACATATGTAGCAATCTTCACACTATCATCTAAATAATACGTGGTAAAAGCAATATTAATTATTTCTCCAAAAAATTCGGCATATGATTCAGTTAATTCGCAATCAGTCTTAATTGGAAATAATTTTAACATTTTCTCCTTCATAGAATCATATTTAATTCTCGAAAAATCAAGCCCATAGTTGTGGAATAATTCATGAATTAATACTTTCACTAATTCCTCGTTCCTATATATTACTATATGCGAATTTGTTGTGCAAATATCACTATACGCAGTATTTACATGCTTTGTATCGAATTCATCAAGAGGAGACATGGGAACGCTCTTTTTGAAATCCGTTAGATATACGTAAAGGGATAAATTCTTTCCACATTCTATAGACGAATAATTACTTAATACATGAGTAATAATATATATCATTTCAATATATTGCGTATATTGTTGCTCTATTTCTGATATACTATTTTTGTCCATAAAAACGAGGTGGACATTAACTGTTCGCTTGGATATAGTATAGTCAAACGTCATGATATGAGATGCGATAGTATCTATAGATTGAATGATATCATCTGGGAAAAGATGGGGATGAAATGAATCTGGTTTTGGAATTTGACTTTGTGATGTGACTTCATTGATATTGAAATTTTTTATACCTGTTTTTTTAAAATCATTTCTTGCGTCTAAAATATTATTGTACATTTCTTTAAAAAATGCGGTGGTTTCGTCTGATATATCAGGTTCTAATTTCAAAAAACGGTTGTTGAACTTTTTAATTTCTGATATTAATATTTTCGAATCGTCTGATAATTGAAATTCATGTTGGTTATCATACAATAGTTCCATATTTACCTTACTATTGCATATATTTTTTATATTACTTATGTAGATTAGTTATTATCTCTGTAATTTTTTTCTAACATTCATTAATATATTTGCTTTAATAGGGGGTTTACCCTTTACATATATCATAAGCAACGCATTATGCGTTTTTAGTAAAACGGTTTTTAATTCTTCATTTTGTGAGAATTTAGATGTTAGAATTATTTCGTAGACTTCATCGCTTATTGGACCATTATTATTCTTGTTTGCAGATATTAAACTGGTATCTCCAGATAACTCCGACCCAGAATTTAGAGAGAACTTCTCGTACATTTCCATATTCTTTTCATTTTTGTATTTCATTCCTTCTACACAATGATTGACGGATTTCCATTCATGTTTATCAACCGCGAATTTGGTATTCCAATCATCTGACAACATTCGCCGCCAGTCTTTTATTTTCTTCAAGTCTCCGTATATCGCACTGTTTTCTTTTTTACTGGTTTCTCCTGAGCCTTTACCTGGAAAATCTTTATTCGACGATTTACTATAAAATTGGAAAATCGTGCTATCATCATACAAATTTTGATGAATAGATTCAACTACTTCCGCTTCTGAAACCGTTCCTTTCACTTTTGTATCAGATTTAAATCCTTCTATAATGCTATATGGACCATATCCATCCTTGTCTTCACAGCATTTACTAATAATATCATTCTTTAATTTGTTAGGTATTTCAGGTAGTTTCAATATTTTACGACCTTTATATGTGATTAACTTGTAATGATAACCATTAAAATCAGCAATCACATAATGGTCTGGTTTGAAAACGCCACGTTTTTCCAGAATAGCGTCATTTAATTGCCCACATTGTATTACGTTGTCGATGTCGCCTTGAACGAAACTTTCATGAGATAGTAAAATTAGTTTAATATTTAGTGCACGTTCCAACGTAGATATTGCCCATGTCTCAGCCCAAAATTCGCATGTACGAAGTTTCGCCTTGAATTCTTCCAAACTATCAACACCTTTCATGAACTCAAACTCATTCTTTAACTCTTGTGTCAACTTCTGCTCATCTTTCATACGATTGTATTTTTCCAAAATAGTTTTACCCTCTTCTACTATCTCAATCTGGCGTGTTCGGCTCTTTGATGAAGACAATTCCCTTTTTAATTTTTTATTCGCAGTTGACAGTTTGGTCATTGCATTATTCGTATCTGTAGTCGCAGATTCATACATATCATAGTGTTCTTTATACATGGTGAAGATTTCATCTGTTGCTTCTCTCGATAAAATATCGCGCAGTTTGTTTACAGTTGTGTCTTTACCAATAGAATTGAACGCATCACGAATGACCGCAAATAAACAATCCCCACCACCTTCATTATCTTGAATCCCAAAATGCGTGCTTTTCATATATTGTTGAATCCAAGGTGCCTTGTCAGATACTACCTCCTCTACGTCATCCGTTTTAGTGATAGCCTCTACGTGTTTAGTAGGATCAGTTTTGAATATTTCGGTAGGTCCAATATTGTCTTCACCTTTCGACAAACTTTCAATAGTCGCCTTGTCTATTTTCAATGTGGGCGATTTGGAGTCTGAATGTTTACTGGGATCATCTGGATCATCTGGATCATCTATATATTCACCTTCGCCAGCAACATCGCCTTCATCATTGAGAGTAACATTACGAATAGTAATAGATGTTTTACTCAATTCTTCAACTTCTGCTTTTAATATTTTTTTCAGATATGTGTCTGAAACAAACGAATATAATAAGGGGTCGCCAACTTGGTCTATATTTAAGTCGCCATCATCATCTAATACTCCAACCAAATGATCACTTTTTAATTCATACAATCCTATTTGACTATACACCAAATCGTCCTTTATTAAATATAGTGGAAAATATATGACCTCCTTTTCTATAAATGTGTATTTTTCTTTCCCTATGGCGATAATAACATCCATCGAAAAAATCTCGGTTTCATAAGTAGTCGCATTGTGTTCTATATCTTCAGGATTTAATTTTTTCTGTTCGCTATAATTAATTGTGTTATCTATTTTTGATACAACCATTATAAAGTATTCATATATTTATTTTTAAATGTATGAATTAATAAATAATATAAATAATATATTATTTATTAATTTATTATGTCAAACAAGACTGATATTGTTCTTATCGACAAGAATGAAACAAAAGGTGCTGAAATATTAACAACCAATCCATTCTTCAAAGATCTCATCGGTATTATGAAAAATACTGAATTCAAAAACTTCTATTCTAAGTATTTCAAAGATTGGACTGATATACAAACAATGATTTTTTACATGAAATTATACACTACAATCGAATACGAATATAATTCCAGATTTTCAAAACAAATTGGCGATAATTTAATGACATATACTTTACATAACGTTATGACAAATACAAACACGCGTAGCGTGGCAATGTCTTTATTTCGAGATTTCAGAGATTTAAATCATAGTAGAACATATGATTTCAGAACACTCATTCAATTTGATTCTATTGATAATAATAATACTTTGCTTATAGAACATTAAATAACATAATCCTTAAAAAAAGAATCAGATTTCAGTTCTTCATAATAGAAGTAAAGCATCTTTCTTTTTGAAACAATATCATAATTTTTAGAATCTAATTCGAATTCAACAATCCGTTGAATTAAATCACCCTTCTTTAATTTACGTCTGGACAATGTATAATAATCGGCAATCTGTTGCAATTCTTTGACTATATAATTCTCCGAAAAAAAAATCTCCAGTGCAACTATTTCATTTGCTCTATTTTCGTCATTATCAATAAAAGAATTCATAGATTCTCTAAGATCGATGATTGTATTAGTATTATAGTTATCTCGTTCGATACATACATCAGTAATAGTGTAAGAAATATTAGTCATTATTATTAATACACTTTTTTATTTAACTATTTTTTTTACTAATATAATCAAACATATCCATATACTTGAATACAGATTTACTTGATAGACTCAAATGATTTTGACTTTTTTGTGATTTAATAAATTTAATATGATCCATAATATTGTCAAAATCATCATGATCATTAATATACGCATACGATTCTGTAACTAATGTGTATATATTTTCTGCCAATTCATTCACGACCTCCTTACAATCATCTGTCGAAATTTTAGTTTTAATAAGAACAATTAGCTCTTTAATAATATTAGTTAAATAGTCATTCGATAGAACATCCAACTTTACCATATTTACAATGAACATGGAGAGGGCACGTCTGGATTCATTCTCTTTATTTATTTTGCAAAACAAATTATAGTCTTCATCGGGGTTCACATATTCAATGTGTGTGAATAGTTCATTAAACGCTGAAAATTTCTTTTCAAATTCTGATTCGATAAAATCGTAATCAGTCACAAGTTCTTTATATAGCTTCGCATATAAGGCAGAATAGAACTTATTTGTGGTCGCAATATCAAATATCAATAGAGCAATATTTTCTTTATGCTTAGAATCGAAACTTTCACATTTGACCATCTCTACCAAACATAACTTAATTTTATCAGTGATTTTATCATAATTTTTATCACTGAGTTTATTCAATTCTCTGCGAATATCATCAATCAACTTATCGATGCCATCTTTTTGTTCGCGTTCCGTTACTTGAAAATTTCGGATTGTATCCCAATCCGCATCATTAATTTCCTGCGCTTTCTGCTTAGGCTTCCTTTTTTGTTTCGTCTCGTCACGATGCTTATGAAAAACTGGAGTTCTATTATATGTTGGAGCACCTACTTTATTTGACAAATCAGAAATTCTATCAACTATTTCTTGTGATAGTGTATACCCATCCATATTTCCTACAAGTTGTAGAATATGTTGCAATGGATATGATATATATTCAACCTGGGTAGCATTTTTTACAAGTGCTGACATAGTAATGATGTATTATAATATTAATTTAATTTTTATATCAATTTTTTATTATATTATATTATAATTCAAATATTAACTTAAACGTATTATCGAGATAATATATATATATTATGAATGAAAATAATGAAAACAGTGAAAACAACATAGTCGGTGAAACAAACAATAGTTTGGTAAATACTACGCATAATGAAACAAATAATGATAGTAAAGTAGATGACTCATCATTTGAAAAATGGGACGAAGTAGATTTGAAAGAGTCAGTATTACGCGGCATTTATTCAATCGGATTTGAAGACCCAAGTCCTATTCAAAAACGATCTATTATACCTATGGTAAATGGAAATGACATAATTGCTCAAGCTCAATCAGGTACTGGAAAGACCGGCGCTTTTTCTATAGGAACATTGAGTCTTATTGACACATCCATTAGTAAAACACAAGCGGTAATATTGTCTCCTACACGAGAGCTATCTATTCAGACATTTAGTGTTCTAAAAAATCTCAGCGTGTTTATGGATAACATAAAAATTAAACTCTTGGTCGGTGGTGTTTCATCAGAAGATGATCAAAAAGAAATTCGCAGCGCAACTCCTCATGTTGTAGTAGGATGTCCGGGTCGCACATATGATATGATGCGTAGAAATCATATTCAATCTAAATCAATCAAACTAATTGTATTAGATGAAGCAGATGAAATGTTGTCTACAGGGTTCAAAGAACAGGTATATAACATTTTCCAATTTTTGAACAAAGACGTTCAGGTGTGCTTGTTCAGCGCCACGCTCCCTAATGAGATTAATATGCTTACAGAGAAGTTTATGCGAGATCCCATCAAGATTTTGGTGAAATCTGAAATGTTGACTTTGGAGGGGATTTCGCAATATTATATCGCATTGGAGGATGATCAGTCTAAATATTCAACCCTTAAAGATATTTTTAGCACTATTTCCATGTCACAATGTATTATCTATTGTAATTCAATTAAACGCGTAGAAGATTTGTATAATGCTATGGTAGAAGACAATTTCCCCGTATCGCGTATCCATGGTAGCATGGAAAGAGATGATAGAACCAAATCTTATATGGAATTTAAATCAGGTGTGTCTCGCGTATTGATTTCTTCGAATGTAACCGCACGTGGCATTGATGTCCAGCAGGTGAGCACAGTCATTAATTTCGATTTGTCCAGAGATGTTCATACATATCTACATCGTATTGGTCGAAGTGGACGCTGGGGGCGCAAAGGTGTAGGGATTAATTTCATCACCAAGCGCGACATCCGAAATCTCAAGGATATTGAAGGACACTACAATACACAAATCACAGAACTTCCGGCATCGTATGTTCAAGCATAAATGATTCACCCAATCGTTTAATTAATGGTATATTATTCTTCGTATTAAATAATGAATAATATACACGAACTAAATAAGGAATTTAAATTACCAATTACTTATTTACCCGACAACAAAAAATATGAGTTGGCGAATAATCTTCAAATAGATTTAGAATTAAAAGAAAGTTACGACATTTCTGCAAACTGTATTTATGACCATTTATTCGAATCTACGAATCCTTTCTCGAAACAAGTAATACAATCATGGAGCGATTATTATACTACAGATACAACATTCTTAAAGGAATCACAGACATTATATAAGGAGATTGAAGTATCCAAACGTCACGGACCATCAGATATTGATAATATAATAGAAATGTGGAATGAACTGAAAACCGATGCGAATTTTAAAGAACGGTATTGTTATGTGGAATGGGACATGCTCGAGAAGCTGAATAGTTCTTCTTACTTTCTCTCTGGGTTAACATTGGCAACTCTAACCAGTCCTATTCTAACAATCGTTATTCCGGTAATTTTGATGATAGTGCCTTTTTTTATGTTGAAGATTCAGCAACATAGTATTAGTTTGGAAGAATATATTGTGGTATTGAAACAGTTATTCTCCAAACTTCCTATCGGCAAAATTTTTCAGTTTAATAGTATGACAATGGAACAGCGCGTAACCTCATTGGTTTCTGTATTCTTCTATTTCTTTCAAATATATCAAAACTTCATGCATTGTTATCGTTATCATAAAAATCTCCAGAAAATGCACGTATATATCGAACAATTACGTTCCTATAATGATATTACTATTCAGTCGATGAATGAATGTTTGGCTATCACTGATTCATTATCATCATATAATGGGTTTAATATTGTTGTTAAAAATAACAAATTCATACTGGAAGAGATGAATGCTGAATTATATAAGGTTACTCCTTACAAGTTCGGATTCTCTAAGATTGTCAACGTCGGACAAGCATTAAAACAGTTTTACGCGATTCATTGTAATGCGACATATCACGAAACATTGATATACTCATTTGGATTTAATGGATTCATAGACAATATTATTCAATTACGTGACCTAATTGATAATAAAGTAGTAAACAAATGTTCATTTACAAAGAAAGATACTGAATTTAAAAATGCTCATTTCGCATCACTGAAAAATAGTGCGCCTGTAAAAAATACATACAACTTAAAGAAAAACATAGTGATAACTGGCCCAAACGCAGCAGGTAAAACAACTATGTTGAAAACTACTCTATTTAATATTATACTCAGTCAGCAAATAGGATTTGGATTCTATAAATCAGCGAAAGTAAATCCATATGATTATATTCATTGTTATATAAATATACCCGATACTTCTGGGAGAGACAGCTTATTCCAAGCGGAAGCCAGACGATGTAAAGACATTATTGATTGTATCGAAACATACAATAATAAACGACACTTTTGTGTATTTGATGAATTGTATTCCGGCACAAATCCTTATGAAGCTATAGCAAGTGCATATTCTTATCTACATTTTATGAATTCTAATAAAAACGTTAATTATGTACTTACTACTCACTATATTGATTTATGTCTTAAAATAGAACGGCGTGATAATAAATACGCATTAAACTATCACATGGAAATAGATAATACCGACAATGAATTTAAATACACCTACAAAATTAATCGTGGAATATCTGAAATAAAAGGGGGGATAAAAGTATTAAAACAATTAAAATACCCACAGAGTATTATCGATTTAACAGAATCGATTATCAATAATAGTCTATCTATTTAAATAAGGACAATTCGTTATTAACAATTATGTTGTTTCGTTATGTTAACCATTTAAATATATATCGATGTTATAATAAAATGTTCGGATTAGAAAATAACGGATTTCTCATTAGTTTAGCAATTTCTCTCTTAATCGCACTGGTAACAATGTTGTATTTTAGACAGCAACTATCTACACTCGATCATAAAGTGAATTCGATGTTTTCACTCATGACGTCATTAACACAAGAGTTAAATTCTCTATCCAGTCTTAATATGGCCCAGCAACTCATTCAAAAAAACGCATCGGATGAAGGAAGTAACGAGGAAGGAAATGAATATGAACAAGAAGGCTCTGGAAATAATCTCATAGTTCATAATTTAGACTCTGATTCACGCATTAATGTTTCAGACGACTCGGAAGATAGCGAATCTGGTGATTCTGATGAATATGACGATTCCGACTCAGAAGGCGAGTATGATTCTGAGAATAGTCTAATTGACCTATCGGGAGAAAATGAAACCAAGACTCTTAATATGGGTTCTGAATTACATAGTTCTCAAGGAACTAATATCAAAATTATTGAAATGTCTGGTGAAGATGAAGAAGAATTAAATGATGGTGAAAGTGGTAGTAGCTTTGATAGTGATGATGCTCCACTAATTAAACATTTGGTTACTGAATTAATTGAACAAACAATCGAATTAGAAAGTAATATTCTCAGCAATGATGATGTCGATTCTGTAGAATTGCCTGTAGAAACATTGTTTACAGAATTAACGAGCGATAACGTATCCATTGAATCAATCGCCGATTTAGTAGAGGAGGACGAAGAAACTGTTAAAAAAATAGAAGTGCCCATTGATTATTCCAAAGTCAGTGTAAAAGCCCTTAGGGATATAGTGACTTCTAAAAATTTAGCAAATAACGTGACTAAACTAAAAAAACAGGAATTAATTAATCTATTAAGTGTTTAATTATCTTTATACATAATATAAATAAAGATGAGTTGGGGTACTTGTTATTCAGGATCAAATAATATTCATTTTGGATTTCCTCCTGTTATGAGCGATGGCAGAAATTATAGTCAATGGCAACCAGGAGCAGTTGTAAATAAAGAAATTCGAAAACAAGCGAATGTTCAATCAAATTGGGAATATCGCAATTATTTAACTAAAAACGCTAATTCTATTATTGAATATAATCAATTGTCCGCATGCAATGAATGTGGAGATTGTCCTTATTATGGTAATTCAAAGCAAAAATCTAACAATACACCATTCTTATACAAATCCGGTTCAGAAAAAACACAACCTTACGGTTACGAAACAAGCGACTTGAAAAATTTATATTTATCTCGCACTGATTTAGCAGAGCGCATGATTGCTCCTTCTGTGAATCAGGAACAACTATTAAATTATTACTCTAATAAAAACAATTAAATACTTAATATTATTCATTAATATAGAATATTATTAACCTTATATGAAAATTCTTAGTATTGATGTGGGAATAAAAAATTTAGCTATATGTATGTTTGATGTAACTGATAAAGATGATTATAAAATACTTATATGGTCTGTCGTTGATTTAGAAAATACGGTAATTCATAAATGTGGTGGTATGTGTAATAAAACCAAAAAAACATGCGGTAAAAAAGCATCTTATGAAAAAAATGAATTATTTTATTGTAAGACTCACGCAAAGCAAACTACCTTTATTATACCCAGTAAAGAACTGAATCCTATGAAATTAAAAAAACTCAAAATGATAGAATTGAATGACCTATGTAAAAAATTCAATATTCTTACTACTGAACAAGAGGTAGCTAAAATACTTAAATCCGAATTAATTACCATTATAGAGAAATATATTTCCAATTCCTGTTTCTCAAATGCCAATCAATCGACAAATAAACAACGTGATTTAATTACACTCGGTAGAATGTTACAGACATCATTCAACTCTATATTTCATGAGCATGAAATCGATACTGTTATTATAGAAAATCAAATTAGTCCTATTGCTAATAATATGAAAACATTACAAGGAATGATCGCCCAATATTTTATCATGAAAAATGTGCCAGAGATTAAATTTGTTTCTGCTAAAAATAAATTAAAACACTTTGAAAAAAGTGAAGAGAAATCCAGTTATAGTGAACGAAAAAAACTATCCATTAAGGTATGTCGTGATATTATCGTCGCTCATCCAACTATATGCAATAATCATTTAGAAATATTTGATAAATCAAATAAAAAAGATGACTTTGCGGACTCTTTTTTACAAGGTTTAGTCTATTTGGCGGATTTAAACATCATTAATTTCAAGTTATAATATTTATTTTGCGGATGACTTAAAATTATATGTTCTTAATAAACAATAAGACATGAATATTGAAACCGTTGATCTTAACTTATCAAATAACGAACCATCCATTTCATTAGATAGACCGTCTGTGAATTTTGGACCTGGTATTGAGCTTTTGATGAATGATAAAAAAAAAGGAACATCATCTCGTGCAGGCAGCCCATCGTCTGATATTAATTTAGCCGATTTACAATCTTTAGAAGATGACCTCAATCATTTGGCGACAGATGAGTCGTCTGATACAAAATACAATGTTCGCGAATCAAAATCTTCCGCATTCGCGTCTATAAGTAGAACCCCCACCCAAGACAACAGTTTCGATAACCAATCGCTACAAAGTGTTCATAGTATTAATTTGAACAACCTTGATGGTGATACAAAGACCATAGATCCAACACCTTCTGTAAAATTCACCAATGATGTAAAGAAGAATACAGATGAAAAAACATGGGATGGCTTCCATAAATTCAATGATATTCCTGTTGACCCAAATCATAATTTTGATAATACGCCCAAAATGTCACGAGAAGATATGTTGAAAGAAAAATTTGAAATATTGAAGAAGCTTGAGGCACTTGAAAAGAGAGGTGTTGAAATCAGTAAGAAATATACAATGGAATCTTCCCTTATGGAAATGCAGGGCGAATATGAAACCATTGTCTCAGGCAAAGAACGTGATAATTCCGTTAAATTTCAAGGAAAAATGCTGATGGCATGTATCACTGGACTGGAGTTTTTGAACAATCGTTTCGACCCATTTGATTTGAAGTTGGATGGATGGTCAGAACAAGTCAATGAGAACATAGACGATTATGATGAAATATTCCAAGAATTACACCAAAAATATAGCTCCAAAGCAAAGATGGCACCCGAACTCAAATTATTATTCCAATTGGGTGGTAGTGCCATTATGCTTCATATGACAAACACTATGTTTAAATCTGCCATGCCTGGCATGGATGACATTATGCGACAAAATCCTGAGTTAATGCAACAATTCACCAGTGCTGCCGTTAATCAGATGGGACAGAATAGTCCAGGTTTCGGTAACTTCATGGGTAACGTAATGCGCGATAACGGTGGTGGCAATGGTGGGTCAGGTGAACCACAACTTGATATGTCGTCTGGACCACCTCCTGCACCTATGAGAACACAAAACATGGCGCCTCCTCAACGTAATGGTTCCAATAGACCTGATCTAATGTCCGCGCGTGGACAACCTCAACAAGGAGTCGACTTATCCAATAATTATGAAAATCCTGGCGCACCTATGCGATCCAAACGCCCCGTCACACGAACAGAAATGACCGGACCTTCTGATATTTCCGACATACTATCTGGACTAAAAAGTAAACAAGGAGGTGCTGTTTCACAACAACAGCAACAACAGCAACAACAGCAGAGTGAGTCTATCCGAATCAACGAAGAAAATTCGAGCACCATTAGTATTTCAGATTTAAAGGAAATCCAAAATTCAAACCCTCCAAAGCGTTCTAAGCGTCGTCAAAAATCAGATAAGAATACCATCAGTTTGGATATCTAATTTTCCTAATATTATTATTTACCATTATAGTATGTGTTTCTGATTTATATTTATTATTTTCATTAAAATTATACACTTGTAATAATATCTTTCTTGACCCACGAATAAGTCCAGCCAAGATAATAGGAGATATACTCATTATATTATAACAATACTATAATGAATAAAAAAATTGAATTTAATAATTATTTATTTAAAATAAATATTAAATATAAATATGAAATCATATACCAATTTTAAGGTAGGATTTACTGTTGGTTATATCATGGTATGTGGAATAACATTCCATTTTAATTATAAATTGAATAAAGATTTATGGAATAGAAATGGTAAAAAAAATACAATATTCCCAAACCCAATTGTTTATTAAAACAATGGTTTATTTGTTATTAATTCTTGGACTATTATACCAAAAGAACCAATCATCGCCAAGCGACCATTATTAAGTTCTTTGTTTAATAATGTAATACCTTTTTCATATGTTAATTCTTCTGTCAATGAGAATCGAAGGTCTCCAGGTTGATAATCTTCTTTTAGTTTAAAATATTGGTTTGAATTATTTTTTATAAATGGATTTTTCCATCCGTAAATCATGCTTGAAAACTCGCTAACAAACATAGAAGAAACAATTAATACTTGAATATTATCAGGTAGCTTATCAAATTCATAAATTGCTGGGCTATGTGTTACTCTTTCAATTAACGGAATAGTTAATCCAGAAATCATGGCTATTCTACCATGTTTCAATTCCGCTTCGCGAAAATATTGCAATTTCTCGTCAGTATCCGACAAATTAAGAGGATCAAAATTTTCTATAGGTTCCGTAGACCCTACTAATACAGGTTTTGATCTCTCATTAGCAGAAGAAAATACTCGTAGACTATTTATAAACGGTAAAATCATCAAGAAACACAATGATCTAAACATTATTATATATATAATTATATGCTATTTTTAAATTATTTATTATAATATTTACTACATGACTGACGTGGCACATATACTGACGTGGCAGTAAGTCGTATATTTATAATGAACTATATTTTCATTATCGTTATTTATTACCTTCATATGTTCAATGTTTAAGATAATAGTATAGAATAATATTGTCAATAAGTTCCCATTCCTCTGATGATATATCATTAGGACCATCAAATTCGTCCTCATCTATATTTGCGCATTTTTCACCAACGAATAGTTGAAATCCTTTTTCTTGTATTTCTTCCAAGTCTTCGTCATCTATTTTACATTCTTCTTCAACTTGATAAGAAACTATATCATCATGATATTTTATAAATGCTCTCACACTTTGATTCCATATGTCATCCTTATCTTCTAATTTAAGATAACGGTCACAAATATATTTATCAAATACATCATTTAGTCTATCATTCACAGTAGTCGCCATCGCTTGTTAATAATTATTATTTTTAATAATAATTATGATCAATTTTTATATTATGTAAATGTAAGAAATGTTAGTTCATTTACCAATGCCAATTGTCCATGCTATGCACGTCTTTTTACAGAGTATTATTCTTATTTATATTGGTTACACTGGAAAAATGACACAAGATTATATGTATTTAGCACTATTAGGTACTGCCGTTCTTATTCCTGTTTTTGTTCCCGCGCCCAATTTCGATGACAAAAATAAAAGCCCTATTGTCCGCCTATTTCATTATTTGATTCTTTTACCTGTTCTTACCTACATATCTTACATGGGATATTTTGAACATAATATTGGCGATATAATGTATTTTATTATGCTCATCGTTGGTATTTTCGCCTTCTTTTATCATGCGTTCAAATTCGTTATGCGTCTTAAAGGTGGAGATTAAACCACGATTAAACCGAAATATTATTCGTTTGTAGTGCTGGTGCGTTAGGTAGTGCCACTATCTTCGCCTTTGGAGGCACATATTCCACATTTCGTAAGTAACTCCATATACGTTTTATTTTTTCACGCTGTGTCTCACAGGTCGCCTTCTTGATTTCTTCGTCGTTTATTTTATCTGGAGCACGCAAATCCAATTCAAGCACCACATGTACCTCATACAATCTGAATTCCGTATTGGCAACTTTATCTACAGAGATATTGTAACCACCATTCCAATAATGATTCATAACAGTTAGCGTACGATCCTTTCCGTAAAAAAACGGGTTTTGTCTCTTAAAAATTCGCTGAATAATATTGTTAATATTGTAATACGCCACCTCATCCTTAGCTGCTTGCTGTGTTGTGGTTTTAAATTCTTTACGCTCTTTTTTCTTATAATCGTTCAGTTTTGTGGATAATATTTTTACAAACAAATCCGTTTGCGTAACTGAATTCAAATAATCAACATTCTTTTCTGGAAAATATTTCGGCTCTAAAGGAACTAAATCAGACATTAGTATTGTATTCTTCGGGATACGCAATTTATCAAAATTCACATCTATCGTATTGCTTGAATTCGTCAATATATATGGCTCATATACTATATGTCCATCTATGTTCGTTTTCAACATTATTTTCAGCACACTAATCATTAAATATTTATATTATTACTATAAAATATAAATGTTTACATCGACGAACTAAATTTCTCAAATATTCGCTTTTGCGTATCTTTCTGCTTCTTTGACCTGGCAGCACTGAGAATTTTCAATGCGTTAGACAGTTCCTCTTCACTTATATTACCATCTCCATCTTCATCAATAATATCCTTCAGTTTTTTAAAACTTTCTGGTAATACACAATAAGTACTATTTTCATTGAATAAATAATCCGCTAATACGATAAACGACGCTGTTAACGCTAAAGCTATGACAATATCCTTCGTTGCAATGAAACAAATCGCAAAGATTAATAGTTGACGACCCATAGCATTACGCAAATACGCCTCTTGTGATTCACTGAACTCTACTGTTATAAATTTAGAACCGATATTTAATATTAACATAATGATACCAGCAAAGAATTTGCTTTGGTTTAATGAGGAAGCACTATTTGAAAAAAAATCAAACATGTTACTAATCATACTTATACTTAATATATGTATGTAAAAAAATTTAATAGCCCAGTTTTTTCGATAATAATCTAAATGTGTCTCTCTTCGTTTTTTCAAACCCTTCCTTCACTATATTTATATTTCGCATACCACTTCTATATTGCTCTCTAATTCTCGGATGAAATCCTTCCTTATTGTCTCTTGGTTTACTATTCAACCACGAAAAATACACGATTACTACAATTAGTAATACATAGTGCCCTACCTTCTTTATTGACATCCTTCTTTATACTAAGAAAATATATTTACTTCGACGATGTGGTTAATACTGGCTCAGGATCTGTTTCTGTATTCGTAAACTCCGAAAATATGGTAGAAAACGTCTCTACTTGCTTCTCATTACTTGTTATATTCTTATTTATAGAAAAATTATTAGAACTTTCAGGACGCAATCCTTCCATAATATGTAACTGTTCTTTGCCCGAACTAATCTTAAAACTACATTTTGTATCACATGGATTACATTTATCCGCATCAAAATTAAGGTTAGGGAATTGTGACCCAATGTCTTCTAAAGACACTTTCTCTCCATTCTTATCGACCAATCCTTTTTTTTTACAGTGTTTCTGCTTGAATTGTGTTACTGCTTCCTTTTCAGGACCACTCATTCCTTCAAGAAGTGAAGACTGTTTCAAAGATATTATTACCACTAACATGACAAGACCATATACTTTTCCATATAATGAAAACGCTACCAGTAAACTTGCATAAATCATATTCCCTAAATCAGAATTATAGAGAGAAGGTGAATTTGTTAAAATGATTATTATTACAAGCATTATTAACGTACATTGAACATTTGATTCCATTATATAGTTATTGTGATTTTTTTTCAGTGTATAATATTAATTTTTATCTCCTTTTTTATTAAGAGAACTATGGCAACAACTTTAGGATATTCAACTATTGAACAGACTAATAATACCACTATAAATAATGAATCCAATCTAAATATTCATGAACATCGACGAAAAAATAAAACGATAAAAAACAGAAGCGTCTATCCATCGTCCAACGATAAAGTTGAAAATATGATTAAGCATTTAAATTTATCAAGCACCGAAGAAGAAGGAAATGGACTTGCTGATTTTAATCCTCCATCCAAACCTATGTCATCGGGAGTAGAACGCACTAAAAATACCATCAGTAGTGTCGAAAATTTTCAAAGCAATGAATCCGAAGAAATGATGGATATGAATGAAGAAAACGATGATACTGAAGTAACTGCTGAAGGCTTCCAAGAAGCTAATGGCTCTTATTCCAAACAATATTTTGAGCAACATGTTCCATATTACGCAAATGCTTCCAATATTAAAGACAGCGCCAGTTCTAATCCAGAAATTATGAATAAGATTAATTATTTAGTAACTCTCATCGAAAATAATAACGATGAAAAAGTTAATAGTATTACAGAAGAATTAGTATTATATTGCTTTCTTGGCGTATTCATTATTTTTATTGTTGACTCCTTCGCTAAAGTAGGGAAGTATGTGAGATAAAATAATCATTATTAAAATAGAAATTATGATTATTTACAGATATGTATTAATTATACTATGTTCTTTTTTTACGTGTAATGTTATTTCGCTTCTTTGTTTTCTTAATTTTTTTACCTCCCAATAAACCATAATTCACATCATCATAATAACCCTCTATATCCCCAATAACTTCCAGATATTTATCACCATTTCCATCCAAAGAAATTTTATAATGTCTAAATCCTAATTGATTCTCAGGAATATAATCAATTAGATCACCCACATTGCCTCTTCTTAAAACATCTTCTTCTTCTTCAATATCTGAAAAAGAACGCACAGTTGGTCGAGCCATATCTATTTCAATAGTATCTAATGAACGTGGTGATTCTGGCGGTGATTCTGGCGGCGTATAATCAGGAGATGATGGCTCACGAGAATTACTACTATTTATATTATAGTATCTGTTTCGTGCTTCTCTTTCTTCTCTTTCGAACCTTTCTTCTATATTTATTCTTTCATCGCGTTCTTCGGGTGTTTCGCGTGCAATAATTCGGCGACGGCGAGCCAAATAATTATTTCTATGTCTCTGTATATCAAGACTCATTTGCTGCCTTTCGTTCATATTCATATCGCGTATTTCAGTCAATGAATATGGCGTAGGATCAGTATGAGGATGATATATCCAAGGTGTATTTCTTGTAACGTCGGCTACACATTCAAACCGAATGTTACTACGACACATAGGACATTTCGCATCAATATTATTACTTCGTCTACAAACATTTGCTAAACACGCTTTATGGAAATAATGTTTACATTTTAATTTGGGTACATTGTCCTCCTTTTTTATTGCTTCAAGACAAATCGGACAAATATCCATTTCTTTTTTGGTTTTTGCCATACCTCCTCTTTTTGAACGCGTCTTTCTAAAACGATTCAACTTTCCACTTCTATTTATATTTCTTCTTCGAGTATTCTTCTTATACATAATTATATATATACATACATAATAATGAATAACTTATTCGCATATTAACATACACAATGATTTGGATAACGAGGAAAAGGAATCACATCACGAATATTCGTAATTCCAGTCAATAACATAACCAATCGCTCGAAACCAAGCCCAAAACCACCATGTGGACACGTTCCAAATTTACGCAAATCCAAATACCATTGTAACGACTCTACGCTTATATTATTCGCCTCGATTTTGCTCTTCAGAACATCATATCGCTCCTCCCTAATAGAACCGCCTATTATTTCACCAATACCCGGCATCAATATGTCAAATGCCTGGACTGTCTTCCCATCATCATTCTCTTTCATATAAAATGCCTTGATACCTGATGGATAATTATAAATAATCGTCGCATTATTATATATCTTCTCGCAAATATATTTCTCCACTTCACTCGACAAATCATCTCCCCATTCAATCTGTGTATCCGGATTATGACTATTATACAATTCTACCGCCGCAGTATAAGTAATGCGCTCAAATGGTTTACTATGTAAATTCGTTAACTTGTCCAATAGTCCTGGTGCCGAGTAAGAATTAAATAATTCCAATTCATCCTTATTACTCTCCAATACACTACCAATACAGAATTTCAAATACTTCTCCGCTACACTCACGAGCTCCTCCAAATTCACATACGTAATTTCCGGTTCAATCATCCAAAACTCTGCCAAATGGCGCGACGTATTGGAATTCTCTGCACGAAAGGTAGGACCAAATGTATACACCTTCGAAAAATACATGGCATAACATTCCACATTTAGTTGACCAGACACTGTAAGGGATGTTTTACTTCCGAAAAAATCCTTGTCATACGTCTCCACCTTTGTATCCTTAGTCAACTTCTCTGGAAGCAGATTCGTTGCTGTAAAGGCTTCTCCAGCACCTTCACAGTCGGATGACGTCAAAATAGGCGTATGAATATACTGATAATCGTCTTCTTGAAAAAACTTGTGCGTGAAATATGAACACTTGCTACGAATACGCATTACACTACTCACGGTATTGGTTCGCATACGTAGATGTAAATGATTGCGCAAATAATCCAATGTTAAACGATTCTTTGAAATAGGATAATCCTTTGACTCCACGATACAATCAAAATGATTTATGCCATTCCCCTCGGCTATCATTTCAAATAATTGTCCTTTCGCCGGACTCTTCATAATTCGTCCCGTACAACTTATGATAGTTCCTTTCGTTCCATGTTCAAAAATATCATCAAATTTGTCGTCTGTAACAAAATTATCATCCAATATAATCTGTAGTCCTTTCAATTGCGTTCCATCATTCAATTCTACGAATGCTATATTAGATTGCTTACGAATGTTTTGAATCATGCCACATACCGTAATTATCTTCCCCTGAAAATTATCCGGAGACTGAAATAATTTATTAATAAATGTTCTCTCGGTAAGCATAGTTAATAATAATCATAGACACATTATTATTAAACCCTTTTTTCTATTACATTAATTTATTATACATACGCGAAATTCTTCGATCGGGCGGACACCATAATTATATAAATAATACGCAGTCGGACTTTCAAACATCGGCACATATTTCATCATTATATTCACTAATATTTCCTTTGTATCGCTGTTATTTTCTATCAATAAATAACGCATATTTTTATTTTCAGAACACACTTTCTTAAGAGCATGACTAAACATATATACAAATAAATCACTATTCTTACTACTTTTAATACTATCCACATTATTCAGTGTACAAAAACATTCCAACACACCTTCGTCATCATACGTTAGCGATGAATCTCTAAAAAAATAGGCACTTAGAACATTATCCTTCTGGAGAGAAATATACACAAAAATATTCTTCGATTCTATCAAACTCAATATATTTCCTATCGATGACATAATAAAACAAGAAAATTTGTCTGTCCCTAATATCATCGTTTTTAAAAAATCATGTAGAATATGAATATTCTTCTTATTCACCTCTACAATCTGAATTGAACTATGTAACGTTACCTTCTGTTTCCATGTGTTCATATCAAAGCAATATGTCTTGTATATTGTGAGCGGTACAATACCCGTAAGGTCTGTTTCCTTTTTAAACAATGAGCACATTATCTTCGGATTCGCACGACACTGATAATAATTAAGAGTTTGAATCAATTCAGGCGCTATTCCCTTATTGCGATGTCCACCATGAACACATAGATGGTCCACATAATGAACCGACATCTTTTTTCCATAAAGATATACGTCAAGTGGACGAGATGTTATTGTTCCAATGATTTCCTTCTCACCCAATAGATCCTTTATAAAATACGTAGAGAGAAAACAAGGATTCTGATGTCCCTTAAAATAAGGCACGATATTATTCACTTCTGGATTGTAGTGAGCATCCTTCACTTTTAAATAATGCTCTTGAATTAATTTGGTCGATATATCCAGCGTGTTCTGCTCTATTACACTAAAATCATAGAACGAAATATTATTCCGATTTACATATCGATTTTGAATCGGCAGTTGGTCGTCAATTAATCCGGGAGCACGTATCCAATACAGTATATTGTATATATGAAACACTGGCTGCATCGACCAAAATCTGTATTTCACTTTTATATACCCATAAGTAACTACTATAAGTATTATAATAATCAGTAGAATCGACGAATATATACTTAAACCAGACTGTGTTGGCTGACATAAATACCCTATCGTTTCATTTATATAATTATTCATGATGTATTAATGATTATATAATAAATACTATTTATGTTTTATTCAGGTTTTTGTAATATATACAAATATTGATGGTCATATTGTGCAGGATGAAGACTTATTTTTCCCTGTAATATGAACCCAGATTCTTTCATCATTGTAATAATGTTCATCTGACTGTCCATATGTAATACATGCTCGTTCACACGCATTTTTCCATCCTTGTCAAATTTAATCATCTCTTTAAATGTCGCAACATCACCTCCCAGTTCAAATTGCGATTTATAACGGAAACTCTTGAATTTCACCACTGAACTGGTTATACGTTCTTTCGCGTATTTCTGAACATTCACCATCCCTACAGGGTTCCCTACAGGGATTATTGGGTCGAATTTATTCCTGTTTACAAGATGAATAATTATTCTTCCACCCGGCTTTAACCAACGGAAGCAATTACTGAAAAAAGTCCTCTTGTCCTTAAGATAATACACTGTGAAATAGAAACAAGTAATATGAGTAAAACTCTCAGGAGTAAACAACATGCTACTCGATACATCTCCCCTTTTAAATTTGGAAACTGGATATGTTTCCTTCGACTTCTTAATCATTGAACTCGATTTGTCTACACCTATACAGTCATACCCTTTTTGTGTAAATAAATTTACGTGATGTCCAGTTCCTGAACCAATATCCAATATACGACTATTCTCATTCGGACCCGCATTTTTCACTATTTGTCCTACTTCATACTCATTCTTATAATCATTATGCACCAATTTATCGTATATGTTTACATAAAAATCATCGAACAAATCATCGCGCTTCAGTTCAAATTGCTTTTGTTGAGGAGTAAAACTCTCTATACTATTCTCATGATTAATCATCATAGCGTTTAGTACATATATCAAAAGCAGTAAAATCATCATTTTTACCCATATCGATACCTTTGTTAATTTATTTTTTAGATTATACAATTGGCTCATAAAATTCATTTTGTATATGTATTATTAGTATATTTTTATTATAATTTTATTAATATGGATGAAATTAATATAGATGACAAACGTTCTGCAAGCGATTTTCGCGGTAGCACCTTTTCAAAATTTAAAAAAACAGATGTTAAAAAAGAACTACTAAATAGCATTAATGGAGGAAAAATCGAAAATGCATGTAACTGGAGCGCCGAATTGATATGCAGCGGACACTTTAGTGACTTGTGGGAAATTATCATCTTTTGTATCGGAAAACATATCCATTTGGGCAATCCTAAATTACCCATTTATATCAATCTACGTTTTCAATCATTCAAAGAAATCGTTCAAAGTGGATATGTAGGATCCGAATTACTTATGCGAAACTGCGAAAATATAAGAAATCTATTTGCCGAAATCATCTCCATATTGTGCGTGAGCAACAAAAAACCCGCCTTCGAAATCATTAAAATCAAACCCGATGAATTTAATATGACCACACTCAGTGGAAAACTAAAAGCATCCAATATACAATACGCCAAATCCGTATTTAGAGAAAATGATCCTAACGAAATCTATATCTGTATCAACGAATTAGCATTCCAATTAGGCAATACCAACAAAAATATTCTCAAATCATGCTATTGGATAGAATGGTTAATCGAATTCGACTCTATTTGTCGCAAAAAAAAACAAATACTCGCGGGAGAAATGCGAACCTTCCCTAAAATAAATCAAAAATACCAAAATGACGTCATTTGGATCGTATGGGAATTACTACTTCATATGGTAAAAGATAATCCAGTCGCTGAAAAAATAATGAACGCTTTACTCGACCTATTTTCAATCAAATACACTTACGCAATCAAAAAGAAACGCAGATATTTACTATACTTTGCGGTTGAAATCGTTACCGAAAATATACCCACCAAAATTGAAATATTAGACGCCAAAGAAAAACCCATCGTAAATAATGTTGTCCAAAAAATAAACATGATTTACAAAAATATAAAGAAAAATGAAGAGAAATCCAACAGCGGATACCTTCTTGAAAATTTACCTACCGAAAAACGCACTAATGCCGAAAAAACAATCGAAAAATTAGGCAAAATGGACGCTATGGCGGGAGCAATGATGCCGCGAATATAGAGGGAGGGGGATAACATCCCCCATTTAAAACGAGGATATAGTCCAAAACGTAATCCTTCAAGTAGTAGGGGGGTGTGGGGATAACATCCCCTTAAATTGACATAATATATAATAACATGATTTTAGTTATATATTATGATTTTCATATTATGTTATGAATTAATTTACTTATACAGCATTACCAGCTTTAGCGATTAAAGCACCATTAATTAAAGTATAGTTATTTTTAGCGTCTGTGTTAGTTGTAGGCAAAGTAATGTTAGCACCAACAATGTCAATACCAACAAAAGCAGTCGTTTCATCTTCAATATTAGCTAATTTAGCACCAGATAAGTTAGCACCTCTAAAGTTAGACCCAGATAGCGTAGACCCTTCAAAGTCAACGTTGGTTAAGATAGCACCTCTAAAGTTCATACCAGTTAAAGTACATTCTTTTAATGTTGCTCCTGTTAAATCTTGGTCTTGTAAATCAGTACCTTCACCGGTAATATTTAGTTGAGTTCCGACAGTACCAGTATATTTTACACCAGGACCCATTTGAAGTTTACCATTAGAATTAAATCCATCAGGCATTGTACAAGCTGTAAAAGGATCAGTTGTAGGGACAGATAAGTATTCGGCACCAACAAATAATGCTTTTGATAAATCAGCAGCATTGAAAGTGCTCAAATCACTAATTATAACAGAATTGAAGTTTAATCCGTCATGGTTTTCAGCACCACCGAATGTTCTTGCAGCAGATAAACCATTTTCAGCACTGGCATATTTGTTCCATTGATTTTTACCATAGAATCTCAAGTTGTTACTATTAATAGATGGACATTTATTGGTGTTCAATACACCATACACACTTGTACCAGCAGTTGGTACAGTAACTACTCCCATAATATTACAATTCTGAACTCTGAAACCTTTCATGTAATTAGCGGCAGTGATTGCCTGTAAATCAGTATTACCTAAATCGCATGTATCAAATAAGACATTTTGCATATTAGAAGTTCCGAAATCTATACTTTGGAGATTTACACCCTTGATAACAATATCTGTCATATTAAGGGTCACGCCACTGTTGTTAGGAAGAATGATAAGTTTACCATCAGAATCGCGAACAGCTTTTAATTTACCATCAAATTTAGCATCGACATTAACCAGAGATTCAGTAGATGTAACATCTTTGAAGATCGCTCGTAATAAATTGGCGGTGGTAGCGTTTCCAATTTTAGTGAAGTGTGCTCCAGTAATAATAGCGCCTGAGAAATCACTATCGGTAATATCAACATCAAGATCAGTTGTAGGAGCAGCAGCAGTGGCAAATCTAATACCAGATACATCAGCATTGATGAATTTACATTGTGTGAAATTGTCATTAGCAGCACATTGGAATTTAACATTATTTAATTTAGCACCTGTGAAATCAACACCTATCATATCACCGCTGATAATTGCGTTTTGAAGTTTGGCTTCTTTGAAGTTACAAAGACCATTTGCGACAGCATAAGCCTGTGTAACCTCTGGTAATTTAGCATATTGTAAATTAGCTTTTTCGAAGTTAGGCATAGTGGCACGAGCAGTAATATCAGTAGCAGCATTAGAGAAATCAGCATTTACTACTGAAGCATTACCATTGGCTTGAAGATTAGAAAAATCAACACTGTTGATGGTATTTTTAAAAACACAACCTTCAAGCTGAACTCCACCTGATAAGTTAGCATTGTCCAGTATGTTGAAAGTAACATTTTTAATTTTTTTGTCTACAATACCCGATAAGTTAGCATAGTTAAGATTTACTACCCCTGCCACAGCATCAGTTAAGTCTAATGGGGCATCTGTTGCGGGGAACTTGCAACCAGTAAGGTCAACACCTGGACCATAGAAACAACCTGAATTCTGAACCCTCATTTTATATAAATTACTTACACTTGCATTAAAAGTCTCACCTTGTTCTTGTACTTGTGCGAGATCACCTTTAATGCCAACAGACCACCAATCGGTACCCCAAGCTTTTCCTGTTTGTGCGTTCTGGATACCAGTATTATGGAAATCAACACCATTTGCATATTCAAGAAGATTGAATTGATTTGATGATGAACGAAGTCTGCAGTTTCTTAGACTTGAACCATTGATAGAAATAACATTTGCAAGTTTCATTCTTAACCCAACCTCACCAGTAGGTCCGGTGGATTTACCGAATGAAACATTCTCCATATGGTAAGCATCAAATACATGTGTATATGTTTCGACAGTGTCTGCACCTGATGTGTTGGTAGCAACGATGTTTCTTAAGTAACTAAGATCCATATTAGAACCGACAAGATCATGAGATTCATATCTGGATAATTTTTCGTATTTTCTTATAGTTTGCATACCGATAGGAACTTTGTGGATATCAGCAGCTACAAGGGTGTAAGTAATAGCTTGGTCAGCATTAACTGAAATATTTGCCACAGATGTGGTCATCGCGGCTTGCGCGATAGTTACGACTTCGCCAACAACATAACCAGCACCTTGTTTGGTAATATTAACCGTAATAGCAGAATTACTAGCCCCGCATACTAATTTCATTTCCATACCCTTACCACCCCTACCACTGGTAGTAACAATAGAAGGAGTTTCTTTATTAATGGTCATTCTCAAAGCACCTCCATCTTGGGTAGGAGTTCGATTTACAGAAGCAGTAAATTCAACATTTTTCATGGAAATACCGTTATTTGCAAAATGTTTACCAGAGACTCTCATGGTTGCGGCTGTTTGGTTGGTGAGGGCATTGTTGCTGCCATCTTCAGGCGTTAGGACTTGATTACTGTAACTGAATCCAGCAGCTTTATCAGCAGTTCTGAAAGGAGCATAGGAGGCCTCCTCATCCATGTTACCATAGTCAGCTTTCCATTCAGCACTTGAAAGTCTAGCCGCATCACTTGCTAAAACTGCGGTCGGCGCAGCGGCACTGGCGTTCATCAACCACCATTTAGCAGCAGCCCATGAATCAGATTTATATACAATAGTATTTGATGTGAGAGTTGATGCTGCTGCTTGATAAATGTTTGTTTGTGTTACTGATCGTCTGGCTTGCACGCTGTTATCTGGGAAATATTTGGTAAAAGCAGCGGCAACTTCTGTCCCCCTCACGTTGGCGGTAGCTGTGAATTTCATGCCATCAATATTAATATATTCACCGCTAATTAATGCAGGAAGGGTTAATACTCCCGTGGCAGTGGGTTCTAATATTTTATTGCCAATAGATTGTGCTGCTAATTCCATGTTATCAAAATTGTAATTTCTCATGACAATATCTTCACCTACAATATGGTGACCATCAGGAAATTTAAGAATTTGGCGATTTCCGGCAATAGCTACATCTGAAGCAAGATTGGGACCTCCTAAAAGACCTTTTGCAGACATACCATAACAACTAGTAGCGTTCCATGTGGCTTTTTTGGCTGCGTCAGTTGCAGATTGTAATCTGGCTCCGTCAAAATTAGCATAGGCTAACTCCATATTCGCAGGAAGTGTTGTTTCAGTAAAATCAGCACCAGAAAAATCAGCGGCTGTCGTGTTGCATTTCACGTTGGATAGAGTACACAGTTTGAGGTTGGCATCTTTGAACAAATTTGGTATTGTTGCTACTCCGACAAGATTTGCAAAAGAAGCAGAAGATAAGTCACAGTTTTCAAAATTAACACCTTTCAAGTTATGGCGACTGAAAACAACACTTTTTAAGTCGCAATTCTTGAAAGTAGAACCTGAAAAATCATATACTTGAGACAAATCGGAGCCCAGAAGAGTATAAGTTATATCGCTTGTAGCATCAGTAGTCACCTTAGCATCAGCATTGGCAGCAGCTTTGGCAATTGTTAATATTTCACCTGCAATTGAGTTTACACCAGTATCAGCAGCTATAGATACGGTATGTCCAGCGCCACTGACATTTTGTACTATAGTCATACCAGAACTATTGGATCCACTTGATGTAGTAGCAATTGCTGATGAAGTACGAGAGGCAAGGTTGAATGCTAAACCAGTTCCACCAGTTAAAGTGAGTTTATCGCCGTCTTGGAGATCGGTCCCGAAAGCTAACGCAGTATCACCATTTGTGAAAACAAGATTAGCAGTAGCACTACCATTCACGATATTGGCATCAGCATTGGCATTAGCAGCGGTGATGGTGATAGTGGCATTAGCAGCAAGGTCGGAAGTAGCATCATTGGTAATTAAAAGTTTTAAAACACCACCTTCATTGATAATTTTACCAGTAAGGGCAGCGGCACCAGATGTTATAGTAAGATTACTATTAGCAGCACTGAAAGTCGAATTGCCAGTAGAAGTCATTACCATAGCAGCGCCACCGGCAAAAACACCTCCAGTAATAGCAGGGAGGGCACGTTTAGGATTAGCAGCGAAAAGATTTTTAACAGTTGAATTACCATCAAAATCACATTTTAAAAACTTAGATCCAGCAATAGCAGGAGACGTAGCAGAAAATACGGCTTCTTTTAAGTCACCACTAAGTTGATTAACTACGTCACCTCTTCTAATTGCTCTTTCTACAACTTCCTTATCGAAATCAGCAGAACCAGCGGGACCTTGAGAACCGGTATCACCCTTATTACCCTTATCACCCTTATCGCCCTTATCGCCCTTAAGACCGGGAGTACCAGCGAGACCGGGAGTACCAGCGAGACCGGGAGTACCAGCGAGACCATTGGTACCATCAGCACCCTTATCGCCCTTATCGCCCTTATCGCCCTTAAGACCGGGAGTACCAGCGAGACCATTGGTTCCATCAGCACCCTTATCGCCCTTATCGCCCTTATCGCCCTTAAGACCGGGAGTACCAGCGAGACCATTGGTTCCATCAGCACCCTT
>Ga0209092_10000052_pt1 | contig 92052 bp, 111 predicted proteins | sample FraStrMetagenome_FD_187446 | JGI IMG/M metagenome (GOLD analysis project Ga0209092, IMG submission 187446) | Marine eukaryotic phytoplankton communities from Arctic Ocean - Fram Strait ARC3M Metagenome (SPAdes) (version 2) | ecosystem: Environmental > Aquatic > Marine > Oceanic | place: Fram... | reverse complement strand
GGCTTCCACACATTACATCACGAAACACAACGAGAAACATTGTTTCATCCTCTAGACATAGGCGGTAGAACAATACAGTTGATCAAACTAGGATTTAAACAATGACAAAGAAACTAGAAGAAGAATTTAATTTACCATCTATGGAAGAAGCATTAGAAGAAGAAAAAGTACCTACAATAGAAGAAACAAAACAAGAAATAGAGATTGTAAGCAGTGGATTAACAATCGCAGAAAAGATCAATGATGCATTTAGAGAAGTTAGAGGGTTAGGCGATCACGAAGTAGAGATGAATGATATAGCACAAAAAGCCCTAGACAGTTATGCACAATTAATGAGTTTAGGCATGAATGTAAGCGATATGGCTGCAGGTAAAATATTTGCAGAAGCAAGTAACATGCTAAAGATTGCATTAGAAGCACAAGATACAAAAACAAAAGCAAAATTACAACAATTAGACTTAATGATGAAAAAAGCAAGGCTAGATAAGACAAAAAATCAAAATGATGGTTATGACGACACTGGTCCTACACAGGTATATGATCGTAACGAATTGCTGAAGATTATAAAAGGTGAATAATTTTTGCATCAAATTGATAAATAGTTGTAACGATTGGATTACTTAGAGAGACAATATGAAATTATTAAACGAATATATAACAGAATCCTTTAAAAAGGAATACGGATACAGAGTTAAGTTCGCTGCAGATTGCAGTGCTGAACACATGGCTAAAGTCGAAAGTTGTTTAGCAAAGTATAACTTAGTTAGTGCTACTCCCTTTAAAAGAACACCGATAGAAGAAAACCCAATAGAATTTATGCGTTATAAAGGTGTGCAGTGTACTAGCGAAGTATGTAGTTCAGATATTATTCTAAAATACCCAGTCAATGAAAGAATTTTAGAAGTATGGTTAGCAGTTAACTTAGGTTTAGATCACAGCAGAGTATTATGCTACGGTGTTAATGACCCAAGAAGAATCGAAAGCGATATGGCTGCAGAGCGTAAAGAAAGAGACGAAGATAGAACAGTAAACGAAGATGATGCAGTATTAGCACAAGAAAATTTCGATCATTACGAAAAAGAAAACGCAGAAATTGAAGACTTTGACTTATTTGGCGAAGCATACAACACTAAGTTTTTAGCAGAGTTACAAAAACTTAAAGCAGAAAAAGGTGCAGACTACTTTACTAACTACCCAACAAAATCTCAAATGATGGGTGATGACTTAAGACAAATGCATGACGATATGATGAGCCAGCCTAACATGGGTCGTACAGGCGAGCAATCCAAAGAAGCTGACAACATCAGTCAATCAGCAGCAAGGCAGTAACGGGAAAGTATAATGAATAACCACGACGAGAACAAAAAATTATTAAATTTAATGGAAGGTATGATGCCAGGGATGGGCGATGCTTATGGCATTCCTGATCAAGAAGAAGAAAGAGAGAATGTAAGTTACAGCAAAACTAAGTCTAAAGGCGATGCTACTGTAACAGTTAGTGCAAATGCTTCAAGTATGCAAGAACTACATGACGTCTTAAGACTAGCAGGCATTACATTACCTAAGGAAGAAGGTCCATCTGAAGAGCCAGAAGCTGAAGTATCTGGTGACGAAGAGCCTGAAACAGCAGTAATTGTACACCCAGATCACGAAGAAGAGCCAGAAGCTCCATGCGATGGCGGTGACGAAGACCCTGCTTACACCACTAATAAACAAACAATTATCGATAGACTCCGCGATACCCTGAAGGCCAAACTCATTCGCTGATAAATATCTGCATGTCAGATTTATATGTTAATGGTTCTAGTTATGCAACTGGGTGGAATGAAGAGTACAACGATCTAAAATTTGTTACTCCTGCGCCTAGTTATGCTGATTTTTTAGCAGAAATGCTTAATACAGATCAACTATACAAGCACTGCTATAACGGCAAACCCCCACAATCCTCGGTAGATCAAACCATAGAGTTTTGCAACGCATACAAGCAAAAGCATGGTTCATTGGAAAATTTAAATGTTGTTATAGAGCTTACAACAGCAAGATATAGACAATGGCAACAAATTAAAGATAAAAATGGAAATGATGTACAACCAGTCTCATTTCCTGCAAGTGACAATATATTAGAATTAACGTTATACTTCATGCGTAGGCATATGGATAATGATACACTACAAGAGCACGGCGAAGAAATTGCAATGTCAGATATACCCGAAAGCGAACTACAAAAATATTATGACGAAGTAAAGATGTGGTATCCTTTTGAAATGACTAGTGTAGCAAGTAGAAAAGAAATATGGAAATTTGTTACAGATTGCGTTATGCACCTATCTAGGGGTATAAAGTATTTTGAAGATAATAATATTGATTATGTGTTTTGGTGGGTAAATGGCAGGACACTAGGTACTAGAAGAATATTAGGCGGCATATCTGAAAAGTTAGGCCCGCGAGTAATCTCAAACAAAAAGTTTAACGGTACAGACATAGTTGATCCTGATCCTGAATCTTTTAATGGACACCCAGGCGTTAACGGACATAAAAAAATTGCACAAGGAATATTTGACTATGCAACCGAACATAACTATTTAGGAACTAACAATGGCTAGAGGAACAGTAGATTCTAGTTTAATCAAACAAGGCTATGCTAAAGTAGCATACACACCAGAGACTCTACGAGACTTTAAAAACTGTGTTGACCCTGAAACAGGTGCATTATACTTTATGGTTAACCATATGCGTATACAGCATCCTACTAGAGGCGGCATTGACTTTGAACCATTTGACTATCAGTTAGACTTAATAGAAAACTATAACAACAACAGATTTAGTATTAACATGCTAGGCAGACAGATGGGTAAAACCACTGTAGCAGCAGGTTACTTACTTTGGTTTGCAATGTTCAAGCCAGACAGTACAATACTAGTAGCGGCTCACAAGCAGTCGGGTGCTAGTGAAATTATGCAACGAGTTCGTTATGCATACGAATGTGCTCCTGATCATATTAGAGCAGGTGTTACAGAATACAATAAAGGTAGCATTACCTTTGATAATGGTAGTCGTATTGTAAGTACTACAACAACTGAAAACACTGGACGTGGTATGTCCTTAACACTTATTTACTTAGACGAGTTTGCGTTTGTGCCTCCTCGTATTGCTAAAGAGTTTTGGACAGCACTATCTCCTACACTAAGTACAGGTGGTGCTTGTATTGTAACATCAACACCTAACAGTGACGATGATACTTTTGCACTTATTTGGGCAGAAGCAAACAAGTTGTTTGACGAGTACGGCAATGAACAAGATGTAGGCCGTAATGGATTCAAAGGATATCTGTCAACATGGATTTCTCATCCTGAGCGTGATGAAGAATGGGCATCAGCGGAACGAGCAAGGATCGGTGAGGAAAGATTTAGACGAGAACATGAATGTGAATTTATTATATATGATGAAACACTTATTAGTCCTCTACAGTTAGTTGAAATGAGAGGTGTTGACCCTGTAGGTAAAATGGGCGAAGCACGTTGGTATGATAAACCTAACCCTAATCACATATACAGTTTAACATTAGATCCGAGCAGTGGAACAGGAGGCGACAACGCAGCCATACAAGTTATGAATGTGTCTACAATGACACAGGTTGGCGAGTGGGCACATAATAGAACACCTGTCGAAGGCCAAATGAGAATGTTAATGGAAATGTTAACATACCTAAGTAATAATGGATGTAAAAATTTATACTGGACAGTTGAGAATAATACTATCGGCGAAGCCGCACTTGTAGTTATTAGAGATACAGGTGAAGAAAACTTCCCTGGTGATTTCTTACACGATCCTAAAAAGGTTGCAGGTAAACGTGGACGTAAAGGTTTCCACACAGGGCATAGAAGCAAAATGGAAGCCTGTTTAAACTTTAAACGTTTACTAGAACAAGATAGAATACACATTAAGAGTAAAGTATTAATCAGCGAATTAAAGAACTTTGTGTCTAGGGGTAATAGTTTTAAGGCTAAGCCAGGCGAAATGGATGACTTAGTTATGGCTATGATGCTTAATGTAAGAATGATTAACTACATTAGTACATTTGAAGATGCTGTTTACAGTGTTGTCAACAGTGGTATTGTAGACAATGATGATTACGACGACGAAGGTGATGCACCGTTACCAGTTGGATTCCTCTAAATAGATAAATAGTATTATGAGCATAAATATCCCAGTTATAGCAGAAAAAACATTTAACATACTAAAAGGGTTTGGTTTCGGCGTAGACAGTTTTAGTGCAGATGGCAAGCAGGTTATAGACCCAACAGAAGCAACACGTTTTGTTGTATCTGAGCCTAATATTTTAGTTAGGTTAGATCCATCCACAACAACAATGGTACTAAATACTAGCGAAGATTTAAGTGAACATAAAGTGAGAACAATGTTAAAAGATGTTGCACAAGACTACTTAATGAAATTCGACTACAAGATATTTGGTAAAAAAATTAAGGCTGTAGGAGAGAAACAGGATATCGCAAAACAAGCGGAGAAAGACATGGCAGATATTAAAGAAGGATTCGACACAATGTCAGGGTCTAGCAAAACAAGTTACCAATCTTTAGACAATGTAAAGATTGTTGTTAAACATAAGAAAGCAGTTAATGAAGAAGTGCGTGGGTCAAGAAGCAGAAACATACATAGCATCTTTATACAACGTGGCGATGAAAGATTTAAATTACCTGAGAACAATTTAGCAATGGCTAGAGCAATGGCTCGTCATGTGCAAAAGGGTGGTGAAGTATTTGATGAGAGTGCTACTAGTATTATCGAAATGGCACAAGACCTTAAGAAGCTCAGAGAATTTGTAAACTATGTTAGAACAGCAAAGATCATGAACGAAGATAATGCAGAGTATGTACAACTAGCAGTAGAGAACATCGAAAACATTAAAAATACATTTAAGAAACTAAGTGGTGCTAAAACATACGAAACAACAATTGAAAACTTATCTGCAACAGCAGTTGAGCTTTCAGAAGATGATGATATAGAATTAAGAGACAAGTTTACAGTATCACATTTTGATGATAAAGTTGGTAATGTGTTAGGACAACTAAAATCATTATCTCTTAAAAAGAATGCATTTGAAAGTTATATTACAAAAGCAGTTGCTAAAGAATCTTTTGCTAACTTAAAAAACTTACTACAAGAAGCCGATTTAGTAGACTTTGCTACAGCAGAAGCAAGACTAGGACACCAAGTTAATCAACTAAGTTATGCAGCCAATGATACTAAACTGTCTGAATACTTACAAGGCGTTAGTAGGAAGATTACATCAGGTGGTCAGTTGAACCAATTCGAGTACGGCACAATTAAGAGCTGTTTACTTGGAGCAACAAATAATACTACTACTGTTCCAACTCCAGCAGTTGATGCAGGTACAATGTACGAAAACTTCTTAGAACAATACGATATATTATAATAAGAAACGCTGTGAAGCGTCACTTAGTGTAGAGTAAGTCCATATCACTACTAGTGATAAACAAGCAATTGACTTGTTTCATAGAGTAGAATCCATTTTAAACCCGCCTAGTGCGGGTTTTTTCATAAATAAACATGTTAAAGAAAAATGTGTCAACATTTAATACAAAATAAACGGTTGACTTTCTTTATCTAGGCAAGTATAATAAACCCAGTTACGAGCACTTATGCAAGTAACACATATGGCAAACATGGCAATCATAGGAGAAACATCATGGCCTCATTAGCAGAAATCCGAGCAAAGCTCTCGGCAATGGAATCGAAAGGTTCAAACTCAAACAGCTCTCAACAGAGCGACAACGCAATTTATCCACATTGGAATATCGACGAAGGTACTTCAGCTACACTTAGGTTTTTACCTGATGCTGATACTACTAACGATTTCTTTTGGGTAGAGCGACAAATGATTCGTCTCACCTTCCCAGGTGTAGTAGGCGGAGAAAACAAACCAGTAACTGTACAAGTACCTTGTGGTGAAATGTATGGCGAAGTTTGTCCAGTACTAACTGAGGTTCGTCCTTGGTTTAAAGATCCGTCTTTAGAAGATATGGGTCGTAAGTATTGGAAAAAGCGTTCATATATCTTTAACGGATTCGTTACTGATAATCCATTGAACGAAACAGCACCAGAAAACCCAGTGCGTAGATTTGTAATATCACCTCAAATCTTTAACATTATCAAAGCGTCATTAATGGACCCAGATATGGAAAACATTCCAACTGATTACCTTAATGGTTCTGACTTTAGAGTTAGTAAAACTACTAAAGGACAGTATGCTGATTACAGTACTTCTAAATGGGCTCGTAAAGAGAGTTCACTAGATGAAACTCAACTAGCGGCTATTGATACTAATGGTTTACATAATCTTAAAGATTACTTACCAGCACAACCTACAGCAGACCACTACACGGCAATCAGCGAAATGTTTGCGGCATCAGTAGATGGCGAGTTATATGATCCTGCAAAATGGGGTAACTTCTACAAGCCATATGGCGTTGAAGTTCCTGCTAACGCACCAGCACCAGGATTACAAGCAACTACAGCACCTGCTCAAACTGCGGCTCCAGTAGCACCAGTAGCGGCTCCAGTAGCACCAGTTGCGGCTCCAGTAGCACCAGTAGCGGCTCCAGTAGCAGCTCCGGTAACACCTGCTCCAGTAGTAGAACAAGCACCTGTAGCAGAAGCGGCTCCGGCTAGTACTGCTAGTGCAGATGATATTTTAAACATGATTAGAAATCGTTCTTAAGGAGACTGTTATGCAAAGACCATTTGACTTAACAAAGTTCAGGACGTCTGTTACTAAATCCATTAGTGGAATTAGTGCAGGCTTCCATGACCCGCAGGATTGGATTAGCACAGGAAACCTCACGCTAAATTATCTTATCAGTGGAGACTTTAATAAAGGTATCCCATTAGGTAAAGTTAGTGTGTTTGCAGGTGAGTCTGGATCAGGTAAAAGTTTTATCTGTTCAGGCAACATTGCAAAGGCAGCACAAGATCATGGCTGTCAGGTAGTACTAATGGATTCAGAAAACGCACTAGATGAAGATTGGCTACAAGCATTAGATGTAGATACCACTCCTGAGAAACTTCTCAAGATAGGTGTTAGCATGATTGATGATGTTGCTAAAACTTTAAGTGACTTTATGAAAGACTATAAAACGAACTACAGCGATCTTCCTTACGAAGAAATGCCTAAACTACTATTTGTTATAGATAGCTTGGGTATGTTGTTAACACCAACTGATGTGAATCAGTTTGAAAAAGGTGACATGAAAGGTGATATGGGTAGAAAGCCTAAAGCACTTACAGCACTTGTTCGTAATATGGTTAATCAGATTGCACCGTTCCCAGTAGGTATTGTTGCAACTAATCACACTTATGCATCACAAGATATGTTTGACCCAGATGATAAAATCTCAGGTGGTCAGGGCTTTATCTATGCATCAAGTATTGTAGTTGCAATGCGTAAACTTAAACTCAAGGAAGACTTAGATGGTAACAAAGTTTCAACTGTACAAGGCATCCGTGCCGCATGTAAAGTTGTGAAGTCACGTTACAGTAAGCCATTCGAGGGTGTACAGATTAAGATCCCTTATGAGAGTGGAATGGACCCGTATAGCGGTTTAGTAGATATGCTAGAAGCTAAAGGTCTACTTGCAAAAGTAGGTAACAAACTATCTTATGTATCACCGGTAACAGGCGAAGAGATCAAAGAGTTCAGGAAAGGTTGGACTAGTGAGAAACTTCAAGTTGTTATTGACGAATGGGATTCAAACCCAGACGCAGAAGCAATAGACGTCGGCGATATCGATGAAAATGATATGCTAGATCAAATGGAGGATATGGCAGATGAATCATGATGTTAGTTTTTTACATGAGTTATGGGATAGTGCAAAACACTTTATTCCTAAGAAAGACAAGTTGCAAGCCGCTGAAGTACTAGTTAGAGTGTTCGACGATAACGCTGATATTGGCGAAATTGAAGAAAGCATTAATGAGTTTGATGGCTTAATGAAAGCCGCTATTGTATCTCATTTTGAAATTAGTTCACATGACGGCGAAGACGAAGACGAAGACGGGGATTGGGATTAAATGAGTACTTGGTATAACAAAGTTACTTCCAACTTAGGTGATATAGTTGGCGCTATTGATCACTTTGAAAAGGAACTTGACGGTGCCAAGTACGAATGCCGAATCAAAGGAAGCCTAGAAAAAGCTAGTGCTTCCTTACCCGGTATCACTGAACACCGTTTTAATCAGCTTCAAGAGATTGAAGCAATTCTAGAACACTTGAACATTGCACTCCGAAAGGAACGTAGTAGTGTATTTAGAAAGTTCTTTGAGACGTATAACAGACAACTTACTAGTAGAGATGCTGAAAAGTATGTTGACGGTGAGCAATCTGTTATAGATCTCTCCCACCTTTGTAACCAATTCGCTTTATTGCGTAATAGATATCTAGGCATTATGAAAGGCTTGGATACTAAGCAATGGCAAATTGGGCATATTACTAAACTGCGAACAGCAGGCATGGAAGATATTGTAATAGACTAGACGTAAGTCATTGATTTATTTGTGATATTTTCGCTTGACTTCCCACACTTTTAACTGTATAATATACACATAAAGCAAAAACAAGGACAACAATATGCTAACATTTATCGCCGCACTCATACCAGTATATATACTGTGGAGGCTTATCACTATGCCATTTAGGGCAGAAGATGGCGACGAAGCGTTAGGTAATATTATTGGTCTTGTTTTAGTTTTTGGGTTCTTTAGCTGGTTAATCGGTTGACATGAGCTGGCTAGTACTGTATAATAACTGTATTGTTTAAATTAATGCCTGTGGGAGGGCTAGATATGAGTAACTTTGTAAAGATAGAAAACGGCGTATACCGTAACCAACCAATCGAAGGAGTCTTTCCTTTGGTTAAACCAACTCAACAAGGAAAGAAAGGATACTTTGTGACTGTAGATGCATCAGCATTATTAGGATCAGAGCGTACTTCAATTCGTGTTGTAGTACCAACACTAGCAAGTGTTGAACCTTTAGCAGACGCTGAAGGCGAGAAACTTGTTGAAACTGCACCAGAGACTAAGGCTAAGCCTAAAGAAACTGACGAGCAGGCAATGACTAGAATTAGAGAGCGTTTTGCTATTCTAGACCAAATGACAGATGCTGTAGCAAACGGTGTTGTTAGAGGTCTTATAGTAAGTGGCCCTCCAGGAGTTGGTAAGTCATTTGGTGTTGAAAGTATCATCGATATGTATGATGCAGAAACTAAACTCGCTGGTCGTCCACCGAGAACAGAAGTAGTAAAAGGTTCAATGACCCCAATTGGTCTGTACCAGACACTGTTTAACAATTCAGCAAAAGGTGATATCCTTGTGTTTGATGACTGTGACAGTATCTTGTTTGATGAAGTATGCTTGAACATGTTGAAGGCAGTACTAGACTCAGGTAAGAAGCGTACAATTAGTTGGAAGTCAGAATCAGTTGCATTACGAAGAGAAGGCATTCCAGATAGGTTTGAGTTCTCAGGTGGTGTAATTTTTATTACTAACGTTAACTTTGAAAATGTTCGTAGCAAGAAGATTCAAGACCACTTAGCGGCACTTATGTCAAGATGTCACTACATGGACTTGGAGATGGATAGTGTTAACGATCGTTTTCTTAGAATCCATCAGATTGTTGGAGACGGTATGTTAGACGACTACAAGTTTGGCGAAGAAGGCAATGCAGAAGTCGTAGACTTTATGCATGAAAAGTCAAGTAGGCTTAGAGAGATATCATTAAGAATGGTACTTAAAATAGCTGACTTAAAACAAATGTCTCCGGACACCTGGAAAGGATTGGCCGAGAGCACTTGTATGAAGCGTTTGGGATTTTAAAATACTCCCACAGTAGCCTAGGCGCTTCACCCTGGTACACTCCCTAATTTTGGGGAGTGTACTTTTTCATTAACATAAAACAAGGAGATATAATGAAAAACCTAGTAACACTGCTTCTTTTACTTGGAACAACAAGTAACTTAGTATTAGCAGAAGACTCTAATCTCATTGAAGAGATTGTAGTTGTTGGATCAGTAAGTCAAGTAGACACCACGGATGTATCAGACGATATGGCAATAATTGAAATTGTTATGCCGGCTATGTCATTCACTGCTGGTGGATACGGAGGCTTTGCTGGCTTTAATGAACGTGGTACTCAAACTACACACACTACTGTGTATAGGAATGGTGTGCCTGCAAATGATTCCGGCTCCGGTTGGTATGACTTTGCACATGATGTTGTAAGCGGATTAGAAACAGTTAACATTGTTTCTGGACCTAACAGTGTTCTTTATGGCTCTGGTAGCCTAGGCGGAACAGTGTTTATCAACGACACTATTGAAAATCAAGGAGTAGTAAGATTAGGAGAGGACCATCAGTTACTAAATGTAGCATTGTTTGACTCTATTAGTATTTCTAGTTTTGATGTAAGTAACGGAAGTGTTCGTAACGATAACACTGAAGAAGATGATTATAAAAACACTACTATCAAATCAGTTAGAGATGTATTAGGATTTACTGTGGCAATGTCACATGTAGATTATGAATACGATTATGATAATTGTTATACAGCATCTTTTTCACAGTCGAATGATTGCGTACAAGACGGTACAAAGACTGACATTAGTGTAAGGAACGACCACATAACAATTGGCTATAACAAGACCGAAAGTGAATACTTTACCGAAGATGTAAGCACATACTCGAGCGATGCAGATCGTTATTACTTTGATGCCAGAGACACTTTTAATCTTAATCCTGTAACAACTATTGTTTCAGGTATTACATACGATAAAGAGAACTACATTGGTGAGTCACAGGATGATGTTAGTGGCTATGCTGTTATTACATATAACAACCAGTTGCAGTTTGGTACTCGAGTAAGTGCAGATGCAAGAGTTTATAGACTCGGATTCGATAACAATAAAGGTTTCTTTGCTAACATTAGTACAAGTTATCGTAACCCTACACTGTATCAACAATATGGCGACTCCTGGGTGCAACCAAATCTAGGCTTAGATCCTGAAGAAGGATTAGGTTTTGAAATTGGTTACTTAGGTCTTTCATACTTTGCATATGATTTTGAAGAAAACATTGACTATGACGGAAGTTCTAGACAGTATGTTAACACAGGCGAATATGAAACTAGAGGTATTAGATACATGGATATGTATGCTGTACCATATGGTAGTTTAAGTGTGATGGCTGGATATACAGATACTGATCAACCTAGGGTACCTAAGTACAAAGGTCGAATTTCGTACTTTGCTAGTTTCGGTGAAACATCTGCTGAACTAAGTTATACAGCACAGTTTGACAGAGACCCTGGACCGTATGATGGGACATCGTTAGATGACATTAAGTCAATTGACTTTGTAATGAGAAAGCAACTATCTGATAAACTTGGATTAGCATTTACAGTACAGGATGTACTAGATAATGTTGTCGAAGTATTACCAGGATATGACGCAGGAGGACGTAAGTTCTTCTTGACATTAACTTACAAGTAGACTATAATAGCGTATGCCTAAAGTAACTTTAGAAATAAGAGATGAAGTAAACGTTAAGTTCGTAGGACTTGACGTAAAGACTCGCAGAAAGATCTCAGAAGCAGCCAAGTATTTTTTACCCTATGCATTTCATATGCCAGCCTACAAGTTAGGCCGTTGGGATGGCTGTGTAAGATTCTGTGATGTCGGCGGAAGAACGTATCTAAATTTGCTTGATCGTTTATTGCCACTAGTAACCGAAGCTGGTTATGAAGTAGTAGTAGACGATCAAAGGCAACCTATTCAATTATCATTTGATAATGTAACCGAAACTGATTACGACCAGACAGCATGGCCTAAAGGACATCCAGCAGAAGGCATGCCAGTTATATTGCGTGATTATCAAGTAACAGTTATTAATAAGTTCTTACAGAATCCACAATGCTTACAACAAGTAGCAACAGGAGCAGGTAAGACACTTATTACAGCCGTACTAAGTCACAAGTGTGAGAAGTATGGACGCACAATCGTAATCGTACCAAACAAAGACTTGGTAGTGCAGACAGAAAGAGATTACAAGAATTTAGGGTTAGACTGCGGTGTACTGTTTGGAGATAGAAAAGAGTATACTAAGACCCATACTATTTGTACTTGGCAAAGTTTATCCATGCTATCTAAGAAGTCAAAGAAAGGTGAAGCACCTATTGACATTGAACAGTTCTTAGATGGTGTAGTATGTGTAATGGTAGACGAAGTACACAAAGCAAAAGCAGACGTACTTAGAGACCTTCTAAGCAGTGTGTTCTCTAACGTACCTGTACGTTGGGGACTAACAGGAACTATACCCAAAGACGAACACGAAGCAGTAGCATGTACATGCTGTCTAGGACCTGTTGTAAGCGAACTAAGCAGTAAAGAATTACAAGACATGGGTGTACTAGCAGACCTAGACATAGATATATTTCAATTACAAGACGGCACATTAGGCTTCCAAGGATATGCACAAGAACTAAAATGGCTTGTAACAGACCCACAACGCATAGATCAAATTAGTTCTATCATTAACGGACTTGCAGTAAACGGCAATACACTAGTATTGATTGACCGTATTGCAACAGGTGAAATGTTAGCAGAAAGAAATGAGGACTGGGCATTTGTTAGTGGTAAGATGAAGACCACTGACAGACAAGAAGAATATGCAGAAGTTTCAGAAATGGATAACAAGGTAATTGTTGCTACATATGGTGTAGCATCGGTAGGTATTAACATACCCAGAATTTTTAACTTAGTTCTTTTAGAGCCAGGTAAAAGTTTTGTAAGGGTAATACAAAGCATCGGAAGAGGAATTCGTAAAGCAGAAGATAAAGATTATCTGAAAGTGATTGACTTAACGAGTAATCTAAAGTATAGTAAGAGACACTTAACAAAAAGAAAGCAGTTTTACGCAGAACAAAAATTTAGGTACAATGTAACCAAGGTAGAATACAAATGAAAATATTAACAGTTGAGAATAAAGTTTACGAATTAGATACAGTACCGGATGAAATTGATGATTTGCGTTATTGCGTTTTTGATACCAGTGACCCTGAATACAAAGACTACTTTTTCTTACCCCTTATCTTTTTAGAGAGCTTTCATGCTCCAGCAATATGTTTACAAATAGGCGAGTTTCAATTACAGATGCCTATGGATTGGAGCATCTTAACTACTGATGAATCATTTGGTAGTTTAGAAGTTATCCCACTAGCAAGTCTAAACAATAGAGGCTTTGTTACACCAGTGTTTAATCCAATGCGTAACGGCATTCCGGACACTGAAGAAATACAGATTACCAACGTATACCAAGATGTCAAATGGTATTTCCCAAGACTTAAAAACGGACATATATTGGTAATTCCTCTGGAAGATAAAGAGGAACCTAAATGTGCAATGTTTGTTAAAGAAGCAAACAAAATTAAAGATATAGATTTTGGAGAACTATTATGAGTAAAAGATATTTTAGAATTAACACCGGTCGTTATGGCGGTGAGGTAGCAGCTGGCGAAGTTAGCAAAGAGTTTGTTGACTACTGGATGCCAAAAGTTAAAGAAGATGGCGATAGCGATCTTATTGAACATTTACAAGGCATTGAGTGGGAAGACGAAGATATGATGGATCCAGACTCTCCAGTACCAGGTGAGGACTTTTACTGTTGGAATGAAAACGATGACCTAGAACATGCAAATGGTCCATTTGCAGATAGTGATTTCCTTGTTAATGAAATTACATTACATGAGGATGCTATTTACGAAGATGGTTTAATACAGTGGAAGGAAGATGTTGACCACGACTACAGTACAATGATGTTTGAAGAAATAGACGAAGGCGAATACTTTTCATACGAAGCATGTATTTACAGTAGAGAATGTTATAGCAGTAGCATGGACGAAGATGCAGTTAAAGCTGACTATAAACCAACATTGTTTTTCTTAAGTTCAGAAAAAGGTGCATTTGGTGAAGTGTATGTTGAAACTAATGGCGAAGATTTTGACCCAGAGTTACTTCAAACAGGACAACTTGAATGTGATATGGGCGAGTTTATTGAAACATATTGGTACGACCGTAAAGCTCTACAAGTTGACTTTGATTACTCAGACTCAATGGGTAAAGGATATTATGCAAGTGTTGGTTATGTTAACACTAAGTGGCATGATGTGGCAGAAAAATATGTCACTTACGACATGGAAGAAACTGAGAATGTAAAGGAAGCATTTGAAGGTTTTTACGAAGATAGAGAGTAACCAGTAAACAGTGTACTCAGTAAAAATAAACTGTAAATACACTGTACACAAATAACAGGAGATAGAATATATGTCTTATCAATTTACTAGCGAAAGCGTTAGCGAAGGACACCCAGATAAAATATCTGACTTGATTTCAGATACTATCGCTAATGCAATCATTAACGGTAATATCAATCACAGAGCGGCAGTAGAAACTCTAGTAACTACTAATAGCGTTATCGTAGCAGGCGAATACAAAAGAGATATTCCAATAGATGACGACACAATTGATTCAATCGTTAGGCAAGTAGTTAAGAATATTGGATATGAACAAGAAGGATTTCATTGGGCTAACCTAACAGTTGTAAACAAACTACATGGTCAAAGTGCAGATATTGCTTTAGGCACAGATGATTTTGGTGCAGGTGACCAAGGACTTATGTTTGGTTATGCTTGTAACGAAACACCAGACTTAATGCCTAGTGCAATTTATTACAGTCATAAGATTCTAAAAAGACTAGCGGCAGAAAGACGAAACGGTGAAGAGTGGATTGGGCCTGATAGTAAAAGTCAAGTAACAATGCAATACGATGCAGTTGGAAAGCCAGTTGGTATTAATACTATTGTATGTAGTACTCAACACAGTGATGATGTAAGCACACAAATGGTGCGTGATAGAGTTGAACAAATTATAACAGAAGAATTAAGCGATGTAGATCTAAAAAACACAGAGTTTTTAATCAATCCTACAGGCAGATTTGTAATTGGAGGACCGGATGGAGATACTGGACTTACTGGACGAAAAATTATTGTTGATACTTATGGCGGGTACGCTCCACATGGCGGCGGTGCTTTTTCAGGTAAAGACTGCACTAAAGTCGACAGATCAGCAGCATATATGGCTCGCTATTTGGCAAAGAACATTGTAGCATCAGGCAAAGCAGAAAACTGCACCGTACAACTAAGTTATGCTATCGGTGTTGTTGAACCAACTAGTGTGTATGTTTATGCAGACGGCAAAGTTAGAGAAGACTTAGCAGAAGAGCTAAAGCAACATGTTGATTTAACACCTAAGGGTATTATAGACAAGTTTGATTTATTTAATTTAGACTTGACAAAAACAACAAACTACGGACACTTTGGCAAACCAGATCTACCATGGGAGCAACTAGATCTTTATGGACCTAAATAAAATACTCCGTACTGTACCTGACTTCCCAATTGAGGGAGTCATGTTTAAAGATATATCAAGCATACTTGAAGATCCTAAAGCGTTTAAGTACACTGTGGATAAGATGGTTGCGTATTGCAGAAGTATTAAAACAACACAAATTGTTGCACCAGATGCCAGAGGATTTATATGGGGAGCACCTGTTGCACTAGCATTAGGTATTCCTTTGCACATTGTTCGTAAGCCAGGTAAATTACCAGGCAAAGTAAAGTCGTTTTCATACACATTAGAGTACGGTAGCGAGACACTTGAAATGCTAGACAGTGTTGAGTTTGCATACACTGATAGAATTTGCATCATAGACGATGTAAGTGCCACAGGTGGAACTGCTAATGCTATAGTAGACTTAATTAAACAAGCAGGTGGATATGATATAAATTATGCCTGTATAATAGACTTGACTTTCTTGCAAGGAACTGCTAAACTAACAGACTATTGCGGAGTGGAAACATTTAGCGTCTTGGAAGTAAACGAATGAAAGATTTAATATTAATTGCACTAGAAAGTGAAGCACCTACAATGGCTAAATGGGATAATGTTTTCTTTACAGGTGTTGGTAAAATTAATGCGGCACTAACAGCGGCAAGACTTATTGAAAAACATAATCCACAAACTGTATGGAATTTTGGTACAGCAGGCGGCATTAAGTTAGATAACGGTTGCAATGAAATGGTAAACTTTGTTGAACGTGATAAAGGAAAATGCCCTGAAGCAATTGAATTATTTTTACCAAAAGACCCTATCACAATTTCATTTGGAGTTGGATATACTTGTAGCACAGGCGACAACTTTGTTACTGATCCTAACTTAGAGTACCCAGCTCATGTCGTAGACATGGAAGCATTTGCAATTGCAAAAGCCTGTAATAACAGGAAGGTTAACTTCAAATGTTATAAGTATGTTAGCGACAGTGCAGATGATTCTGCAGATACTACATGGTTAGAGAATGTTGCTAAAGGCGAAGAACACTACATAAAAATATACAAGGAACACACAGATGGCTAAGAAGGCACCAGCAATACCGCTAAAGGATATTATGGCCGCACTTGACAAACGTGACAGAGGATATTATAATAGGTTAACGTCTGAACAAAAGAAAGCATTTAGCTCATGGATGATGATGCGTTATGCAAGTAGTGTACAAGGCAAGGATGCCGCACATTATATTTACATGACTAACGAGCTAGTAAATAGAGATTACAGCGAAGTCAGTAAACACCCAGAACTGCAATGGTTATTACTTAGTGCATGTGGTGTAGGTAAGATACAGTTTCATCCTTATTTGAAACCACCAAATGCTAAGAAGAAAAAAGATAAAGTGAGCGAGTTCCTATACAGTATACATCCTCACATGAAAAGCGAAGAGGTTACGTTACTACAAGAACTAAACTCTAAAGACGAACTAAAAGAATATGCAAGGTCCCATGGATACGACGACAAAACAATTAAAGACATCTTCGGAAAATAATACTTGTCGATGGTGTGGTAAAAACTTTAAGAGTGAACGAACTCTAAGTGTCCATATGTGTGTTAAAAAACGTCGAAACGCAGACAAAGACATAACTCACGTAAGGCTCGGCTATCGAGTATATCAAATGTTTTATGAAATGAATACCAGTGCAAGTAAAGCTAAAAGCATGGATGATTTTATTAACAGTCAATACTATGAAGGCTTTGTTAAGTTTGGTCGGAGTTGTGTACGCAATGAATATTTAGAACCAGAAAAGTTTGCCGAATGGTTAATTAAGAATAGCAAAAAGTTAAAGGACTGGGCAAGTGATGCTCTGTATGATGAATACTTGTTAGAGTATGTAAAGAAAGAAAGTGGTATGAGGGCATTAGAAAGAAACATAATGTATCTCTCTAAATGGGCAGATGAAAATAATTTAGTATGGCAAACATACTTTACAGAAGTAAGTCCTAATAGAGCAGTGTATGATATTCGAAGTGCAAAGATATCACCATGGTTATTATACTTGTCTAACACGGGCGACCAATTGCTAACTAGATTTAATGACGAGCAAGTAACAATGATTGAACATATAATTGATGCACCTTTTTGGATGCAACTGTTTAAGAAAAATAGAGAAGAAGTAAAAGAGATACAACAAACTTGCCGAGCGGCAGGAATTTAATCGAAGGAATGAAATGAAAGCAAAAATAATTAGTTACAGTCAGACCCCTACAGTAGGAACTCAGAATTCCGAAGTACCGCAGGATCTGTTAGATTTGGTCGCTTATTGTGCAAGAGTAAGTAATCCAGAAAATCAAAACAACACAGTAACAAACGAAAAACTTGTGAAGTATCTAATGAAACACAAACACTGGTCGCCACTTGAAATGGTAAGTGTTTGCATGGAAGTAGAAACAACCAGAGACATAGCACGACAACTGTTACGTCATAGAAGTTTTAGTTTCCAAGAGTTTAGTCAACGTTATGCTGATCCTGTTAAAGAACTAGAAATGGTCCCACGTGAAGCACGACTGCAAGATACTAAGAATCGTCAAAACAGTATTGCAATTAATATGCTAGATGAAGACCAAAGACGTATTCGCGAAGAGTGGAATATGAAACAGGTGAAACATATTCGAGCTACAGAAGAACTTTATAATTGGGCTATTAACAAAGGTATTGCAAAAGAGCAAGCCAGAGCAGTACTACCAGAAGGTAACACACTAAGTCGTTTATATGTAAACGGTACGTTGCGTAGTTGGATTCATTATATTGAATTACGTGGTGCTAACGGCACACAGTTAGAGCATATGGAGTTAGCATGGGCAGTAGCAGACGCTATTGTTAAGATATTCCCTATGGCAGAAGAATTTAAGGGTACGGACATATAAGTCACTGTTTCTAAGTCAGTTTTTTACTTGACTTTGATGCAAATCCACTGTATAATAACTACTGTATTAACATATAGGTAGGACTATTATGCACATGAATTATTTAACATCATTACTTTGTACACTATTTTTAATAGGTTGTGGAGGCGGAGGAGGCTCTTCCGCTGAAGTCATTCTGCCTGTAGAATCACCACCCCCAGCAACTACTACACCACCAGCATCGCCGACGTTTGATGTAAGGTACAATAGTGCACCAGATGCAACTATCTATGATGCTGTAAGTAACCTAGAAATACCTACTTGTACACTGTCTAGAATACAACATACTATGATAGTAGATCTTAATAACGACAATCACACAGATATATTAATGTTTGTGATGTGTGGACATTTAGATCATCCTAATCAGGGTATTGATGTAGTACATGATGATCCAACACCTAACACAATGTTAGCATTGATTAGCGATGGTAGAGGGTCATATGAAGTAAACAACATAGACACATTTGGCAGTAACCACGTACAACTTGGTGGAGAGAAAGGCGGAGTCGCAGGCTTCTTTACAATGCTAGAAGATACAACAAGTGGTATTGGATTACCACATATTACATATATGGTTTCACGTGATGATCACCAACGTAAACGAAGTGAAGATTGGACCAATCATTTCTCTCAGCAAGGTGTTTTTACAGCAGACTATAATAATACATACAACTTAGTAGACATTGGTGAGCCACTATGGGCACAAGGCGTTGCGGCATTACCTAACATGAACTACGAGTGGGACTTGCTATTTGGCTATTGGGATAATGATTATAGAAATGAAAATATGCCACTAGCATATCGTAACAGTGGACAAGATTGGTTTGATGTAAGTGACGAGTACAACAACGATACTGATAAACACAAAATGTCTCAACATGCATATCTTTTAACTTTTGATATTAACGACCATAGGACGTTTGGTGAAGTTAAATCTGTAACATCAACTCATGCTATTGGTGCAGTTGGTCAAGGATTTTCAATATACGACATAACACAAGGACAAGTAACAGAAACACTTGTATACGATACTTGCGATGAATTAGGTTGCATTGAATGGGGTGACCCAGAAATAGACCAATGGTGCGGACGTAAAGAGATTACAGAAATTGATGGAGTACATTACTTCGGCGGACTGTCCTGGGACCATTTCGAACTTTGGTGGCCAACGCCTGACAGTGATCCATTACTACTTGCATTTGCAGCTATGAATCGTTTACCGGATGGTGAGCAGTATGATGCAGACAAAGAGTATGACTGCAACACACAATTCGAGGGCGGAACAGTTAGAGTATTATTTGAGTTACAAGGTAACAGTCTTGTAATGCTAGATAATCCATTCCCTGAAAAGTATATTAACGGTGGTGGTGTGCATAAGCAAACTATAGATTTAAATGGTGACGGATATATGGACTACTGGTCCTCAGGCGGTTGGGCACAAGAAGGTGAACCTCAAATTTATATCAATGACAAAGAAGGTAACTTAGTATATCATCAACGTGGACAATTGCCAACCTTGCCACAGCAAGATTTTTGCAACGAGGATGGGTGTATTGTTGCTACAGAAGAAAGTTTCCTAGGTGACTTGAATAGTGATGGTATAGTAGATTTAATTCAATACCACGCCGGAAGCTATATACCTAACTTACCAGAACATGTACAAGGTGGAGACTTATCGGTGTTTGAAAACAAGTCAGGACAAATAAGCATTTGGTACGGAGAATAATATGAAAAAGAAAGAAGAAATGTTAGTAATCACAATGGAAGAATGTGGAGAGCTAGTACAAGCATGTAGTAAGATGTTGCGTTTTGGAGAGGATAGTGACTACACACAACTACAAGAAGAGATAGGCGATGTTATGTGTATGATCGAAATTTTGCGTGATGGCGGCCTCGTAAGTGATAAACAAATAGCAGATAGAATAAAAGTTAAAAAAGAAAAACTAATGAAATGGAGTATGTTGTACAGTGAAGATTAATTTTGATGTAGATATTGATATGGCAAATAGAGAAGACTTTCTCGACCTTATCAAGCATACACCTGCAAGTATTGAAAAGGATGGTAAGTTTACCAAACACAATACTGGTGTCTACTTTCAAAACATTCCTAAGTTTCCATTAGAAGGTTACAGCACAATAGATCACAAACAAGCAGAACAAGAAGGTTGGTTCAAAGTAGACTTTCTTAATAACAGTGTGTATTCCGATATTGTAGACGAAGCACATCTTAATAAACTACTTGCAATGACACCAGTATGGGAGTTGTTAGAACACAGAGAAGTAGTATCAAAGTTATATCATGTAAGCAACTATCTAAATGTGCTACAAGACTACAAGCCTACAAGCATCGAGCAACTAGCAATGATACTTGCTATTATAAGACCAGGCAAGAAACATCTATTAGGTAAGAGTTTTGATGAGATAGAAAAGACTGTTTGGATAAAACCTGAAACAGGTGAGTACTACTTTAAGAAAGCTCATGCTATTGCATTTGCTACAGCAATTGTAGTACAACTAAATAGGCTTTGCGAAATCTAGTCTAAGCGTTTTACGTTTTGCAATTGAATCCCTCTACGTTTAATACGTTTCTTTAACATATTTTGTAAAGTAGTCATTGGTCCAAACATATGGTCTACATCTTTCATAACCATTGTGGTTAGATACTTTTGAAAAGGTTTCATCTCATGATGTAAGAATACATCAATTGGTAATATGCGATTAGATTCCCACCACCATGTCTCCCCTAAGGTAACAAACAAACTTCTAGTTTCTTTGTCTGGCATCTTTGACAGATCATACATAGTTAGAATGGTGTTATCGTAGTTAACAACTATCCCATAATACTCAGAGTTTGCGTAAGTTATTCCGGTTAAAAAAGGAAATTGTTCTTGGTCGATTTCTTGCATAACGATATTTACCTAACAGATAGATAAATACTGTAATAGAAAGGTATATATTATATGAATCCTGCCAATAACAGACTGTTTTTATACGAAGATTCAATTGATCTCGTAATTACCGCCGACAACTTATATGTGGATAACAAACCAATGAACAATAAATCAATAATAGCACACAAAGGATTATCTAATACAATTAACTTTAATATTAGAAACCGTGATAGAAAACTACAACCTGTATTTACAGATGAGGTTGTTGCATACATTGTGAACCCAGCAACTCGTAAACGTTTACTATCTAAAAGAATTGAAGTAACTAGTGATGCAGGAATGGTGAAATTGCATTTAACAGAAGGCGACTTACAAGATATTAACGCAGGATTATACAGACTATATGTAACTAGAACTAATGCAGAAGGCACAGACCTCCCAGTGTATTCAAACCAGAACAATGACGTTGCATTAGACATTGAAATATCTGAGCAGGCAGTTTTGGATCCTATCCCTACACAGTTTAACGTAACAATGACCGAACCAAGTAACAATGTATTTGTTTCAAGTGCATTCCTTGGTAACTTGGATAGCAACTTTAAAAATGCTCAACACAGTGTTGCAATATATCATTCAACTTACACAGGTAATATTAAAATACAAGCAAGTTGTATGCAAACAACTCCACAAGGCGACGATAGACATGCTGACTGGTTTGATGTAGTTAGTAATGTTGCTATCGCAGGAACATCGGATATATTGCATAAAACTTTTGCAGTTAATTGTAATTGGGTGCGAGTAATAAGTTATCCTGCTGATGCTGATAGCACTATTTCCAATATTCACGTAAGAAACTAAAAAACATTTGACTTTGACATTTAACTCTGCTATAATATGCCTATGAGTGTGGATTCTGTAGTCGAACAAGTACATAGATTATTAGTAGATAATATTCCTGTGCGTAGTAACAAGACACCTAGTGGCTGGGTTACATTTGATTGTCCTGTATGCAGTGACAATCGTAAACGTGCAGGTGTTATTTCTAATGGTGCTAAGATTAGCTTTAATTGTTTTAACTGTGGACACAAAACAGGTTGGTCTCCTAATCCTTACATGGGTAAGAAGTATAAAGACTTAGCTATGAGACTAGGAGCCACTACTGCTGACGTACATGCTGTACAAGTAGAGATGTTAAAATTCAGTGATGACTTGCAAGAGTCTGAGGGTACTAACTATGTTTACAATTTAAGCAAATTTGACACAGTGGAATTACCAGAAGGTGTGCAAACTATTGATAGTTTGGAAGATGGTAACGCACTAAAAGAGTATGCTAGACAACGTGGCTTGTTAGGCATATATCCTTTGCTACATTTTAATGATATAGCAAACAAGAAAAGAGTTATTGTGCCTTTTACATACAACAGTGAGATTGTAGGATGGACAGGAAGACATATTGCACCACCTGATAAGCAAACACCGAAGTACTTGCACAAACTACAACCAGGCTATGTGTTTAATGTAGATGCATTTGCTGACAGTGAACGAGAAATAGTTATTGTAACAGAAGGTGTATTTGATGCAATACTAGTAGATGGTGTTAGCATACTGGGTAATACTATAACACCTGAACAAGCACACTTGATTGACAGACTAGGTAAACGTGTTATAGTATGTCCTGACAGAGATAGTGCAGGTAAAGAACTAATTGAACAGGCACTTGAATTAGATTGGGAAATAAGTTTCCCACCTTGGCATGTTGATGTTAAAGATGCCGCAGATGCAGTCGCCAGATATGGCAGACTTTTAACAGTTGCAAGTATAATTAAATATGCAACCGATAATAAGATTAAATCACAAGTAAAGATGAGAATGCTATAATGGATATAAAAGATTACAACGAAGATGTACAGGAAATGTTTTTGAGGTTCTTGATCAGTGATCCTTCATTGTTCTCAAGATGTCAGAACATTGTTGAACCTGAATTCTTTAATAGAAAGTTTCGCCCTTCAGTTGAATTATTACAAAATCACAGCACTGAATTTAATTCTATTCCTACTCTAGAGCAAATACAAGCAGTGGGAGGAATTGATTTATTACCTATTGAAAATATAACACCAGATCATCACAATTGGTTCTTGCGTGAGTTTGAAACATTCTGTAGACATAAAGCACTTGAAGCAGCAATTATTGAAAGCACAGACTTGTTAGAGAATCAAGACTATGGCACAGTAGAAGAAAAAATTAAAAAAGCAGTACAAACAGGTCTTGTGAAAGATTTAGGATTAGATTACTTTGAAAATCCCAAAGAAAGACTAGAGTGGATCAAGCAACAAGCAGGTGCAACTAGTAGTGGATGGAAAGGAGTCGATCAAAAGTTATATGGTGGCATGAATAGAGGCGAGATTAATATATTTGCTGCCCCAAGTGGCGGCGGAAAGAGTTTGTTCTTGCAAAACTTAGCAGTTAATTGGGTACTAGCAGGACTTAATTGTGTTTACATTAGTCTAGAGCTTAGTGAACAACTTATTAGTATGCGTTTAGACGCAATGGTAAGTGGTTACGGTACTAGAGACGTTATGAAAAACATCGATGATGTTGATCTTCGTGTGAGAATGAAAGCAAAAGGTGCTGGCAAACTTCGTGTTAAGCAAATGCCTAGTGGTATTAACACAAATGACATTAGAGTATTTTTACGAGAGTATGAAATTGAGTGTGGAGAAAAAGTAGATTGCTTGTTAGTAGATTACTTGGACTTAATGATGCCCATTAGTGCTAAAATATCAGCAGAAAACTTGTTTGTTAAAGACAAATACATTTCAGAAGAGTTGCGTAACTTAGCAGTAGAGCGTGATATACTAATGGCAACAGCATCGCAGTTAGGAAGAAGTGCTGTAGAAGAAGTAGAATATGATCACAGCCATATTGCTGGCGGTATTAGTAAAGTGAATACAGCAGATAACGTTATTGGTATATTTTCAAGTAATGCTATGCGAGAACGAGGCAGATATCAAATACAATTTATGAAAACTCGTAGTAGTGCAGGTGTTGGTAGTAAAGTTGATCTAAAGTTTGATACAGATACATTAAGAATTGAAGATTTAGAAGAGGGTGATGAAGATTCACTAACAATGAGTACTAACAGTTTAGTCGATCAATTAAAGAGAAACAGTAGCATTAAAGCAGAAGAGCCAGAAGCACAAGACACTGTAGGACAAGCATTAAACATGGTCGACTTTTTACGCAAGAATGACGACTTCTAATTGATAAATAGTGTTAAGCCTATTAACAGGAGCGTAATGTGCGAAAGACTCGTAGCATAATAGAAGAATTAAATCTTATTTCTGTCGACAGAGATAGAAATCATGTGGTTGAGAACCGCGGCGAACACCTTATTGAAAGTGTAATACATTTAATTGAAAGAATTGAATTAAATTACAGTGAGGCGCAGGCAAAAGATTTAACTAATCGTATAATCAATAGCATTAGAGCTAAAGATTCTTCCAAATTCGCCCGAGGCATTAAAAAAGTAATTAAAGAGAGCCAACGGGAAGATACGAATGATATTACGTGATTCACTTAACACCAAGTTAAACCTATACGAAAGCAAAAGTCATCAGATTTTAACTGAAGGGGTTTGGCAACAACTAGACGAAGATACTAAAGCCTACGTTAATAGATGGGAAAAAGAACTTTGGCCTTTACTAGAAGAATATCAAAGTTTAGCAGAAGCTGAACTCACAGCAGATCAGATTACATCAATCTTCGGCAATGCAGAAAAAGTTGCAGTTGACTCTGGTAAGTACAAAACAAAATTAGGACAAGCAGGACTTGCGGCACAAGACGCAGGTAAAGCAGTTGTCGGTGGCGTCAAAGTAGCTGCCGATGTAATGAAAAAGATCAATGCTAAAGTTAATGAACTTGGAGCAATGATACAAGATACTGCACCGGTTAAAGGATTAGATGCAGCATTTGAAAAAGCAAAACTAGATTTAAACACTAAACTAGGTGGCAAAGATTCTAAAGTTAACAAAGCTATTGCTAAGATGGCAGAAGCAGCCAAGGACAATCCAGGTAAAACAAAATTCTTAATAGCACTACTAACAACAGCAGCAGCATTTGGTGCTGGCCCAGCAGGCGGTGCCGCAGCAGGTTTTGTTTTAAGGTTAGGTAATGATTTACTAGCAGGTGATAAACTTTCAACAGCAGTAGGCAAAGGTGCTAAGACAGCAGTTGCTGGTTTCTTAGCAGGTAAAGCATTTCAATTCCTAGGTAGCGAACTAACAGATATGTTCTCTAGTGGTGTCGAATCAGATTTAGCGACTGCTACTCAATCATTGCAGGATGCAACAGTAGATGAGTACACTAGAGAAGCTATAGCACAAGGCGGCCCAGCGAAAGAATTATGGAATCAAACATTCCCAGACGGTTCAGTAGACTTGTCTGTATCGACTACAGGTACTACAGGAAATTATTTTAGTGGCAATGTTATAATGACCATGGATCAGTATGAACAATACAATGCATTAAAAGATGCAGCATCGCAGTTTAATTCATTTGGTGATGAAGCAGTACAGCAAACAGCAAAAGCATATAACTATATTGAACAAATTAAAGCAACTACTGATCAATCAATGCTAATGCAAATCAAAGACGCAGGTATAAAAGCATCTAATGCTATCTTCGACGCAGGTCAGGCAGCGTTAGAAGATCCTGGACTACAAGCAGAAATATCAGCCTTAACAGGTGACGCTGCAAAAGATGTTGCTAAGATGGCAAAAATTACTGACATAGCATCAGCATTAGGCCAAGGTGCTGCAACAGCCGCAACAATACCTGGAAAGAAAGCAGAACCAGAAGCAGAACAAAATCCTAAAGCAGAAAGTATTGATTACAATTTACTTTACACTAAGCACTTATCCGGCATACCACTAAATGAAGCAGAACAACAACTAGTAAATGAAATTGGAATGGCAGACATTAAACGTGGAGCTGCAAAAGCAGCCGCAGTAGTTGGTGGAGCCGCTAAGAAAGTAGGTGGAGCATTAGTAGGCAAAGCAAAAGAAACAGGCAAAGAGTTAGGTAATAGCATTACTGTTAAAAAACTTACAGCATTATGGAACAAGGCTAAGAAGCCAACAGATTCTCAATCAATTGCAAACATATTAGCACAGGGTGGTATGGAACCAGAGGATATTGCAACAGCAGGACCTGAGTTACCAGCACCAACTGCACCTACAGCAAAGCCAGAACCAGAAGAACAACCACAAGCAGGTGGTGAACAACCACAAGCAGGGCAAGAACAACCACAAGCAGATGCTAACCAAGACGGAAAAGATGACGCTACAGGCGCACCAATTGCTCCTCAGGGTGCAAGTACCCCAGGTGAACCACAAACAGGCGCACAGGGCACTACAAGCGGTGCTGCAGGCGGTTCTGCAGGTGGACAGGGTGCTATACAACAAGGTGTTCAACAAGCAAAAGGTGGAGCAACACCAGCACCAGCAGACGGAGAAGAAGAGCCAGCAGACGATTCAAACTTACCAGAATTGAAAGCAGGAAAGACAGCCACAGTTAATAAAATTAAATTTACATTTGACGGCACAGGTTGGAAAGATGAAATGGGTAGACCTGCATCAGGTGCAATGCAACAAGAGTTAATGAAACAGTATGGCAGAAACGGTGACGGTACACCATTAAAGAAAGGCATTATAGGTAGAGCAAAAGATTATATAAGCGGCAAAACACCAGGTTTAGCTCAAGCAACACGATCAGATCCTAATGCAAGTACTGGAAAAAAATTAGCAGGTATGGCTGGAGCAGCAATTGGCGGAATGTTTGGTAAGTCAGGAGGTGGTAAGCAAGCAGAACCAGGAACTCCAGAGGAACCAGGAACACCAGAGCAACCAGCACAGCCAGGACAACCGGCACAGCCAGCACAGCCACAAGCAGGTGAACAACCAGCGGCAAGTGCAGATGCTCAACAACAGCCAGATGTTAAGTCACTAAGTCCACAATCTCATAGGCAGTTAGGTGCTTACCAACAAAAAGTTATATCAACAGGAGATGTTGAATCCGCAAAAGGCATGGTCGAACTTTTATCAACTAAGTTAAAAGCAGGCGGAGATCCTAAAGAGATTTCGCAATATGCAAGTGCAGTTGCACCAGTGTTAAAAAGAAATCCAGAATTCATGAAAAACAATAAAGAATTATACACGCATCTTGTTAAAATAGCAAGAGGTATGAGAACAGAAGCATATGAGCATTTGTGTAAGATACTTGAATATGCAAACCTTAGTTGGGAAGATTTAGGATATAGAGCTTCTGTAACGGAAAGTAATGTAATGTTGTTTCCATTAAAAGAACTAAATGTATTAGAAGAATCTGTGTCTTTACAAGAAATGAAAAGTTTAGCAGGCATATAAATGCGTTTTATAGAGATATCTAAACCTCTAGTTACTAGAGTAATCAATGAGAGCTTGTTACTGGAAGCAGACGGCAAGAATACTCACATGGAACACCTTGAAGATAATATCTTTAACAAAGGATATCAAGGAGCCAAAGAAGCAGTAGATTACTTATACAGTTTACATCAAATGTTAGAAGGCTCAGCAAAGGGTGCCTTTGATATGACTGTGAAGTGGGACGGCTCACCAGCAATCGTAGCAGGTAAAGATCCAGCAACTGGCAAATTCTTTGTAGGTACTAAAGGTGTGTTTGCCGGAAAAGCAAAACTAAACTTTACTGACCAAGACATTGACAACTATCACGCAGACAAAGGTGACAAAGACGGCAGTGGTTTACGAATCAAATTAAAAAATTGTTTAAAACATTTAAGCAAATTGAATTGGGACACAGTTGCACAAGGCGACATGATGTTTCAAAAAGGCGACATCAAAGAAATGAATCATGATGGAGAAGCCTTAATATATTTTAAGCCTAATACTCTTGCTTATGCTTTACCAAAGGACAGTGAACTAGCACAGCAAATGCTAAGTGCTGATCTAGGTATAGTGTGGCATACAGAGTATGCAGGCGGACCAACACTAGCAGATACAACAGCATCATTTGGATTTGATTCAACTAGATTAGGTAGTACATCTAGTGTTTGGCAAACTGATGCAAACATCAAAGATGTATCAGGTACAGTAACAATGACTGCTGAAGAATCAGCAGAAGTATTAGCAACTATCAAAGCCGCCGACACTTACACTAAGCAAATTAGTAAAGATGTGTTTAATTGGTTAGAGAAAGGCAACGACTTAGTAGGTAAAGATTTCTTACAACAACTAAAAGCCACAGTAAACAATAAGATTAGAGCAGGAGACTTTGGCTCCCCTGAAAGTTTAGCAAAAGAATTTGTTGTAAAATGGATCGACAGGTCTACAAAAGAAATTGATAAAGTTAAAATGCAAAAAACTAAAGATGCTAAAACAGATAGTATGGTTAAGACTGTAGCATTCATTAAACAACATGCTGCTGAAATTACAGCAGTGTATGATTTATACTTGATGCTTATTAAAGCAAAACTTGTAATCATAGCAAAGTTAGGAAAATTACAAAGTACACAAACGTTTGCCGCAGATGGTGAAGGATTTAAAGCCACAAGTGGTGAAGGCTTTGTTGCTATTGACCGAATTGGTAATGCTCTCAAACTAGTTGACAGAATGGAATTCAGTAGATTAAACTTTGGAACAGGGAAGCCAACAGGATAATGGAATTAGAATTTATAGATCAAGAAATATCAGAAAGTAGATTGTATAGATCTTCTGGTAACATGGGTCAACTCACTGGCAGAAACGTTGCTGACTTACTGTATCTCAATACTATTGCACTTTATTTAATGGTACAAGATGATATACAGCATGGATATGCAAGTAACTATGCAAAGCAAACTACCCAGTACGGTGGCTACAATACTTTTAGAACAAGTGCAACTGATTTATATCTATTAGCATATATGATAAATCAACCTAAGAATGATAAAATACAATTAAAGAACAGAATGTCTAGTGTTTCTTTCCTTAAGGGATTAAACTTTGATAGTCGTAAGCACTTTATGTTTATGAAGAAGATAGCAAATGGTTCAGATAGAAAAAATGAAGCAGTAGGTTACTTCTTTAGACTAGAGTCACAACTTAAGGTTACAGATTCTAAATTTAAACAATACCGTAGATATATTACCGACTGGGGTAACTTAAAATTTTCAAGTAGACAGTTAGTAGTGACTAAACTATTACAAACAATGCGTTACTTAGGAAGAGGCAGTGAACTTTTAGCTCCAATGACATCTATGGTCAAGTATAGATCATTTACGTCAGAGCCAGCATATGATGTACCTAGAACTAGTTTTGCAAAAAAAGTTGGTGGAGCAGCACTTGGTGCAGTTGCAGGAAGATATGCCGCTAAGAAACTAACAAAACTTGCTAAAAATAAACCTGGTACACTTAAAAAAGCAGGCACAGGTATAGGTGCAATTGCAGGCTATTGGGCAGCTGGTAGAAAGAAGAAATAAGTATAATGTCAATCGAACTCAGCGATACTATTCCAGGGTTCTCTAATAAAAATTACCCATGGGACGAAATTATTGATCAATTGCCTATGTCTGGCACGTTACTAGAAGTTGGCACAGGATGTGGTTTGTCAGCAGCTACCTTTGCTGAAAAGTTCAATGAAACAGGCAGAGATTATACTATACATACTATTGACCAATGTCATGGCTTTAATATAGACGGAATATCATACACTAGCGAACAACAACTAGAGTATATTAGCCAGGTAGTAGACGCATGGGACAACATATCATTTACTAGATGTGATTTTTTCAAGAGGTATTGGGAGACACCAACAGTGTTATTTCTTGATGCTTCTCATACTTATAGGCATACTCGTAATGCATTAAGAATAATGACAAAAGCAGAAATTATATTAGTAGATGATTATACGCCTATATTCCCAGGGGTAATGGCTGCGGTAGATGCATTCCAGCAAAGGACAAACAAAGAATTAGCAGTGTTTGAGACCGGCCATGACGACAATATGTCTTGTGCTATGTTTAAGTAGATAAATACAAGCATGAGAATAGACGAAATTATTATACTAGAAAATAACGATGCTGAGCTAAGACAGGAATTAGGACAGGAATTTGATGACGAATACGGCAATCCGAAACTGCCTCAATTTATAATGTTAGACAGAGCAAGTGTTGTTGCACTAGCAGTAGGCTATTACAAAAGACCTTTGTGGACAGCTGGCATGTCAATAAAGGGTGCTGTCAAACAAAGATATCCAGACTTTCAAGTAAAATACAGTGGCATGACAAAAGATCAGGCCAAAGCAGTTGCAACGGCCGATAAAGTAAAAGAGCCGGAAGATACCTTACAGCAGAAAATTGCAAAGGGCATGGAAAAGCCGGATGCTACGCCAACGCCAACAGGAACTGTAGGTGGACAAATAGGCAATAAAAATGCTTATAAAGGTGATGGCTCTTTTAAAAATTCAAAATTTAATCCTCTTGCCGGCACCGATCGATCAAGTTTAAGAAAAGCAATCGGTAGTGGATTGGCAAAAGCAAGGTCTAACTTTAAAAATTCTGATACTTTTAGAGTTAAAAAATCATAAAAGACAGTTTTTATATCTTTTTTTACCGATAAAATGATAAATAACTACATAGAGTAAGAATTAACTCTACATTATATTTAGGAGAATTAAAATGGCACAAGCAAACCCAAACGCAGCAGTAAGAGCAGCAAACGGATTCGTAGGTACAACTCACATCTTAGAAGTAGATGACGTTACAGCAGTAACAGTTGCAGCAGCAGTTGCTGAAGCACAAGCAGAAGGCTTCATAGTTGTAGCAGTAGAAGGTATAGTAAGTGGAAGTCACATCGCTTTACAAGGCGCAGCGGCAACACCTAGTATTACTGGCGCTACATTAATCGCAACATTCGGTTAATATCCAAACAATTATTGTTTAAAAATCCTCACTTGTGGGGATTTTTTTTGGGTATAATTTGATAAATATTAGTATAGGGCAAGAAAGCCTGACTATATTGGAGAGATAAAATGGCACAAACAAGAGTACATGGTTTCACAGAAGACCTAAATGCATTCGGAAGACAATTACATGTTGCAACAGCAACAGTTTCAACTAACATGACGCAAGCGAAGATGGATGCTTTAATAGCAGCAATCACAGTGCAAAACTATACTATTACTGGAATCGAAGGATTTGTAGTAGACGTAGCAACAGCAGTTCACGTAGCATACGAAGGCGGACCAGCAATTGCTGATGATTCTTCAGATGCATTAGGCGTAACTGGTTGTGCATGGGCAGCAGTGGTTTCATTCGCAGGCTAAACTAATTCCTTACTACCTTAGGGATCGTGCTTAGTTGCACACCAAAAGCACTCTTCGGAGTGCTTTTTTTTGACTTTAAAATATTTTTGGATACATGTTATTAGTTTGATGATAAATAGTGTGTATAGGAGACACACATGACTTTAAATAGAAGCGGCGCAATGAACAGCCAAGAAGTTGTTACAGGAAATATAGAATTTTACACACTTTTCACATCACTAGATATTACACATACAGGTGATTTTACAGATGACACGCAGAAGGATTTTGAAAGTGTTGTTCAAGTTATTGGATTAAGAGCTATGCCAATCATCATGAACAGACCAGTTGCCTTAAATGGTGTAGGTGCTAACGTATTACAAGGATACGGTGCTCCATCAATAACAGGCGCAGGCTGGATTTTCAAATTTGCTTTTGAGCGTGAAAGTGTGCATAGCATTGATACATTAAAAGATGAACTTGACGGAATTGTTTTAAATGCAGGCACAATTGATACAAAAACTACAGTGAACATGGAGTTTACTAAACAGGACTTATTATAAGATGCCAAAGAAATCAAAACCAGAATTAGATCAAGCTGCTGATTCACTTCCAGCATACTCAGGTAACGTTGAAGCACATATTATTGCTGACATGCTTCGTATTGAAGCCATAACAACAGAGTTGCGTGAATTTAAAAATGATACTAAACAGCGATTAAATAAAATGGAAAGCTGGATTATTGCCATAATTGGTGTTACAGTTACTACATTGTTAGGTACAATTGCAATACTAGCACAGAGTTTAATAAAATGAAACTTGATGAAGTAACAGGCGGTGAAATAGTCGAAGCTCGTATGGTTTGGCGCCGAATGGGCAACACAATTAAACGTGCTGTTCGTTGTACTAGTGGTCCTAGAGCAGGCAGAGTTGTAAAAAATTCAAGCCAATGTTCGAAACCCATAGATCTCAAAAAGCGTATGACATTGAGAAGAACAAAAGCAAAAATGGGCAAAAGAATGATTCGTAAAGCTCGTAGAACAAAAAGATTTAATCCAGTAGCAAAGCGATTAAAAACACTTAACAAGCGGTAATTGACAAGTTATGAAGGCAAAAGATATTCGCACAATCAAATCACTGATCTCTGAGTATGGAATGAATAGCGGAGTAAGCACTCCCTCATCACAACAACAGACTGGTGCAACTGCTAAAGCAACAGCAGCCACTAAGACACCTAAGCCGCCAAAGTCCAGTGTTAATAAACCACAAGTTAGTCCTAGCAGTCAGCAAAATAAAACAGACGCTGAACAACCAGAACCAGTTGAGCCAATTATATCAAAAGCAAAAGAGTTAGCACAAGACTTCGAATACCAAGACGACAAAGGCAATACAGTTAAAGTAATGAGCCCTGTAAACAACGGCCTAAACAAAGATGCAGTTGTTGTACAAAATCAAAAGAACAAAGAATTTTATACATTAGATCCTGAAGATGATATTACATTACCAGGTGAAGAAGCAGTAACAGAAAGATCAGATCTTCACAAAGGACAAAAGCGTAAGCAAAAAATTAAAAGTAAAATCAAAAGATTAATCAGAGCACAAAAATATATACAACAAGGTGATCCAATATTTGAAATAAATTTCAATAGTCCTACAGTTGCAAAAGATTCATTAAACGCAAACATTAGATGTGGTTTTGAAGCAGAAACAATATGGGAAGGCTTTTCATCGGGCGACGATGATGAGGACTTTCTATATGGTGAAAACTGGTCTGGAGTACAAGACTTAATATATGATCAAGAAGGCTCTAGAAGTGTTGACCAAGTAAATGAAGCATTTAGAGAATGGCTACAAGAGTCTGATAAGTTTTATGATTACGAAAGTGAAGTAATAAATGAACTAGTAGACGAACGCAAAGAAGATCCTGACTATTTAGATAATTATGTTTCATACGAAGTTGACATGGATGATGTAACAAACTACAAAGAAATGATACTACAGGGTTTAGAAGATCAAGATGATCGTCAAGCACAGGAAGAAATAGAAGAACGAAGTGACTGGGAAGAAGATGCATGGGCCAGAGAATATGTTGATGCCGAACGCGAAGATCACTTTTTAGAATGGTTAGCAGATGATATCAGAGACAATGGCGAGCAGTGGGACGAAGCATGGGATCGAGCATTAAGCAATGTCGACGAAGATGATTGGTGTAGTGAAGAATACAACGGCAACTGGGGATCGTTGCTAAGTGAGATGGACATATATCTTTACAGCAACAGTCAAGGTAGCATGGAAGAAGTTGCAGATCAGCTTCGTGACTGGGCAAGTAACTCAAGTAAATCAGACAACGTTGAAGCAGGAGATTACCACAGTGGTCAACAAGTTGACAACGATTACTGGCGAGTAGAAGACGACAGCAGTATCGAAGGTGACGGAATGGGTGCTGAAATTATTTCACCAGTGTACGACACCCCAACAGAAATGCTTGCCGAAATGAAAAGTTTATTTTCACATTGGAGTGATAGAAATGTAGATACAAATAGATCTACTGGACTACATGTTACAATGAGTATGGCGGGCAATCAAGAAGCACCTAACAAATTAAAGATTGCATTATTACTTGGTGACAAATATTTGTTACAACAGTTTAACAGAGATGGTAACAGTTATACTAAGTCGCAAGTAAAAGAAATACAACAATACATGCAAAATGTAGGTGCTAATTACAAAGACGAAAAAACCCTTTCAGCTTTAGAAGATATGCTCAAAGGCGGTATTAGTGCTGGTAAGTTTACCAGTATTAATTTTAAAGATGCAACAAATGATGATGGCAATGGCTTGATTGAATTTCGTATAGCAGGTGGTGACGGGTACCACATGGACTTTGACACCGTTGCTAAAACAACAATACGATATGCAGCAGTTATGAGAGCAGGACACGATAAAGAGGCTTTTAGAAAAGATTATATTAAAGCATTATTCCGTTTCGTTAATAGTTTAGATGCGATTGATCCAGACCAAGAAGAAAGAGCATCTAGTAGAATTGACCCAGATAATACTGATAAGAAAGTAGTAGATGCATTTAAAAGTGTGGTGGGCAAAAATCATTACACCGACGCTATAGACGCTCTTGCTACAGCATACAATGCACTTGCAAGATCTAAAAGAGAGAACGCAGAAGAAAGTATTATCAAAGAAGAAGAGAGTTGGAATGATCGTGCTCGTGATTACAGTCTTACTGCTTTTGGTTATCTACTAAGTTCTATAGCAACAGGGAAAAATCGTAATCCTGTTAAAGTGCAACAAGTAGCAGGCTTTAGACAAGCAATGAAAGATTTTGGATTCACACCAGAATCTCTTTATAAAGAATTTTTAGCAAGTAAACAATATGTACCTATGTTAAATATTGGTGGGTCACCTTACCACGATAACATGACAAAGTTTGCTGATGCGTTTAATAACGCATTCAAAGTTAAGGTAGCAAAAGCACCAACACCAGAATTTACTGTTAAGTACAACGGCACCGATGCATTGTTTTTACCAGTACCATACTACAATTGGCTCCAAACAGAAATGGGTAACAAACTTATATCAGGAGCTCCAATAAAGACACCTCCGGGTAAAAAGTTTAAAGCAGAAGATTTTAAAGCTATTAGTCGCGATGAACATAATGAAGTATACAGAGCATTATATGATTACAATGAAGGAATGATTGATGCTCAAGGCGAACTTAAAATGGTTGCCGACTATGAAAAAGAATTAGAGCAACTAGGCACAACAGGTACCTCAGATGCGTCAGATAATGACCCATCTACTTTTAGTAATCAAGCAGCAATTGAGATGGCGGAAAATGATTTTCCTCTCTATAAAAAAATGTGGTTCACTGGATTCGGTCACTTCATGGCTGATCCAAGAGTTAATGCTGTAAAACTAGCAAGATGGATTAACAACTTAGAAACAAGTAATAATGCAAAACAAGATGTTCTAAATGCATTAGTGTACAACAAGGAAAACGGTGGCAATCCTGTACAGTGGGATGAAGTATCATCGATAGTATCAGCATACAAAGCAGGCGGGGTTGATACTACAGACCTAATAGATGCTGATCACCCTGCACATGCACAGGGAAGTAGTAGAACTAACGAAGATACCGAAACAGATGAAAAGATAAAAAGAATAAAAGATTTAATAATTCATAGAAAACAAAAAGCCGAAAGATATCAAGAACAGACATTAGATGCTAAAGTAAAAATAGATACTTTTAGCAAGAAGCATGGCTTCCTACCTTACAGAGATAGAGATTTCAATCCAGACGCATTTAGCCTTGCAGGGGAAAAGAGTCCATTCATAGTAGGAACACACCAAGAAACTGATGCATCAGAAAGAGAATACATGGCGCAAGAAATGAATATAAGATTTAGTGATATAGAAGAGAGTAATAACATGTTTGAGAATTTTAACAAATTACCATTTAAAAAACAGTTAGAAATAGTTAGTAAAGTTGATGCTACGAAGATAAACGAAGCACTAATAGTATCTAAGAAAAAATTAAATGAAACTATTGAAGCAGAACAAGATATGGCTGCATTATTAACTACTTACGGTACGCCTGGTAAAAAGAAAAAGAAAGGCAAAGGATTTGAACATCCTAACAAGTCAGGATCAGGCAGAGCAGCAAAATATACAGAAGGTGCTGTACCAGACAACTCACCTGTAAAGAAAATAAAACAGTTATTAAATGTTCCTTTACTTGCTAGTGATTTAAAATCGCAAATGGAAGCATACTTTGTAGTACCAGATCCTAGTATGATCAGAGCATTCAGAGAAGCAGCTAGTGGCGGTGGACCAGACACTGATTTGCGTACTATATTCAAAGGTTTTGTACAAAACAAAGTACACCCAGAAACTAAAAAGAAAGCAGGAATAACTGAAAGTAAATCAGAGCTGATCAAAAAATTAGCCGACTTACCAGATGATGAAAAAACTAATAAATTAGTTAACTACATTGAACAACTGTTAGATGATATGGGCGTAGGTGGTAAAATACAAAGTTTAAGCAGCCAATTAGGTGAAGTACCTGATGAGGATGTTAAGAAAGCAATTAAACAAATTGCAAAGATTATTGCAAGTATAGAAATGACGCCAGCAGAAAGAGCAAAACTTTTCATAGATTGGAAGGGAGATAAATTAGTTAGAGTTGATACATTGTTGTCTACATCTACTGATACTATGTCTGAGATATTTGTTGGTTACGGAATGGAAGGCAACGAGCACATAACAGAATTAGTTAACGACTTAAATGAAGTTGTACAGTATGGTATTGGCCCAGGTGAGTTTGCACTTTCAGTATTGTCACAGAGAATTGGCGGCATGGGAGCATCATCAGGTGCTGACGATGGCAAAGGTGACTTAATGATTGACGGTCAACCAATTGAATTAAAAACAACAAGAAAAAATTCTGCTAGATTTAATGACAGACAAGTTACTGTATCAGATTCATACAAGTCTAAAGTAACAGCATTCTTTACAAAGTATGATGAGAAGTTTAAAGAACTAGAAGCACAGGGTGCAGTGTTAAGAGTCAAATCAGGTATGCAACAAAATCATGTTGCAGCTTTCTTGAAGTTAGTACCTGAAGCAGAAAAAGAAATAGCAGATATTATTTCAAATATCTTTACAGAAATACCTAATGCTGGCAACCAGATAGCACAAAACTTAGCACAAAATAACATTACCGGTGCAATGCAAGCCATAGCACAGTCTAATGTTAATAACTATCTTGCAGCAAAAAGAGGTGGTGGTAATCTTAAAGGAATACTTTTCTTAGATCTTAAAAAGCAGACGTTTACATTTATACAAGACGTTAAAGACTTAGAAGGTTCCGGGTTAAGACTACACGCAAAGACAAACTATCTTGTAACAACAAATGAAAATCCATTTGCAAATACATCAATTGTAGACAGTAGTAACTAATGAAAATAGTTGAAATTACAGAAAATTTCACTGACGGTAAAAAGAAAGGCAAAAGCAGACCTGGCAGAGTAAAGAAAGCAGGTGCTAGTTGTAAAGGCTCAGTTACTGATTTGAAAGCAAAGGCTAAAAAGTATAGTGGCGAGAAAGGCAAAATGTATCAATGGTGTGCTAATATGAAAGGTGGGAAGAAGAAGTGAAACTAAATGAATTTTTAACAGAAGAAAAGAAAGTACTTGTACAAGAAAAGTTACCTTACGGTAAAAATGATCTTGATCCTGTTATGAGCGAAGACACTATAAATTTTCATTATGGCAAACTTGCAAAAGCATACGTTACAAAATATAACGAAGGCAAAGGCGATGCACAGTTTATGGAAGCAGGCGCATTCCTACACAATGTATTCTTCCCACAACTAAAAGCACCAAGTGGCAGTAACAACCCTACTGGTGCAAGTAAAGAGCTAATAGACAGCAAGTATAGCAACTACAATGCATTCAAAGAAGAGTTTGAACAAGTAGCAATGAAGATACAAGGTAGCGGTTGGGTATACATGAGTACATCAGGCGACATCAAAACAATAGTTAATCACCAAGTTAAAAATGACATAGCAATGTTAGTTGACTGGTGGGAACATGCTTGGGCATTAGATTACCAGCATGACAAAGGCAAATACTTAAACAATATGTGGCGTATTATTAACTGGGATATCGTAAACGTTAGACTAACATAATAAAAAACGGTAAATACTACTATGAAGATTAATGACATTATACAAGAAACAACTAGTGCAGGTGGTATTGCTACAGTTGCTGCTCCACTAGGCGGCATGCAAAAAAGACCTAATGCAAGTGTGTTTGCTAATACAACTCCTAAGAAAAAGAAAAAGAAAGCAGTTGATGAAAATGCAGTAGTCCCAGAAATTACACAAAGCAAAAAAGAAGAAATTATTAGTGCTTGGGAATATCAAGAAGATCTTATAGAGATTGAAGATGGTTATCAAATACTTAGTGGCGAGAATCACGGTTACGAAGATAATGTAGCATTACTGATAGACAAAAATTTTAAAGTCGTAGACTACGATACTAACATAGAAGATCTACTAGACAACAACTTTGGCATCAGCATGGGAGAAGGTAAAAGCCCACATAAAAAAGGTACTAAGAAATATAAAAAGCACATGGCAGCAATGCATGCCGAGGCTACTCTGCAAACTGGAGGCTATGGCAAGCCTAAAAAGTCTAGACATCAGCAAAATATTTAACACACAGAACAGGTAATACATATGGATGACCGTTGGTCACAAATGCATAGTAGTGCAAGTACTCGCGACAGTACAAGAAAAAAACTACTTAAAGTAGACCGTAACACAATAAAGAAAACAATAGAGCATAGTTCTACTGCTCCTTACTTATATCGCGTCGACAATGAAACACTTGATTCTATAGGTGTTGAACAATTCCAAGAAGATGACTACAACTTTTGTAAGTGGCATCCTTACGAACATAAACTACACAAAGCTGGATTTAGTAAAAGGCAAAAGAAACAACTTAAATTTTATGGCTGGTGGAACACAGAAGAAGACCAGTTAGTAGATGTGTGGTACAAAACAAACAAGCAAGGTTTCCGCGATGAACATTTTAATGACGAGCCCGGTATAGCATGTTTTGGGTGTAGTAATACATATGGTTCAGGTATACATGCACATCAAAATTGGCCAGCACAACTTGCAGAACTTACAGGTGAGAAAACATATAATCTGGGAACTCCAGCAGTTTCGTTAGCGTTAGCAGTATGGTATGCATTAAACTTTTTAGACGAAGACTTGCCTAATCTAACAGGTATTGCTGTGCTTGTACCTCCAATGGGAAGAGCACCTGCAGCAACAGCAAATGAAGATTTTTACAACGTAGGCACTATGAGAGCAGAACTGTTAGAAAATATATCTCCTGATGCAACATTAGACACTGCTACTATTAACAAGTATGCAGATATAGTCAATTCTACATCTCAAATGACATACGATATGCATTTAAAAACATTAGAACTAATTGCTAAAGCAAGAAACATACCAATAGCTATAACATATTTACACGAAGTAGCACCATCTGATTGGGCTAGAGACTTTATGCATCCTGGACCTCAAACACATACGGACATTGCAAAGTTAACTATGCAAAAATTAGGTAAATACTAGTATGAGAGCAGTTAAATGTAAAGACAACCAGATAAGTTTGATTAATAAGTTTGAAACACAACTATACGATCAGGCTGAAATGTTTGGCGTATTAAAATTAATAGAGCTTTCTGAACGTGATGCATACCTTGCAAATGAGATGCACCAAAAGAATATTTTTCAAAAAGAAGTAAAAAATGGTTGCGAGTGTTATACATTATACTCAGCAAAACAAAAACTATAGAACATCTGTTCATAAATACCTATATGAACAAACAAAGACTCACTAAACAATTAGATGCTATAGCGACTAACGTTGCTAGAAAAGGTGTATACGTTGTAACTAAACAAGATGATACATTTGTAGTACAAGAGCATATCACAAAAGCAGTTGTAGCAAAAGAACTTCCTATGAAATGTGTAGCAACATACTTATGTAAGTTGCGTAACAAAGGAAAAGCAATAAGTTTAACAAATAAAATTAAATTAGAAGGCTTAATGACACAATATTTTAGATGTAAAAACGACATTATGTTCTATAGACACACCCTCAAGCACACAAAAGACTTTACATTAGGGGAAGTAGTTGAGGCTAGATTGTTTGATACTATCTGCAAGTTCAATTTTACCAAGGATGAACTGAAACGGTTCAACTAAAATGTTCGCAAAGATGATAAATAACAGTAATAGAGAATTTAATACCTGGGAAATAAAAAAATGTTTTTAAAAGAATTCAATCAAAAAGGCGTAAAGAAAATCGCTAAAGTTAACAAAATGCTAAAGGAAGAGTTTGGAGTCTCACTAAAGACTGCTGGATTTCCTAAGAAAGCAAAACTAGATAGTTTACTAGAAACTGCTAATGCAAGCATTAACAAAATTAAAAGTGTCAACACTAAGTTCCAGCAAGAGCTAGAATACGCAAAGTTTTTAGGCATCAAAGATGTTGTTCAAACTATGATCAATGAAGGCATGTATGCCGAATCACCTGCACATGGTGAGATGAAAGAAATGATCAATGCAAGTGTTTGTAACTTAATGGACAGTGGCTACACAATGGATGAGGCTTGTGGCGAGTGCATGAATCAATATAGAATGGATTCACGTTTTGCATATGATGACGAACACGTTATGCCAATTATCCTTTCAGCAGCAAAAAGCTATGTAGAATCATGTGGTGGTACACATGAAAGTATCGAAGAAGAAGGCGAGTATATCCCAGAAACAGACCTTAACGATTCTTTACTTAGAGAACTTGCTAAAGAGTGTGGTGTTGAATTATCAGGTACAGAAAGCCTACAAGCAATTGAAGAGAAATTAGAATCTTTTGCTAAAGTAACAGAAAAAAGCAGAGATGCAGTTGTTGGTTTCCTAAACAGTTTAGAAGAAGATGCAGTTGGAAACGGTATTAAAATGTTTGGTGCTAAAGTAGCAGAACAAAACAAATTTACTGGTGCTAGAAAAGATGCTATTGCAAAAGGCGAAAAGAAATTTACAGTAGACGGCGAAGAATACGATGTCACTGGTGATACAAAAGACGAAAAGAAAAACGAAGGCACAATGTTTGACAGCCTAGTAGACGACATGATTAACGAAGAACTTGAAGGTACTTCAGTAGAAGAAGCAGAAGTTGTAATGGCAGTAAGAGCATTAGCAGACGATATTCAAGACCATGTAGAAGAGATTGGACGTATGGCAAACGAAAGTATACCAGCAATTGCAGATCAAATGCGTGGTGAAATGGGTGCTCAAGCAGCAGCTACTTTTGCAGACAGCGTTAACGGTTTATTAGCAACATACATTGAGGCATCTAAAGGTGCTAAAGCAGGAATTGATAATGCTATAGGCGGCTTAATTGGTGCAGGCAGTGTTGTAAACTCAGATGATATGGGTTTAGGTGATACTGCTGATTTAGGCGCAGCACCAGCAGAAGTAGGATTAGAAGAGCCGGCAATGGATGTTAACGTACCTGCCGCAGCAGGCCCAGAAGAAGAGCCGTTAGGTAGAAACCCAGTAGAGGTCTAAAATGTTAATTAGAGAAGTAATATCAGAAGGATATTTTTCCGACTTAATTCTAACCATACAAGACTTGCTAACAAAAGTAGCAGCTAAGGGTGTAGAAGATATTCCTACTGAAGAATTTAGATCATTATTAGCCAAGCAAGGCTATGTTACTACAACAGACGAACTTATTACAGCAATTGATAAGAGCGGACATGCTAGTAGTGTAAACAGAGATATAATTAAACCTAAAAATCAGTTACCTGCAGAAATAAGCACAGGTGATGATGAAGCAGCAGCAAACACTGTATCTGATTTAGCTCAAGGTGCAGCAAGTACTGCAATGAATTCGGAGATAGCGTAACAATGCCTGGGATATTCATAAATGCTAAAACAGCAAGAAGCAGTACTAGAAATAATACTGTAATCCACAACGAAGTAACTGCTATAGAAAACGCAGTATATGCTAATGTTGATGCTGGTATACTTTACGCAAATGTAAACAATTCTACAATGACTAACAGTAATGTGTACTACTATGTATATAACAGTATTACTACAGACCCAACTAAACTAGACCAAATAAACTATGTAAAAAATTACTTTACTAATTTAGGATACGGTATTAGTATTGTCACAGACCCAAATAATACAACCGCATTACAATGGAATATTAGTTGGTAATAACATAAGTTGTTGAAAATAAAGGCATTTTTAAGTGCCTTTTTTATTGACATAACATTCATCACATGCTATAATAGTTCTTAACTAACAAAGGTATACTTAATGCTTGTAGAAAAATTTACTTACCCAGCTCTCAACAGGGTAACAGCAAAAAACGGACAACGTCAATACACAGGTGATGATAATCAACCAGTACCTAGTGTAACCACGGTACTTTCTGATACTGGTGATAAGACAGCTCTTATCAATTGGCGTAAACGTGTAGGCGATGCTGAAGCAAATAGGATTAGCCAAGAAGCCGCAGGCTTAGGTACTAAAGTACACAATGCATTAGAAAAATATGTGCTAATGGAAGAGTACGAAATCAAAGGCAACAATCTTATCAGCATTATGGCTAAACGTATGCTTGAAGAAATGATAGACAAAGGTTTAAGTCAAGTAGATGAAATATGGGGTGTTGAAGTAGCACTAATAGCCAAAGGCTTATATGCAGGTACAAGTGATGCAGTAGGTATGTTTAATGGTGTCGAAAGTATTATTGACTTTAAAACTGCTAAAAAGATTAAGAAACGTGAATGGATAGAAGATTACTTCATGCAAGGCTGTGCATACGCACTAGCACACAATGAAATGTTTGGTACAAACATCAAACAAGTTGCTATCTTAATGATCGACAGGGAAGGCAAGTATGCTGACTTTGTTATTAATGGCGACGAATTCGAAGAATATTGTAATAAATGGGCAATGAGATTAGCAGACTATTATAATAAAGTTTAGTCACTCAAAGTGATAAATACTGTTAAGTAATTAGAGAGGCTTAACAGTGGCAGAAGAAACAACAAAAATCGTACGAATGCAACAACGCAGGGGTCAGAAGCAAGATCTCCCTAAGCCGTTGCGTCCAGGTGAAATAGGGTTTGCTACAGACAGCAGACAAATTTATATTGGTGCAGACACAACCGATGCTGTATCTGACATTTACAATAAGACTGGTAACTTTGAAAAGACCGCAAGTGCTCAGAGTACTACAGCAAGTATAGCCAACGTACAAATGATTAAGTTCATTGTTCCCCATAAAGTATATGATAAAGGAGCATTTGACGGCGTTACAGATAGTGTAAGTTGGACACCAGCAACAGACGCAGCCGCATCTTCAACTGCAAACGAATACGGCAGACTTGGTAAAGTATTTACAAATATTACACTAGGTGCTGAATTTAAAAACAACATAACAGGTAATGTTTTTGTACCTGCAGACTTAACAGTTCTCAAGAACGGCACAGTTCAGAGCCCATCTAATGTAGCAACAATTTCATCCGGTAATGACTATTTCTTTTCACAAACAGGCAATTTAGCATTATCAGATCATACTCATACACTTTCACTTAGAACATCTCCAAGTGGTGCTGATGAAATTTCAACATCTTACTATGCTAACACAGCAATTGTTGAAGCTCTAGCAAATACCACTATTGGTAAAACAGGAAAGCCTGGTTTTTATGCTGACAAACAAATAACCTCTTACAGACAACTTTCAACAGACAATGTTAGAGTTGCAGGCGGTATTGGTATTGGGTACATCGGTATGCAGTTTAAACATATCCAAGTTGCAACAGACGTAAAACATGCACCTAATACTGCTACTTATGCAGAACCATTAGGCACATTATTCTTAACAAAGGTTGATACAGCAGTAGAAGGGGTGACATCAACAGCATCAGCTAGTTCTATTGCGTTAGCAGGAGCTTTAATCACAGGTAGTTATTCAATTGACGCAGACGGACTATACGACTCGGCGGGTATATATAATCATGTATATGTTAAAGGTGGGTCTGACTGGTTAGCAGCAGGTAAAGTATTAGCAGTATCGGCATATAATTCAACAGGCCAAACATTAACGGCTACACTGCCAAATAATGCATCAAGTATAACAAGACAAATAACAACAGTTGGACAAAATGCTAGTAATAAGATTCTATTAACAGTGGAAAATGTTGAAAACACAGAAGTTAACGATGTTGTTTTATTTATTGACGAATCAGGTTCTGATTTATCACAACTAAATGGCGATACTGGAACAATTACTGCAATTGATACAGTTAACAAACAACTTACAATTACAACAAATTATGCAGACTATAGTGCAAGTGCTAATTTAGAATTATTATCATTTGTAACACGCAAGAACGGTGTAGCAGGTAACATAATTGTAAAAAGTCCTAGACACGGTAACTTAGCAGGTGGTAGCATTGTACTAGGTTCAACAGGCGGCGGATTATCAGGTAGTCATACAGTTAATGCTGTAACAGGAAATACTTTTGTAATGACTACAGCAGGTTCTACAAGTGCTAATTCAACAGCATTAACATTTAGACCAGTTGTATCGAGTGCAACAGTTGAAGCAACACCAGTTGCATCATATGATTTATCAGGGGCAACTACGTCAGTAGCAGTACAAACAGTAGTTAACGGTGCTAATTTATGGCCTAAGATTTCTACTATACCAAGTGAGGCTAATAAAATGTATATTACTCACGCAGAAGCAGTTCAAAAATTACCATTTAAATTTGCATTACATAACGATGAAGCAAGTACAGTAACATCATTAGGACTCACATCTGATGAATACGATCGTACTGACTCAACTGTTAAAGCAAAATTAGAAGATTGGCTTAGTGCTACAATGGCTTACCCTGAAGTAAACATTTTTTCTAATGTGTATGTAAACAAAGAATTTAATAGCACTGAAGCAGCAAGTCCAGGTAACGGACATTTTCCTATTAAATGGGATACCAAAATTAATGGTGCAGTTGGTGAGATGGATTTTGAAGAAAGAACAGAAGCAAGAGATTTTGCTAGAATATTAAACAATCTATACTTTGAATCAGTTAACACTGACATCAGAGGATTGATGAATATTAAAACAAATATTGAATTCTTAACAGCAGAAGCACTAGCGGCAGGTACAGCAATAACAGCATATACTGCTCCAGAGCAATTAACAATACTAACAGGCAATAGCACAGTTTCAGAATTGGACGTACCGTTCGGTGGCTCTAATCCTGTAAACACACAGTTTGTAGAATATAGTATGCAAGGAACAACAGGTTCCGGCAGTTATAGACGTGTTGGTACACTAATGTATTCCGGTGATAGTACTATTGACGATATCGTGTTTGTAGATAATTATACAGATGCACGTTCAGGTACATTAACTGGTAATGTAAATTTTGCAGCAAACTTTGCTTCCGAAAACGGAGCAATATCAGTAAGTAATACATTGAACCCGGCTACTTCGGTAACAGTAAAATATGTTGTACGAAGATGGGCCGACTAATTTTACAAGTTTAATATATGTTCAACAAACATCAAACGCCATCAGAACGTTTGAATGCTTGGCGTACAGTTAGACAGCAAGAATATCTAACTGTAGAACCTTTACTAGAAGCATTCGCTGACATCAAACCTATACCTAGATATATAGATTACTATACTCCTAGCGACTGGCCTAATGTGTTTGAAATAGTATCAGAAGGCTATTTTTGCCAGTCCGGAATCACCCTCATATTAGCGGCTACATTAACTAACAAAGGATTCATAACAGCTGATGAATTGTACTTTGAAGTGATAAGTAATCATATAAATGGAAACGATGGACTGGTGCTAATTCACGAACAAGTGGCTTATAATTTTATACCAGGTGAGACAGTAAGCCTACAATACGTTATAGACAACAGCACCCGATTTAATTCGCATAAGATTAAAACTTCCTCACTTTTCAGTTGACATTAACGTAGTTTTAATGTATAATTTGCTTCTGGTAAATACTACACTAAACAAATTTAGAAACAAACAGACAACGGAAGAACACATGCAAGTACAAAAACGATCTGGGCAACTCGAAGACATTAACATAGATAAGTTGCACAAGGTAGTACAATATGCCTGCGATGGCATAACAGGCGTTAGTCCTAGTGAAGTAGAAATTAACAGTCAGATACAATTGTACACTGGGATTACTAGTACTGATATTCAAGAGACACTTATCAAAAGTGCCGCAGATTTAATCAGCGAAGAAACACCAAACTATCAATATGTAGCAGGAAGGCTAATTAACTATCATTTGCGTAAAGCAGTGTATGGGCAGTTTATGCCACCGTGCTTATGTGATATTATAGATAAAAATGTTAAGAAAGGCTTCTACGATAGAGAAATTTTAATAGCATATACTAAGGATGAGATTGACGAACTAAGTAACTACATTAAACACGACAGAGATGAAGTGTTAACTTATGCGGCTATGGAACAATTCCGTGGCAAGTACTTGGTACAGAACAGAGCAACTGGTGAAGTATTCGAAACACCACAAGTTTGCTATATGCTTATTGGTATGACATTGTTTAGTAAGTACAACAAAGAAATAAGAATGCAGTACGTTAAAGAATACTACGATGCAATTAGTACGTTTGAAATAAGTTTACCTACGCCAGTAATGGCAGGTGTGCGTACACCACAACGACAGTTTAGTAGTTGTGTGCTTATTGAAACTGATGACAGTTTAGATAGCATTAATGCTACTACAAGTGCTATTGTTAAGTATGTAAGTCAAAAGGCAGGCATTGGTATAGGTGCAGGTAGTATTAGAGCAATTGGCTCACCTATTAGGAGTGGAGACGCAACTCACACAGGAGTTATCCCCTTCTATAAACTATTCCAATCAGCAGTTAAGTCATGCTCACAAGGTGGAGTAAGAGGCGGAGCAGCAACATTATACTATCCTATTTGGCATGCTGAAATTGAAGACATGCTGGTATTAAAGAACAATAAAGGTACAGAAGAAAACCGTGTAAGACACATGGACTACGGTGTACAGTTTAATAAACTAATGTATGAAAGACTACTAACTGGCGGAGATATTACATTGTTTTCTCCACACGATGTACCTGGATTATATGAGACATTCTTCCAAGACCAAGACAAGTTTAAAGAGTTATACGAATGTGCAGAAAGTAACACTCGTATTAAGAAGAAGTCTATTAAGGCAATGGATTTGTTTTCTGCGTTTGCAACAGAACGTAAGGACACAGGTAGAATTTACTTAATGAATGTAGACCATGCTAATACGCATAGTTCATTTAGAGAAGATGTTGCACCGATTAAGCAGAGTAATTTATGTTGTGAAATTAACTTACCTACAAAGCCTTTAACTAGCATTAATGACCCGGACGGTGAGATTAGTTTATGTACTTTAAGTGCAATTAACTGGGGTATTATTAAAGACTTCAAACAGATGGAGCGAGTATGTAATCTTGCTGTAAGGGGCTTAGACGCACTCTTAGACTACCAAAGTTACCCAGTACTAGCGGCACAGTTAAGCACAATGAAACGTAGACCGTTAGGTATTGGTATTATTAACTTTGCATATTGGTTAGCAAAGAATGACTCAACATATCAAAATCCTAACTTAGAGTTAGTTGATGAATGGGCTGAAGCATGGAGTTATTTCTTAATTAAAGCAAGTGCAGACTTAGCAGTTGAAAAAGGCGAATGCCCTGGCACAGTAGAAACGAAATACGGACAAGGAATTACACCTAACCAAACATATAAGAAAGATGTAGATGAATTAGTTAAGCACAAAGAAAGACAAGATTGGAAAGGATTGCGTGAGCAACTTAAAACAACAGGTATTCGTAACTCAACACTAATGGCACTTATGCCAGCAGAAACATCAGCACAGATTAGTAACAGCACAAACGGTATTGAACCACCACGCAGTTTTATCAGTGTTAAACAAAGTAAGCATGGTGTACTTAAACAAGTAGTGCCAGGCTACCCTAGACTTAAAAATAAGTATGACTTACTGTGGAATCAGAAGTCACCAGAAGGCTATTTGAAGATAATGGCTGTTCTACAAAAGTACATCGACCAAGGCATTAGTGTCAATACAAGTTATAACCCAGAGCACTTTGAAGATGAAAAGGTACCAATGAGTGTACTAATCAAAGATATAATTACGTTTTACAAATACGGCGGAAAGCAATTGTATTACAACAACACCAACGATGGCCAAGGAGAACTGGACACAACCGAGGCATTAGAACTTACTGAAGTAGATGATGAGGATTGCGAATCTTGCAAAATATGAAATCTGTACTAAACACAAACAAAGCGTATAACCACATGGAAGCAAAAATGTTTCTAGACCCTAACGGTGGCGTGTGTATGCAACGTTATGATACAATCAAGTATCGTCAATTTGAAAAGCTCACTGACAAGCAGTTAGGCTTTTTCTGGAGACCCGAAGAAGTCGACATCGTAAAAGATGCTAAAGACTTTAAAGACCTCGAGCCACATGAGCAACACATCTTTACATCTAACTTAAAAAGACAAATACTCTTGGACAGTGTTCAAGGGCGTTCACCTAACTTAGTGTTCTTGCCTATTGTTAGTCTACCAGAATTAGAAACCTGGATTGAGACTTGGGCATTCAGTGAAACTATTCACAGCAGAAGCTACACACATATTATCAGAAATGTATATCCTGACCCGAGCAAGGTTTTTGATGAGATGAGCAGTATTAGTGAGATTGCAGATTGTGCCGATAGTATCACACAATGTTATAATGACCTATACGAGTATAACGATCTAATGCGTAAAGGCAGTGCAAAGTATAGTTTATACGAGCACAAGAAAAAATTATGGAAGTGCATAATGAGCGTAAACATCTTGGAAGGTGTACGTTTTTATGTATCTTTTGCATGTAGTTGGGCGTTTGCTGAAGTTAAAAAGATGGAAGGAAATGCAAAAATTATTAAGTTAATTGCTAGAGATGAGAATGTTCACTTAGCAAGTACACAGCACATGTTAAAATTATTACCAAAAGAAGATGAAGACTTTGCTAAAATTAAAGAAGAAACTGCAGAAGAATCAAAGCAAATGTTTATCGATGCAGTAGAACAAGAAAAAGCATGGGCAAAGTACTTGTTTAAAGACGGTAGTATTATTGGCTTGAATGCACAGTTACTAGAGCAGTATGTAGAGTGGATTGCAGCTAAACGCATGACTAACATCGGCTTAGAGAAAGTTTACACAGCAGGTTCAAATCCGTTACCATGGACACAAAAGTGGATTGGAGGCAGTGACGTACAAGTTGCTCCACAAGAAACAGAGATAACTAGTTACGTTAGTGGCGGCACAAAACAAGACGTAACGAACGACACATTTAAGGGAATGACCCTTTAGGAGACACACATGTATAATTTAGAAGATCTAGCAGGGGAAGTTGTTACCCTTAAATTAATTAGCGGTATTGAAGTACTTGCACAACTGTATGGCGTTGACAAAGACGAAGGATTGTTTACAGTTGGCGAACCAAAAATAGTAGTTATCAATGGTGCGGATCTAGCACTAATTCCCTACATCTTTACAGGGTCGACCGAAGAGGTTACTATGCCCTTGTCAGCTATTTTAAGCGTCTGTAAAGCAAGTGATGAGAGTAAGGCAGACTACGAAGCACTTAACATCGAAGAAGCAGAAATAACAGAAGAATAGCATTATAGGGCATTACAGCCGTATATGCCCTGCTGATTTATATTGTTGTATAAATACTCGTTATAATTAGATATAACTATGTCTAATACATAACTTTTAACCCCCGCAGTACAACATGAAGAAACGATATAGCAATAACATTCCTAGATTAATAGAAGACTTGGAGATAGTCACTTTGTCAAGTATATTTTTCTTGTCAGTACTTGCATTAACACCAACATTATAATGAAATATGTAATGTGCTATATGCTATTACTCTTTGCAGCTAACACAGATAGTGTAGCAGGAATATTACGTGGATTGCGTGATGCAAGCATTACATACCATTTGGAGACTAGCGATGTCAAATAACGATTCATGGGGTAGACCTAAACCTTCAGTATACGAATTAACTTCATTAACACAGGCTGAACTGCCTTCATTGAACAACCAAATACCTACAGATGCAACACCAGAAGAAGTTGCAGAATGGCAGAATGGTGGTGACTTTTTTATGACAGGCGACTTCGATGTGATGAAAATGTTTGTGGTTATTCCAGCAGTCATACAGGTTGTAGTGTTTGGTATGATGTTAGCAGTTATGTTAGTTAATCAATTTATATTTTGATTACAAATGCAATTAAAGCCGTTCTAGGCGTAGGCAAAAAAAGCGAAGGTAAGTTTGAAATAAAACCAATTGCTATTATTTGGTTTGCATTACTTGTAGCATTTTTCTTTTTAGGTAGTATTACTGGACTATTATTGCTTACTAGTCTAATTATTAACTGATAAATAATAGTATGGCTAAGATAGGAAGAGTAAAAGCAGATACAGCAAAGGGTATTATAATGGGACCTGGAGCATCAACGGTATTTGCCGATAATAAAAAAGTTTCACTAATAGGCGACAAAGTTGCCCCACACGGTAAAGCACCTCATATTGCTCCTACGTTAGTTTCAGCTGGCGCTGGTACTGTATTAGCTGACGGTGGTATTCCTGCTAAAGAAGGGACTACTGCGACCTGCGGTCATACTGTAAAAAGTGGTTCTACAGTAGAAGTAAGTTAAACAACTTCTAATATATCAGTAATACTATTACTGTAAATATTTATAGTAGATAAGTCTGTCCTCACAAACTTTGCTAGTTCATTCAAAACTGATAAATTATACTCATTACTAATATCTATTTCTTCATAGTTCCAATCATCGCACAATGCGTAACTAAACATTTGAGCTCTTCCTGAACCTTTAATTACATGTCCTTTGATAGTAATATTAATAATATCATCTGTGTCTAAATTTGTTGCATTAATTGGTACAGGTAAATTATCTAACTCGTCAATTGCTGTACCTTTTATGTTTCTAACTTTTGTTTTTAACACATTCCATCCTACCGCTGTCTGAGCTAGTGTTGGTTGGTTAGAACCAACAGGATGTATATCGTATAACCATTTACCTTGCTTGGATATTACACTGAAGCATTTGTTGCCAAACAATGGGTCTTCTAATACTTCAAATGTTGCACCTATAGCCCTACAAAAGTGTTCTATAGCAGGTTGCTGATGAGCATTATGTTTAAACTTATAAAACTTTATGTGTGCTTTATCGCCTACAGTTATTATGTTTTCCTTGATGCGATGCCATTCTGCACCTAAGAATACTTTGCCACATTGTTCGTATATACCGTCAATATTAAAGATAACATTTATACTAGCATCTTGTTCTTTGTACAAACAACTTGCACTTTTTATCTTTTTTACCACACTATTATCTGCCATACCGTAAGTGTTCACAATAACGTAAACACCTTGTATAGTCATAACACGCACAAACGAATTCAAATTGCACCATTCTAGTGCATCGCCGTATTCGTTATCCATAGTAATAGATTTTAGTTCAGGGAGGTCTTGTGTTATTTCAACTAACACAGGATACGACATGTTTATGTCTCCTATAGATCTAAACTTAAACGTAGAACAAAGCCACTGACCAGCGGCGCTTAACGGATTAAAAACGCGACTGTGTGTTGTTGTGTCTACTCGTAAGTTTTCTATAGTCATAAAAAAAGGTACCAATTGTATTTAGTACCTTCTTTTAATTAAGTATAACTTATTTGATAAAGTTTTGTGTCGATGCAGAGTACTGAATTACTTCTTCGTATTCACTTTCGTCGTCATCGTAGTAATACTCTGTAGATGCAGTTAGTTCTGATTCAGCAGTACCGTATACACCAATTGAATATTCTTCAACATAAACTTTAGTAGCCATTGTACCTTTAATAGCAAAGTGATATACACCTGGTGCTAAACTTTCTGCACATCCTGCAGCAGTTGTTGCAGTAATTGTAACAATACCAGTAGCGGCATCAAAAGCCATCCACGGTGATAAAGGACTGAAGTCCAATACAGCAACATCAGTAACATCTGCATGTAAGCCAATGTTAACAGTTGTAGTTGAACCGTGTGCTACGTTTAACAATCTACCTGATGGTATGCTAGTAAATGCTACTTCTGATGTCATTGGACATGATAGACAAGATAAACTTACTTTGTTATATTCTGCAGTCTTGCCTGTAGGGTAAGATAAGTTTGTGTAACTAAGAATAGTTTGATAATCTTCAGCAGTAGATGTTGATCTCGGTAAACGTGCCATTTCGTTACCACGTGTTACCATATATGATTTAATAGTTTCTGCAGATGTACTTGCATACAAGTTCATGTAATGTGTAGCAATACCTGCTACCATTGCTGCTGATACCGAAGTACCACTTGAAGGTATGTAATTTGCAACGTTATCTGGATCAATTGTGCATACGTCTTTACCTACTGCAAAGATATCAACCTTTGCTGCGTTTTGTACTAAGCCTCTTCTGAATGGAGTTACGTCATCGTCAACGTAATCAATTATTGGCATCTGACTGAATGTTGTAACTTCAAATACATGGTCATGTGCGCCAACAGTTGTAATAGTATCTAAACCACCGGGTGTAATTGTATCAACGTCTACACCGTTACCTGCGTTACCAGCTGAAGCAATTACCATTAAGTTTGCTGCTAACATTTGGTTAAGTTTAGCATCAATCAATGCGTTCTTAGTCATGGACCATGCCATTAATACAATCTTTGCTACACTAGCATCGTTTGCTGTATGGTGTACTAAAATTGCCTCTAGTGCATCTACAACATCGGCTGCTGTAAATTCTGTAGTATTGTCGTTAAACATCTTAACGTTTTGTATACTTGCACCTGATGCACAACCAATAGCACTACCTAATATAATTCCTGCCATCTTAGATCCGTGACCGTCAGTGTCGTCAAATCCAGTTGCATTAGGAGCACTATGCAAGTTGCTTACATCTGGATCTTCGCCAAACTCTTGGTGAGCACCTGAGAAACCTGTATCTATTAAGTAAATAGTTTGTCCTGCACCTAGTGTAGTATCCAATGGATGCCAAAAGTACTGGTAGTTCGGGTTAATTGCTGTAGTATCTAAATGGCCGTCTTCATGGTCGGCGCTTGCCTCAGTGAATGCATCTAACGTACTGGTTAATGCTGTGCCATTTTCTGCGTATTCAGACACACCTGCAAGTGCTCCGACTTGACTAGTTGTTCCTGATACGCCATATGTTAAAGGAAAAGAATAAGTTTTAGTTATTGCTAATCCTGCGTTTGTAATTGCTAGTTCGGCAGCCCCTGCATTTGCGTGAGTTGACGAGTCTAGTGATATGATAAAGTTTGCCATTTAGTTTTGCTCCAAAAAACGAATTTTTATTCGGTTTAGCTCCATAAGTATGTATTAAGTATATTTATCATCTTTAGCGGAGTTAGGATTCTTTTATGATTCAGTTTGGAAACCCACCAGCATTGCAGTATTACGAAGAGGAAAAGTTCCTCAGTATTACTATTAAGAAACCGGAAACGGAACGTACATTGCTGGAGTTAATAAAAGAACAACTGTCGCATATTAAACATGCCCATGTATGCCTAAGCGGAGGAGTAGATAGTCAGTTCGCAATTAGAGTATTGCAAGAAATGAACGTGCCTATTACAGCACACACATACCTTACCACGTGGAAAGGCAGTCCTCTAAACACAGATGATGTAGTAACTGCTCGTATGTTAACAGACAAACAAAATATTAAATTGAATGTTACAGAAATTGATCTGCATGATTTCTTCTCCAATAATATCCACATGGAGTATGGTAAAAAATATGGAACACCGAGCCCACAAATAGCAGTTCATCTTTATTATTTAGAAACTACATTTAAAGACATAGGCGGCACAGTAGTGTTAGGTGGCGACATTCCTATGATGGTTAAAGATTCGGACGTAGCAGAAGGACCGCTAGACATTGCAGGACTTAACAGTTCATTTATAATGAAAAATACACAGGCATACTATGCTGTAGCAAGAGATAGCAACTTTAATATAGTAAAAGATATTCTATACTATACGCCTGAAATAATATATAAAGCATTGGAACTAAGCATAGACATTGTTGAAAAATATAAAATACACTGCGAAGTAGACCCTGACGTACTAAGCAGTTACGCACACAAATTAAAATATGCAATATACGAAGAAATTGTGCCCGGTGGTATTAACCCACTAATGAAAGGAACAGGATTCGAAAGATTAAAGAAATATCTTGCTTCGCAAACAGGCATATACAATACATTTGATTTAAAGTATCGTGCTCCTATGGTACAAGAACATAGAAAAATACAACGAGACACTCGCAAAGATCAATCCAGCGATGGCAGTGCAGCAGGTACAGATGGCACAGTTAGATTTAAAGCAGGTAAACTGCCACAAGAACTAACGGAGAGATATAGGAAAGCCATTGCTGAAAATAATAGCGAAAGCATTTACGAATACTATTTCGACTTCTAGACCGATAAATACTACTATAACACATAGGAGTACGAAATGGCATTATCAGAATATTCTACTAAGGACAAAGGAATGGTCCTAGCATTATTCGCTAATCAATGTTATCAACCACCGGAACAATTATTTGAACCAAAGAATGGTATACCAGATTTAGCACCACTTAAAAAGTTTTTAAACAAACCACTACCACCAACATACATCGACGTCGACGGAGCACAGGCTTATGTCATGAGCGACAAGACTGATGTACTTATTGCATGTAGAGGAACAGAACCAACAGCATTAAATGATGTGAAAGCAGACTTGAATACATTTAGAATGCCTCACCCGGTAGCAGGAAAAGTACACCAAGGCTTTTACGGCGAGTATGAAAAGATAATGCCAGATATTAAAAAGGCATTAGCAAAACACGACAAGAAAAATACTAAGAGTGTTTGGATATGTGGACATAGTTTAGGTGGAGCAATGGCTGTACTAGTTGCTATGGATGTTAAGCCAGAAGGCGGACTGTACACATTTGGACAACCAAGGGTTGGTAATGTTGATTTCTTAAAAGCAATTGACTTTCCTTACTTTAGATATGTTAACAACAATGATGTAGTTCCTAGTGTGCCACCAAGTTTTGCAGGACTATGGTATGGACACCAAGGACACCTAAGATACATAAACACTTATGGTAACATTAGAAAGTCAACAGCATGGCAAAGATTTAAAGATGGATGGAGAGGCCGTTGGTCAGCTCTTAAACAATTTAAATTTATTGATGGCGTAGCGGATCACGGTATGGGACACTACTACAACTTTATTGCAAACATGGACGACAAAGGCGAACAACCTAAGTAATGAAAACTACTGAATGCTACCAAACACTATTGTGTAACAGTGGCAAACTTGCAGAATACGCACTTCAAGAAGCACTAGAACGAGATGAGTGGTATCCGTATTTTGGATTCTGGGCAATTAGTTTAGATATAGATCATGTCTTTTCTATTTGTCCAACATTAGAAACTATCAACAGTATTGCAAAAATTAAAGGTGTAGGGGTAACAAAAATGTTAGCCTTTGACTATTATAAATTACACAAGGACGCAGATAGAGGTGTTGGTATCAATATGTTACTACAACACAAGAATAGTTTTTGTGCATTCGTAGATACAGAAAAAAATAAAACAACCCAATTGGACTATCAGTCAAACACTATGTATCTTTTTAATACACAGGTGTCGCACACAGTTTTTAACTTTGAAGAAGATAGGTATATGTTTACTGTAGAGTTTGAAGACACTTTAAAGTTACTACCGTACCGAGCGTTAGTAAAAATGTTAAGCAAGGAAAGTATAATTTAGTTTGTTAAACAGTGCGTTAAGTTATTTTTACCTATACGATAAATACATGCAGAGATAACTTAAAAGGAGACTAAATTGTCTAACAAAACACCATACGAGATTAGACTCGAACTTCTGCAAGAAGCGAGACTTATACTTCAAGCAAAAGCAAAGCAAGCAGAGCACATGCCTACCACAGAAGACATTGTTGCAGAAGCTGAAAAGCTCAACGAATTCATATCTAGCAAACCTTCCCGCTAACAAGATAAATCTAGCCATTTATCTTGGCACCCTTCCAAGAATAAAAGTAAATATAAAGAACATAAAGTTTATGCTCCCATAGCTCAGTTGGTAGAGCAACTGATTTGTAATCAGTAGGTCAACCGTTCGAATCGGTTTGGGAGCTCCACAATACACACTACAGGACAAAAAATGTCAAACAAAAAAAGTAAGGCTAAAGCAAATAACGCTCCAGCCAACCCTGCCAAGCAACAAGCAAATGATAGCGATGTAATGCACCAGTTGCTAGATGCAAAAATTGAAATACCATTAGGTCTATTAAGACAAAAACATATCTTTATTGCAACACCTTGCTACGGTGGACAACTAGGTGAGCCTTACTTTAGAAGTATGATGCGTTTTGCAATCTTGTGTAATAAGTATGACATTAAATATACTATTAGCACACTTGCAAATGAAAGTTTAATCACTAGAGGCAGAAATACACTAACAAGTTTCTTTATGGAAAATCCGGAAGCAACACACTTGTTCTTTATTGATGCAGACATAGAATTTAATCCTGAAGACATCTTAAGAATGGTTGCATATGACAAGCCGGTTATTGTAGGAGCATATCCTAAGAAAGCAGTCAACTGGAACAGCATTATCGAAGCGGCTAGAGATGACTTAAATGAAACAGCAGAAACAATCGAAGGACATAGTTCAAACTATGTTGTAAACTTTGATTTCCTAAAAGACAAAGACGGCAACAGAACTCCAGCAGTTCAAATTGTTGACAACCTTGTTAAGTTAAAAGATGCAGGCACAGGCTTCATGTGTATTAACAAAGAAGTTATACAAAAAATGTTTGATAACCATCCTGAAACAAAATATGTCAACGACATTAACGTTGATGCTAAGTTTGAACCATTTATGTATGCACTGTTTGATTGTATTATTGACCCAGAAAGCAGACGTTACTTGTCAGAGGATTATACATTCTGTAGACGTTGGCAGGACATGGGTGGTGAAGTTTGGTTAGACCCTAGAACAGCACTTAATCACGTTGGGCATTACACATTCCGCGGTAATATTAGAAAATTGTTTACTGGAAAGAATGACAAGCCAGTTACAAATACATAAGGAATAGCAAATGGAATCAATAAAGAAAATAACAGTTTTACTACCTACTAGGGGCAGACCTGAACTACTTGAAAAAAGTATTAAGTCTTTGATGTCCAAAGCAACTAATCCAAAAGACATTGAAATAATGCTTGGACTAGATAACGATGATACTGCTACTACTGAATATATTAAAGAAACTATAGCACCTTACTTGCAAGATTTAGGTGTAGAAGCGAGAGCAAATATTTTTGAACCGCTTGGTTACGAAAATTTGCACACCTATGTAAACACACTAGCTGGAGCAGCAACAGGCGAATGGTTATTCTTTTGGAATGATGACGGGTTAATGGAAACACAAGGATGGGACGAAATAATTGATAGTTACACAGGGCAATTTAAATTACTAGCACCTAGAGATAATCACAACGGACATCCTTATGCTATATTCCCAGTGGTGCCACGTGACTGGTATATACTTGTTGGCCACCTAAGTCAGAATGCACAAAATGATGCATGGTTAAGTCATGTTGCATACATGTTAGATATATTTGAACGCATTGATGTTGAGTTTATACACGACAGAGCAGACATCACTGGCAATAACGATGATGAAACATTTAAGAATCGTAAGTACATGGAAGGCAATCCTTCTGACCCTAAAGATTTCGGTCATGAAGCAATGCAACATGCTCGTGTTGCTACGGCACACAAGATTGCATGGTTCTTAGAAAGAACAAACGGTGCTGATTTAACTTGGTGGAATGCTGTTAGAAAAGGTGAACAAGATCCATTTGAGAAAATGAAATGGGGCGAAGACGTTAAAGGTGCAGGACAATTAGCCGCAGTAAATGAAGATCAGTTGCCGGACGATACTGTACTAACATTGTAATGACCCCTCACTTTGACCTAGTAATTCTAATAGATTGCTGGCCTGCAACAGACGAATGGCTTACAGTGAATGCCCATAAAGAGCTCAATAAATTTTACGAACGTATTGTAAATAGATTAAGCACATACGATTTTAAGAATGTTGCACTAGCAACTTACACAATCCCAAATACAGAACGTGACACATACACTTCTAGCGTGATATTAGATAATATACGCAGTAATAATTACAACAACGCCCATCTCAAAATTAGAAGATGTGAGAATATGGTAGACATATTTCGAGAATTTCCGGAAGCATGTCAAACCGGACTCGGCAAATATAATAATGCAAAAAGTGTAAACATACTTATATGTGGGCAGTCATGGCAGGTTTGCACACATTGGCGGCCTTTGGGGTTTATTCAGTGGATAATGCAAGGACAAACTGTGTTCACACATCCAGATTTAGTATGGCAATTAGGCGGACCATTATCTGATCAATTTGTTTTCGAATACGATCCTAGGATTATATGGAATAAGCTACATTCAGACTCCTATGAGTCCCACTCCGTGGGTACAGGTAAAGATTATATAGAGTCTCCTTTCTTTTGGTCCAGAGAATTAAAGTGGGATTTTGCAAACGAAGAGCCTCCAACAGCATCGTACTTTTATAGAGAAACGTAAGTCATTGAAAAATAAAGGGAATTTTTTCCTTGACATTTAGGTGTGATATTGTTATAATAACTACATGAAAACACACGCAATGATAGATATCGAAACACTAGGCACTGAACCAGATTGTGTAGTATTATCAGTTGGAGCAGTTAAATTTGACCCGTTTGTGTCCACAGAACCGCATGCTAAGACGCTGTGGAAGCCTGAGATTGATGCACAAACTGAAGTAGACCGTAGTGTGCTAGATAGTACATTAGAGTGGTGGGCAAAGCAACCTGCACACATACAAGATGAAGCATTCAGTGAAACATTCAGGATGACTGTTACTTCATTTATGGGCGAACTAAACAAGTATCTTGTTGGTGTAGATAAAATTTGGTGCCAAGGACCTCAGTTTGATATGGTTATACTTGAGAACTTATTCACACAATTTAATCATCACAAAGGTTGGGCATTTTGGCAGATTATGGATTGTAGAACAATCTTTAACATGATGCCAATGGACCCACGTAAAGCAATTCAGCAAAACCTGCATAGTGCAGATGCTGATGCATACTACCAAGCAGTTTGCGTACAGCAAACATACAAGCATTTCAACGTAACCGAGAGGTAAACACAATGTCAATTTTCGTTGCTGGACCATCTGGCGGAAAGCCTTACGATAAAGATGTTGCACTAAAAATAGAATCAGCAGTTGCTATTATGAGTGCAAAGTTAGGTATTGCACATGTGCCAATGGAGTTTGATATTACAATGGGTCGTACTGTAAACAAAACAGACGGCGATTGCCAAGGCTGGTGTTGGGCAAAACAGTATAAAAAATCAAAGCCATGGGAAGTAAGTATCTTTATTTGGCGTAAGAAGCGTTTCAGAGATATGATTAAAACTCTTGCACACGAAATGATACATGTAAAGCAGTTTGTAAAAGACGGGCTTGACCTAAGCTCAGAGCCGACATTTAAAGGCAAGAAGTTTGTTGCTAAGAAAAGCCAAGATGAATATTGGGACGCTCCGTGGGAGAAAGAAGCCTACTCAAAGCAAGATGCATTAGCTGAATATTATTTTAATTATTTGAAAAAGAATGCTTGACAAACCCAGTGTACAACTGTATAATACACGCTATCATAAAGAGAAACAAACAATGCGAATAGATGTACTAGATGTAGTCGACAGAGAAGATGGTGGTGCAAATATCATTATAGATATGGACGAAAAATCCACAGAGCAATTTGCTCGTATAGGCATTATTAAAGTGTTAACTGACGCTGCTGAACATACTGAAGCATATCACGACCAAACAGACTCTAGGCAACTAGAGTTAGATTTTTAGCCCGGATGGTGGAATTGGTAGACACAAGGGACTTAAAATCCCTCGCCAGCAATGGCATGACGGTTCAAGTCCGTCTCCGGGTACCAAATTCTGGTATGGCTCTCCCAGGGTAAAAACAGAGAGCAATAAATTTGGGCCTTTAGCTCAGTTGGTTAGAGCATACGACTCATAATCGTCAGGTCCTAGGTTCAAGTCCTAGAAGGCCCACCAAAACAAGAGTTAGTGTTCTAATGGTAAGATGCAGGTCTCCAAAACCTTGCGATTGGGGTTCAAATCCTTACTAGCTCGCCAGTTTAAAGATATAAGTAATAGTATGAGTGATAAAGCAAAAGAAATAAAAGCAGAAGTTAAGGAACAGTTCGAGTCAAGCACTATGACTAAAACTGGCCGCCTGGCTATGGAGTTGAATGCTGAACGATCTCGGTTAAGGCAAGAGATGGAAGAACTACAGGTTCAAGTTGAAGACCTAAGTCCTGCAACTCCTACTGGTACAGTTGATAGTTATATTAAATGGGCAGCAACAATACTCGCAGTCCTAGGAGTATTTTTGCAAAGTGCAGAGTTTATGACTGAAGGTAGAATAGCTTACGCACTAAGTAGTATTGCTTGGACTTATGTAGGGCATTGTTGGAACGACAAAGCAATTATGATAGGTAGTGCCATTACAGGAACAGCAGTATTGCTAACATTAGCAGAGTTATTTAAATAGGCACCACAAGCACAGTTATACCACAAAGTGCGTACAGAACCGCTTATATGCTGTTTAAAGCACCGAATATTGAAGCAAAAGGATAGAAATAATGTCAATACATCCAGATCTAGACACACTAGAAAAGTTATTAAAGACACACGATTGGACATATAACTACAGTGATGACCATCGTGCGTGGACAAAAGGTAACGAGCAATCAAATGAGATTCGTAGACAAATGGATATTTGTTGTGGATTAGGACTTGACACAGTGGCTAACGAACTGTATAATAAGCACAGACCGAATTACATATAAAAGTTTTTATGTGGGAAAACAAGGGCAAGAAAAGGCGGGTTCAGAACAACGAACTCGTGAGGTGCAGTACGTTCATTTGTACAGCCAGAGAATACTGGTGCGGGGCCTTTTCGAATCGACACTTCTATTAGAAGTAACAGAGTGTTGCGCCTTTAGCTCAGCTGGATAGAGCAACGGCCTTCTAAGCCGTAGGTCAGTGGTTCGAATCCACTAAGGCGTACCAATATTGGAGAGTTGGCTGAGTGGTCGAAAGTACCTCCCTGCTAAGGAGGCGTCTGGGTAACTGGACCGAGGGTTCGAATCCCTCACTCTCCGCCATACAAGTAGAATAAATAAGACTACATGAATTACACACTACACAAATCTCAATACATTATTGATAATGCTGATACATTATCTAAGTATGTCGACGATATAATGTTAGTGTATAGTGAGCAATTTTCTAGTAACAATGCAAATACATCCGATATACAACGTTATAAGAATACTAAGCAGGATTCTACTAGTTTGTATAATGAGTATAATGCTTTACTACTGTTAAGAAACAGCAAAGAGTGGAACATTGTGTTTGACGAATTGCTTAGTTTAATAAAAGATTTCTACACAGGTGGTAGCAGTTCTCTGTATTTAAAGTGTTGGATAAACTACCATAACGAAAAGTCAGTGCTGAATTGGCATAACCACACCTCACTATTCCATGGATACATGTCCATTAGACCAAACAATACCATTACCCAGTTTGAAACCGTAAACATTGAGAACCAAGTAGGTAACATCTACATAGGACCAGGCAAAAACAAACACCGAGTGTTAACAGTAGATAAGTTTGAAGAGCCTCGAATTACATTAGCATTTGATGTGAATGAAACATTAACAGACCTAAACAATCCATTCATACAAGTACCTATAATGTTATGATAGACTTTTCTAAAAAGTATAACAGGTTGTTTGTGATAGGTTGCAGTTTTACTAACTACCGCAATTGGCCTACGTGGGCAGCGGCATTATCAGTTGAACTAGATATTCCTTTGTATAACTTAGGACACTCGGGTGCAAGTAATAAGTACATACAAAGTCAATTATTCTTGTTAGACGGCAAATATAATCTTACACCAGACGATTTAGTGATTACACAGTGGTCTATGCATAGTAGGTATAGTGTTTTAGGAGATAGTTTTTACGGCGATTCAAATGAATGGAAACACTGGGGCAATATTACAGATAAAAGTGTACAAGTTTCTGATAAGAGAAAACAAGAGATTGCTGAAATCACTAAACATCAAACATACAATACACTGTTATTAGAATCTCTGATTGCAATTAAGTCATCTATAATATATCAAAATACATTACAATGCACTTGTATTAATTTACAAATAGAACCTATGCCACAGGAAATGCTTAAGATACGTGGTAAAATAATGCCTAGTTTTGTTAATGTACTATTCCCAGGTTACGATAGTTATGCAGATGTAATTGAAAATTATATAGAGATACATACAGGAAATAACAAAGAACTATCAAAACTACACAGTAAGTACAGAAAAAGAAACTTACTACTAAAAGCAACAAAACATGCACAGCGATATGACACACATCCTTTGCCAACAGAGCATATTGCATACTTAGAAGAAATATTTAATCAACCATTTAGTGATAAAGTAAAACAGTTAGCCAAGGATGATGAAAAGAAATGGTTCAGTAATCCAGTAACTAGTATTGCAAAAAATAGAGACAATACTTACTACGGACTTGAAAGTTTACAACAAATAGTTTCACTGCCAGGTTGACATCCAATAACACAGACTGTATAATAAATATTGATGAGGGGCCATAGCTCAGATGGGAGAGCACCTGCTTTGCAAGCAGGGGGTCGGCGGTTCGATCCCGCCTGGCTCCACCACTCTAGGTCAACAGCATTTGGACCGAATTCTAAATAATGCAGTAGAGTAGACGGTGGGGCGGCGAACCCCACAACTGGTCCAGTAGTTCAATTGGTTAGAGCACCGCCCTGTCACGGCGGAAGTTGAGAGTTCGAGTCTCTTCTGGATCGCCATTTGCGGGTGTCGTATAACGGTTATTACAAGACGTTGCCAACGTTTAGATGGCGGTTCGATTCCGCCCACCCGCTCCAGATTTTGCGATAAATAGATAATATGGAATATAAAGTCATAGACAATGCTATGCCCGATCATGTAGTTGAAAAGTGGAAACACTATTTTATAAACCATGTACGACTAGAAACTCAAAGACATGAATCAGACCCGAAAAGCCCACCATATCAATCTACGTTATTTACATATGAAGAATTTGTAAATATATTTGATGCAGAAAATTGGTTACTACCGTATGCACAAGAATTTCAAAGTAAGACAAAACTTGCTCATCTAAAACGAGCTCATTTAAATGCAAACCAATCCGGCGACGGCTTTGTTATGGATGGACATGTTGATATTAACAGTGACAGGGTAGGATTTAATGATTACTATTTAAGTTGTTTAGTATTTTTAAATCCTGAAGTACATGGAAGTCAGCATTATGATACTGGCTTGATGCTTGGCGATGATGTTGTTGAAAATGTATTCAACCGACTGGTATTGTTTGATGGTAGAATGTGGCACAAGGCCAAAGTACCCACAGACAATTTAATTAGACTAACAGGATATTGGAGTTTTAGTAATGTATTAGGAATACGCGACCACGCAGGTCATCGTTCAGTGAAATCATTGCAATGGAAACGAGATAATATAGAATTATCTGAAGATCGTAAGAACAAGTGGCATAAGTGATTATTGAAAAAGATTTAAAATTAGGTACACTGCATGGTACTCCTTTCATCGAAGGCAAAGTTATCACTGATCAGTTCAGAGAAGTGCATGACGAAATTGTAGCCGCCAGAGAAGACTTGTTTCCAGGTTCGACAACTACAGAAAACTTTAACTATACCTCTAATGATTACAGCAGTTATCATATAGATGTTATGACTAGGTTTCCTAAGTTACAATATGTGATACCGGTAATAGTAGAAATGTTAGAAATGGTAGGAGAAGATCCAAAAGACTTTTATCTAAAAAGTTGGATGAATATTTGGGCAAAAGGACAACGTATTAGTCCTCATACACATTATGGCGAATGGCATGGATACTGGGTGCTGAATGATACGCGAACAGAAACATACTATGCTAAGCCAGATGCAGGAGTAGGTGATAGGAACATTTATCCTGTGCAAAATTTCGATGGCCGCATTGTATTTGCACCAACAAATTTACCCCATTGGGGCAAGAAAAACACGCAAGAAGAATTGCGTATAAGCATGGCATATAATCTTTCTACATGGAACGAAGTGTTACGTGAAGAATCAGACCTTGCAAACGATACTGTAACTAAATTTAGTGAGGCTGTGTTGCCGTTAAAAGACTATCTATAGCGGTTTAACCAAATAAATAGTAGCATGAATATTGTTATCCCTGCGGCAGGTGCCGGCAGTAGATTTAAACCGCTTTATAAAGAACCTAAGCCATACATTAAAGTTGGCGGTATATCTATGATAGCACTTGCTGTAAAAACTTTAGACTTAGATGGAACTTATCATTACATACTACCTAAACATAATTTAACAGAAGATGTAATGCATGAACTGCGAAACATTACACCCAACTGTACTTTTCTTGTAATTGATTATGTAACAGAAGGCGCTGTTCAGTCTGTATTATTGTTAGAAGAGTTAATTAATAACGATGATGAACTTGTTATTGCTAACTGCGATCAAGTTATGCGGTGGGCATCTGCTGATGCACTTGGCCGTTTAAGGAATTTTGATGGCGGACTTGTTACAATACTAGACAATAATCCTAAGCATAGTTATGCTCTAATTGAAAACAATCTAGTAACAAAGGTAGTTGAAAAAGAAGTAATTAGTAACAACGCATTAACAGGAATACATTATTGGAAACAAGGCAAAGACTTTGTAAACGCTGGTACCAAAATGATGGCAGAAAATAATAGATCATTAAACGAGTTTTATATTAGTGCTACATACAACTACTTAATTAACGATGGGTTAACAGTTGGCGATTACATGATCGACGATGAAGAAATAGCATTTATAGGAACACCAGAGGATTTAGAAAAATATAATGGAAGTAACTAAATTAAAAGATATGCACAGAGGTTGGCTCATAGGAGACTTCGAGCCAAGTGTATTAAAAACAAAAGGTTTTGAAGTAGGCATATTAACACACTTAAAAGATGAACAATGGCCAGCACACTATCATCCTATTGGAACAGAGTATAACGTATTACTAAAAGGTAGTATGAAAGTATGCGACAAAGAACTAGTAGAAGGTGATATATTTGTTATAGAACCTAACGAAATTGCTGATCCAACATTTTATGAGGATTGCACAATATTATGTGTTAAGGTACCCGGCGACAGCACAGACAAAATTATAGTAGGCAATGAATGATATTTTTATTTGATATAGATGGGGTATTAACAGACACAGGAGCAAATATAGATCCTGCGTTTAAAGATTGGTTCATACACTGGCGTGATACCTGGAACCATACTTATGTACTTGTTACTGGTAGCACATACGAACGCACAATCGAACAAATAGGTTCAGACATAACTGAAAATGCAGTACTTGTTGCTAACTGCATGGGCAATAGTATTACACAGGAAGGCAGAAGTGTAACTGTTAATGAGTTCGAATTTACCGAAGAAGAAAAAGAATTCTTACAAGGTAAGTTAGATACTAGTCCTTATCCGGATAGAGCAGGAACACACATAGCAATACGTCCTGGCAGTGTAAACTTTAGTATAGTAGGAAGAGACGCAACAGAACTTCAGCGTCAGCAATATAAACACTACGATTTAGTTGAGCAAGAAAGGCTCGCACTTGCAAAAGAATTTAAACAAAAGTTTCCAAGATTTGATGTATTCATTGGAGGCGATATAAGTATTGATATTTGTCTGAAAGGCGCCCACAAAGGACAAGTAGTAGATTTAATACTGCATTCCGGACAAGATTTTATGTTCTTTGGAGATAAGATGGGCGAATGGGGTATCGATCAACCATTAGCAGATGTTATTGCTAAACATCAACTTGGCAAAACATTCCACATCACTAAAGGATGGGAACAAACACAACACATATTAAGTCACGAAATAAAATTATGAAACTTATAGCACATCGCGGTAACATAGATGGTCCTTCGGAAATGGAGAACCATCCAGATCATATACAAAAAGCATTTGATGCAGGATTCGAAGTAGAAGTTGATGTATGGGTTATAGACGGCGAAATATTTTTAGGCCATGACAAACCTCAATATCCTTCAGCTATAATTAATTTTAATGAAAAATATTGGGTGCATTGCAAAAACATCGAAGCATTACATTTCTTTGGCGGCATAGAAATGAATCGTGCTAATTCTTTTTGGCAAGAAAGCGACGACTACTCATTAACTAATAAGAAATATATTTGGACAAACATAGGTAAAAAACTAGTAAGGCGTAGTATTATGGTTATGCCTGAAGTTACAGATGCTACATTAAAAAATACATTAGATGTACAGTGTGCAGGTATATGCAGTGACTGGGTACAAAAGATAAAGGAAATTAGGCAATGAAACTATTAGCATGCGGAGACAGTTGGTGTTGGGGAGCAGAGCTAGTAGACCCTGCAATTGACCCAGAGCCAATTATGAATTTACCCGGTGGTGGTTTTGAGAGGCAAAGTGTTCCTGAAAATATTAAATACAGGCTTGAGCATCGTTATATAAATCAGTTTGCTAAACATGCAAACATAGGAGATATAGTTGATCTTAGTTTACCTTCGCAAAGCAATGATGCAATATTTAGAAAGTTAGTTGCTTGGTTAGCAGACAATGATTACCTAGGCGGCAAAGATACATCAGACTTAATAGTTAGTATTGGATGGACCAGCCCGGAACGTACAGAGCATTATTACAAAGAACGATTTGGTGATACAAACTATGCACCGTACGGTCCATGGAGTTTAGATCAAGACTTTACAGGCCAACTAGGCGAAACAGAAGGTAAGAAATTAAATCAGTTTTACAATTTATTCTTTGATATGTTTGGCTCACCTGAAGGGTTTGTTACTAAATATATACATACAGTATTTTTAACACAGATGCTGTTAAAAAGTTTAAACATTAAATATGTTATGCATCAAGCATTTTATCATCACCATGAACAAATGCTTAGAGATTGGGACGACGAAGTTTATAGAAATGAAAACTTAGTAATGTCAAACGAATTATCTACTATGTGGAACTTGATTGACAACAATACATTTATTAATAAAGACTCTACTGCACATCATACAATGATAGAGCAAGGCAGTTTAGAAGATTCTTTTATTGTGTTTCATCCAAGTGCATTAGGACATAAAATATGGGGTCAATATATGTTTGACTTTTGTAAACAGAGAAATATTATATGATGAAAAATATTGCAGTTGTACTTAGAGGACATGTCCGCACATGGAGTTATAATGCGCCAGTTGTATTTGATTTCTTTGATAGTATATCTGAGAATGTAGATTACTATGTAGCCACATGGCAAACTCCACAACTAAAAATGGGAACAATAACCCGTGCATTCGAATCAGCCGGTAAAGAAATTAGTGCCTCAATAGTAATGACCATGGATGATAATTTTTACACATCGTGGAATGGCCCTGCCTTACTTGCTACAATGGTTGCTCCAAACATAAGACATCAACACTTAAAAACACCATATGATGCAGTATTTGAAACAAGGTTAGATGTGCTTAGTACTCGTAATCACGATATACCTATAACACCTATTGCAGAAAATACTTGGTATACTAACTGTTTCACAAATCTACTTGATAAAAATGGCGATCGTAATGTAGGAATGAAAGATCACTTTTTAGCAGGTACCGTAGAAACATACAGTGCTATGGCAGATAGATTATTAATACCCGCATCTGATACAAAAGAATGCCACGTAGATATGTTACAATTTGCACAAAGCAAAGGTATAAAAGTATCTAATAGTTTAAATTGGGTTAACACAATGATGAGTAGGCCCTCTGATAAATTTAGAGTTGCTGATCCATTTGCTTGGAAAAATCCATGGAATGTAAACATAAATCAAGAATTCCCTCACTGGGAAAATGCAACCATAGAAGAAAGAATAGACATGCTAGTTCGGATGGATATAGAGTGGTCAGATTATATGACTGACAATGGTAACATAGGAGTAGGCAGGCCAAGGACGGCACTTAGTCCAGAACTAGAAGAATATAAAAGAAGATTAGATTCAGGCGAATCAATGATGGGCTTAACAGACCTTAACTTTGATTGACAATCAGTTACAAATATAGTATAATATCATTATGGGACAATACACAGATAAAGTGATGGAATACATGGAAATCATGGAATACATCGAAGAAGGCAAAAAGCTAACTGCAATGGAAGCTCAACAAGGTCGAATGACTAAGTGGTTTCATCATGGTGGTATGACGATTGAAATTTTGCGAGACGATGTCGAGTATGAAGGCATCACATATAGCAAAGGCGATATTATCGAACACGACCCCACAGACGAACTGTATATAAAATACAACAACGAATACAATGCAGTAACACCACTTTTTGATAGTTTTAGAAAATTATTTGAGGGCAAAGGCAGTGACTAATGTTGAGGTTTTTGGTAACATAAGACATAAGAAGCAAATAGAGTTTATGTGTTATGATGCTTTAAACTACCTCATGCCGAGAACTAAGAAAGAAGTAGACGTCGAAGTACATTTTATAAATAAGTGTGATGGTAACGTAGCAGGGGACTGCTATGGTGACAAGGAAGAAGTTTTTATTAACGTTGCTAAAACTAGTTACAATTATGTATACACGTTTAATGAAAGAATACTTACACTATGTCATGAATTAGTACATGCTAAACAGTTTATTAAAGGTGAGCTAGGAAGCTGTGGTGTAATATGGAAGGGAGTTGATTATAGCCTCATAAGAGACTTAAAAAATCAACCATGGGAACAAGAAGCATTTCAATTAGAAGTTGAATTGTATAATAAATATAAAGATGTATTAGGAACAGTATGACAACAGATAAAATGGAATGGCAAGCAGATTTAGTAGAACCTAGGCATCCTGCATTACACACAGAAGCAACACTAGAGCCGTTTGGTGCAGATGTTAACTGGATCGAAAGACAGCAAGCAATGTTTCAGATTATGCATGAGAACATTGGCATCGGCCTTGCATCACCGCAGTGTGGTGACCAGCACAGAATGTTTGTTATGACACACTCTACAGAAGGCGATATTGGAATATACAATCCGCAAATACTCGACGCTAGTGAAGAAACCTGCGTTATTCAAGAAGGATGTTTAACATTCCCTCTTTTATATTTAAACATTACACGACCAGAAAAAGTTAAAGTAAGATATCAAACAGTGGACCAAGAAGTTGTTGAAGTTTGGTTAGAAGGTATTGATTCTAGAGTTTTTCAACACGAACTAGACCATTTACGAGGGAAACTGTTTATTGATAGTTCACTTGCAGGCGATCTAAAACTAAAAAGAGCTTTCGCAAGACGAGAGAAAACATTTAAAAAATTACAGGGGATGACAAATGGATAAACCACATTTACTACTGGACTGGCACTTAGATTGCAACACAGGTAAATTAACATGCGAACTACTTGACGGAGAATTAGTATACGAAGCACATTCCGGCGGAGTAGAAGGCTACACTAAAACATACAAGGGCAAAGTTACTAAGTTAATAAACAAAGGCCCAGATTGGCAGGTAGAGAAATATTGGATTAGTGAGAACTGGGGTGAAAAATACGGATACTACCAGCCTGATGTAGACAGGGTAGGATTAGAAGCATCAAATGGCCAGATGGAAGGAAGATCCGAAGGATTAGGTTTAGAAGGTGAGTACATCGATCATTTACACAGAAGCCAACATTTACTTAATGGTTTAGACATGTCCATGATTAACAAGTTCAATCCTGCTGTAGTTGACAGTTATAGTCCTGGTACGGCTGCTGACGGAACTTTAATTAAGCCATCACTACCAGCGTTTAGGACTCCTGATAGAGGATTAACAGTATACAAACTGTTACCAACTACAAAAACTTATTATTATAATCCAGAACAGGAAATGTTTGACTATGAGAATCCAGCAATGGATAATGACTTAGGCTTCCATTGGGCAGGTACTTGTCCGTGTCAAATGCTTCCGTACATTAAAAGTTATTTGCTTAGTGACTATGAGGAAATGAAACTTGCTGGTATTAGTGATGAGGCTATTGAGAAATGTAAAGCAGGCGAATGGGACGCTCCATTGAAGCCAGAACTGAAAAAACATTTTACATATCCTACTGAAAACACTCATCCACTAACTGCAACAAATGTAACTAATCTAGATAACGGATAATGGACTATCCCTTTTGGGTCAATAACTTTGATAGAGTAAAGGACCACAGACTTGCTTATCCTAGTGTTGCAAAAATATTTGAGCAACCAGTAAGTTTTTGGTACGGCGATAGACAAGGCAAATACAGTTGTAACATCGATGATGGATTAGGACGTTTAATGAAACGTGTTGATCCACAATTGCCTGTACTTGTAATATACAATATACCCGAAAGAGATGTAGGACATTACAGTAAAGGTGGTGCAAAAACTAGAGAATCATATTTAGATTTCCTACATGCATTTTGTAGAGGTATAGGCGATAGAGCACCTATGGTTATATTCGAACCAGACGCTGTACCTCACAGTACACTAATGGATAAGAGTGTTGCTGAGTCTAGACTAAGTTTACTTAAAGAAGGCTTAGACGTGCTTACAAGCAACTCTAACGCACTTGTTTACGTTGATGTAGGACATAGTAATTGGTTAGCACCTAGTGAGGTTGCTAAGTTGTTAGACATAGTAAGCAATGATAAAGTAAGAGGCTTTAGTGTAAACGTAAGCAATTTCAGAAGCACAAAAGAAAGTATGAAGTGGTCATTGCAAATATGCGAACAAAGACCAAACGATCATTTTGTTATAGACACTAGCCGCAACGGCAGTGGTCCGCTTGGCAATGATTGGTGTAATCCCCCAGGACGTAGTTTAGGTATTCCGCCTACATGCGGCACAGATGAAGAAAAATGTGATGCGTTTTTATGGATTAAGATACCAGGCGAAAGCGATGGTAAGTGTAATGGTGGACCTAGAGCAGGCCTATTCTGGCCTGAGTATGCTGATAAACTAGTTAATAATACAGACTGGATTTAGTCTTAACTAACACCTGAAGGATCGTTGGCTTCTATATCTGGTGTTACAGTAACTTCAACGTCAGGCGATTCAATTTCATTTTCTAAGTAATGTTTGGCTGCACCAATGTAGTCAGTTGCTTTAACAATCTTACCCTGCCACCAATGTGGGAAGTCTGTGTTCTCATCCATATCACCTAACATCTTATAAAGTTCTACACAGTACTTGCCTGTTTGATATAACTGTTTCATAATCATATCTTTTTCATCATCAGTATGACCGGCTACAGTTTTAGTAACTTCGTCACCTGTTTCTGCTTCAGTGATTGATAAACCTGCTAGTTGTTGTAATCTTTGTATTTCATTCATTGTTAAATACCTGCTAGTTGCTTCAACTCGCTTATAGCAACATCAATTGTGTTTTCAACTGCTTCGTCTAACTCATCACCGTAGTCTGCAAGTACTTCATCATAATCAAACCCGGGTCTTGCTTGTTCAAATTCTTCTCTACTCATGTCCATAGCATCCTGAATAACGTCTTTCATTCTACCTTCTTCAACTGGATCACACTCACATGTTCCTGGTTCGCACTCACATTCTGTGCTACCACACTGTTCACATGCGTTATTCTGAATAACTTCAGGCTCTTCTGATATACCGTACTCGTCTCTGATGCTTGATAAATCTACACTTTCTTTTTCGAATGTGTCATCATCTTCTACATCTAATACTGGTACCATTTCGTCGTCGCCTATTTCTGGCTCGTCTTCGACATCCATTTGCATTGGCTCTACGTCAATTTGCTTGTCAATGTCTGTAGATTTAACTAATTCCATATTGTTTATGGCAGTGTTTAATATTTTTAAAGCAAATGCTTTATCTTCTTTATCAAGTTCCATGATGTTACGACTATCTTCTAACTGTCTTACTATAGGACTAAGTCTATCGCTTAGTGCTAAGCCTGCATCATCATTTGTTAAACGTGCATTAATCTCACCAAGCATTAAGTCTGGTCTTTTTGCAGTAAACTTTAAGAATGCTTCTTTCTTAACTGCTGGATCATTTAAGTCTACGTTATCTGGTATTTGGTTTGCAATACTTTTAGCACGTTGGCTACTAGGAATAGACTTACCATCTACTTTCATAGTGTCTAAATTAATATCTGTAAATTGTGCTTTAGATGGATCAGCTGCGGCTGCGTTTGCAGGTCTTGCTTCAGCATCTCTTTTGTCTTTAGGACTAATTGATACTACATCTGACATGTCATCTTTTGAACTTGCAGAACCGTCTTTCTTCCACTTACGATAAGCGGCACGTTCTTTTGAATTACTAGGACGCTCACCTTTATCAAAGTCTGGCATTTCTGCTTCTTCGAGTCCTGCTAAATGTCTCATTCTATCTAGGTCTTCATTTTGACCTATATCGTCAGTGTTGCCTTCCATGCTTGCCATCCCCTCTTCTTGCATACCTTGTTCTGTAAATACGACTTTGAATCCTACAATTTCTGATATTGCTTTTTCGAAACCAGTGTCAGTGTATATAGTCCAAGGACCGTCATGCTTAACATTAACAGATGAATAATTATCGTCATCTAAATCGTTAGTTACTGAAACACTTTCAACATTTACTGACTTAGGATTTTCGCCCTTTTCGTCCCAAATGCTATCACCACTAAGTGGAATTGCTTTATTAACTGCAATCTCTCTAGTATCTTCTTCGGCAGCTTCTTCTACTGCTTCATGTTGCTCTACTTCTCTATTGTCTATAAGATCTTGTACAAGAAGTTGTACTAGTTCGTCACGGTTGTCATCTGCATGTAAACCTTTTTCAGCGCCTAGTTCATTAAGCTCTTGATCAAACTCTTGTGAGCTCATACCTAAATGTTGTGCTAAGCCATCTTCACCATGGTCATCGTATGCATCCATTGCATCGTTAAACATAGTTGACTCACTGCTTGGTTCCATTGATGGGTCAAAACTTTCTGTTAGAGGCTGCATGCCTGCAAGTTTTCTGATTTTATTTAGTTCTTCGTTCATATCGTTTTGCCCTGTAATTTTACCGTATATTAGTTCAAATATTTTTGGATCAAAGTTTCCAAATTGCTTAGTGTATACTTGTTCAGCACTTTCTTTATCTGGAGCATTTTTTAATGCATCTCTAAAAGCACTAGCACTTGCTACTTCATTATCTACTGATATAGTAGGAGCAAGTGTTATGTATCCACGTTCAGCCATTGGCTTTGGATCAGTTCTATATGTATTTATCTTCTGATAGTACTTTGGCTTGGAATTATCTTTCACCATCATGTCTAATCCTGTCTCAGAATTGACATTACTAAAAGGAAATCTATCCATATCCTTCTCGCCTACAGCAAAAATAATAACAGTATTATCCTCATCAAAAGGATAATCATCTTTATGGTAAGGGCGTTTTGCCTGCAATATTTTGCTAGGATCAATGCCGTGTGCCTGTGCTATTAGTTGTTTTTCTTTGAAAGTAAATGGTGATTTACCACTTTCTACTTTATCGCTGGTTCCAATATATACGTCAGCTTCTGGAAACTGACTCTGTAATTGGCTGTATACTTCTGCATGATGCGAAAGCATTGGCTGGAATCTTCCTGGATATATAATAACCTGTTTCATGCTACTATTTATCTACTTTAGCGTATCTCACACCGACCATATGATATCTAGATGTTTTACCGTAGTTTATAGCACTATGTAACTGTGATGTATTAACTTCGTATGCACTACCTAGCGGCATGTGATGATACTTTACAGTTGTTTCAAGGCCGTCTGCTGGCTTATCGCTATAGTAACAAAAGTATGCATCAGGGTTTGTTGTTATTGGTATGTGTATTCGTTTATTGATCTTACTAGTATAAGCATCTGAGTGTACACTGTAGCACTGCCCTGCTGGAATATGTAGTAGACGCCATCTATAATACTTGTTGTATTCTTTGATAAGTTCGCCCATATATGTGCCTTCTAAATATTTGTTTAGTTGACTATACATACGTTCTGGCTTCTGCAATGCTAGTGCTGAACCTACAGAACAAGTCCAATCATCGTCGCCAGTTAAACTAGTAAGAGATATTTGCCGTAACTCCCAAAAGTTATAATGACCCAAAAACGCATCCATCTCAGTCTGAAGACGATCGGTTTGTATTGTAGTTGATAATGTATCCATTATTTAAGTGATGTAATTGGCACATAGTGAGTGTCTAAACCCAATAGTAAATTACATTTCCATTGTCGTTGATTATAATAATTTTCCAACTGCCATTCATCACGTCTATCGTATACTTGATCTGCATACGCATTCCAATCTAAATTTACTAGTTTATCGTTTAGCATATCGACGTTATTATTAAACTCAGTGTATGAATTATAACTGTAATCCAATGACAATAATTCATAAACAGTATCTGCCTTACTTATTGCATACATTTGGAAAGTTATGCCCCACTTAGGCCTTATCTGTAATAATAGTTTTGCTTGTGATATGCCACATACAGCATGCTCTTCCAGAGCTTTTTTTGCAGCACCCCTAAAGGTGCAGCGATACTGTGTAAAACTATGAGCTATTTGAAATCTATCGTTATTTGCAGGTTCATTTTCGTGTTCTAAATCCATAGCAAGATGTGGGTCACAAGCAGAACCAAAAGCGTTGTCGACTCTTATATCGTTTGCTTTGTAAAACTCTTTTTCTACAGAATTAAGTTTGAATCCATGTGGATCAGTAAAGTCGAAATCTCCGCGATCGAAATCTTTATTAGATTCTGGAACTGAAGAGATAACTAGATAATGGGGTTTTTCAAAATCATTTGAATATAACATGCTTGTATTTAGTAGGTAAAACTACTTCCATGTAATCATTGTGAGCTGTACTAGGCGGGATACTGCCACACACCATTTTTGAATACAACTACTTCACCGTACTGGTCTAAACTGTATTCGCCTTCTGCTGGATGCTGCGGTTCTTTAACTCTTACCACTTCCTGCATGACCAATATCTAGCCTTAGTTTTTGGTCCTGGATTGTCGCAGTTGTGTCTTGCTCTAAAGCTCTTTCTTGCCTTAGGATTATTTTTACGAATCTTCATAGCCTTACCTTTAACACTGCTTCCACCGTGTCCAAAGTTTACTTTTTTAACATTTTTAGTTTTTGGATCTTTAACGTATACCTTAAACTTCTTAACATCACCTTGCATAGGCTTGTTTAGTTTAACTTTACGTCCTTGGTATTCTGCTTCGAATGTATCTTGCTCACATAAACTGTAGCCTAGTACTCCGAATACATCATTAAAATCTTCGTTATCTTCTAATGTGATTTCATGGCTATCACCGTATGCTTCTTCTATAGATTCATATGAAGCCATTAGTCCTTGATTCTTTTTAGTTTTATAACTTGGTGTAGTTTTCTTCATTTGATTCTTACGAATCCTCATTAGGTCTTTGCCTAACTTAGTAGTAACATCTGCTTCTTCGCCATCTTGTGACTTAAACTTTTTACTACCTTTATCGAAGTTAAACTCTTTGCCACGTTGATCTTTGACTGTGTCTGCAACACCAACGTCCTTGTATGCTCGTTCTTCTAGTTTAACATCATACAGCATCTTTGCAACCTTGCTAATCATGTCTGCTACATCTGGATTAGTACTTTCAAGTTCTGCGTATAGCTCTGGTGCTGACATTTCAGTCCAACGATTAGGATCACCTAATGCTTTTGCTAACATTTTAGCAACCATTACTTCGTCACTGCTTTCTTCTGCTTCTTCAATTGATTCTTGAGGTACATTCATACCTGGAAGTTCTTGTGGTTTGTCATTGGTAAAGTTGTAATTCTTTAGTTCATCTTTAATATCAGGACCATTCATTCTTTCTATATACTTGGCTCGTACTATTTGTTGTATTTTTGGTAAAGATTTATAATCATTGTCAGATAAGTAAAATTCACTGGTATCAGGATAATCCATTTCACCTCTATCAAAATCATATCCTTTCATAGTTTCGTCGTCTAACAAATCATGCAATTCATCAAGAGCACCATCTAAAGGATCTTCATGCATATCGTAATTGGGGAAGACTTCATCGGCAATTCCACCTACAATATCTGATGCTTTACCTTGGCTCATTTGAGTAAAGTCTTGTTGTAAGAAATATCTGGTCATCGACCCGGGCTCATTTTCTTCTATTTCTTTTATAGGTAGTCCGGCTCTTTTTCTTATATCGTTTAATTCTTCTACTTCTATTGATCCATCTTTTCCACCATAAAATGCTATTGTGCCATCTGGTAATTCTTCACCATCTTGCATTGTTGCTTCTCCGTCGTCAAATTTCAAACAACCAATAGTATCATTATAGTCTATATTGTGTTTATCACATAACATTTTGCATTCTTCATCTGATGCCATTTGAGCCATCATATCTGGTTCTAATTCACCATCGTAATCTTCAGTGCCTAATTCTTCTCCGTTTGGTCCAACATAAGTAACGTAATTTGCATAAGCGCCTTCATCTTCTTTGACCTTACCCCAATTAACTGGTTCTGGCTTCCACTTTTGCTTGCCTTTACCGCTACAATCTGGACATTTGCTAGGACCGTCTTCGGAATGATAATCTATCTTTCCTTTGCCATTACATTTTTTACAGTCATCACCTTCTGCTTCTCCCATCATAGGAAGTGCAGGAGTTCCTGCTGATTTTTTTGCCATTGCTTGATATTTTGGTAGCATATCTTCTATATCTTCATCTTGTTCCCATGCTTGCCATAAAGTATTATAATCGTCTAATGGCCCATCTGCTAATAAACCTTGCACATGATGTAATGCTACATCAACTTTATCTTCAGTGTCGGCTTGTGAAAATGCTTCTTCCCATTGGTTATACATGTTATCGAGGTCATCGTGATCCACTATAGAATTATACCATGCTTCTGCTTCTGGTGTTGGTTCAAAATCATATGCTTTTTCATAATCATTATCTTCTATTTCTTTTATAGGTAGTCCGGCTCTTTTTCTTATATCGTTTAATTCTTCTACTTGAGCACTTTCTTTGAAGTTTGATAGGAAGTCTGCTACATAACTACCTGCTTCTCTTTTATTTAATTCTGGATACATTTGTTTAAGTATGCCACCTAATTCAAATGCATTGTATCTTCCTGTCTTTACATAGTCATCATGTAAACGAGGAAGTATCTTCATAATTTGTTCTTTGCTTGGTGCTGGTTGTTTAGGTGCTTCAGGCTCTTTGCTTTTTAATTCATCTGCCCAAGTATTATCTCTGATTTCGCCTTCATCACAATCATAGTCATACATGCCATTGCACTCGTCATTCTCTTCACCATCTTCGTTTTCGTAGTCACCATCCATGTAACCATTACCGCCACATTCAGGACATACACCATCTTTGATATATTCATGTGCCCATTCAGGATAACCATCTAATGCATCTTCTAAATCATCTTTCCAAGTTGGTCCAGTATCTACTTCGTCTTGGTCCATTTCGTTGACTTCTTTTGCTAAAGCCATATACTTTTCTTTGTGAGGTTGATCTTTACCTCTATCGTATTCAGGAAGTTTGTCATAGTCATGCCCGTCTGCTTTTGCCAAACGTTTTGCTTTGGTTAGCTGATAGTAACTGTCGAGGCCACCCTTAACATGTTCAGTTATTTGCGATGGTCCAGTAATATTATGTATTTTCATAATTGTATTTATCTTCTAAATACAAATTTATGAGTCAGGTTCTTTATCCTTCCAAACAATTTCAATACCTCTACGAACTAATTCGTTTGAACATTTTTGTTTTACCTTTGGCTTTTGACCATTATTAAGATACTCAATAAGTTCTTCTTTAGGTGTGTTCCTAATATAATAGTGTTCTGTTACTGCTGTTTTAGTACCACGTTTTACAGTAGTAGCACTTGCTCTAAATTTAGTTGGCATTATCCTTGCCCCCTACTCATAGCCATACAACGTTTTTTACTTTTATTCATAGTAGACATAGCAATTTTTACTTTGCGTCCTCTACCACCAATACCAGTTGATGTACACTTTCTTCCTGTGCCGTTAATTAACGACTTGTTCTTTTTGCGTTGTGCTGCTTTTGCCATTATCCTTCTTTGGTTGCAATTGTCCACAGGCCGTATGCTATCATGCCGTATGCAATTAGGTTTATAGGTGCTAGTATCATTACAATACCACCGCCAATTAGAACGCTACCGTCCCAACTTGTTCTTTCTTTTAATCTTGCTTTAATCCAATCTATCATTTTTTATTCCTCTTTTCTAGTTTTCTAACTCTGTGGATAACTTCTTCATATAATAATTCTAAAAAAGAAATCCTTGCTAGTATTCTCTGCTCCGAAGGGAAAACCCTATGTAAGTGAGATGTATTTAATATTCCAGCCGTATATTTATAAGATCCAAAATCATAAAACTCGCATTCTGAACCATCTTCTGTTAATACTACATTAATAGCACATTGTACTGGAAAGTTAGTTTGTGAATTAACTTTATATTTGTCAGGTATTTCTGCTGTAGTAGTTTCTTGAACTTTTCTTGGGTCGTATTCTATGTCTCTTAGAACGTTATCTCTGTGCCATTCGTAATCTGCATTTGCATCTATATAGAAATATTGACAGTATGCAGCTCCAGTCTCACCAAACCAGTCTTGAAAGTTTTGCCAATGCTGTTGCAGTACTGGCGTATGATCGCTTACAAATTGAAAGTCCAATACAACATCATCTACATCGTCTCTGCCGTTAGGTACTTGTACAGTTAATCTATGTTCATTAGAATCTCTAACCGCTAGTGCTTCTTCCCTTAACTTTGTTAAGTCGGGCCAAAACTCATGTGTTATATGTTGAAAAGGTTGTTCTGCCCAGGCTGGGCCTCTAGTAAAACCGTTATTTCTTTTATAATATCCCATAGTATTACTTATCAATAATACAGAGAGATTTTACTTTTTTTTGTTTTCTAGTTTTGCGATTCTTGCTTCGAGGTTGTCAATTTTTGCAGTTACTTTAGGGTAACGTTTACGCCAAGCGTTCTCGTCCTGTTTAAACCACGTCCATCCATAACGTTGTACTAAGAAGTCTAGGAACTGGTCAAACTTACTGTAAGCCCATATACCTGCTTTTGTTCCTTTAAAGTATGCTAGGAAAGCTGCACCTAGTAGTGATCCTGCGATTGCAGTGTAGATCCACACCCGGTCGGTGAGCATCGTTGTAAGTGTGTCCATGTTGTATTCCTTTTAAGTTGTTACTTAGGAACGCAGTTGTTTACTCGCTTGCCCTTATTTTTGCCAGTGCCTGCTTTTGTGCCGTCCTTTTTGTAACCGTCCCAGCAATCCATGCTTGTAGGACTCTTTGCTTCTTCGATACCTGCTTTCTTGGCTAAGTATGCTTTAACATCTTCTCTTGGTGAATCTTCAATGTATGCAATTTTTAAGTTAATCATTGTTCGTTGATCACTTGCTTCCATATAAAGATCTAAATTATCTAAATGGTATTCTGCTACAGTGTCACCTTGTTGTGCGGCTAGTTGTAATTCTTTACCTAGTGGGCTATCTTTAGCAGATGGCATAGCATATCCTAAAGCTGCTACTAGTGCTAATGCACCTACTGCTTTACCAATATTGCCTTCTTCTAAGTCTGTGAGGACAACTCTCTTACCGTCTTGAAATTCTATGTGTTTGCCGAGTACTTTCATTAAATCTGCGTACTGTTCTTCTGAAGGATCTGAACTTTTCCATGTATCTAGAAATCTGTCAAGCATACCGTTAACACCGGATTTGCCTTGTAAAACTAAAGGGCCTTCATCCATTTGGATTTTAGGTCCCTTCTTCTTCATTTCTTTTTTCTTGTCCATGTGTGTTGCAGGTCTATTGAACTTTTCAATATTCTTTGCAACTGGATTTCTTGCACTGTAAGACTTTGGCTTCTGAGGTCGATTGCCCTCTCCTACAAGTTTACCTTGCATTGGATGTGGGCTTTCGTGTCCTGTGGAAGGCTTTATTTTCTTTGGCTTTTTATCACTAGCTCGAACAACTTTTGCTTTTGCTTCTGTAATATCGAAAATATTCATAGTTATTATGGAGCCGTTTGGTCTAAGTCAGGCCCTACATGCTTCACTCTAATTCTAGCACCACCAGCAGTAGCACCACCTTGAGTAACATACGCATATATAGCTGTATCAGCAGTGTACTTATGTTGAGTACTACCAATTGCTTGAGTTCCGTCCGGAGTCCAGCCTTGGTCAAATAATCTATCGTTGTCTGCAGCATCACCAATAGTAATATCAGTAAATGCATCATAGTCAGCCCAGTTACCTGCAGTCTTCTCAATCATTGCACCTAAGATAGTAGTATTTGCTTTTGCTGTGAATAAGTATTGTGTCCCACCATCGTAAGTAACAGTTTCGTTAACTGTCATTACTCGGAAGCCTGTTTCTGCATCTAACTGTGCTAAGGTAACAGCATGCTCTGCATCTGTACCAGCAGACATAATTAAGTTTTCAGCATTACCGTCTTTGTCTTGTATTGCTACGGAGTTAGCAGAACCTACAACTTTAGGTCCCTGCTTGCCTAGTTCAACTGTTTGTCCAACACCTTTTAAATTGTATTGCTTCATACTATATCCTTTATGCTATGTTACCGAGATCGCTGTTAACATCAGCCGAAGACTGGATGCCACCGTAATCTGTTACACTTAGTATACCATTTGATACTATTACACTAACTGAACCTACACCAGCAGTTGCATCGCCGGCTGTTACATTTAGTTCTAATGTGTCAGCTGCATCGTATTCATATTGATACTGACTGTGATATTGTCCTGCAAGTTTAATGTCTACGCCACCAGTGCCGATGAATCTAGATTGGTTACCTGAGTCACCAACTTCTACAAAAGTTCCGGTGTTATTAGTTGCTGTCCATGCTGTAGGAATATCAACTGTTACGCCAATGATTCTAGAGCCTGATGTTACGCCTGCTAAATCAACTGAAGTAGTAGTGTAGTCAAATTCTGTTGTGAAATGCTGTATTAAGTCACCAGCAACATCATCAAGTTGTGCTTTAGTAATAGCGTGACCGGCTAATGTAGCATTTGCAATGCTTACTTTTTGTAATGCATCTGTATTGTTAAAGAAAGAAACAGCGTCTGATGTACCGCTAATATATGAACCTTGTTTACCAAGTTCTACATTAGCACCTACGCCTTTCAAATTATATTTTTTTATGTCTGCCATGGCAAATTGATTCCTACGATAGAGTTGTTGTTATCTATATATTTATCAAAAATTTAAAATCAGATATCTAAAAACTTATAAGTAAGGGTATGAAACTAATGCTAATAGATAACAAATATATCGTAGTGGACAACGGTACTGCGGTAATGTCTGCAGATACAAAAGAAGAGCTATACAGCAAAGCAGTTAAAATACTGCAGGCGTTTGAACATCCTGTAGATGCTGATGTACCTAGTGCATCGCAAACACAACAAGCAATAGATCTATTATCAGGCAAAATATAGGTTGACTTGCATACCTGTTAGTAGTATAATATACGCATTGTTGCAAACTCGAATGGTATTCCGTAAATTGGGTCAATCCCTAAGTGTACTGTTTGCAACGAGCATATAGGGGTTTTATTACTCGGGTAAGGGACAGGGTAGCGAATGATTTGCAGAGTTCACATTATAAAAGTACTAACAAACGACTGCTACCCATCCCTCCAATTTATGCTCCCTTCGTCTAGTGGTTAGGACACCGGGTTTTCATCTCGGCAACAGGAGTTCGACTCTCCTAGGGAGTACCAACTACTTGACATACTCAGCATGTTCGTATATAATAACACTTTTACATTAGGTAGGTAATATATGTTTGACAATGATTTACAACGCATCGGTTTTTGCTGTAAGTACATGGACCCTGACCAGTCTCAGAAACCCAAGGTACTAAAAGAAATACAGCAGAACTTCACAGAGCGACAAACTACAGTTACATGGCTTAACAGGCAAGACAAGGCTGTAGCAGAAGATCGTATGCTTGATATTGCAACACACAACATGCAAAGTGCATACAATCTTGTTGACTATGTTAGCACCCTGCCCGAAAATCGTAGAATGGTTAGACTAGGTAGCAATCAATTACCTGCCGCTACACATGAAAACTGGTCTTACTTATGGCAAGATCCTACTAACGTTAAGATGTTAGAAGAAGGCTTTGCTAAGGTAGGTCAACTTGCTAGAGACAAAGATGTTCGCATTAGTTTCCATCCAGGTCAGTTCTGTGTACTTGCTAGTGATAGACCCGATGTTGTTGAACGTAGTATTGACGAGTTCGAGTACCACGCAACTATGGCACGATACATGGGCTTCGGCAAAGAGTTCCAAGACTTTAAGATTAATGTACATGTCTCAGGTAGATTAGGTGCACCCGGTCTTATCAAAGTATTGCCCCGTTTGTCACCCGAGGCACTAAATACTATTACTATCGAGAATGACGAGATGTGCTGGGGACTAGACGAAAGTCTCAAACTAAAAGATCATGTAGCACTAGTTCTCGACATACACCACCATTGGATTAGAGATGAAGAATACATACAACCAGAGGATGATCGCGTTAAAGAAGTTATCGACAGTTGGCGTGGAGTTCGCCCTGCTATGCATTATAGCTACAGTCGTGACGAGCATCTACCTATTACTGACGATACCCACACTAATATGCATGATATTGTGGGACTACTTGAACAAGGTCATAAGAAACAAAAGTTGAGAGCTCATTCCGATTACTTCCCTAACGAAAAAGCTAATGCATGGGCATTGAGCTTTTGGTCACAGTTTGACATACAGTGCGAGGCTAAGGCTAAGAACTTGGCTAGTGAGCAACTGTATAATCAAGCCATGGGCCTACATGAAAAAAGTTAAAGTACTTAATCCACAAATATTACATGAGATAATGGCATGAATATATTAGTGTACAAAAATTACACAGTCAATGATCATTCTAAATGGTATAACGATCGCACAGACGAAGGCGACATACAAAACAGTTATACACAAATGGAAGAACTAAGTGTTGCTAGTGCCGAAGCCTATGTGCAAGATTTAGATGAAATAAAAGTATTTCGTGGCACTGCAGACAACATCAGAGATGTGTTCAAAGTAAACTTCTATGAAATATATGATCTGTGGAAGGAAGGGCATAACATATTGTATGCTGATCTCGATGTACTGTTTATGAAGAAAGTACAATACTTCGATCAGTTTGATAAGTTTTCAATGTTTGGTTTAACGCAACCATCGTGGACAACAGATGATCATTACAACTTAGACTTTGAAAATTTCTTTAACTGTGGTATTAGATACTATCCCAAAGACATGGACCAAAGTATTTGGGACCTAGGCATAGAGATGGTTGAGAATTGGAATCCGAATAGATGGGACAGTGAGCAAGTTATTTACAATGCAATGATGTTTGCACAAAATATTAAACTAGGTGATGTACTCAAACCTTGGATGGCATATCAAGTTTTATTTGGTGGGGAAGATGATTATCATCATAATAAAATCAATATAAGTGACGCCAGAGCAATTCACTTTCATGGTAGTCGACATTGCGATTCGCGACTGCAGACTATGCGAGAGTTACATCTAAGGAAATAGATGTTACTCTGGTGTTAGTAAAACTTCAGGGCCCTGTTGTTCTTACTAAAAGTGTTGGCACAGTCATTGTGTTCTCCTGGAACTATTTAGCGTATTCTAAGAGGGACGCATTAATTTATAACTTGCTAGACTCTAATATCCTGTCCAACGTTTATATTTAACTTTTGATGCAGAAAAGTGTACGAAAACAGGCCTTTTTGCCGTAAAAAAGTGTTGACATTTGATTAACATAGTATATAATATGCTATACAAATAAAAAAACGAGGAATATATGTTATTTGATAAACCGTTAAAAAGTGGTGAAGTAGTTACAACTAAGTTAGTATCAGGCGAAGAACTAATAGCACGTTTTGAGAAAAACGAAAGCGATACACTTACATTAAGCAAAGTAGTAGTACTAGCACCAGGGCAACAAGGCATAGGCATGGTTCCTTGGCTAATGAGTGCTGAACCTAAGCATGTTGATATCAACATGTCAACTGTATTAACATACGCTGTAACTCAAAAAGAAATTGCAGATAAGTATACAGAGATGACTTCGAGCATTCAGCTCATCAAGTAAATTAACGCTCAGTGCGAATATTTTTAGTGGGGGACTTGATATGAAAGATCATTTATTAGCAGGCTTTACTGCAGGACTGTTAGTTTGGGCAATAGTAGGATTCACCAATTCTGTTATGACCAATTCAGGACAAAAATCATACACACTTGAAATTCCTAAAGAAGCACTACAAGGACCACCAGTTGCAGAAATTGATGTGGACGAGATGCATTGTCTTGCTAAGAACATTTACTTTGAAGCGAGAGGCGAATCTACTAGAGGCAAAATTGCAGTTGCTAATGTAACTATGAATAGAGTTAGTAGCCCTCACTACCCAAATACTTTATGTGGTGTAGTGTATCAAGCAAAACACTCAACATGGTGGCAACAGCATAACGGTACATTAGTACCTATTAGAAATCAGTGTCAGTTCAGTTGGTACTGTGATGGTAAGTCAGATACTTTATACCTAACTAATAAGAAAGGTGATGTTATCAAAGCCAATATGCAGTCATGGTTAGACAGTTTAAGAATTGCTGAAGATTCGATTAGAGGCAAAGCGCCTGAGGTTATTCCAGCTAATGCATTGTGGTACCATGCTGATTTTGTTGAACCTTACTGGAGTACCAGTTATACTCCTGTAAAGAAAGTGGGTGGCCACATTTTTTACACTGCGAGTTGACCAATGTTCGATTTCCTTGTTAACGATAAACTTAAAACTATTTGCTTAACTTATCCCAAAGGAGCATCGACTAGTATACGCACGATACTCATGCCTCGGTTTGAAGATTCTGAACTAGGTATAAATGTAAATGAGTTTGGTGAGAAATGGATATTGGATGACAAAATCCCTGACTCCAAAGTTCATAGTCATTTAGCCAACTACCCGGATTATAAAATATATGCGTTTTGCAGAGAGCCCGTAGACAGATGGGCTACTGGCTTATTGTTTATGATGCATACACACTGGGATCTATTTTATTCAGATGTTAGTAACGCAGGTCAACAGATTTCTGATAACGCAAGTAATGAATATATTAAGCAACTAGTACTTACTATGGTATCGATTAATAATCAACGATGTGATTTTAATGATGTTCACATGTACCGTCCGTTATTTACATTACTGCAAATAAAATTAGCACATAGTGATGTACATCTCATACCGTTAAGTTCAATTGACGGTGTATTATGCGATATACACACAGTACCTAGGCAAACATTTCATAGATCAAATACATCAGACGATGGATACGAACGTGGACATGGTCACCATGACAATTCAAAATTTATACCAAAGTTACACAGCAGATGGAAAGAAGTAATAATTAATGCTGTACGCGATCAAGAAGACTTTTCTGCCGTAGATGATTATTTGAGTATTGAGAATAAAGTATACAAGCAACAAGTTCAATCAGGACAGGATGCAGGTGATATATTTAACCAAATTTTAGAAGGTCCAAGTTGCAAACAAGCAACTGCAAAGTTTCGTGATGACATGACTTCTTATGATGATTTTATAAATCACCTAGACAAAAGCCCTCTCCGTGATAAGGCCATTGCAAACTCCTTCCACTTTACAAAACAGGATCATTAAACCATAACTTAATATCATAAATACTCGTACATAGGTAACAGTACAAACAGGGAGAAACACATGTACGAGTATAAAGCGAATGTCGTTAAAATTGTTGACGGCGATACAGTGGACGTAAATATCGACTTAGGGTTTGGTGTTTGGATGATGGACGAAAGAGTCCGCATCATGGGCATTGATACACCAGAATCAAGAACCAGAGATAAAGTAGAAAAACTTTTTGGCTTGGCTGCAAAAACAAAATTAAAAGAAATACTAGGTAAGTCTTGCATACTTAAAACTCAGATTGCTAGAGATGGCGAAGATATGAGAGGTAAGTTTGGTAGAGTACTTGGTGACTTTGTAGCATTAGATGGTCGTATGGCAACTGACATACTAGTTGAAGAAGGACATGCAGTAGCATACTTCGGAGGCAGTAAAGATGAAGTCCAAGCAAAGCACATGGTCAATAGAGATAAATTATTGCGTGAAAAAGTTATTGCTAAAGTAGAGTATGACAAAGCCGTTAAGTTAATGGAAAAGAAAAAGAAATAGTTATACCACAAATATTAAAATAATTCTTGACATTGCCTAAATATACTGTATAATACAAAAATACATTTAAAGGTAATGACTATGAACAAAAGATTTTATTCAGGTAAAACATATTCGCATTCAACTGGACATAGTTGTGCGTTTAGACAGTGGAAGGCCGATAGCCACTGTAACTTAATCCATGGTTACGCATTACAGTTTGAATTCACCTTTGGTGGAGATGAACTTGATAGCAGTAACTGGATAGTAGACTTTGGTGGACTAAAGCCACTTAAAGAATGGTTGAAACAAATGTTCGATCATACTTACTTGGTAGCAGAGAATGACCCAGAAATGGAAACCATTCAAATGTTACAAGACAAGGGTCTAATTGATATGCGAGTAGTATCGCATACAGGTTGTGAACGTTTTGCTGAAATGGCTTTTGACAAAGCAGATGAAATTGTTAAGGAATTAACAAACGGAAGATGTTGGGTACAAAAGACCACAGTAAGAGAACATGAGCACAATAGTGCTACTGTTGAACTTAACGACCATACTAAAGTAAAATTTAGTTAAACAATAACAGAGCTTCACTGTTTGCTCGACGACGGTCTATAACAGTGCTATATGATGAATACATAGAAGATTAGAACGTGTAATCCTCTCACCGACGGGTGGGGAGATTATATATCCTCAATATAACCCAGTTTAATAGACAATATTAAGTTAGCCACTCAACTAATCCAGGTAAATATGTATATGTTATTTGGAATCCTCACATTAATTACCGCTCTGGCTATTGCTGGGGTAGCGGCATGGTTCAGCATTGCAGGCCTAATGGCTATCTTCAGTGCGGCAGCTTTGCCTATTGCAGTAATGGCTGGCACACTGGAAGTAGGTAAACTACTTACTGCTAGTTGGTTATACAGGTATTGGAACGACACTTCGTTAATGCTTAAATCATATTTGTGTGTTGCAGTAGCAATTCTAATGCTTATCACAAGCATGGGTATCTTTGGATACTTGTCAAAAGCACATTTAGATCAGGCAGGAGCAAGTGGAGATGCATTTGCTATTGTAGAAAGACTTGATGGCAAAATTGCCAGAGAAGAAAACAAGATAGACATACTAGAAGACCGTATTGCTGGTTTACAAACTGGCGGCGGCTTAGATGTTAGTGCTACAATACAACAACAAGAGAGTATCAGAGATGGCGCCTGGGATAGAGTGCAAGGTGACATTGATTATGCACAAGGACAAATCCAAAGCATAAGAGACCAACTAGTTATTGACCTTAAAGCACAGGATGACAAACTAATACCACTAGATAATATCGTAGACAGTTATGCAAGCCAAGGCACAGTTACAACTGAAACAGACGGTGGTGGAATATTTAGAAGTGCTGAAACAGAAACAGTAGATAATGTTGCACTAGCAAACGAAGTAAGACTAGGGCAAAAAGCAGAACGTGATGCAATATCATCTGAGAAAAATAATCTAAGGCAAATCGCACAACGTGATATTAACAGCCAACAAGCAAACATAGACAAGTACAGAGCACAGGCACAAACTGTAATAGATAATGCTAACAAAGAAATAACTGGTCTGAGAGACTCTAGCAGTCAAGATCAAGATCAAATACTAGTTAAGATAGATGACTACAATAATCAAATCGATGATATCTATGATGGACTTATAGTAATCAAAGATGAGAAGTTTGAAGCAGAAAGCGAAGTTAGAACATTAGAGAAAGAAGTAGGACCAATCAAATATGTAGCACAATTACTATTTGGTGGCGACAGTGAGGACCTACTAGACAAAGCAGTACAAGTGTTTATACTACTACTTGTATTTGTGTTTGACCCATTAGCAGTTATGCTAGTAATAGCGGCAAACCAAACATTACTTAGGTACGGAGTTAACCTAGAGAAAAAAGGACCTGAAGGAGATAGTAATGGAAATTCAACCAATAACCTCAGCATCAATGATGATGGACAAGAAACAGACAACAGTGAGGGCTCAGGAGATTCACACAGTAGTGAACCAGGGGCAAGCGATGCAGACGATACTTTACCTGTACAACGAGAAGGGGCAGCTGATAACAAGCTCAGTGAGAACGATGGACCTTCTAGTGTAGATAAAAAAGCAGAAGCGGCTTTGCAAAGAAAAATAAAAAAACTAGAAAAACAGTTGACCAAAAAGCCGAAAGAAGTTATAATAGATAACACAAAAGAATTAGACATAAATTTAACAGTACCTAAGTCCATACTAAATCTAGAAAAGAAATTAAGTAAGAGGCTTAGTAAAGATGACGACTAATAAAGAATTACAACAAGCCCTCAATGAGTTGTATGAGAGATATGGTAATACACTAAAGTTATTATCTGACTCATTAGACCAGATTGATAAGTTGGAAAAACGTAAACCTAAAACTATTATTAAGGAAGTTGAAGTTGAAAAGGAAAAGATCATTACAGTTGAGAAGCCAGTCGAGATCGAGAAGGAGACAATACGAATTGTCGAAAAAGAAGTACCAGGACCCGAGCGAGTGGTTACTAAAGCCAATCCAGCTGACGCTGGACTTAGAAGAGAAAACAAACAACTCAAATCCAGAATAGAAGAACTAGAATTACAAAAAGAAAAGATAGTCACAGTTGAGAAAGAAGCAACTGGTGATTTAAAAGAAGCGGCTAGATTACTTGCCGCAAGTGAAATGAATAAAGAAGACTTATCCGAAGGGCAAATATTTAAATTATTACAAAAAAGTTCTGAAGAAGAAGTTAAAAAGAAAATAGGCTTTTGGGCTCAGCCACTACCGACTCCAGATAAACCAGAAACTAATAAAAGGTATATAGGTAAAAAATGACAGACAAAAAGTTAAACTGTAATTTTTGTGGTAAAAGTAGAGACCAAGTAGAAAAACTTATTGCAGGTCCCAACGTTTATATTTGTAACGAATGCATTTCAATCAGTTACGAAATACTAGACGACGATAAACATTTATTATTAGAAGACTCGGGGGAGATACCAACACCTAGAGAAATACATGATTACTTAAATCAGTATATCACAGGGCAAGAAGAGGCTAAGGAAATACTTAGCACATCAGCATATAACCATTACAAAAGAATAAACCACACCAGCACCAATGACGTAACTATAGAAAAGAGTAACGTACTAATGATTGGTCCAACAGGCTCCGGTAAAACACTATTTGCTAAAACACTTGCTAGGAAACTAAACGTACCGTTTGCAATAGCAGATGCAACTACACTAACAGAAGCAGGATATGTAGGCGACGATGTAGAAGCTGTACTAGAAAGATTGCTAGTCGTAGCAGACTATGATATAAAACTTGCACAAAAAGGTATTATATACATTGACGAGATTGATAAGAAATCTCGTAAGAGTGAGAGTAGTACTACTACCAGAGACGTAAGTGGCGAGGGTGTACAACAAGCAATGTTACGTTTAATAGAAGGCACAGTAACTAAAGTTAAACTAGGTACAAAGAAATTAACAGATGAGTACGTCGAGTTTGATACTTCTAATGTGCTGTTTATAGTTGGTGGAGCATTTGTTGGTGTTGAAGAATTTATTATTAAGAGATTAAAAAATAAAACAGGTGTAGGCTTCACAGGCAATGTTATTGCTAAGGAACAATCAGATGGTATCCTAAAAGCATTACTATCAGAAGATGTTGTTAAGTATGGATTGATTCCTGAGTTAGTAGGACGTTTACCAATTATAACAACATTAGATAAACTGTCCGAAGAACAACTAGTTGAAATAATGCAAAGTGTTAAGAACAGTATTATTGATCAAGTAAAAGAACTTATGCTTTGTAACGAAATTGAGATAGACTTTGGTATATCTTATTTTAGAGATGTTGCATGTAGAGCTAGTAAGAGTGGGATGGGTGCTAGAGCAGTTAAGAGTATAGTAGAGAACAGTTTATTCTACTTAATGTATAATGCTCCAGAACTCCAGGAAGAAGGTGTTAGTAAAGTAATATTTGATAAGTACCCAAGTAGAATAGAAAAACCTATGGCTATGTACGCAGATGGTACAAGTAGGATTCTAGAAGATTACAGATTTTTTAGAAACAATACACTTGACAATGCTAAATAAAGGTAGTATAATAGACATAAACTAAAGTTTTTACACACAGGAAATAAATGAAAAACAACAATTGGAGTAAAGGTGTTAAAGAAGGTTTTAATAAACCTAAGAGACATTTTAATAAGCCTCAAGAAAAACAGTTCCGCGGTGCTTCAGTCGAAGTCCGCAACGATGATGTCAACGGTGCTATCAGACGTTTAAAGAAGATACTTGAACGTGACGATAGACAAAAAGACTTAGCCAAGAATGAATTTTACGAGAAGCCAAGTGCTAAACGTAAACGTAGAAAAGCAGCTGCAAAGTCTAGATGGAACCGCGAAGTCGAAGCTAAAAGACGTGCTGGCACATGGATTGATTCAAATAGTGGTGGCACTAAATGGATGAAGACTAAGAAGAAACGTAGAGCTCATGAAGATTTACAGAAGAAGATAAAGGCTAGAGGCCGACTGTAAATGCGTATAGCCGTTGTTAGTGGGGGTTTCGATCCACTACATTCAGGACATATAAATTATTTAGAATCAGCAGCACAACATGGCGATAAACTTGTAGTGCTAGTAAACAGCGACGAGTGGCTTACTCGCAAGAAAGGCAGACCCTTTATGCCTTTTGAAGAACGTTCCCTAATCATACAACGCATGGACATGGTAGACAATGTGTATGCTGTTGACGATGAAGACGGCAGTGTAACCAAAGGCTTAGAGTTAGTTAGAAATGCATTTGGTCATCAACATGAATATGTATTTTGTAATGGTGGTGACAGAGGCAAAGACAACATACCAGAAATGGATGTCGACGGTTACGAGTTTGAATTTGCTGTTGGCGGCGATAACAAAGCCAATAGCAGTAGTT